>Ga0268299_1000109_pt1 | contig 324128 bp, 326 predicted proteins | sample NOBtaG_FD_193484 | JGI IMG/M metagenome (GOLD analysis project Ga0268299, IMG submission 193484) | Activated sludge microbial communities from bioreactor in Nijmegen, Gelderland, Netherland - NOB reactor | ecosystem: Engineered > Bioreactor > Aerobic > Activated sludge | place: Netherlands...
AATACGCGGGGTGGTGGTGGCATTGGCGTGAAGGCTCAACTCCATCAGATCGCTCCCATCCGCTCCAGGAGCAACATGCCACGACGCACGCCGGATGGCTCCAACCAATCAGCCGAGATCAAACACCATGGGGCGGCGCGATGGCGCCACCCCGCGGGCCGGCGCGGCCCTCGGTTGCGTCAACGTCTCAAGACCGCGGGCGCTTCGGCACTTCCCTCCCCCTTGTGGGGAGGGAGAGGGTGGGGGGCCGGCGCCCCGACCCCCGCCCGCACGCAAGAGGCGCGCCCGTCGCGGCCCGCAGGCTCCAAGGGTCCCGCCCGGTTCAGCCCTTCGCCAGCGCGATCAGTTCGGCGACCGACCGCACCTGCAGCTTTTCCAGGATGCGCGCCCGGTGGTGGTCGACCGTCCGCGGGCTGATCCCCAGCCAGGCCGCGATCTCCTTGCTGGATGTCGCCGCCGGCTCCGCCACCATCCGTTCGACGATCTCCAGTTCGCGCGCCGTCAGCCGGCCGAACCGCACGCGCTGCTCCTGGCCGCGCGCCGCGCGCGTCATCGCCTCGCGGGCGATGGCAAGGGCGGTCTCGATCCGCTCGATCAGGTCGGCGTGGCGGAAGGGCTTTTCGAGGAAGTCGATGGCCCCGCCCTTGATCGCCTGAACCGACTGCGGCACCCCGCCATGGCCGGTGATGAAGATGATGGGGATGGTGGCGCCGGTGGCGTTCAGGTGGCTTTGCAGGTCCAGCCCGTTCATGTCCGGCATCCCGTAGTCAAGGACCAGGCATCCCGCGGCCCCGCCGTCATAGCCGGCAAGGAAGGATTGTGCCGTCGCATGGGTCTCGACCGTATAGCCGCGCTTGGTCAGCGCCCGGCCAAGCGAGGCACGGATACCCTCATCGTCGTCAACCACAAAGACGGTGAGGCGGGGGTCGGACAAGGACAACCGGGCACAACTCCTGCAGGCGACTGCCGTTGATCCTATGGCATCCGCCGGCAACTGCAATCCCGCCTGCGCGCGGACGCAGCCGCCCTCAGGCCAGGGGCAGGGTAAAGCAGAACCGGGCGCCGCGCGGCGGGCTGGCGTCGTGCCACATCCGCCCGCCGTTCGCCTCGACGATCGACCGGCAGATCGACAGGCCAAGCCCCATGCCGTCGGGCTTCGTCGTCTCGAACTGCGCAAAGAGGCTGATCCCCGCCGCCACGCCCGGCCCGGTATCCTCGACCGTCACCAGCGCCTGCCCGTCCTCGACCCGCGCCGCGACGGTGACCTGCCGGACATTCCCGCGTTCCGGCGCCATCGCCTCGATCGCGTTGCGCAACAGGTTCACCAGCACCTGCGCGATCTGCACCCGGTTCGCCATGACCGGCGGCAGGCCCGGGGCGATCGCCGTCTCGACCGCGATCCCGGCCTCGGCCGCATCGGCCGCGACCAGCCGCAGCGCCTGTTGCAGCAGCCCGCGGAAGTCAAAGGCGACGCGCCCGCCCTCGTCCTTGCGGATGAAGCCGCGCAGCGCCCGGATGATCTCGCCCGCGCGCAGGGACTGCCGCTCGATCTCGGACAGGATCTCGCGCAATTCGGGATCGGCCGCCGCCTGCTGGTCCAGCACCAGAAGCGCGGTGTCGGCATTCTGCGCGATCGCCGTCAGCGGCTGGTTCAGCTCATGCGCCAGCCCCGATGCCAGCTGGCCCATCGTATTGCCGCGCGCCAGATGCGTCAGGTCGCGGTTCAGCCGGCGAATCTCGCCCTCGCGGTCCTTCGCGGCGGTGATGTCGTCCATCGTCACCACCGCATGCAGCGGCGTGCCGTTGCGGTCGCGGATCAGGATCGCGTTGACCGCGACCCAGATCGTCGCGCCATCCTTGCGGGCGCAGCGCAGCTCGCGGTTGGGGGCGGTCTCGGCCGACTGGTCCAGCGCCGCGGCCCAGCCGTCGCGGTCGTCCGGATGCGCCAGATCGGCCAGCCGCAGGCCGCGGATCGCCGCCGCGTCATGGCCGGTGATTTCGCAGAAGCGGGCATTGGCGCGGACGATCACCCCTTCGTCCGGCGTGACCTGCGCCATGCCCCGGGACGACAGGTCGAAGGTCTGGCCATATTCCCGCTCCGCATTCCGCCGCGCGACGATTTCCCCGACCAGCGTCTCGTTCGCCTTCTCCAGCTCGCGATAGGTCCGGGGCAGGGGCTTTGCCGGGTCGATCTCGCCCTGCGCGATCAGGGCCGAGCGCACCGCGAAGGCGCGCACCGGCTTGTGGATGAAATTCGCCAGCGCCAGCCCCACCAGCCCGGTGACCGCGGCCACCAGCGCCGCGATCCAGATGTTCGTCGCCCGGTTTTCCTTGATGACGGCGGTAAAGTCGTTCTCGGGCGCATAGACCGCAATCGTCCAGGGCAGCCGCTCGCTGATGATCGGCATCACGGTCGAGACATAGCGCGCGCCCTCGAAATCGAACTGCGACGGGGTTTCGCTGTCCACCGGAATGCGCCCGTCGCGCGCCAGCGGCCCGAAGGCCGCCCGCGCGATCGGGTCGTCGATTTCCTGGATGCTGGCGAAGCGCAGCGTCCCGTCGGAATTCGTCGCCTTCAGCAGCGCGGGGTTCGGGTGGGCGATCACATCGCCGTTGCGGTGGATGATCAGCGCCTTGCCGCTCTCGCCGATGTTCAGCCGCGCCAGGAAGCGCGAGATCATGCTGATCTCGATATCGACGCCGACAACCCCGCGCAGCGCGCCCGTCTCGGTCAAGACCGGCGCCGCCAGCGTGATCCCGGGCTGCTGCGAGGAAAAGAAGATGTAGGGATCGGTCCAGGTCGTCGCCAGCCCGGCCTCGGTCTGCAGATACCAGGGCCGCGTCCGCGGATCGTAGGTATCGGCCGGGTCGGTCGCGGTCTCGATCACGCCGAAATCGTCGTCGCGCCAGATCAGCTGCACGTCGCGCGTGCCGGCCCTTTCGGTGATGATCTTCGACCGGAACGGCCCCGGCCCGTCGGGCGAGCGCATGACATAGACGAAACTGCCGTCCTCGGCCCCGTAGTAGACGCCGGCGAACTGCGGCGCGATCTGCAGCTGCTGGAACAGAAGCTGCTCAAGCAGCTGGGGGTTGTCGCTGGCGATCACCCGGTTCTGCGCCAGCCGCGCCGCCAGCTCGGCCGCACCTTCGGCCGGGCTGAGAAAGCCGCGCGAATGTTCGATCGTGTTCACGCCCACATCGCGCAGCAGGTCGCGCGCATGGGCCAGCAGCGCCCGTTCCGAGGTGACATAGGACGACGACACCACCGCCAGCACCGCCAGGAACTGCAGCCCCGCCAGCCCGATTGCCAGAAGCGCGCCCAGCGACTTGGTCACCCGCAGCCCCCGCCTGTCCGTTCCGGCCGCATCCCGCGCCCCGCCCCCCGCCTGTCCCCGAACCCTCCTAGCAGGCCGCGCGGGGGCCGGGCCAGCCCCAACTGCCGGCGGATCGGCGGATGGGCAACTCTGCCTAGGCAAGCACGCCGATTTACCACCCCCCGCCCGGATGCGAGACAGATGGTGTCAGCGGTTGCCATCCGTCCGTCAGGCCCGTTCGGGGCCGGGGCGTTCGCCAAGGCCAGTCCCGGCGAGGTTCGTGTTGGTCGAGTGACGAGTGTCGATGCCGCCGGCGGCGCGGCCGGGACCAGCGCCAGTTTCCCCGGGTGCGGTCTACCGGCCGGCTGCCGCGGCGCATCCGGTTCCGCTGCCCGGGGCTGTCCCGGATCAGGACGGGGCGCGCGCGTGCCTGCCTTCGTGGCGCCGCGTGTGCCCCGCGACGCCCCCCAGACGTCGCCGGCCACGAGCCGTCTCCCGGTCCGCGTGACCGGCCCCGGGCAGCAGCGCGCCCCGCCGCCCCTCCGCCGCCCCACCGCCGCCCCGGCGCGAAAACGCATGCGCCGGCGGATTTCCCGGTTTACAAATTCAAATGAATGAATATATAGCCGCAAGGGCAACCCGGGCGCCCGGCGCCGGGAAGATGCGGGGGATGCGATCATGCGCGGGACTGTGGTGAAACTGGCCGTTCCGGCCGCGCTTCTTCTGGCCGCCGCGGCGCCGCTGCGGGCCGAGACGCCGGCGCCTGCCACCTTCGTCCTTGCGCCGGTTCAGGTCACCGACTGGAAATCCGTCTTCGGCCGGGTCGAGGCGCGCGATCGCCTGCCGGCCCGCGCCCGTCTGGGCGGCACGCTGGTCGATCTTCAGGTGACCGAGGGGCAGGCGGTCGCCGCGGGCGAGGTGATCGGCCGCATCGTCGACGAAAAGCTGACCTTCCAGCTTTCGGCCATCGACGCGCAGCGCACATCGCTGGATGCGCAACTCGCCAATGCCGAGACCGAACTGAAACGCGGCGAAGACCTGCTGGCGCGCGGCGTCACCACCGTGCAGCAGCTTGATGTGCTGCGAACCCAGGTGAATGTCCTGAAGGGTCAGATCGAGGCCATCGCCGCCGAACGCCGCGTGATCGAACAGCAGGCGGCCGAAGGCGCCGTCCTGGCCCCGGTCGCCGGGCGCGTGCTTGAGGTGCCGGTGGCGCGCGGCGCCGTGGTCCAGCCGGGCGAAACCGTGGTCACCATCGGCGGCGGCGGCATTTTCCTGCGCATCGCCGTGCCCGAACGCCATGCCGAGGACCTGGCCGAAGGCGACACGATCCTGATCGAGGGCGCCGGCGGCGCGACCCAGGGCCGCCTCGAACGGGTCTATCCGCTGGTCGAGAATGGCCGCGTCGTCGCCGATGTCGCCGTCGCCGGCCTCTCCGACCGTTTCGTCGACGCCCGCGTGCTGGTGCGGCTGCCGCTGGCCGAACGGACGGCGCTGATGGTGCCCGAAACCGCGCTGGTCAGCCGTGCGGGGCTCGATTTCGTGGCCGTCCTTTCGGGCGATGCGCCCATGATGCGCGCGGTCGTCCCGGGCGGGGCGCAGGACGTGGACGGCGTCGCCATGGTCGAAATCCTGTCGGGTCTGGTCGCCGGCGATGTCATCCTTTCCGCAGGCGCCCCGGCGGCAGGGGGCGGCCATGACTGACCAGCCCCGGCGCCACGCGCTCGGCATCGCCGGCGGCCTGACCCGCGGCTTCATCGCCAGTGCCCTGACCCCGCTTTTCATCCTGGCCGCGCTTGCCGCCGGCCTTGTCGCCCTTCTCAGCCTGCCGCGGGAAGAGGAACCGCAGATTTCCGTCCCCATGGTCGACATCCACGTCCAGGCCCAGGGCCTGCGGGCCGAGGATGCGGTCAAGCTGGTGACCGAGCCGCTGGAGGGAATCGTCAAGGGCATCAACGACGTCGAACACGTCTATTCCCAGACCTGGGACGATGCCGCCATGGTGACCGCGCGCTTCATCGTCGGCACCCGGGCCGAGGATGCGATCCTGCGCGTGCATGAGAAACTCCGCGCCAATATCGCGCGCCTGCCGGTCGGCATCCCCGAACCCGTGGTGATCGGCCGCGGCATCGACGATGTGGCGATCCTGTCGCTGACGCTTTCCGCCGCACCCGGCGCCGAAGCCACCGCCAACGACCTGACCCGCATCGCCCGCGCGCTGCAGACCGAGGTCGCCAAGACCGACGATGTCGGCCTGACCTATCTGGTAGGCGAGGCGCCCGAGGCGATCCGCATCGCCCCCGACCCCGACCGTCTGGCGCTTTACGGCGTGACGCTGCAGCAGCTTTCCGGCAAGGTGCAGCAGGCCAACCGCGCGCTTTCCACAGGCAAGATCAGGGACGGCGGCGAGGCGGTCGATCTTGTCGCCGGCGAGACGCTGATGGCCCCGGCCCAGGTCGCGGGCCTGCTGGTCACCACCCGCGACGGCCGCCCGGTCTATGTCGCCGACGTGGCCGACGTGACCTTCGCGCCCGACACCTCCGACCATATCGTCGCCATGGTCACCCGCGGGGCGGCGGGCGAACCCCTCCGCAGCCCGGCGGTGACGCTGGCCGTCGCCAAGCGCGCCGGGGCGAACGCCGTGGTCGTCGCCGAACAGGTGCTGCACCGGCTGCACACGCTGGAAGGCACGCTGATCCCCGACAGCATCACCGTCACCGTCACCCGCGACTATGGCGAGACGGCGAATGAAAAGGCCAACGAACTGCTCTTCCACCTTGGCCTTGCCACCCTGTCGATCATCGCCCTGGTCTGGCTGGCGATCGGCTGGCGCGAGGCGGTGGTCGTCGCCATCGTCATCCCGGTGACGATCCTGCTGACGCTCTTTTCCGCCTGGATCATGGGCTACACGCTGAACCGCGTCAGCCTGTTCGCGCTGATCTTCAGTATCGGCATCCTCGTCGACGACGCCATCGTGGTGATCGAGAACATCGCCCGCCACTGGGGCATGCAGGACGGCCGCCCCCGCGCCGCCGCCGCCATCGACGCCGTGGCCGAGGTCGGCAACCCCACCATCGTCGCCACCCTGACCGTGGTCGCGGCGCTGCTGCCGATGCTGTTCGTCTCCGGCATGATGGGCCCCTACATGTCGCCGATCCCGGCCAATGCCTCGGCCGCGATGATCTTTTCCTTCTTCGTCGCGGTCATCGTCACCCCCTGGCTGATGGTCCGGATCGCCGGCCGCGCCGCAACTGCCCACGGCCACGGCGCGGCCACGGGCCATCCCGGCGGCATCCTCGGCCGCGCCTACGCCGCCGTGGCGCGCCCCGTCCTGCGTTCGAAGGCCAGCGCCTGGGCCTTCCTCCTTGCCACCATCGTCCTCTCCTTCGGCTCGCTCGGCGCGCTCTACACCCGCGACGTGACGGTCAAGCTGCTGCCCTTCGACAACAAGTCGGAACTTTCGGTGATGATCGACCTGCCCGAAGGCGCCACGGTCGAGGCGACCGACCGCGTGGCGCAGGACGTGGCCGCTGTCGCGCTCTCGCTGCCCGAGGTTCTGTCGGTCCGCACCCATGCCGGCACCGCCGCCCCCTTCAACTTCAACGGCCTTGTCCGCCACTATTTCCTGCGCGACCGCCCCGAACTGGGCGAGGTCGAAATCCTTCTCTCCCCCAAGGGCGACCGCGACCGCACCAGCCACCAGATCGCCCTTGACCTGCGCGACAGGCTCGGCGCCGTCACCGTGCCGGCGGGCACCGTCCTCAAGACCGTGGAACCGCCGCCCGGGCCCCCGGTGATGGCCACCCTCCTGGCCGAGGTCTACGGCCCCACGCCCGAAGCCCGGCGCGAGGCGGCGGCGAAGATCCGCGCCGCCTTTGAAAGCGTGCCCTTCATCGTCGATGTCGACGACAGTTTCGGCGTGCAGGCCCGCCGGCTGCGCGCCACCATCTCGACCGACGAACTGGAATTCTTCGGGGTCCAGGAACAGGACGTCTTCGACACCATCGCCATCCTGAACGGCGGCACGACCGTCGGCTATTCGCACCGCGGCGACGGTCGCCACCCGATCCCGCTGCAACTCGCCCTGCCGAAATCGGCCCGGGTCATGGACGAAACCTTCCTGACCACGCCCATTCCCGCCAATGTCCTGCCCGGCGCGCGCGGCGTGGTGGAACTGGGCGACGTGGTGACGATCGCCGGCGAAAAGGCCAGCTTCCCCGTCTTCCGCCACAACGGCCGCACCGCCGAGATGGTCACCGCCGAACTCGCCGGCGATTTCGAGGCGCCGCTTTACGGCATGATCGCGGTGTCCGAAGCGTTTGACGCGATGGACTGGCCCGAAGGCACGAAACCCGTGGTCGCGCTCAACGGCCAGCCCGAGGATGAATCCCGCGTCACCCTGCTTTGGGACGGCGAATGGGAAGTGACCTGGGTCACCTTCCGCGACATGGGTGCCGCCTTCGGCGTGGCGCTTCTGGGCATCTACATCCTGGTGGTCGCGCAGTTCGGCAGCTTCCGCCTGCCGCTGGTGATCCTGACGCCGATCCCGCTGACGTTCCTTGGCATCATGGCCGGTCACTGGCTTTTCGGCGCGCCCTTCTCGGCGCCGTCGATGATCGGCTTCATCGCCCTTGCCGGCATCATCGTCCGGAACTCGATCCTGCTGGTCGATTTCATCCGCCACGCCACGCCCGCCGACGCCGCCCGGGTGCAGGTCGAGACGCTGATCGAGGCCGGGGCGATCCGCTTCAAGCCCATCCTCCTGACCGCGGTCGCCGCGATGATCGGCGCGGTGGTGATCCTTGCCGATCCCATCTTCCAGGGCCTCGCGGTCTCGCTCTTCTTCGGCCTTCTGACCTCAACCCTGCTGACGGTTCTGGTGATCCCCGCGATCTACCGCGTGTTCCGCAGCTGACCCCCGAAAGGAAAGACAATGACGCTTGACCGTTCCGTGATGCTGTTTGCCGGCGCGATGGTGCTGCTCTCGGTGGTGCTGACCGCCTGGGTCTCGCCGCTGTTCGTCTGGTTCACCGTCTTCGTCGGCCTGAATCTGATCCAGGCCTCGTTCACCGGCGTCTGCCCGGCCGCCAGCCTGTTCCGCAAGCTGGGCATCCGCCCGGGCTGCGCCTTCGAATGACGGGCCGCCCCGGCCGGGCTTGACCCCGGTCCCGCCCCGGGCGCAGCCTGCCCGGCGGGAGGACCGCCATGACCGATGTCGAGATTCTGGACCCGCGCTTCCGCCGCTATGTCCTGTTCCATGCGCCGGTGAAGCGCCTGGCCACCGGGTTCGACTGGGCCGAAGGCCCGGTCTGGTTCGGCGACCACGGCTGCCTTCTCTTCTCGGACATCCCGAACGACCGCATCCTGCGCTGGGGTGCCGACGGGCTGACAACCTTCCGCGCCCCCTGCGGCTTCACCAACGGCCATACCCGCGACCGGCAGGGGCGGCTCGTCTCGTGCCAGCACGGCACGCGGTCCGTCACCCGCACCGAATGGGACGGCACCGTCACCACCCTGGCCGATCGCTGGCAGGGCAGGCCGCTGAATTCGCCCAATGACGTGATCGTCGCCCGCGACGGCGCGATCTGGTTTTCCGATCCGCACTACGGCATCGCCACCGACTACGAAGGCCATCGCGCCGAACAGGAACTGCCCTGCGCCGTCTACCGCATCGCCCCCGATGGCACTTTGGCGCAGGTGATCGACGACATGACCTGCCCGAACGGCCTGTGCTTCAGCCCCGACGAAAGCCGCCTCTATGTCGCCGAAACCGGCCGCATCTTCACCGACGATCCGCGCCATATCCGCGTCTACGACATGCGCGATGGCCTGCCCGTCAACGGCCGGCTGTTCCATGCCATCGACCCCGGCAGCGCCGATGGCATGCGCAGCGATACCGAGGGCAATCTCTGGTCGTCGGCGGGCGACGGCGTCCACTGCCTGTCGCCCGAAGGCGAGCTTCTCGGCCGCATCCGCATCCCCGAACGGGTATCGAACCTGTGCTTCGGCGGCCGGGCGCGGCATGTGCTTTTCATCACCGCCACAACCTCGCTCTACGCGGTCGCGCTGAACCGCACCGGCGCGCAATGGCCGTAGGGCAGGGGCGCGGCCCCATGCGTCAACGCTTCGGAAGACCCGCCCTCAGGTGCACAGACGCCACCCCTTGGCGCTTTCCTTCAGATGGGCGACGAAGGCCTGCACCTTCCGCGTCCGGTGCAGGTCGACATGCGTCACGATCCACAGCGGCGATTCCCATTCCGGCCGCGGCGCCATGATCTCGACCAGTTCCGGCTCCGCCTCGGCCCGGTAGGCCGACAGGAAGCCGATCCCCGCGCCGTCGACCAGCGCCTGCTCCATCGCCTGCGGCTCGGTCGTGCGGAAGCGGAACCGGTCGGCGGCCACATGTTCGCGCAGCCAGCGGTAGAACGGCGCGCGCGCCGCCTCGTTGTCGGGGGCGATGAACCGGTGCGTCGCCAGGTCGGCCTCGCCCGCCGGCGCCCCATGCGCCGCGACATAGCCCCTTGAGGCGTAAAGCCCGGTCTTGATCCGCACCAGCGGCTGCACCACGTTGTCCGGCTCCTCGGGCACTGCGCCCGCGCGGATGGCGACATGCGCCTCGCCATAGTCCAGCCGGAAAAGCCGCATGTCGGTCAGGAACCGGACCGTCACCTCGGGGTATTTTGCCTGGAAGCTGGCCAGCACCGGCACCAGCAGCGGCGACACGCCCGAGATCGAGGTGATGACCAGCTCGCCCCCCACCGTCTCGCCCTGGCCCTTGATGCGGTTCCCCAGCTGGACGAACTGTTCTTCCGTGGTCTGCGCCACCGACAGAAGGTCGCGCCCCGCCTCGGTCGGCGTGTAGCCCCGGGCGTGGCGCTGGAACAGCTTGGTCCCCAGCCGCCGCTCAAGCGCGTCGATATGCCGGATCACCGTCGCATGATGCACGCCCAGAACATCGGCCGCGCCCGACACCGTCCCCAGCCGCGCGACCTGAAAGGCGGTGCGGATTTCGTCCCAGTTTTCCATTCGTGACCCATGTTCCTGTGCGGCTGCGCACAAGAAAAGCAGGAACGGCACCGGATTCAAGCCCTTGCCGGCACGGCGCCCGCGCGCGTGCCCGCCGGTGCCGGCGCCGGCGCACCCTTGACACCCGCGCCCCTTCGGCGTATCGCCCGCCCAATTCCCCGGAGGCCAAGGCTTCCGGTCCCATGGGCATTGCCCGGGATCGACATCCGTCAGCGCGGTTGCGCCCACGGGTGTCATCCGGCTTTGCACCATGGCCTCGCCGCCCCATATCGGGGCAAACCGCCAACGCCAGGGAGCGCGCCGATGTTTGAAAGCCTGTCAGAACGCCTTGGCGGCGTCTTCGACCGTCTGACGAAACAGGGCGCCCTGACCGAGGCCGACGTCATCACCGCGCTCCGCGAGGTGCGCGTGGCACTGCTTGAGGCCGACGTCTCGCTCCCCGTCGCGCGCGATTTCATCAAGCGCGTCCAGGAAAAGGCCACCGGAAGCGCCGTCACCAAGTCGATCACCCCCGGGCAGATGGTGGTGAAATTCGTCCATGACGAACTCGTCCGCACGCTCCAGGGCGAAGGCCCGGCCGATGCGCTGAAGATCGACAACCCGCCGGCGACGATCCTGATGGTCGGCCTGCAGGGTTCCGGCAAGACGACGACCACGGCCAAGCTCGCCAAGCGCCTGAAGGACCGCAACGGCAAGCGCGTCCTGATGGCCAGCCTCGACACCAACCGCCCCGCGGCGATGGAACAGCTGGCGATCCTCGGCAGCCAGACCGGCGTCGACACGCTGCCCATCGTCAGGGGCGAGAGCGCCGTCCAGATCGCCAAGCGGGCGAAGACCCAGGCCTCCCTCGGCGGCTATGACGTCCTCTTCCTCGACACCGCCGGCCGCCTCCACATCGACGAAGTCCTGATGGACGAGGTGCAGGCGGTCCGCGACATCGCCACCCCGCGCGAGACGCTGCTGGTCGTCGATGGCCTGACCGGCCAGGACGCGGTCAACGTCGCCACCGAATTCGACGGCAAGGTCGGCATCTCGGGCGTCGTCCTGACCCGGATGGACGGCGACGGCCGCGGCGGCGCCGCCCTGTCCATGCGCGCGGTTACGGGCAAGCCCATCCGCTTCGTCGGCCTGGGCGAGAAGATGGATGCGCTGGAAACCTTCGACGCCGAACGCGTCGCCGGCCGCATCCTCGGCATGGGCGATATCGTCGCCCTGGTCGAACGCGCGCAGGAAACGTTCGAGGCCGAGCAGGCCGAACGCATGGCCAAGCGCTTCGCCAAGGGCCTGTTCAACATGAACGACCTTCGGATGCAGCTGGAACAGATGCTGAAGATGGGCGGCATGCAAAGCCTGATGGGCATGCTGCCCGGCATGGCCAAGCACCAGCAGGCCGCGGCCGATGCCGGCCTTGATGACCGGATGCTGAAGCGCCAGGTCGCGCTGATCAACTCGATGACCAAGAAGGAACGCGCCAACCCCGACATGCTGCAGGCCAGCCGCAAGAAGCGCATCGCCGCCGGCGCGGGGCTGGACGTGGCCGATCTGAACCGCCTCTTGAAACAGCATCGCCAGATGGCCGACATGATGAAGAAGATGGGCAAGGGCGGCATGATGAAGAACATGATCCGTCAGCTGATGGGCAAGGGCGGCATGCCCGACCCGGCGAAAATGTCCCCGGCCGAACTGGCCGAGATGGCCCGCGGCATGGGGCAGGGCGCCGGCGGCCTTCCCGGCCTTGGCGGCCAGATGCCCGGCATGCCCCGCGGCGTGACGCTGCCCGCCGGCCTTTCGGGGCTGATGAAGAAGAAATGACCCACGCGCTGACGCAGGACATGAACGGCCGGCCGGTCCTCGTGACCGATCGCCTTCGCCTGCGCGTGCCCTGCGATGCCGACATCGCGCCCAGCTTCCGCTTCTGGTCGTCCGGCCGCTCGCACCTGATGGGCGGGCCTTGGACGCTTGACCAGCTTCGCGCCGAAACGCAGGGCCTGCATGACCAGTGGGCCAAGCACGGCTTCAGCCTCTTCACCGTCACCTTCCGCGACAGTGACGACGGCATCGGCGGCATCGGCCCGTTCTTCCCCGACACCCACCCCGAACCCGAACTGGGGTGGAGCCTCTGGGACGCCGCCAACGAAGGCAAGGGCATCGCGCACGAGGCTGCGGCCGCCGCCCGCGACTGGTTCTTCGCCACCAGCGGATACACCACCGCCGTCAGCCATACCGATCCGCAGAACCACCGCTCGCACCGGCTTTGCGAACGCCTCGGCGGCGTGGTCGACCCCGACGCCCCCCATCCCTATGGCGACGAGCCGAACCTCGTCTACCGCTACCACGCCGGGGGCCGGGCATGACCGCACCCGTCCTGCGCACCGGACGGCTGGTGATGCGCATGCCCGCGCTGGCCGATTTCGAACATCACGCCGCCTTCCACGCCAGCCCGCGCGCCGGCTGGGAAGGGGGGGCGAAATCGCGGGCCGATGCCTGGGCCGTCTGGGCCGGCGACGTGGCCTGCTGGGCGCTGCGCGGCTACGGCGCCTTCACCGTGGAAATCGACGGCGCCTTCGCCGGCGAGGTCGGCATCTACCACCCCGACCATTTCCCCGGCCCCGAATTCGGCTGGATGGTCACCCCCGAATGGGAAGGCAAGGGCATCGCCCACGAAGCCGCCCGCGCCGGCCTGGCCTGGGTGCGCCAGACCTTCGAGTGGCCGCACATCACCTCGATCATCGACCCGGGCAACGCGCGCTCCATCGCGCTGGGCCTGCGGCTGGGCGGCACCATCGACCCGACGCTGCCCGGTGTCGATCCGGGCGACGTGGTGATCCGCCATGATCTGCGGGGGCGGCCATGACGGTGCGGCTGGAAGGCGTCCCGGTGATCGAGACCGAACGGCTGCGCCTGCGCGCGCCCCGGGCCGGCGACTTCGCCGCCTGCGCCGATTTCATGGCCTCGGACCGCGCGCTGCACATCGGCGGCCCCCTGGAACGCCCGCTCGCCTGGCGCGCCTTCTGCCACCTGACCGGCCATTGGGTGCTGCGCGGCTATTCGATGTTCGTCTTCGCCGACCGCGCGACCGACGCGCCCCTCGGCATGGCCGGCCCCTGGTATCCCGAAGGCTGGCCCGAACCCGAAATCGGCTGGTCGATCTGGCCGGCCGCCGCCGAAGGCAAGGGCCTCGCCCGCGAGGCCGCCTCTGCCGCGCTGGAGTTTGCCTACCGCAGCCTGGGCTGGACCACGGCGATCAGCCTGATCGCCGATGCGAACAGCCGTTCGCAGGCGCTGGCCCGCCGCATGGGCTGCCTGCCCGAAGGTCTCTTCACCTTCCCCACCGGCAGCACCGCCCGCATCTGGCGCCACCCCGGCCCAGGGGGGCAGGCATGAAGGTCGAGACCGGACGCCTGATCCTGCGCCAGCCCCGGCCCGAAGACTGGGACGCCTACCGCGCCTATCGCCGCTCGCCCCGGTCCAGCCTTGGCCGCGCCGTGGCGGATGGTGAGGCATGGACGCATTTCGCCGCCTTCTTCGGCCATTGGCAGCTGCGCGGCTTCGGCCGCTTCGTCGCGCAGCGCCGCGATACTGGCGCGCCCATCGGCCATTTCGGCCCGTTCTTCCCCGAAGGCCACCCCGAACGCGAAATCACCTGGACACTCTGGGACGCCGCGCTGGAAGGGCAGGGCTACGCGACCGAGGCCGCCCGCGCCGTGGTGGATTTCGCGCTGGGCACGCTGGGCTGGACCAGTGCCGTCAGCTACATCGAGCGGACGAATGCCCGCTCGCAGGCGCTGGCCGCCCGGCTTGGCGCGGTGCGCGATCCGCTGGCGCCGGCGCCCTATGACGGGACCGACGTCTGGCGCCACGGCCGGGGGAGGCGCGCATGACCGGCCCGCATGAAATTGCCGTTCCCGGCCCCGCCGCCGATTTCGCGACCGCACTCTGCGCCCGCCTGCCGGTCCTTGAAACCGCCCGCCTGCGCCTGCGCGCGCCCGTCCTCGCTGATTTCGACGCCTGGGCCGAAATCCTCTGCGGCCCGGCATCGCCCTGGCTCGGCGGGCCCTTCACCCGCGACGATGCCTTTGTGGAATTCGCCGCGGCCATGGGCACCTGGCTGCTGCACGGACATGGCGTCTGGACCGTGGAACCGAAGGCGGGCGGCGACATCCTCGGCTTCGTTCTCCTCGGCTTCGAACCCGGCGATCAGGGGCCTGAACTCGGCTACCTCTTCCGTCCCAGGGCCGAAGGGCAGGGCTATGCCACCGAAGCCGCCACCGCGCTGCGCGACCACGCCTTCACGACGCTTGGGATGGATCGGCTGGTCAGCTACGTCGCCCCCGAAAACACCCCTTCGGCCCGCCTCGCGGCCCGGCTCGGGGCCGAGCTTGCCGGCGAACACGACGGGTCGCAGGTCTGGGTGCATCGCCCCGCGGCGCGTGGCGACGGCCTGCCGCATGGCAAGACGTTCGGAAGACGATCGGAAGACGCAAGCAAGACGCCGGAGGAAGGGGCCTGATGGACACCGAAACCAAAGCCGCAACGCTGCTGCGCGAACATCGTGAATCGATCGACCGGCTGGACGCGATCCTCGTCTTCACCCTGGCCGAACGCTTCAAGCGCACCCAGGCGGTCGGCCGTCTCAAGGCCGAACACGCCCTGCCGCCTTCCGACCCCTCGCGTGAGGCGGTCCAGATCGCCCGGCTTGAGGAGCTTTCGAAAGAAGCCGACCTCGACCCGGAATTTGCAAGGAAATTCCTGAACTTCATCATCTCCGAAGTCATCAGGCACCACGAGAGTTTCCAGAAGTAGGGTGCGTGCCTGCACGCACCATCCCCAGCCATCGAAAGGAGAAAACGACATGGCTATGAAAATCCGTCTGGCGCGCGGCGGTTCCAAGAAGCGCCCGTTCTACGCGATCGTCGCGACCGACAGCCGCATGCCGCGCGACGGCCGCTTCATCGAGAAGCTGGGCACCTACAACCCGCTTCTGGCCAAGGACGACGAAAAGCGCGTCGTCATGGACATGGACCGCATCAACCACTGGCTCGCCCAGGGCGCGCAACCCACTGATCGCGTTGCACGTTTCCTTGAAGCTGCCGGTGCCCGGCCCAAGGCCGAACGCTCGAACCCCAAGGCTGCCGTCCCCGGCAAGCAGATGGCCGAGCGCGCCGCCAAGAAGGCCGCCCGCGCCGCCGCCCCGGCCGAGGCCGCGGCCGAAGAGTGATGATCCCCGGCCTTGGCCTGGTCCGCCGGACGGTGACGCTCGCGCTCTGCGGCGCCGCCTTCTGGGCGGGAATCCGCATCGGTCAGGCGGGGCAGGATGACGCCTGCCGCGATGCCGGCGGCCGCTGGGATGCGCGCGGCTTCTGCGAAGGGGCCGCGCCATGACCGACGAACCCGCCGCCGGCCGCATCTGCGTCGGCGCCATCGCCGGCGCCTTCGGCATCCAGGGCGAGGTGCGGCTGAAAAGCTTCTGCTCGGAAGCCGCCGACATAGCTTCCTACGGCGCGCTCTGGACGAAAGACGGCAGCCGCAGCTTCACCCTGCGGCTGACCCGCCCCATCGCCGGCGGCCTTGGCGCGCGCCTCTCGGGCGTGACCACCAAGGAAGCGGCCGACGCGCTGCGCGGCACCGATCTCTACGCCGACCGCGACCGCCTGCCCGCCCTGCCGGACGACGAATTCTACCACACCGACCTGATCGGGCTGGAAGTGCGCGATCCCGGCGGCGCGGTCATCGGCCGCGTCATCGCCGTCCACAACCACGGCGCCGGCGATTTCCTTGAAGTCAACGGCCCCGGTCGCAAAACCGCCCTACTTCTGCCGTTTACCCTTGCGACCGTCCCGACGGTGAACATTGCCGGGGGCATCCTGGTCGCCGACATCCCGGAAGGGCTGGACTAGCGGCCATCCCGATGCAGCCCCGGTTGCAGGAGGGATGGAAGCCATGCGTCTCAGGATGCGCGTTCTTCAGGCGGCGACGGCCGTTCTCTACATGGGCCCGCTTGTCGCCGGGCTGTCCGGCTTCGGCTGGGCCATGCTGCCGCCCTTCGTCGCAATCTTCGTCCTGTGGCTGGTGATCCTGCGGCCGCATCAATGGCCGCAAAGCCATGCCGAATGGCTGACGCGCGATGCCTGGCTTGCCGCCGGCGCGCAGGTGCTGAGCCAGACGCTGCTGGTCGCCGTCTGCTTCGGCGTCGGGCGGGGGATCGGCGGCGCGCTGGGCACGCTGCCCATGCTGCACCCGATCCTGCCGGTGGCGCTGTCCTTCGCGGCGCTTGCCGTGGCGCGCAGCTTCTGGGACACCGACCGCGCCCTGGCCGAGGGGCTTTCGATCGACGAACTGATGTATCCCGCGCCGCAGCCGCCCGCCCCGGTGCGCCTGCCGACCACGACCGATGCCGCGGTGGCCGAACTGCTGGCCCAGCCCGACGACGCGCCGCTGTCGAAGGCCGGCCCGTTTCTGGAAGAGATGCTTGAGGATGGCGATGCCTTCGCCCGCCTGACCGCGCTGGTCGATGCGCTGACCCCGGCCCCCGCCGCGCGCCACCGCTCGCTCCGGGCCGCGCTGATCCTCTGGGCCACCGATCCGGCCGCCTTTGCCGCCGGCACCGCGCCGGGCGCCCTGCGCGCGGCCTTTGCCGCCGCCGGACAGGATGCCGATCTCCTTCGCCTTCTTGTCCCCCGCGCCGTGGCGCTGGCCCGCGCGGTGCCCGACCGGGCCGACCAGTTCCCCGATCCCGCGGTGATCGAGGATATGGCCCGCCGCGGCATGCCGGTCGATCTGGCGCAGGCGCTGGGGCAACTTGCCAACGCCGTCCGTCGCGGCCACGCCACCCCGCGCCGGCCGGCGCCCGCTGCGCGCGCGGCCGGTTTCCAGCAGGCCTGAACGGCCGCCGCAACTGGGGCTTTCGCGGCGCCGGGTTTGCCGCTAAAGCCGCGCCATGTCGCACGCGCCCGATGACCCGCCGCCCGAAGCGCCCGCCGCCCCGCCGGGGCGCAGCCATGGCCGCCTGTCGGCCCGCCCCAGCCTCAAGCCGCGCGACCTGATGGAGGAACCGCGCGTCCTGCGCGGCGCCTGGGAGGCGCGGATTGTCACCCTCTTCCCCGACGCCTTCCCCGGCACGCTGGGCCTGTCGCTGACCGGCAAGGCGCTGGACCTTGGCCTCTGGCGGCTGGCCACCTTCAACCTGCGCGACTTCGGCGAAGGCCGGCACCGCAACGTCGACGACACCCCCGCCGGCGGCGGCGCCGGCATGGTGCTGCGCCCCGATGTGGTGGACCGGGCCCTTGGCGCCGCGATGGAGGGCGCGCCGGCCGATCGTGCGCATTGGCCGATCCTTTACCTCTCGCCGCGCGGCCGGCCGTTCGATCAGCCCATGGCATGCCGGCTTGCCGCGACCCGGGGCGCAACCTTCCTTTGCGGCCGGTTCGAGGGCGTCGACCAGCGTGTCCTTGATCACTGGCAGGTCGAAGAGGTTTCGCTGGGTGATTTCGTGCTGACCGGGGGCGAGATCGCCGCCCAGGCGATGATCGACGCCACCGTCCGGCTGCTGCCCGGCGTCCTCGGCAATGCCGCCTCGACGGAAGAGGAAAGCTTTTCGGACGGGCTTCTGGAACATCCACAATACACCCGCCCGCAGGTCTGGGAGGGGCGCGAGATTCCCCCCGTCCTGACCGGCGGCAACCATGCCGAAGTCGCGAAATGGCGCCGGTCCGAGGCCGAGAGGCTGACGGCCGAGCGCAGGCCCGACCTTTGGGCCGCGCATCAGGCAAGGGTCGCCGAAACGCCGCGCCGCCACCGCAAGCCAAAGCCTTGACCCGCCCTTCGTCCTGCGGCTGACTGGCGGCATGGCAAAGGCGGACGAGACCCCCATCAGGCTGCGCATCGTGATCGCCGAGCCGGTTCTCGGCGTGATGCACAGCCTGCAGGCTGGGGACAGCCTGCCGCTCGATCCGAAAAGCTCTGGCACGGGCGAGCCGCTGTCCTTCGACCTGACCATCCGCATCGCGCCCGGCCCCCGCTTCCTGGGTGATCAGGTCCGCCGCGAGGGGTCGGTCCGCCGCTTCGTCTACATCCGCGTCGGCGACCTTGCGGGCGACGCCGCCTCGCCCTGGTCGCGGCGGATGAAGATCGACATCCACGACATCGCGCCCGACCTTCTTGACCGCGCCGGTCGCGAGGGCGGGGTCCTCCAGACGACGATCCACGGCACGCTGAAGGATGGCTCGCCAACCTGCGGCTCGGTCCGGCCGGTTGCGTGGCAACTGGCCCCGGGCTGACATCGCTTGACCCGCGTCGCGCGCTGACCTATACGCCCCCGGTCCGGGGCCGTCAGGCCGGCCGGGCCCGATTCCCTTTGCCATGGCCGGGTGCTTCGCCCGGAGGTCAGGCCCGGGGGCGGCACCAAGCGAAAAGCAGGCCCATCTCTGGCGGGCGTTCCCGGGAAACCGGGAGGGAACCCGGACGAAGACCAAGAGCTCTGGCGCGGCATCACCTCTGCGGAACCACCGCAGGCAGATCGGAGTGACTGGCGCATGAATCTCATCGCCCAGATCGAGGCGGAACAGATTGCCGCCCTCGGCAAGACCATCCCGGACTTCAAGGCCGGCGACACCCTGCGCGTCGGCTATCGCGTGAAGGAAGGCAACCGCACCCGCGTGCAGGCCTATGAAGGCGTCTGCATCGGCCGCAAGGGCGGAAGCACCGTCGCCGCCTCGTTCACCGTCCGCAAGATTTCCTTCGGCGAAGGCGTCGAGCGCGTGTTCCCCCTCTACTCGACCAATATCGAGACGATCGAGGTGGTGCGCCGCGGCAAGGTCCGCCGCGCCAAGCTCTACTACCTCCGCTCGCGCCGCGGCAAATCGGCCCGGATCGCGGAAGATTCGTCCTACAAAGCCAAGTCCGAGTAAGGAGCGGCCGCGATGAAACAAGGCATCCACCCCGAATATCACTTCATCGAAGTGAAGATGACCGACGGCACGACCTACCGCACCCGCTCCACCTGGGGCAAGGAAGGCGAGACGCTGTCGCTTGACATCGACCCGCTGTCGCACCCCGCCTGGACCGGCCAGACCGCCAAGCTGATGGACACCGGCGGCCGCGTGTCGAAGTTCAAGAACAAATACGCGGGCCTCGGCTTCTGATCCCCGCCGACCGAACGGCAAAGGGCGCGCCACCGGGCGCGCCCTTTTGCTTTGGCCCTTCAGGCCGGATGCGGGATGCGCCGGCGCGGGCCCGGCTGATCCCGCCGGCCCGGTCAGGCCCGCCCGCGCAGGCCGCCTCTGGCGCGAAAGCGGCGGTTCCGCCGCCGGCGCGTCCCGCAACCGGCCGTTGCGCAGGCGGGGCACCCGGCTGCCGGGGCTTGCGCGGCGGCGCGGCAGTTGTTACCGCAGCCCAAAGGTTCAGGGATCGGGCATGGCGCATATCATCGTCGTGGGGAACGAGAAGGGCGGGTCGGGCAAATCCACCACCTGCATGCATGTCGCCACCGCGCTTGCCCGGATGGGCCACCGGGTCGGCGCGCTGGACCTGGACCTGCGCCAGAAATCCTTTGGCCGCTATGTCGAGAACCGCCGGGCCTATATGGCCCGCGCCGGGCTTGACCTGCCCTCGCCCGAATACCGCGACCTGCCCGAGGCCGACGCTGCGACCCTTGCCCCCGGCGAGAACGCCTTCGACCAGCGGCTGACACAGGCGGTGGCGGCGATGGACCCGGTCAAGGACTTCATCGTCATCGACTGCCCCGGCAGCCACACCCGGCTCAGCCAGATGGCGCATTCGCTGGCCGACACGCTGGTGACGCCCCTGAACGACAGCTTCATCGACTTTGACCTGCTGGCCCGGATCGACCCCGAAACCGGCCGCGTCAAGGGCCCGTCGATCTATGCCGAGATGGTGTGGGGGGCGCGGCAGCTGCGGGCGCAGGCGGGGCTGAAGCCGATCGACTGGATCGTTCTCAGGAACCGGCTCGGCGCCCAGCAGATGCACAACAAGAAGAAGGTGGGCGCCGCGCTGGAAGACCTGTCCCGCCGCATCGGCTTTCGCGTGGCGCCCGGCTTTTCCGAGCGGGTGATCTTCCGTGAACTTTTCCCGCGCGGGCTGACGCTTCTGGACCTGAAGGATACCGGGGTCGATCAGCTGAACCTGTCGAACATCGCCGCCCGGCAGGAGTTGCGCGATCTGGTCGCCTCGCTCAGGCTGCCCGGGGTGCAGGTCGCGTTCTGAACAGAACGGCACGCGTGGCGTGGGGCTTCCGCACCCCGCCCAGCTTCTTCAGCCGAAGGTCAAAGGCACAGTCCGACTGGGTGCCGGTGGTTCCCCTGGTGGCCAGTTTCCGCAGGATGTCCAGTGCTTTTGCCATGGTGTGTGTCCCTCTGGTTGTATCTGCAACCTCGCGGCCAACCGGGGCAGGTTTGTGGCGTTGTCCGGAAGAAAGTCTGGCGGCGGCCCGGCATCGGTCGACAGATTGTTTCCCGGTCTTGTGGCAAACCGTGCCGCCGTGGCAGAACCCGGGGCACCGCCGCCGCAAGGATTTCCGATGTCCAACCCGCTGTTCGATGCCCTCTTCGCCCCGCTTGCCGGCCGCGACGACGCGCTCATGATCCTTGCCGATGGCGGGTCGATCACCGGCGCCGCGTTCCTGGCCATGGTGGCGCGGGCGGGCAACGCGCTGCGCGCGCTGGGCGTTGCCCCGGGGGACCGGGTGGCGGCGCAGGTCGCGAAATCGCCTCAGGCGCTGGCGCTTTACGGCGGGGCAGTCGCCATCGGCGCGGTCTTCCTGCCGCTCAACACCGCCTATACCGCGGCCGAGGTGGATTATTTCGTCGGCAACGCGACGCCGCGCGTCCTCGTCTGCGATCCGGCGAAATCGGCCGCCCTTGCGCCTGTTGCCGAAGCGCATGGCGCGCGGCTTGCCACGCTGGACGGCGCGGGCGGCGGCAGCCTGGCGCAGGCCATGGCCGCAGAACCCGCCACCATCGCAGCCGAACCGCGCGACCACGGCGACCTTGCCGCGATCCTTTACACCAGCGGCACCACCGGCCGGTCGAAGGGCGCGATGCTGACCCACGGCAACCTGCTGTCCAACGCCGAGGTTCTGGCGCGGCTGTGGCGGTTCACCCCAGATGACGTGCTGCTGCACGCACTGCCGGTCTTTCATACCCACGGGCTGTTCGTCGCCTCGAACACCAGCCTGCTGACCGGCGGGCGGATGATCTTCCTGCCCGGCTTCGACACCGACACCGTCCTGCGCCTGATGCCGCAGGCGACGGTGATGATGGGCGTTCCCACCTTCTACACCCGGCTGCTGGACGACCCCCGCTTCACCCGCGCCGCCACCGCGGGGATGCGCCTCTTCGTCTCCGGCTCCGCGCCCCTGCTGGCCGAGACGCACCGCGCGTTCCAGGACCGGACCGGCCACCGCATCCTTGAGCGCTACGGCATGACCGAGACCAACATGAACACCTCGAACCCCTATGACGGCGACCGGCGCGCCGGGACGGTGGGGTTTCCGCTGCCGGGCGTCGACCTGCGGGTGATGGACGAGGCGGGCGAGGTCGCCCCCGGCGCGGTGGGCGTGATCGAGGTGCGCGGCCCGAACGTCTTCGCCGGCTACTGGCAGATGCCGGAAAAGACGGCCGAGGAACTGCGTCCCGACGGCTGGTTCATCACCGGCGATCTGGGCTGCGTGGATGCCAAGGGCTATGTCACCATCGTCGGCCGCGCCAAGGATCTGGTGATCTCGGGCGGGTTCAACGTCTATCCGGTCGAGGTCGAGGCGGAACTGGACGCCCAGCCCGGCGTGCTGGAAAGCGCCGTCATCGGCCTGCCGCACCCGGATTTCGGCGAGGCGGTCTTTGCCGTCCTGGTGCCGCAGAAGGGCGTGGCGCTGGACGCCGCCGCCGTTCTGGCCGGGCTGAAGGACCGGCTGGCGCGGTTCAAGCAGCCGAAGGCCGCCGTTCTGGTCGATGCCCTGCCGCGAAACGCCATGGGCAAGGTGCAGAAGGCGGACCTGCGCAAGACCTATGCCGGCTGGTTCCGGACCTGACGGGTTGCCCGCGGGCGGATGGCCCGGCATTCTTTGCCCATCCGAAAGGGAGGGTCATATGCCAAGGGTCCTGGGAATTGGCGGCGTGTTCTTCCGGGCAAGGGACCCGGCGGCGCTGGCCGCCTGGTATCAGGATCATCTCGGCATTGACGACCTGCACAAGTCGGTCTGGCGGCAGGAGGCGGGGACCACCATCTTCGGCCCCTTCGCGCAGGACACCGGATACTTCGGGCGGGCGTCGCAGCAGTGGATGATCAACTTCCGCGTCGATGATCTGGACGGGCTGATCCTTCAGCTGAGGGCCAGCGGGATCGCGGTCGAGACCCGCGCCGAATGGGATTCCGAAGTCGGCCGCTTTGCCCGCATTCACGACCCCGAGGGCAATCCGGTCGAACTCTGGCAGCCGGCGGCGGCGGCAGGCTAGGCTTCATCCGGCGCATCTTCGGCCAGCTCACCCTCCAGAAACCGCTCGAACGCGTCAAGGTCCACCGGATCGAACTGGCCGAAGCCCTGCATCCAGACGGTCGCCGCGCGCATCGCATCGGGCTCCAGCTTGCACCAGATCACGCGGCCGCGCTTCTCGCGGCTGATCAGCCCGGCCTCGGCTAGGGTCTGCAGGTGCTTCGATATGGCGGCAAGGCTCATCCGGAAGGGTTGCGCCACGTCGGTGACGGCCATGTCATCCTCCAGCAGCATGGCAAGGATGGCGCGGCGGGTGGGGTCGGCCAGCGCGGCAAAGACGGTGTCGAGGCTGGGCGTGACGGGGGCGGCCATGGTGCGACTATTGGCGCCGGCCGGGAATTGTCAACCTGCGGGTTGAATGTGGCCGGGGGCCTGCGGTGGGCAGAATGGCGGTTCCATGCCGCTTCACGCAACGGAATATGGAAGCGATATCAATTGATTGACCAAAAGTAACGGCGACTTGACTTGGACGCCTGCCCCCCCTAGAACCGCCGGTGATTGCTGGAAGGGTGCGTCCATGACTTCGGAACCCGATCCCGAGCGGCTGAAGGCGCTGCACAAGCGCATCGAAGCGGCAAAGGGCAAGCCGAAGGAAGAGCGCTCGCAGACGGCGCGGGGTTTCTCGCAGGGCGAGGTTGCTTATCGGATGGTGATCGAGCTGGCGACCGGCATCGTGGTCGGCGTCGGCATCGGTTACGGGCTGGATGTGCTGTTCGGCACCTTGCCCGTTCTGCTGGCGATCTTCTCGCTGGTGGGCTTCGCGGCGGGGGTGCGCACCATGCTGGGCACCGCGCGGCAGGTGCAGGAAAAGGCGGCCGCGCAAGCGTCCGCGCAGGACGACGACGGAAGGGGCTGAACGTGGCGACAGGCACCGAAGAACAGGCGGCGGAAGCGGCGGGCCATGCGGCCGAGGGCGGCGGGCTGGCGATTCATCCGATGGACCAGTTCATCGTCAAGCCGCTGTTCGGCGACGGTCCGGTCGAATGGTATACCGTCACCAACGTCACGCTCTGGATGGGGATCGCGGTCCTGGTCCTTCTCGGCGTCTTCGTCCTTGCCACCCGGCACCGGGGCATCGTCCCCTCGCGCCTGCAGTCGGTGGCCGAACTGTTCTACGGCTTCATTCACAACATGGTCGAGGAAGTGGCGGGCCACGAGGGCGCCAAGTTCTTCCCCTATGTGATGACCCTCTTCATGTTCGTCTTCCTCGCGAACATCCTTGGCCTCATCCCGATGAGCTTCACCACCACCTCGCATATCGCGGTGACGGCGGTCCTGGCGCTGGCGGTGTTCCTGACGGTCACGCTGGTCGGCTTCTGGCGCAAGGGCCTGGGCTTCCTGTCGATGTTCTGGGTGTCGTCGGCGCCCCTGATCCTGCGGCCGATCCTGGCCGTGATCGAGGTCATCTCCTACTTCGTGCGGCCGATCTCCCATTCGATCCGTCTTGGCGGCAACCTGATGGCCGGCCATGCCGTGGTCAAGGTCTTTGCGGGCTTCGCTGGCGCCATGGGCCTTTTCTCGGTGGTGCCGATCCTGGCGATCGCCGGCATCTACGGGCTGGAGCTGCTGGTGGCAGCCGTTCAGGCCTATGTCTTCACCATCCTGACCTGTGTGTATCTGCGCGACGCCGTCGGCGAAGGGCACCACTAGGTCCGGTCAGAAATCTCAGCCATTCCAAATATAGGAGCACTGCTATGGAAGGCGATATCGCAGAAATGGGCAAGTTCATCGGCGCCGGTCTGGCGACGATGGGTCTGGGCGGCGCCGGCATCGGCGTGGGCCACATCGCCGGCAACTTCCTGGCCGGCGCGCTGCGCAACCCCTCGGCTGCCCCCGGCCAGATGGCCACGCTGTTCGTCGGCATCGCCTTTGCCGAAGCGCTTGGCATCTTCTCGTTCCTGGTCGCACTCCTGCTGATGTTCGCGGTCTGATCCGACGTCCGACACCTTGAATGGGGCGCGCCGGGTGACCGGCGCGTTCCCGGTTCCGAAGGGTCCGATGGGGGACGAAGATGGCAACAGAACCAATCCTTGAAGAAGCGGCGGGCATCTGCGTCGACGCCCATGGCGGCGCCATCGGCATGCCCCAGCTTTGCGCCGACTGGATGCCGAACCAGGTGTTCTGGCTGGTCGTCACGCTGGTCGTGATGTTCCTGATCCTGTCGCGCGTGGCGCTGCCGCGCATCGGCGCGGTCCTCGCCGAACGCAAGGGCACGATCACCGGCGATCTTGCCGCGGCCGAAGAGCTGAAGCAGAAGGCGCAGGCGGCCGAGAAGGCGTTCAACGACGCGCTTGCAACCGCGCGGACCGAGGCGGCCAAGATCATCACCGCGGCCAAGGCCGACATCCAGAAGGATCTGGACGCGGCAACGGCCAAGGCCGATGCGCAGATCGGCGCCAAGGCGGCCGAATCCGAAAAGAAGATCGCCGAGATCCGGGCCGGCGCACTGGCCGCGGTGGAAACCGTCGCCAGGGACACCGCGAAGGAACTGGTCGCGGCGCTGGGCGGTTCGGCGGATGCCAAGGCGATATCGGCGGCGGTTGCCGCACGGCTGAAAGGGTAGGGCCATGAAACGGCTTTCCGTTCTTTTTGCCCTGACCGCCAGCCCGGCGCTGGCAGCCACGGGCCCGTTCTTCAGCCTGCAGAACACCAACTTCGTGGTGCTGGTCGCCTTCCTCGTCTTCGTCGGTATCCTTGTCTACATGGGCGTGCCGAAGAAGATCACCGGCCTTCTTGACGCCCGCGCGACGCAGATCAAGGCCGAGCTGGACGAGGCGCGCGCGCTGCGCGAGGAAGCGAAAAGCGTGCTGGCCTCCTACGAGCGCAAGCAGAAGGACGTGGTCGAGCAGACCGAACGCATCATCGCCACCGCCAGGGACGAGGCGATGGCCGCGGCCGAACAGGCCAAGGCCGATCTGGCGAAGTCGATCGCGCGGCGCATCCAGGCCGCCGAAGAGCAGATCGCCAGCGCCGAAGCCTCGGCCCTGCGCCAGGTCCGCGAACGGGCGATCAGCGTCGCCGTCTCGGCTGCCGGCGAGATACTCGCCAAGCAGTCCACGGCGGAAAGTGCCGCGGCCTCGATCGACGCGGCCATCGAACAGGTCGGCGCCAAGCTGCACTGACGGCAGGGCGACCGTTCCGGCACAGAAAACCCCGCGCCCCCCGGCGCGGGGCTTTTTCATGCCCCCTCCCCCAACCCCTCCCACAAGGGGAGGGGAGGCGCAGCCCGGTGGCCGCGGCTACCGGTTCTTCTCGTGCTCGAACCGCTGCCGGGCGATCGCCTCGTTGCGGTCGGCGCGGGTCTGGTCCTGCAGCGCCTGTTCGACGAAATCCAGATGCGCCGCGACCGCCGCCCGCGCCGCCACCGGATCGCGCGCCTGCAGTGCCGTGTTCATCGCGCGGTGCTGGTCCAGCAGTTGATCCCGCGTCGCGCGGTTCCGGAACAGCACCTGCCGGTTGTAGAACACGCCCTGCCGCAAGAGGTCGAACATCGACCGCATCATGTGCAGCATGATGACATTGTGGCTGGCCTCGATGATCGCCATGTGGAACTGCGCGTCCAGCGCGGCCTCGTCGGCGGGATCGCGTTTCTGGTGCGCGGCCTCCATCTTGCGGAAGATCGCGTCCACCACCTGCAGGTCGGTGTCCGAGGCGAAGCGCGCCGCGCGTTCGGCCGTCAGCGCCTCCATGTCGCGGCGGAACGACAGGTAGTCCAGCACCGCCTCGTCATGCCGCTCGAACAGCCGGATCAGCGCCGGCGAGAAGGCCGATCCCAGCACATCGGCCACGAACACCCCCGACCCGGGCCGCGCCACCAGCAACCCCTGCGCCGCAAGATCGGCGATCGCATCGCGCAGCGACGGCCGCGACACGCCGAACCGTTCGGCCAGCTCGCGCTCGGGCGGCAGGCGTTCGCCCGGGCGCAGGATGCCGCGCAGGATCAGCTGTTCGATCTGCTGCACGACCGAGGAGGACAGCTTCTCGGGCTGGACCTTGAGATAGGGCATGATGGTGCGGGGCCTCGGCCGATTGGTCCGGAATCATTACCGGAACCGGGCGCGGCGCACCACAAAAACAAAGGGCCCGCTGGATGCGGGCCCCGTCTTCGGCAAGGCGTCTGCCGCCTATTGCGTCGGGCGGATGATGATCTCGACCCGGCGGTTCTGCGCGCGGCCATCCGGCGTCAGGTTCGACGCGACGGGCTGGTCCTCGCCGCGGCCATAGGCGCTGATCCGGCCCGAGGGCACGCCCCCGTTCAGCAGGACCGAGGCCACGGCCGAGGCGCGGCGCTGCGACAGGTCCATGTTGTAGGCCGCGCCGCCGGTGTTGTCGGTATGGCCGACCACCTCGATCCGGCTGTTGGGATATTTCAGCAGGCTGGCGGCAACCTCGCGCAGGTCGCCGGTCAGGCTCGCGCTGACGGTTGCGCTGTCGGTCGCGAACAGCAGATCCTGCGGCATGTTCACCACCAGATAGTCGCCGTGGTTGGTCACGCTGATCCCGGGCGACATCTGCGAACGCAGTTCGGCGGCCTGCCGGTCAAGGTCGGCGCCGATCAGCGCGCCGGTCCCGGCACCCAGGGCCGCGCCCAGCAGCGCGCCCTTCAGCTTGTCGTCGCCATCCGATACGGCGGCGCCGGCGGCGGCGCCAAGGATGCCGCCCATGATCGCGCCGCTTTTGGTGCGGCCGTTGGGATCATCCGGGTAGGCGTCCGGATCGACGCAGGCGGTGGTCGCCAGAAGGCTGGCCGAGGCCAGGATCAGGGGAAGTTTGGTCATTATCGTGCTCGCTGCCGTTCATTCACCGGCCCGTGTCCTGCCGGGCTTGCGTCAGCCTATAGCATGCCGCGCCCGTGCAGGACAGGGACGACGGCCCCTGCGCGGGGTTCCGCGCATGCGCGGCGCTTCACATTCCGGTGCGCGCGGCCTCCCACGCCAGGATCGCCCGCTTGCGGTCAAGGCCCCAGTGATAGCCGCCAAGGCCCCCGTCGCGGCGGATGGCGCGGTGGCAGGGGATCAGGAAGCTGATCGGGTTCCGGCCCACCGCGGTGCCGACCGCCCGGTGCGCCGTCGGGTGGCCGATGGCGCCGGCAATCTCGGCATAGGTCGTGACATGGCCGGTCGGAATGGCCAGCAGCGCCTCCCACACCTTGATCTGGAACGGCGCGCCGATCAGGTAGAGCGGCGTTTCCTTGCCCGGCGCCATGCCGAAGGCCGCCATCGCCCAGGGGCGCAGCAGGGCCAGATCCTGGACATAGGTCGCGCGGGGCCAGCGCGATGTCAGGTCCGCCATCGCCGCCCCGGCCCCCATCTCGTCGGCAAAGCCGATGCCGCAGATGCCCTTGTCGGTGCCCATCACCAGCGCGGGCCCGAACGGGCTTTCGAACCAGCCCCAGAAGATCGTCAGCCCCGCACCGCCGCGGGCATAGTCGCCGGGCGACATCGCCTCCCACGACAGGAAGAGGTCGTGCAGCCGGCCGGTGCCCGAAAGCCCCAGCTCATGCGTGGCCGACAGCAGCGTGTGCCGTTCGGCAAGCAGCCGGCGGGCGTGGCCGATCGACAGGTATTGCTGGTATCGCTTGGGCGAAACCCCGACCCACTGGCTGAACGTGCGCTGGAAATGCGCCGGGCTCATGTTCATCTGCCGGGCCAGATCGTCCAGGGACAGGCCGGGCGATGCGTCGATGATCTTCAGCGCCCGTCCGATGACGGAATAATGATAGCAGGGGGGCTGGTCGGTCATGCGGCTCTCCTTCCCCCACCAGATAGGGCCGCAGACCCGCGCAAGCGACCCGATTCCTGCGGCTTTGCCGCTTGTCGCGCGCCGGTGCGGCGTGGCACATCTGGCCCATGGTGCGCCAGCTTGACTATCCCGCGATGCAGGCCGTCTTCGCAAGGTTCCAGGAGATCGAACCCGAACCGAAGGGCGAGCTTGAGCATGTGAACGCCTTCACCCTGCTGGTGGCCGTCGCCTTGTCGGCGCAGGCAACCGACAAGGGGGTGAACCGGGCGACGCGCGCCTTGTTCGCCGTGGCCGATACGCCCGAAAAGATGCTGGCGCTGGGCGAAGAGGGCCTGACCGACCATATCAGGACCATCGGCCTTTTCCGCAACAAGGCGCGGAATGTCATCCGCCTGTCAGAGCGGCTGATCGAGGTCTATGGCGGCGCCGTCCCCTCGTCCCGCGCCGCGCTGATGACGCTGCCGGGCGTCGGGCGCAAGACGGCGAACGTGGTCCTGAACATGTGGTTCGGCATGCCCGCGCAGGCGGTGGACACGCATATCTTCCGCGTCGGCAACCGCACCGGCATCGCCCCCGGCCGCGACGAGACGGTCGTGGAACGCGCGATCGAGGACAACGTCCCGGCCGAATTCCAGCGCCACGCCCACCATTGGCTTATCCTGCACGGCCGGTATATCTGCACCGCGAAGAAACCCCGCTGCGGCATCTGCCCGATCCGCGACTGGTGCCTTTATGAGGAAAAGACCGCATGAAAACCTATCAGGTCGTCGGCATCGGCAATGCCATCGTCGATGTGTTCTCGTCCGCCGACGACTCGTTTCTTGACCTGATGGGAATCCAGAAGGGCATCATGCAACTGGTCGAGCGCGAGCGGGGCGAGATGCTTTATGGCGCGATGACCAACCGCCAGCAGGCGCCCGGCGGTTCGGTCGCGAACACGCTGGCGGGGCTGGGCAGCCTTGGCCTGACCACCGCGTTCATCGGCCGCGTCCATGACGATGCGCTTGGCCGCTTCTACGCCCGCACCATGGCCGAGGAAGGCACCGATTTCGTCAACCCGCCGGTGGCGGGGGGCGAATTGCCCACCTCGCGTTCGATGATCTTCGTCTCGCCCGATGGCGAAAGGTCGATGAACACCTACCTCGGCATCTCGTCCGAACTGGGCCCCGATGACGTGTCCGACACGGTGGCCGGCAGCGCCGAGATCCTGTTCCTTGAAGGCTATCTCTACGACAAGCCCAAGGGAAAACAGGCCTTTGAACGCGCGGTGGACCTGTGCCACGCCGCCGGCGGCAAGGCCGGGATCGCGCTTTCCGATCCGTTCTGTGTCGACCGGCACCGCGGCGATTTCCGCCGTCTGGTCAGGTCGCTCGACTATGTGATCGGCAACGAGCACGAATGGTGCTCGCTCTACCAGACCGACCTTTCCACCGCGCTGGAACAGGCGGCCGACGACGCGGGGCTGGTGGTCTGCACCCGGTCGGGGCATGACGTGATCGTCGTCCGCGGCGACGAACAGGCGGTGGTGCCGGTGCGCCGCGTCGTCCCCGTCGATGCCACCGGGGCAGGGGACCAGTTCGCCGCCGGCTTCCTTTACGGCCTTGCCACCGGCCAGCCGCTTGCCACCGCCGGCCGCATGGGCTGCGTCGCCGCGGCCGAGGTGATCAGCCATTTCGGCGCCCGGCCCGAGGCGGACCTGAAGGCGCTTTTCCGCAAGGAAGGGCTGATCTGAAACGCCCGCCGGCTATTCGGCGAGGCAACCGGCAAGCGTTTCGGCAAGCCCGGTGATCAGCGCGGGATAAAGCGCCGGCCCGGGTTCCAGCATCCGCCCCTCGGGATCAAGCGCGCCGCCGATCCTTGCCCCCGTTGCCGCGGCAATCTGTTCGACATGGGCAGGGTCGTGCTGCGCTTCGGGGAAGATGCAGGGCGCCCCGGTGCCGGCCATCTTTTCCATGAGTTCGCTCAGATGCGCCGCACCCGGCGCGGCGGCGTCGCCTTCGGCGATGGTGCCGGCGAGCGTCAGGCCGTAGTGGCCGGTGAAATAACCATAGGCATCATGGAAGGCGACGAACGGCCGATCCTTTGCCCCGGCCAGCGCAGCCCTGGCCGCATCATCCGCCGCCCTGATCGCCGCCGCGGCGCGCGTCGTGTTCGCCGCATAGACGGGCGCGTTTTCAGGGTCGAGCAGCGCCAGTTCGGTGGCGATCAGGTCGACCCAGCGGATAGCGTTCTCGGGGTCAAGCCAGGCGTGGGGGTCAATGCCTTCGTGCGTGTGATCGTGGCCCTCTTCCGCCGCGTCATGGGCATGGTCTTCGCCCTCTGCTCCATGATCGTCCCCACCATATTCCCGCAGATAGACGCCCTCGGCCCCCAGCAGGCCAAGCACCGCGGCCCCTTCCGGCCGGGCCTCCAGCGCGCCCTCCAGCCAGGGCGTCAGTTCCGGCCCGACCCAGATCACCAGATCGGCCGCCGCCAGCGCTGCCGCCTGGCTGGGGCGCATCTGGAAATCGTGGGCCGACGCCCCCGCCTCCAGCAGAAGCCCGGGCGTGCCCACCCCTTCCATCACCGCCGCCACCAGCGAATGAACCGGTGGAATGTCGGTGACCACGCGCGGCACCTCGGCAAGGGCTGCGGTGCTGGTCAGAAGAACTGCAATGATATAACGCATCGGTCGGGCCTTTCCTTCGGGTCGGGCCTGCGGTATGAATGTAATATCATAACACGTCAAGGGGCCGATCATGGGCGATCCCAATCCGCACGACTGCGCGGCCTGCGCCGAACCCGGCGCGGCGTTCCATGCGCATGACCACAGCCACTGCGCCCAGGAAGTGCTGGCCCGGGCCGAGGCGGTGGCGCAGGGTGCCGGCGCGCGGATGACTCCGGTCCGCCGGCGGGTGCTGGAAATCCTGCTGGAAGAGCACCGGGCGCTTGGCGCCTATGACGTGCTGGAACGGCTGGCGAAGGAAGGCTTCGGCAACCAGCCGCCCGTCGCCTATCGCGCGCTGGAATTCCTTGTCGATCAGGGGCTTGCCCATCGCATCCGCCGGCTGAACGCCTTTGCCGCCTGCATGCATCCCGGCGAGGCCCATGCCCCCGCCTTCCTGATCTGCCGCAGCTGCAACGCGGTGGCCGAGGCGCCCGCCGGTCCGGTCCGCGCCGCGCTGGACGCCGCCGCCCTTGCCGTCGGCTTTGCCGTCGAACGCGCGAATCTCGAAGCCGTGGGTCAGTGCCCCGCCTGCCGCGCGGCCGCCGCATGACCGCGCTGCTGGCCGCCCGCAACATGTGCATCCGCCTCGGCGGGGCCGAGATCCTGCATGATGTCACCCTCGCGCTCCACCCGGGCGAGATCGTCACCGTGGTCGGGCCGAACGGCTCGGGCAAGTCAACGCTGCTGCGCGCGCTTCTGGGCATCATCCCCGCCGCGGAAGGGCGGGTCGACCGGAAGACGGGCCTGCGGATCGGCTATGTTCCCCAGCGGCTGATGATCGACGGGACGATGCCGCTGACGCTGCGCCGCTTCCTGTCGCTGCCCCGCCCCGTGGCCGACGCAGAGGCGGCTGCGGTGCTGGCGCGGGTCGGTCTGGCCGATGCCGCGGCGACGCAGATGGCGGCGCTGTCGGGCGGGCAGATGCAGCGGGCGCTGCTGGCGCGGGCGCTTCTGGGCCGGCCGCAGTTGCTGATGCTGGACGAACCGACGCAGGGGCTGGACCAGCCCGGCGAGGCCGCCTTCTACCGGCTGATCGAGGAGGTCCGCGCCGAAACCGGCTGCGCCGTCCTGATGGTCAGCCATGACCTGCATGTGGTGATGGCCGCCAGCGACCGGGTGGTCTGCCTGAACGGCCATGTCTGCTGCGAGGGGACGCCGCAGGTGGTGTCCAGCGCGCCGGAATACCGGGCGCTGTTCGGTCTGGGCACCAGGGGGGCGCTGGCGCTTTACCGGCACGAGCATGACCACGACCATGCCGGCCCGGCCGACCATCATCACGGACATGGGCACGGCCACGATCACCATGGGCATGACCACGACCAGCGGCGGGACCATACCCATGCTTGACGATTTCCTTCTTCGCGCCGCCCTTGCCGGCGTGGCCGTGGCGCTGGCGGCCGGGCCGCTTGGTTCGTTCGTCGTCTGGCGGCGGATGGCCTATTTCGGCGACGCCACCGCCCATGCCGCGATCCTTGGCGTGGCGCTGGCGCTGGCGACGGACCTGCCGGTGATGGCCGGAACGCTGGTCGTCGCCGCGGCGATGGCGGTCACCGTGGCGACGCTGGCCGCGCGCGGCTGGGCGGTGGACACCGTCCTTGGCGTCCTCGCGCATGCGGCGCTTGCCTTCGGGCTGGTCGCGGTCAGCTTCGTCCCCGGGGTCAGGACCGACCTTTCGGCCTGGCTTTTCGGCGACATCCTCGCCGCGTCGAAGGCCGATCTGGCGCTGGTCTGGGCGGGGGCGCTGGCCGTCACCGGGCTGATCCTCTGGCGCTGGCGGCCGCTTCTGACCGCGACGGTGAACGAGGACCTGGCCCATGCCGCCGGGCTGAACCCGGGGCGTGAACGGCTGGTGCTGGTGCTGGCGCTGGCGCTGACCGTCGCCGTCGCGCTGAAGGTCGTCGGCGCGCTGCTGATCGCGGCGATGCTGATCATCCCCGCGGCGGCGGCGCGCGGCCTTGCCCAGAGCCCCGAGGCGATGGCGGCAGGCGCCGTCGCGGTCGGCGCGCTTGCCGCGCTGGCGGGCCTCGGCCTCTCGCTCTGGCAGGATACGCCGGCGGGCCCGTCGATCATCGTCGCCGCGGCGGCGATCTTCGCGCTGACCGCGCTTGCCGGCCGGATGCGCCAGGGCTGACGCCATTTCCGCGCCTGCCGCGCGCGCGCCCGAACGCTGCCCGAAGCCTGCCCGAATTCACCTGCAACATGCGGTCAGTGGCGCGCGGCCGCGCGCGGGATTCGGGGTCGGGCATGCAGGCCATTCGACTTGCCTTCGGGCTGTCTTTCTCGGTGATCACGCTTCTGGGCTACATGGCCTTCGATTTCATGATCACCAACCGCAACCTCGCCGCCGCCGGGGCCGAGCGGATGGGGTTCTTCCAGTATGCGAAGGGCTGGGCCGGCCTTGTCGGCATCCTTGCCGCCGGCGACGCCGGTGACGACGCGGCCGCGCTGCCCACAGCGCTTGCCGCGATGATGCCGAAGCCGCCCGAAGGCTGGGTCGCGCGCCCCGCCACGCCCGAGGATGCCGCCGCCTTCATCACCCCCGACCTCAAGGGCCAGGCGCTTGAAACCGTGCTGGCCGCGGTCACGCCCGAAGACGGCAGGGGTGTCGAGCGGCTGGCGCTGGCCTACCAGCACGATGCAAGGATCGTCGTGGTGGAACTGGTCCGCTATCCCGACATCATCTTCACCAGCTTCATGGCCATGGCCAGCAAGATGCAGCTGCAGATGGCGACGATGCAGATGGAGGGCGACGATTTCATGCTGGTCCGCGGCATGGAAATCCGCCAGGCGCGGCTGCCCGATGGCGCGCCGGCCCGGGTCTTCCTGGGCGATGTGGGCGCGCAGATTCACCTGCGCGTGCTGGCCCCGGCGACGATGACCGACGAAGACATGCTGCCCTTCTTCCAGACGCTGCACGTCCCGGCGATGAACGCCGGCGTGGTCGAGAAAATCCCCGGCCTGGGCGAGGTGCCGGTGATCGTCCTGGCCTCGGTCATCGACGAGGAAACCCGCAAGGCGCGCGAGGCCGAACGCGCGGCCGAACTGGCCCGGCTCGAGGCCGAGCGCGCCGCGCGCGATGCAGCCCTCGAGGCCGAGGAAAAGCGCATCGCCGAAGAGGCGCAGGGGATCACCACCGACGAGGAAACCGGTGTCAAGGTCCGCAAGGGCACGGGCGAGGGCAGCGGCAAGACGCTGGGCGGCGGCGGCACCGCCATCGGCGGCGGCTGCGAGATCGAGGGCAGCCGCAAGGTCTGCGGATCGGGCCAGCCCGAGGCCGAAGCCGACTGACACAACGGCGCCCGGCGCGCCCCGGGGGGCGGCAGCCCCGACCGGAAACATGCAGCACAAAAGCGACATTCGCCGCCCGGGCGCGAATGTCGTTTTCGGACGCGAAGGGTCGGGCAGGCTTGCCCGGCGCGGGGGCGCTCTGTCACATATGGGCCGACATCATTCGCGACGGATTTCGGAGGGTCGGGCCATGAAGACGCATGTGAAGGCGCTGGTCGTCGGCGGGGGCGCGGTCGGCACCTCGATCGCCTATCATCTGGCCAGGGCCGGCTGGCAGACGATGCAGGTCGAACGGGACGAACTGACCTCGGGCTCCACCTGGCATGCGGCCGGGCTGCTGCCCCTTTTCAACATGTCCTACGCCACCACCCATATCCACAAGTATTCGGTCGATTTCTACAAGGGCCTGCAGGCCGAGACCGGGCTGGATGCGGGCTTCTATGTCGTCGGCAACCTGCGCATGGCCCAGCGGCAGGAACGGATGGACGAATACATGCTCTATTCGTCGGTGGCCGAAACCGCCGGCGTCTACCACGAATTCCTGACGCCGCGCGAGATCAAGGACCGCTGGCCGCTGGTCCGCACCGAAGACCTGGTCGGCGCGCTCTACCACCCGCAGGACGGCTATATCAATCCGGCCGACGTGACGCAGGCCATGGCCAAGGGCGCGCGGCAGCTGGGCGCGATCATCGAGCGCAAGGTGCAGGTCGACGGCTATTTCTGGACCGGCGACGAATGGATCGTGTCCTGCACCCGGATGGAGGACAAGGGCGGCCTTCTGGTCGCCAGCGGCGAAAAGTTCGACATCCATGCCGAACATGTGGTGACGGCGACCGGCAACCACGCCCAGCGGACGGCCCGCCTCCTGGGCATCAGGATTCCGGCGATCCCGGTCGAACACCAGTATATCGTGACCGAGCCGGACCCCGCGCTGGTCGAATGGCGCAAGACCAACCCGCAGCACCCGGTCCTGCGCGACGCCGACGCCAAATGGTATGTGCGCGAGGAACGGGGCGGCTGGATCCTCGGCCCCTACGAAAGGAACGCCCCGGCGCGCTTCCTCTATGACGTGCCCGAGACGTTCCGCGCCGATCTCTTCCCGCTCGACCTCGAACGGATCGAGACGGAATACATGTCGATGATCCACCGCCTTCCGTCGTCGGAAACCGTGGGCCTGAAGGACGATTTCAACGGCCCGATCTGCTATACGCCCGACGGCAACCCGCTGGTCGGCCCGGCGCCGGGCCTCAGGAACATGTGGCTGGCCGAGGGCTTTTCCTTCGGCATCACCGCGGCCGGCGGCACCGGATATTATCTTGCGCAGATGATGACGGAAGGCGAGGCCGAGATCGACATGGCCTCGCTCGACCCCAAGCGCTACGGCAGCTGGATGACCACCGAATATGCCGCGCGCAAGAACGAGGAATGCTACGAACACGTCTTCATCCTGCACCACCCGGATGAGGAACGCGAAGCCTGCCGCCCGCTGCGCACCGCCCCCGCCTATGACCGGCAGAAGGACATGGGCGCGCAGTTCGGCCAGGTGAACGGCTGGGACCGGCCCAACTACTATGGCCCCAAGGATGCCCCCGCCAGCTTCGACCACGATGGCCGGTCGTTCCGGCGCGGAAGCTGGTGGCCCTTCGCCAAGGCGGAAGCGGAAGCCGTGCGCAACACCGTCGGCATCATCGACGCCACCGCCTTCACCAAGCACCTGGTCCGCGGTCCCGGCGCGACCGCCTTCCTTGACCATTTCACCTGCAACAAGCTGCCGAACGTGGGCCGGATCAACCTGACCTATGCGCTGACCGATGCCGGCACGACGCGGACGGAATACACCATTGTCCGCCTGAAGGAGAACGAATATTACCTGATCTCGGCCGGGGCCTGGACGGCCTATGACGCCGATTTCCTGCTGAAATCCGCTGCCGACTTCATGGCATCCGGCGGCGGGCATATCGACATCCACGACATCACGACGCAATGGGGCGTCTATGCGCTGGCCGGCCCGAACGCGCGGGCGCTGCTGAAGGACATCGTCAAGGACGCCAATCCCGACACGGTCCTGTCGAACAAGCGCTTCCCCTGGCTTTCGTATCGCGACATCGAGCTTGGCATGTGCCCGGTCCGCGCCATCCGCGTGGCCTACACGGGCGAGCTTGGCTGGGAACTGCACTATCCGATCGAATTCGGCCGCTACCTCTGGGACCTGATCTGGTCGGTCGGGGAACGGCACGGGCTCAAGGCGGTGGGCGCCCGGGCGCAGAACTGGCTCCGGCAGGAGAAAAGCTATCGCGCCTTCGGGTCGGAACTTGGCCGCGACGCGACGCCCTTGGAAGCCGCGCTCGACCGGTTCGTCGACCTCACCAAGGATTTCCGCGGCAAGGCGAAGATGGTGGAGACCGGCGTCCGGTCGAAATGCGTGACGCTGCTGATCGACGGGCCGGCGGACACCGATCCCTGGGGGAAAGAGGCGCTGCTGCTGAACGGCGAGAAGATCGGCCGCCTGACCTCGGGCGGCTATTCCGTGGCCTTCGGCAAGCAGATCGGCATGGGCTATGTCCGGCCCGACCTGGCCGAACCGGGGACGAAGCTGAAGGTGAAAATCCAGCTGAAGGAATGGGATGCGGTGGTGACCGAGGACAGCCCCTTCGATCCCTCGAACGCGCGGATCCGGGCGGACGGATAGGCGATTTCTTCAAGGAAATCGTGCCGGAGCCTTCAAAGGCTCCGGTCCGAAATCTTCAAAGATTTCGGTGCCTCACACCCGCCCCGTCACCTTCCTCCACCACCAGCGCGTGCCGACCAGCAGGAACCGCCAGTCCTTGAAGAACTCGGGCGGCTTGCCCTCGATCGCATGGCCGATGAACTGCAGGGCCCAGCCAAGGACGAACAGGCCGGCGGCCCAGGGCCAGAGGCCCGCGACGAAGGGCGCGAGCAGCCCCAGCGCGATCGCCACCACGATCATCGGGATGCCGAAGGCATGGGTCAGCTGGTTCCAGCGGTTGCGGTGGCTTTGCGCATATTGCGCGATCCAGTCGTCCCAGCTTCTGCCGCCCAGCATCGCAGCCTCCCCGGTGCAATTCCCGCCGGCAGGCTAGGCCGGGGCGGGTGCCGCGGGCAAGCATGACGTGGCGCTACTGCGCCCGCGCCGCCAGCCAGCTGGCCCAGTCGCCGGCCGACCCGCCGAAGACGTTGATGTCGACCTTGCCGGCGATGCCGGGGATCAGCCCGGTCGAGGTATATTGCCAGAAGGTCCAGGGGTGGCCGTCATACAGGTCCTGCGGATGCCTGCGCACCGCCCGCAGCCAGAAATCGGCGCCGTTCACCCGCCACATCTGGTTGTCCTCGAAGAAGTCGATCGAGGTGTAAAGGATCGGCCGCTGCCCGTAATGCGCCGTTACCGCCTCGATGAAGATCCTCGCGTCGCGGCGGATGTCTTCCGGCGGGCGGCGGATGGTGCAGGTGGGGGAGAAGGGCGTCCATTCCATGTCAAGCACCGGCGGCAGCATCCCGGCCGTCCGCGGCACATGGCGGATGAACCACTTCGCCTGCTCGATCGCCGAGCGGCAGTGGTAGAAGAAATGATAGGCGCCGCGCGCCACGCCCGCCCGGCCGGCGCCGCGCCAGTGGTCGCGGAACATCTCGTCCACCCGGTCGCCGCCCTCGGTCGCCTTGATGAAGGCGAAGTTCACCCCGTTGGCGCGGGCGGTCGGCCAGTCGATCGCCGTCTGGTACTTGGCCACGTCGATGCCGTGGACGGCATAGGCCAGGGGCGGCCTGCCGTTCCAGTCGTCGATCGGGGCGGCATCGGCGAAGTTGGGCGCGATGACGGTGCCCGCCGGCACCGCGGCGGCGGGCCGGGCGGCGGGGGCATGGGCGGCGGGCTGGCGGGAACCGCCGCAACCCGCAAGGACGACACTCAGGAGAAGGGGGATCAGGGCGCGCTTCATGGCCGGGATCGTGGCCGATGGCGCGCCGGCTGTCACCCCCCGCGCGCGGCTGCGGCGGGGGTTTCCGCCGGTCAGGCCGCGACGGCGGCGGCGGCGAATTCGTCCCAGGCTGCAAGGGCATGGGCGGCATACATCATCGCCGGGCCGCCGCCCATCTGCACGCACATCGCCAGCACCGATGCAACCTCGTCCCGCGTCGCGCCGGTCTTCATCAGCGCCTCGACATGCAGGAGGATGCAGGGCTCGCAGCGCTGGGTCACGGCGATGGCCAGCGCCACATGTTCGCGGGCCTTCTTGTCCAGCGCACCGTCACTCAACGCGCCGGCCGACAGCGCCTGAAAGCCCCGGGCGGTTTCGGGGTTCAACTTGTGCATCACCCGCAGTTCGGCGCGGATGTCGGCAGTCTTCTCGCGGTAGGTCTTCATGGTCGGCTCTCCTGTCCATGACCAGAATGCCACGGGCAGGGCGCGGGGGCCTTGACATGGGTCAAGTCACATTCAAGAAGAGGAATATCTATCCGAACCGGGCGGGATCTAGGGCGGCGACGATCCCGGCCGGCATCCCGGGCTGGCTGCCGCCGATCAGCTCTGCCACCAGCCGCGACGCCCCGTCCGACGACTGGAAGCCATAGCCGCCCTGTCCCGCCAGCCAGAAGAACGAAGGTTCGGCCGGGGCAAAGCCGATCACCGGCACCCGGTCGGGCGCAAACGTCCGCAGCCCCGCCCAGTTGGCGATGACGCGGGTCACGGGGTCGGTCACGAATTCCTCATACCGCGCCAGCCCCTCGGCCAGCACCATGTCGTCGGCCCAGGCGTCATGCGGTTCGGCCGGGTCTTCCTCGGCCGGCGACACGATCAGCGCGCCGGCGTCGGGCTTCATGTACCAGTCCTCGCCCGGGCCAAAGAGCATGGGCCAGCCGGAAACGTCATGGCCCGCCGGCCCGGGGATGCGCGCCATCGACCGGCGGAGCGGCGTGAAGCCCAGGGGCGCGATCCCGGCCATGCCGGCCACCCGGTCGACCCAGGCCCCGGCGGCGTTGATCAGGATGCGCGCCTCGGCCTCGCCCCCCGGCCAGGCGACATGCCAGCCGCCCGGGGTGCGCCGGATGGCGCTGACCCGGGCGCGGGTGGTGATCGTCGCACCATGGCCACGCGCTTCGCGCGCGAAATGCTGGATCAGCAGGTCGGTGTCGATATCCTCGCCATGCGGGGCAAGGGCTGCGTGCTTCACCACCGCCGGGTTCAGGATCGGGATGATCCCGACCGCGCGTTCAACCGGCACCGGGGTGAACTGCATCGCGTCAAGGTCGGCCTCGAAGGCGGCGCGCTGGTCGTCGCGCGCGACCAGCATCAGCCCGCGCGGCGCCAGAAGCTGCGGGATCGACCGGAAGAATTCGCCCGAGGCGAGCGAGAGCGCAACCACCGGCGCCTTGCCGTAATGCGGTTCATACATCGCCGCCGACCGGCCCGATGCGTGATGGGCCAACGCATCCTCGGCCTCCAGCAGCAGCGTGCTTCCAAGGGGGGCGATCCGGGCGGCGGCCGAAATGCCGGCGATGCCGCCGCCGATGATCAGGAAATCGTGGGTCATGGGGGTCTCCGCTTCGCGGCGGACTGAACCACCCCGGCGGCGGCGATGCAAGATGCCGGACCCCGCCCGCCGCAGGGGCGGACGGGCGCGCGGCCGGGGCCGTCAGCCCCGGGTGGTTTCCTTCAGCTTGTCGATCCCCATCACCTTCAGCGCCAGGCTTTCGTAGAACGGTTCCGACGTGCCCTTGCGCAGCTTGCGCAGGAAGTATTTCTCGAACCCGACCTTGGCCAGATGCACCCATTTGCCCGACGACGACCAGTTGACGTTGCGCGGCGGAATCTGCGGCTGGGCGACAAAGGCGATGCCGCCGTCGCCGAAATCGGCCAGGCAGATCGCGTTCCAGCTGCCCATCTGGTCGGGCGCCTTGCCGCGCAGCAGGTTGCCGATGTTGTGGGCCGTGGCCGTCACCATGCTTTCGATCATGAAGCCGGTCTTCGGCACGCCGCAGGGCACCGGCGTCGGCCCCATCGGCGGGATGGCGACGCAGACGCCGACGGCAAAGATGTTCGGGAAGGCCGGGTTCCGCTGGTGCCGGTCGACCACGGTAAAGCCGCGCGGGTTCGACAGCCCCTCGATTCCCGCAACCGGGGCGATGCCGCGGAAGGCCGGCAGCATCATCGAGAAGGCGAAGGGCAGCACCTTCTCGGCCTTCACGCTGCCGTCGTCGTTGATCTCCTCGACGGTCATCCTGCCCTCCTCGACGCCCTTCACCCGGGTCGAGGTCATCCATTTGATGTGCTTCTCGCGCATCTCGGATTCCAGAAGGCCCTTGGTATCGCCGACGCCGTCCAGCCCAAGGTGGCCGACATAGGGTTCGGGGGTGACAAAGGTCATCGGCACCCGGTCGCGGATGCGCGCCCGGCGCAGCGCGGTTTCCAGGATGAAGAGGAATTCATAGGCCGGGCCGAAGCAGCTTGCCCCCTGCGCCGCGCCGATGATCACCGGCCCGGGGTTCTTCAACAGCTGCTCATAGACCTCGCGCGCCTTCTCGGCATGGTCGACATGGCAGATCGACTGGGTATGCCCGCCCTGCGGGCCGAAGCCGGGGATTTCGTCGAAGGCCAGTTCCGGCCCGGTGGCGATCACCAGATAGTCGTAGGTCACGTCGCTGCCATCGACCAGCCGGATGCGGTTTTCCTGCGGCACCAGCCGTTCGGCGGCGACCGGCCGGAAGCCGATGCCCTTCCTCGCCATGGTCGGCGCCAGGTCGACGGTAATGTCCTCGCGGCCGCGCCAGCCGACGGCGATCCAGGGGTTCGACGGGACGAAGTGATAGACCGGATCCTTGGTGACCACGGTCAGCGTGTCTTCGGGTCGAAGCTGGTCCTTCAGCTCATAGGCCATGATGGCCCCGCCAAGGCCCGCCCCCAGAACCACGACATGCGCCATTACTTCTCCTCCGGATGTGAATCTCGTTTCTCCCTGAGTGAGATATACATATGAATATTTGAATTTCAAGCGATCTGCGCACCGGGCGACAATCTGACGCCGGAACAGGAAAGGCCCGCCGGAGCGGGCCTTTCTCGTCATGCCGCGGCGCGGCCTTTCCGGGCGGGCTTATTGCGGGATGTCGCCGGTGATGCCTTCGACGAAGAAGTTCATCCCCGCCAGTTCGCCGTCACTTGCCACCTGGCCCTCGGCCAGCCAGTCGCTGCCGTCCTGTTTCTTCAGGGGGCCGGTGAACGGGTGGTAGGTGCCCGCGCCGATGTCATCGCGCATCTTCTCGGCCGCGGCCTTCACCTCGGCCGGCACGGCATCGGTGATCTCGCCGATCAGCACCTCGCCGCCGGCGATTCCCTCCCATGCCGCGGCCTGCGCATAGCTGCCATCCAGAAGCGCGCCGACCCGCTTCACGTAGTAGGGCCCCCAGTTGTCGATGATCGACGACACGCGCGGGCTGGGCTTGTATTCCGCCATGTCCGACGCCTGACCGAAGCCGATCACCCCCGGCGTCTTGGCCGCCTCGGCCAAGGGCGCGGTGGAATCGGTATGCTGCAGGATCACGTCGACGCCCTGCTCGATCAGCGCCTTGGCGGCATCGGCCTCTTTCGCCGGATCGAACCAGGTATAGGCCCAGACGACCGAGATGGTGACGTCGGGGTTCACCTTCTTGGCGTGGATGTAGGACGAGTTGATGCCCTGGATGACCTCGGGGATCGGGAAGGAGCCGATATAGCCGATCTTGTTCGACTTGGTCATCATGCCGGCGATCGTGCCCATGACGGCGCGGCCTTCGTAGAAGCGCGCGTCATAGGTCGAGACGTTCGGCTGGTCGCGCTTGTAGCCGGTGGCATGCTCGAACTTCACGTCGGGGAACTTGGCGGCGACGGCATTGGTCGCGTCCATGTAGCCGAAGGAGGTGGTGAAGATGATGTTGCAGCCCGAAAGCGCCATCTGCGTCAGCACGCGCTCGGCATCCGCGCCTTCCGGCACGCTTTCCTGATAGGCGATCTCGACCTTGTCGCCGAATTCCTCCTGCACGGCCATCGCGCCCTGATGGTGCTGGAACGTCCAGCCGCCGTCGCCGATCGGGCCGACATAGACGAAGCAGGCCTTCACCTTGTCCATGCCCTGCGCCAGCGCGCCGCCGCCCATCGCCATGGTCAGGCCAAGCGCGGCCGTCGCCAGAAGCATTCTGCGTTTCATTCGTTCTCTCCCCGTTGTGGCGGGGCTTTCCTGCCCCGCAAGTTGTTGCCTCAGCGCGAGGCGTGGAAATTCTGCCCCAGCGCCGCGGGCGCGTTCAGGGCCGCCCTGCCACGGCCCGAGGACATGATGACCAGCACAAGGATGGTTATCAGATAGGGGGCCATGGACAAGTACTCGACCGGGATGCGGCTTCCCGCGGCCTGAAGCGTCAGCTGCAGCTGGGTGATGCCGCCGAAAAGATAGGCGCCGATCAGCGCCCGCCACGGTTTCCAGCTGGCGAAGACCACGATGGCAAGCGCGATCCAGCCCGCGCCGGCGGTGATCCCGTCTACCCATTGCGGCACCCGCACCAGGCTGACATAGGCCCCGCCTATCCCCGCCATGGCGCCGCCGAACAGGATCGCCAGCAGCCGGATGCGGTTCACCTTGTAGCCAAGCGCATGGGCGGCATCGTGGCTTTCGCCCACCGCGCGCAGGATCAGCCCGGTGCGGGTGGATTTCAGCACCCACCAGACCAGCGCCACCATCGCGATCGAGAAATAGACCACCCAGTCATGCGAGAAGAGGATCGGCCCCAGCACCGGCAGGTCGGCCAGCGGGCCGAAGGGCAGGTCGGGCGTCGGCGGCGGCTTGATGCCGTTGTAGCCCTGCCCGGCCAGCGACGACACGCCCAGTCCGAACAGCGTCAGCGCGAGGCCCGTCGCCACCTGGTTGGCCAGGAACACCTGCGTCAGAAGCGCGAAGATCAGCGACAGTGCCGCCCCCGCCGCGGCGCCGCCGACAAAGCCCAGGAACGGGCTGCCGGTCGCCACCGCGGCGATGAAGCCGCCGATCGCGCCGATGATCATCATCCCCTCGACGCCCAGGTTCAGGACGCCCGCCCGTTCGACCACCAGTTCGCCTATGGCCGCCAGCAGGATCGGCACCGCCGCGACCATCAGGCTGGCGATCAGGGTGACAAGATTGATGCCGCCGATATCCATCACCGCGCCCCCGCCTTCGCGGCCCCCGCACCGATGCGGAGGCGGTAGTTGGTCAGAACGTCCACGGCCAGAAGGAAGAACAGCAGCATCCCCTGGAACACCTGGATCGCCGCCGCCGGCAGGCCCAGGTTGGTGGCCGCCATCTCGCCCCCCACATAGGTCAGCGCCATCAGCAGCCCCGCCAGCACGATCCCCAGGGGGTTCAGCCGGCCCAGGAAGGCGACGATGATCGCGGTGAAGCCGTAGCCGGTGTTGAAGTCGATCGAGATTTGCCCCGCCGGCCCCGTCACCTCGAACAGCCCCGCCAGCCCCGCCAGCGCGCCCGAAAGCCCCATGCAGAGAACGGTCAGCTTCGTCGGGCTGACCCCGTGGAACCGCGCCGCCCGCGGCGCCTGCCCGGCCAGCCTGATCTGGAAGCCAAGCGCGTGGCGGCTCAGCAGCACGAAGGCCAGGACCGCCACCACCAGCGCCGCCACGCCGCCCCAGTGCAGGCCCGACCCGTCGATCAGGTCGGGGTTCGCCGCGGCCGGGTAATTGCCGAAGTTGCGGCTGCCCGGAAAGCCCGAGCCTTCGGGATTGCGCAGGAATCCCGTCGCCGCCTTGGCAAGGATGGTCTGGGCCACATAGACCAGCATCAGCGACACCAGGATTTCATTGGTGTTGAACCGCGTCTTCAGGATCGCCGGGATCATCGCCCAGGCCCAGCCGCCGAAGGCGCCCGCAACGATCATCGCCGGAAAGATCAGCCGGTTTTCCGTGGGATAGAAGGCCAGCCCCACCCCGGCGCCGACGATGGCGCCCATGATATACTGCCCCTCGGCGCCGATGTTCCAGATGCCCGCCCGGAACCCCAGGGCAAGGCCGATGGCGATCAGGATCAGCGGCCCCGCCTTCACCAGCAACTGCCCCCGCAGATACCAGGCGAATTCGCCGAAGACCGGGTCCCAGAAGATGGTGCGGATCACCGCGAACGGGTTCTTGCCCATCAGCGCGAAAAGCAGCCCCCCCGCGACCATGGTCAGGATCACGGCGACGACCGGGGTGGCATAAAGCCAGAAGCGTGACGGGTTCGGGCGTTTTTCCAGCCTCAGCATGCGGATGGCCCTGCCGCCCGCGCGCCGCAAGTTCCTGCGAAGGAACTTGCATTTTTCGTCCAAGAAGAATGCTGCCGGTCATTCCGCATGATGCGCCGCCTCCATGCCATGGGCGCCGCCCATCATCATCCCGATCTCGTCCATCGTCAGGCCCTGCGTCGGCCGGGGTTTGGTCAGCCGCCCCTCGTTCAGCACGGCGAATGTGTCCGCCACCTCCAGCAACTCGTCCAGGTCCTGGCTGATCACCACCACCGCCGCGCCGCCCGCCGCCTGATCAAGGATTTTCTGCCGGATCGACGCCGCCGCCGCGGCATCCACCCCCCAGGTCGGCTGGTTGATGACGATGACGCCCGCGCCCTGCATCAGCTCGCGTCCCATCAGGAATTTCTGCAGGTTGCCGCCCGACAGCGCCCGCGCCGCGACATCCGGCCCGGGGGTGCGCACGTCATAGTCGCGGATGATCTCTTCGGCGAAACCGCGGGTCTTCTTCCAGTCGATGAACCCCCGCGCCGCCAGCCCGCGGCGCAGGCCCGCCGTCAGGAACGCATTCTCGACCAGGCTCATGTCCGGGGCGGCGGCATGGCCATAGCGGTCCTCGGGCGCGGCGACCAGGCCTGCACGCCGGCGCTCGGTCGGGCCAAGGTCGCCCACCGGGCGGCTGGATACCCGCACCTTGTCGGGCGCGGTGCGCAACTCGCCCGACAGCGCCAGCAGAAGCTCGTCCTGCCCGTTCCCGGCAACGCCGGCGATCCCCAGCACCTCGCCCCTGGCCACGGTGAAGGAAACCGCCTTCAGCGAAGTGCCGAACGGAATGGGCGAGGCGATCGACAGGTCGCTGACCCCAAGCGCGACCTCGCCCTTGGCGCCGGGTGCGCGTTCGGGCACCGACAGCGTCGCCCCGACCATCAGTTCCGCCATCTCGCGCGCGGTCCGTTCCCGGGGCGTGCAGGTGGCAACCACGCGGCCCCGGCGCAGGATCGTCGCCGTGTCGCAAAGCGCGCGGATTTCCTCAAGCTTGTGGCTGATGTAAAGGATCGCCGTGCCTTCCCGCGAAAGTTGCCGCAGCGTCTTGAACAGGATTTCCACCTCCTGCGGCGTCAGGACGGATGTCGGCTCGTCCATGATCAGCAGCTTGGGGTCCTGCAGCAGGCAGCGGATGATCTCGACCCGCTGGCGCTCGCCGGCGGAAAGGTCGCCCACCAGCCGCGCCGGGTCCAGCGGCAGGCCGTATTCCTCGCTCACCGCGCGGATGCGGGTGGCAAGCTCGCGCATCGGCGGCGGGGTTTCCATGCCCAGGGCGACGTTCTCGGCGACCGTCAGCGCCTCGAACAGCGAGAAGTGCTGGAACACCATCGCCACGCCCAGCCGCCGCGCCTCGGCCGGTTTCGCCGGCTGGTAGGGCTTGCCGCGCAGCTCCATCCGGCCGCTGTCGGGCTTGACCAGCCCGTAGATCATCTTCACCAGCGTCGACTTGCCCGCCCCGTTCTCCCCCAGCAGCGCATGGACTTCGCCGGTCCCGATGCTGAACGATACGTCACTGTTCGCCACCACGCCGGGATAGGCCTTGGTCAGGCCCTCCAGCCGCAGCAGCATGTCCTTCCCCGTTGCCATCCGCGATCTCCGTCTCGGATTTGTGTTTTTTCTTCAGTATTTGCACCGCCACGCCCACGGCAATCGCCTGCGGGTGCTTGCCCAGCCCGGTGTCGCCGATCGGGCAGGTGATGCGGTCGATGGCTTGGGCGGCATGGCCCAGCCGCGCCAGCCGCGCCCGGAACCGCGCCCGTTTGGTCGCCGATCCGATCAGCCCCAGCCAGCCGAAGCCGCGCTTCAGCAGCCGGTGGCACAGTTCCAGGTCCAGCGCATGAGAATAGGTGACGATCAGGTGTTCCGCCGCCGCCGGCGCGTGATCGGCCAGCCGTTCGGGCATGGCAGACCAGAGCGGCACCACCCCCTCGGGCAGCCCCTCGGGGAAGCGGTCGCGCGCCGTGTCGATCCAGGTGATCCGCAGGCCGGGCAGGGGGGCCATAACCCCCACCAGCGCCCGGCCGACATGGCCCGCACCCCAGACCCATATCTCGCGTTCGGGCCGGGCGACCGGCTCGATCATCCAGCCCTGCACCAGCGCCGGGGCGGGCATCTGGCCCTTGCCCCGCGCGGCGGCAAGGATGCGCTTCACCGCAAGCGGCATCTCGCGGCCGTCGACCGCGCGGGCAATCACCCCCGCCGCGGCCACCGGCAGGGTCGCGCCGTCATGGACCTCGGTCAGCAGCGTCACCCGTCCGCCGCAGCACTGGCCCAGTTCCGGCCCCAGCGCCACGCGGTCAAGCCGGGTGCCGGTCTCGCGCCCTGCCTCGGACGCGGCCTTCCCTGCATCGCGCCCCCCTCCCCCCTCGTGGGGGAGGGATGGGGTGGGGGGGCGGCTGGCCAGACACTGCCGCGCCCGCAGCACCGCCTCATGTTCCAGCGCGCCGCCGCCGATCGTGCCCGACTGGCCCCCGCCGGCGGCAACATCGGCCCAGACCAGCATCGCCGCGCCCACCTCGCGCGGGGAAGACCCGTCATGTGCGGCGATCACCACCCGGGCCACGCGGCCATGCGCCGCCACGGCCGTCTGAAGGGTCGCCAGATCATACATGGCCGCGCACCCGGTTCACCGCGGCCAGCACCGCCTCGGCCGTGGCCGGCGCCCGCAGGTCGGGATAGACGCCGCCGTCGCCGCAGGCCTCGACCGCATGGGAAAGCGCCAGGAAGGCCGAGATGCCAAGGTTGAACGGCGGCTCGCCCACCGCCTTGGACTTGCCGACCGAATCCTCGGGGTTGGGCCGGTCCCACAGCGCCACGTTGAAGATGCGCGGCCGGTCCGAACAGGCGGGAATCTTGTAGGTCGACGGCGCATGCGTCGACAGCCGCCCCTTGCCGTCCCAGACCAGCTCCTCGGTCGTCAGCCAACCCGCGCCCTGCACATAGGCCCCCTCGACCTGCCCGATGTCGATCGCCGGGTTCAGGCTGGTGCCGGTGTCATGCAATATGTCGGTCCGCAGGATGCGGTTCTCGCCGGTCAGCGTGTCGATCACCACCTCGGTCACCGCGACGCCATAGGCGAAGTAGAAGAACGGCCGGCCGGTGCCGCGGATACGGTCCCAGGTGATTTTCGGCGTGGCATAGAACCCGGTTGACGAAAGCGAGATGCGCGCCTGGTGGACCCAGGCCGCCACCTTGCCGAACGGATAGGCTTCGCCGGCGACATGCACCATGCCGGCCTGGAACCGCACCGCCGCGGGTTCGGCCTGGTGCTTTTCGGCCATGAAGGCCGCCATCCGGTCGCGGATCACCGCCGCCGCCTGCCGCGACGCCATCCCGTTCAGGTCGGACCCTGAACTAGCCGCCGTGGCGGATGTATTGGGCACCTTGCCGGTATCGGTGGCGGTGATCTTCACCTCGCCCGCATCGACGCCGAACACGTCGGCCACCACCTGCGCGACCTTCTGGTTCAGGCCCTGGCCCATCTCGGTGCCGCCATGGTTCAGGTGGATCGACCCGTCCTGATAGACATGGACCAGCGCCCCCGCCTGATTGAGCCAGGTGAGCGTGAAGGAAATCCCGAACTTCGCCGGCGTGAAGCCGATCCCCCGCTTCAGGACCGGGCTTTTCGCGTTCCAGGCGGCGATTTCGGCCTTTCGCGCGTGATAGCCGCTCGTCTCCAGCAGCCGGTCGGTCATCGCCCCGCCGATGAAATCCTCGACCGGCATGTGGTAGGGCGTGGTCTGGATCGCCGCTCCCGCCACCTTGGGCGAATGCGGCCCGCCATAGCGGTGCCCGGTGCCCGGCCCGGATTTCGCCGCCGGGGCATCCGCCATCTCGCGGTAATAGTTCACCCGCCGCACCTCGACCGGGTCTTTCTTCAGGGCAAAGGCGATGTGGTCCATCACCCGCTCGGCGCCGACAATCCCCTGCGGCCCGCCGAAGCCGCGGAAGGCGGTGGCCGAGGCGGTGTTGGTCTTCAGCCGGTGGCTCTCGATGCGGATATTCGGCATCCAGTAGCAGTTTTCCGCATGCAGCATCGCCCGGTCGGCGACGGCGAGCGACAGGTCCTGGCTCCAGCCGCAGCGGACAAGGTGGACATAGTCCACGCCCAGGACCCGGCCGTCACCGTCGAACCCGGCCCGGTAGCGCACCTTGATGTCGTGGCGCTTGCCGGTGACCACCATGTCGTCGTCGCGGTCATAGCGCATCTTGCAGGCCCGGCCGGTGGCGCGGGCGGCAAGGGCGCAGGCGATGGCCAGCCAGTTGCCCTGGCTTTCCTTGCCGCCGAAGCCGCCGCCCATCCGCCGCGTTTCCACCCGGACGGCCGACATCGGCAGATGCAGCGCATGCGCTACCTTGTGCTGCACCTCGGTCGGGTGCTGGGTCGAGGAATGGATATGCATCCCGTCTTCCTGCGGGATGGCGGCGGCGATCTGGCCCTCCAGATAGAAATGCTCCTGCCCGCCGACCTCAAGCTCCCCCTCGATCACATGCGGCGCGGCGGCGATGGCGCCGGCGGGATCGCCGCGCGTCCAGACGACCGGCCCCGCCTCGAACCGCGAATTGGCGGCCAGCGCATCCTCGGGCGTCAGGAGCGCGGGCCTCTCGTCATAGGCGATCTTCGCCAGCCGCGCCGCCTTGCGTGCCGCAAGATGCGTCTCGGCGACGACGATGAAGATCGGCCGGGCATGGAATTCGATCAACCCCGAAGTCAGCAGCGGCTCATCCCCGAGCGAGGGCGAACAGTCGGGTATCTCGTGCAGGTCGCCCGCGGTGATGACCGACACCACCCCCGGCGCCGCGCGGACGGCCGAGACATCCAGCGACGTGATCGTGCCATGCGCGATGGTGGAAAGACCGAAGGCAAGGTGCAGCGTGCCGGCGGGCAGCGGAATGTCGTCCAGATAGCGCGCCTGCCCGGTCACATGCAGGGGCGCGCTGTCGTGGGGCAGGGGCTTGCCCATGGTCATGGCGCCACCTCCAGCACGGAAACCGCAACGCCGTTCAGGTCATGGAAATAGCGCAGCATCATGTTCTGCGCCGTTTCCAGCCGGTAGCCGGCGCTGGCGCGCATGTCGGTCAGCGGCTGGAAATCCCCGGCCATCGCCGCCATCGCCGCGCGGACCGCCGGTTCGCCCCAGTTCTGGCCCAGAAGCGCCGCCTCGGCCTGTGCCGCGCGTTTCGGGATGCCGGCCATGCCGCCAAAGGCGATGCGGGCCGCGGTCACCGTGCCGCCGACGACGGTGACGTTGAAACAGCCGCAGACGGCGGAAATGTCCTGGTCGAAGCGCTTCGACAGCTTGTAGCAGCGCAGGGCGGGGGCGGATGCCGGGATCGTCACCCCTTCGACGAATTCGCCGGGCTGGCGGTCCTGCTTCCTGTAGTCCAGGAAGAAATCCTCAAGCGGCAGGTCGCGGCGCGCGTCACCCCTGCGCAGATGCAGCACTGCCCCCAGCGCGATCAGCGCCGGCGGCCCGTCGCCGATCGGCGATCCGTTGGCGATATTGCCGCCGATCGTCGCCGCGTTGCGGATCTGGGCCGAGGCGAAGCGGCGCAGCATCTCGGCAAACGAGGGGTGCAGCGGCAGCATCGCCTTGCGCAAGGCCTCGACCGTCACGCCCGCGCCGATGCGCAGCCTGTCGCCCGCCCGCTCGATCGCCGCAAGATCGGCGACGCCGTTCAGGAAGATGACGGGCGCAAGGTCGCGCAGCTGCTTGGTGACCCAGAGGCCGACATCGGTGGCGCCGGCAATCAGCGTGGCGTCGGGGTTGGCCGCATAAAGCGCGGCCAGTTCGTCCGACGACCGCGGTCGCAGGGGGGCGCTGCCCCCCGCCGCCTGCGGCGCCTCCCCCCGGGATATTTGCGAAGGGGAAAGGCCCGGCCTGTCCCTGATCCAGTCGGGGACCGGCATGTCCGCCGCCGCCTCGGCCGCGCGGACGATCGGCGCATAGCCGGTGCAGCGGCAGAGATTGCCGGCCAGCGCATCGTCATGCGCCCGGTCGCCCGCCAGATGCGCCGCGGCCATCGAGACGACGAAGCCCGGCGTGCAGAAGCCGCATTGCGATCCGTGATGGTCGATCATCGCCTGCTGCACCGGATGCAGCGCGCCCCCGGGGCCGGACATGCCCTCGACCGTGCGGACGGCCTTGCCGTCAAGCTGCGGCAGGAACAGGATGCAGGCGTTCAGCGCACGGGCGCCGGTCGCATCGGTGACCATGACGGTGCAGGCGCCGCAGTCGCCCTCGTTGCAGCCTTCCTTGGTTCCGGTCAGGCCGCGCCCCTCGCGCAGCCAGTCGAGAAGTGTCCGCGTCGGGTTTTCCCCTTCCACGCGGACCGGCGTTCCGTTCAGAAGAAACGCGATCGCGTCCATTGAAACGTCCGCCGCTTTCTTTTCGGTTCGGGCCTGCGCGCGACCGCCCGATGCGGCGTAAAGCGGCCAGCGCGCCCTTCGTGGCTAGGGTCATCAAGCCGGGCGGCGGGTTTCAAGGCAAGAAGAAACTGTGTGGCCGCAAGGGAAGGACTTTCAGCATTTGCCGAACATCCGGGCACCCGCCTGCCCGGAAAACCGGCGGTCGCCGGCCGGGCCGGCGGGGCGTCCCGGCCGGCGACGGGCGGCGGGCGGGGCGGCCGGCGACGGGCGGCGGGCGGGGCGGCCGGGTGACGCGAGGTCAGGCATTCCCTACTCCTTTTTCCCGGCATGCGCGGGTAAACGCACCAAATCGAAATATTTCGAATACAGGTTATCGCAATATGGATGTCTTTCTCGTTCTCAAATACGCGCATGTCGTTTCGGCGATCCTCTGGCTGGGCGGCGGTTTCGCGCTTCTCCTGGCCTGCGGGATGATGGCCGGGCGCGCCCGCGCGGCAGACCAGCTTTCGGTCGTGCGCGTGGTCGCCCTGCTTGGCCCGCGCCTCTTCATGCCGGCCAGCATCGCCACCCTTGCAACCGGCGTGGCGCTGACCGTCACCGCCGGCTGGGGCTGGCAGCCGTTCACCATCCTGGGCCTGGCCGGCATCGCCTTCACCGCGCTGTTCGGCGCGCTGGTCCTGGGGCCGGCGGCGGAACGCGCCGTGCGCAGGGCCGATGCCGAAGGCCCGGTCGCCGCACTTGCCGACGCGCGGCGCCTGATCCGGCTGGCGCGGTTCGACTATGCGGTGCAGTTCGCCATCGTCTTCCTGATGGTGGTGAAGCCCGGCTGGTCGGAAATGGCGACCTTCGCCGCGATCGGCGGCGTGCTGGCGCTGGCGGCGCTGGCGTCCTTCCGCCCCGCCCCGCAACCGGCCTGAGGGGATTGCTGAGGCGGATGGGTCGGCCAGAGCCTGTCCGATGCAGACAGAAGCATCGGACAGGCTCCGGCTCCATGGTGGTCGCCTGTCTTTCGACAAAACCGGATTCCACTTTTGTCGGACAGGCTCTAGCCTTGGCACATGACCCAAGGCCCCCCCCGATTCATCCACCTGCGCACCCATACCGAACATTCGCTGCTTGAAGGGGCGATCCCGGTCAAGAAGCTGGTCAAGCTGGCGGTCGATGCCGCCATGCCCGCCGTCGCCGTGACCGACACCAACAACCTCTTCTGCGCGCTGGAATTTTCCAGCCATGCCAAGGATGCGGGGGTCCAGCCGATCATCGGCTGCCAGATCAGCCTGGCGCATGATCCCGCCGCCCCGGGCGAAAAGCCGCGCCTGCCCGCGCCGCTGGTGCTGCTGGCGCAGGACGAGCCGGGCTGGCTGAACCTGATGAAGCTGAACTCCTGCCTCTACATCGGCAAGGGCGGGCAGCTGCCGCAGGTGACGCTGGCCGAGCTTGGCGAGCATTCCGCCGGGCTGATCTGCCTGACCGGCGGGCCGGACGGGCCGCTCGGCCGGTTCTTCGCCGCCGGGCAGGCCCCGAAGGCGCGGGCGCTTGCCGCGGAACTGCAGGCGATCTTCGGCGACCGGCTTTATGTCGAACTGCAGCGCCACCCCGGCGAAGGCGGCCGCCTTCCCGCGGCCGAGGCGGCAAGCGAGCGGGGGCTGGTCGAACTGGCCTATGACATGGGCCTGCCGCTGGTGGCGACGAACGACTGCTACTTCCCCGACCCGAAAATGTATGAGGCGCATGACGCGCTGATCTGCATCGCCGAGGGCGCCTATGTCGACCAGATGGAACCGCGCCGCCGGCTGACGCCGCAGCACTGTTTCAAGACCGAGGCGGAAATGGCCGCGCTTTTTGCCGACCTGCCCGAGGCGCTGGCGACCACGGTCGAGATCGCGCGGCGCTGCGCCTTCATGGTGGCGAAGCGCAAACCCATCCTGCCGCGCTTCGCCGACGACGAGGTGGAGGAACTGCGCCGCCAGGCCTGGGACGGGCTGGAACGCCGCCTTGCCGTGATCCCGCTTGCCGCACCGCGCGAGGAATACGAGGAACGGCTGAGGTTCGAACTTGGCATAATCGAGAAGATGGGCTTCCCCGGCTACTTCCTGATCGTGTCCGATTTCATCAAATGGGCCAAGGACCACGGCATCCCCGTCGGCCCGGGGCGGGGCTCGGGCGCGGGCAGTCTGGTGGCCTATGCGCTTCTGATCACCGACCTTGATCCGCTGCGCTACGCCCTTCTCTTCGAACGCTTCCTGAACCCCGAACGGGTGTCGATGCCCGACTTCGACATCGACTTCTGCATGGACCGCCGCGAAGAGGTGATCCGCTACGTCCAGGACCGCTACGGCCGCGACAAGGTGGCCCAGATCATCACCTTCGGCGCGCTCTTGTCGAAGGCCGCGGTGCGCGACGTCGGCCGCGTCCTGCAGATGCCCTATGGCCAGGTCGACCGGCTGTCGAAGATGATCCCGGTCGAGGGGGTGAAGCCGGTCTCGGTGACCAAGGCGCTTGCCGACGAACCCCGCCTGCGCGAGGCGGCGAAGGAAGAGGTGGTCGGCCGCCTCCTCTCCTACGCCGAACAGATCGAGGGGCTTTACCGGAACGCATCCACCCACGCCGCCGGGGTGGTGATCGGCGACCGGCCGCTGGATGAACTGGTGCCGCTCTACCAGGACCCGCGGTCGGACATGCCGGCGACCCAGTTCAACATGAAATGGGTCGAGGCCGCGGGTCTGGTGAAGTTCGACTTCCTTGGCCTGAAGACGCTGACCGTCATCCAGAACGCGATCCAGCTGATCCTGAAATCCGGCCGGCCGCTGCATGTGGCGCAGGACGGCCGGCAGCTATACCAGCCGAAGCCCGGCGCCGGCAATGACATCGGCCATATCCCGCTCGACGACCGGGCCAGCTACGATCTCTATTCCGCCGCCCGCACCGTCGCGGTGTTCCAGGTGGAATCCTCGGGCATGATGGATGCGCTCCGTCGCATGAAACCCACCTGCATCGAGGATATCGTCGCGCTGGTGGCGCTTTACCGCCCGGGGCCGATGGAGAACATCCCCGCCTATTGCGAGGTGAAGAACGGCCTGCGCGATATCGAACCCCTGCACCCGACGATCGACCACATCCTGAAGGAAACCCAGGGGATCATCGTCTATCAGGAACAGGTGATGCAGATCGCCCAGGTCATGGCCGGCTATTCCCTCGGCGGGGCCGATCTGCTGCGCCGCGCCATGGGCAAGAAGATCGCCGCCGAAATGGCCAAGGAACGGCCCAAGTTCATTGAAGGCGCGACGGCGACCCACGGCATCGACCCAAGGAAATCGGGCGAGGTATTCGACCTTCTGGAGAAATTCGCCAACTACGGTTTCAACAAGTCGCACGCCGCCGCCTATGCCGTGGTCAGCTACCAGACCGCATGGCTGAAGGCGAACCACCCGGTCGAATTCATGGCGGGCGTGATGAACTGCGACATCCACCTGACCGACAAGCTGGCCGTCTACAAGCGCGAGCTTGACCGCATGGGGATCGAGACGGTGCCGCCCTGCGTCAACCGCAGCCTTGCCACCTTCGACGTGGCCGGCGGCCGCGTCGTCTATGCGCTGGGCGCCCTGAAGAATGTCGGCGTCGATGCCATGCGCCTGATCGTCGAGGCCCGGCAGACCCCGGATGGCGACCGCCCCTTCGCCTCGCTTTTCGACCTTGCCCGCCGGGTTGACCTGAAACGGATCGGCAAGCGCCCGCTGGAAATGCTGGCCCGCGCCGGCGCCTTCGACCAGCTTGATCCGAACCGCGCCCGCGTGTTCGAGGCGTTGGATCCGCTGGTCGCCTGGTCGGCCACCGTCCACGGCGCGCAGGGATCGGACCAGGTCTCGCTTTTCGGCGACAGCGGCGCCGACATCCCCGAACCGCGCCTGCCCTGGCGCGACGACTGGCTGCCGGTCGAGCGGCTGGGCAACGAACACCTGGCCGTCGGCTTCTACCTTTCCGGCCACCCGCTTGACGACTACATGTCCGCGCTGCGCCGCAAGGACGTGAAGACCCTGGCCGAAGTGACGGCACAGGTCACCGGCCGCGGCATGCCGATGGTGGCGAAGATCGCCGGTTCCGTCAGCGCCAAACAGGAACGGAAATCCGCCCGCGGCAACCGCTTTGCCTTCGTCTCGCTCTCCGATCCGACCGGGCTCTACGAGGTGACCTGCTTCTCCGACGTGCTGGAAGTCGCGCGCGATTTCCTGGAACCCGGCCGCAACGTGGTGCTGACCGTCCGCGCCGATCCCGATGGCGAAAGCGTCAAGCTTCTGGCCAATTCCGTCGCCCCGATCGACGCCGTCGCCGACCAGTCGGCCCCCGCCGACCTGCGCATCCACCTGAACCGGGCCGAAGCGGTATCGTCGGTCGCGAAACTTCTCGCCACGCTGGCCCCCGGCCGCGCCCGCGCCCAGATCACCCTCTGCGTCCCCGACGATACCGGCCGCGAGATCGACCTTCTGCTGCCGCAACCCTATCCGGTGACCCCGCAGATCAAGGGCGCGATCAAGGCGATGCAGGGCGTGGTCATGGTCGAGGAAATGTGATGGGGCGCGTGCTTTTGTGGCTGGTCGTCCTGGTCGCGGCCTTTGGCCTGGCCCGCCTTTCCCTGCGCCTGCCGCCCCGGCCCGATCTGGCCGAGACGCTTTCGCTGCCGCCTGACCCCGATACGCCACTGGCGCGGGCGATCCTGCCGCAGGCCGAAGCCCATGCCGGGCTGAGCGGCGTCCGGCCGCTCTGGGAGGGCACCGGGGCCTACGCCGCCCGCATCCTTCTGGCGCGCAACGCCCGGCAGTCGATCGACGCGCGCTATTACATCTGGCAGGGCGACCACACCGGGCTGCAGCTGCTGGCCGAACTGCAGGCCGCCGCCGAACGGGGTGTCCGGGTGCGCCTGCTGGTCGATGACAACGGCACCCCCGGCATCGACGTCGAACTGGCCAGCCTGAACGCCCTGCCCGGCGCCGAGGTGCGGGTTTTCAACCCGTTCTCGCTTCGCTGGCCGCGCGTTCTGTCCTACGCGGTCGATTTTCCCCGGATCAACCGGCGCATGCACAACAAGTCCTTCACCGTTGACGGGGTTGCATCGGTCGTCGGCGGCCGCAATGTCGGCGACATATATTTTGCCCGCAATGCCGAGACCCAGTATTCCGATTTCGACGTTCTGGTCACAGGCACCGTGGTGGGTGACATCGCGGCCGATTTCGACGCCTACTGGAACAGCGCCAGCGCCTATCCGCACGAGATGCTGGTCGCCCCCGGGCCGGGCGACGCGGCCGCCTTCGTCGCGTCCCTCCGCGCTGCGACAGAAGCCCCCGGCCAGCAGGACTACGATTCCGCGGTCGCCGGCAGCGCGCTGGTGCGCGACCTTCTGGCCGACGGGCTTGCCATGGAATGGGTGCCGGTCCGCCTGCTTTCCGACGATCCGGCCAAGGGTCTGGGCCGTGCTCCGGCCGGAACGCTGGTCGCCACTGCCCTTGCGCCGCTGCTCGGCCAGGCCCGGCAGTCGCTCGACGTGGTCTCGGCCTATTTCGTGCCCGGCCGCGAGGGAACCGAACGGCTGGCCTTCGCCGCCCGCAGCGGCGTGCGTGTGCGGGTGCTGACCAATTCGCTCGAGGCGACCGATGTGCTGCCGGTCCATGCCGCCTACGGCAAGTATCGCCTGCCCCTGATCGCATCGGGTGTCGAGGTGTCCGAACTCAAGCGCAACCCCCAGACCGAAGGGGACCGGGCCGCGCTCGGCCTTCTCGGAAGCTCGGGGGCCAGCCTGCACGCCAAGGTATTTGCCGTCGATGGCAGGGCCGTCTTCGTGGGTTCGTTCAATTTCGATCCGCGCTCGGTCTGGCTGAACTGCGAGATGGGGCTCTGGATCGAAAGCCCCACGCTGGCCGCACGGGTGGCAGGGGCGCTGGACCAGGGCATCGGCCCCCTCGCCTGGCAACTGGGCATGGTGGACGGCAGCCTTACCTGGAGCGGTAGCGACGCCGGCGGCCCCCCGGTCACCCGGTCCGAAGAACCCGGCACCAGCATGGTCAGGCGCGCCGCGCTTTCCGTCCTTGCCTGGTTGCCGGTGGAATGGATGATGTAGCGCCCCGGCTGTCGCCGGACGCACCGCCGCGGGGATCGCCGCGCCGGCCCCGCCCCCTCACCAATGCGGCGGCTTGACGTTCGCCTCCGGCGCCTCTCCCCGCAGCGCCTCGTGCTCGGCGGCGCGTTCCATGAGCAGCCGCACCCGCCGCTCCAGCACCGCGATCTCGCCCGCCTGCCGGGCCACCACTTCCGAAAGGTCGTCCGTGGTCCGCATCAGATGCGCCACCCGTTCCTCCAGGGCCGCGATCCTGTCCATGGCCACCCCCCGCTTGCCGTGCCCGCCCCCACGGGCTACAGGAAGCGCCGAGCGATGAGAAGGGGTTCCCCCGATGTCCGACACCAAGACCCGCCGCCCCAAGGCCGAGACGCCCAAGGGCTTCCGCGACTATTTCGGCGCCGAGGTGACCGAGAGGAAGGCGATGCTCGACGCCATCGCCGGGGTCTACCATCGCTACGGCTTCGATCCCCTTGAAACCAGCGCGGTCGAGACGGTCGAGGCTCTGGGCAAGTTCCTTCCCGATGTCGACCGCCCGAACGAGGGTGTCTTCGCCTGGCAGGATGAGGACAGGGACTGGCTCGCCCTCCGCTATGACCTGACGGCACCCTTGGCCCGGGTGGCGGCACAATACCGCAACGACCTGCCCGCCCCCTATCGCCGCTACGCCATGGGCCCGGTCTGGCGCAACGAAAAGCCGGGGCCCGGCCGCTTCCGCCAGTTCTACCAGTGCGACGCCGATACCGTGGGCAGCGCCAGCGTCGCCGCCGATGCGGAAATCTGCGCCATGCTGGCCGATGTGTTCGACAGCCTCGGCCTTGGCGGCGACTATGTGGTGAAGGTGAACAACCGCAAGGTGCTGAACGGGGTGATGGAAGTGGCGGGCCTTGCCGGCGACGGCAAGGAGGCCGAACGCGGCATCGTCCTGCGCGCCATCGACAAGATCGACCGGCTGGGGGAAGAGGGCGTCCGCGCGCTGCTGGGGGCGGGCCGCAAGGACGAAAGCGGCGATTTCACCAAGGGCGCAGGGCTTTCGGCGGAACAGGCCGCGGTGGTGATGGGGTTTGTAAATGCGTCGGCGATCGTTGAAAACGAACTACTCAATGGCCCGCCCAATCCTGACAACCGCATTCCTGGAGGCATGGGGTTGAAATTGAGCGACCCCCATGACCGTAGTGAGTATGCCGGAAAGGTATGGAACTGGGCCGTCCACGATTATCTAATGCGGCTCATTGGGACAAATGAAGTTGGGCAGCAGGGTCTCGAAGAACTGGCTCATATTCGTGACCTACTGGCCGCTCAGGGATACGGCTCTGATCGCATCCGCATCGACCCCGGCGTGGTCCGTGGCCTTGGCTACTACACCGGCCCGGTGTTCGAGGCGGAGCTGACCTTCCAGATCGCGGATGAAAAGGGCCGGCCGCGCAACTTCGGTTCGGTCGCCGGCGGCGGGCGCTATGATGGCCTCGTGAAGCGGTTCACCGGGCAGGATGTGCCCGCGACCGGCATTTCCATCGGCGTCGACCGCCTGCTCGCCGCGCTCCGCGCCAAGGGCCGCGCCGCCGCCGATACGTCCGGCCCCGTCGTCGTCACCGTCATGGACCGCGACCGGATGGCCGACTACATGGCCATAGCGGGCGAGTTGCGCCGGGCCGGCATCCGGGCCGAGGTCTATCTGGGCAACCCGAAGAACTTCGGCAACCAGTTGAAATACGCCGACAAGCGCGGCTCGCCCGTGGCGGTGATCCAGGGCTCGGACGAGGCCGCGCGCGGCGTGGTCGTCCTGAAGGACCTGGTCCTTGGCGCAAAGATCGCCGCCAGCGCCACGCTTGAGGAATGGAAGGACCGCCCCGCGCAGGTCGAGGTGCCGCGAAGCGATCTGGTGGCGACGGCCAGAAAGATGCTGGGGAAATGACCCGCGCGGCCTGCCCCCCACCCCCCACCCCTCCCCACCGGGGGGGAGGGGAGGCGCCCCGGACCCGGCGGCAGCGCCGGTCGTCAGCCGCCCGCTGCGCGCCCCGGATCGGCCCCGCGTGCTTCCCTCCCCCTCGTGGGGAGGGAGAGGGTGGGGGGCCGCGCCCGCTGCCCGGCGACGGGGGTGGCAGATGACCCCCAAAGCCGCCATCCGGGCCGAGGCCGAGCGCCTGTTCGCCGCCTTCGTCGCCGCCGGCGCCCGGCCGGTCGAGGCCGACATCCTGCAACCCGCCGAAACCCTGCTGGACCTTTACGGCGAGGATATCCGCGCCCGCGCCTATGTGACGGCCGATCCGCTGAACGGCGAAATGATGCTGCGGCCGGATTTCACCGTTCCCGTGGTGCAGGCCCATATGTCGGGCGGCGCCGAACCCGCGCGCTATGCCTATATGGGCGAGGTGTTCCGCCGGCAGGAACATCTGGACGGCCGCGCCCGCGAATACCTGCAGGTCGGCTATGAGGCCTTCGACCGCGCCGCCCCCGAGGCGGATGCCGAGGTCTTCGCCCTGTTCGCCGGCCTTCTTGACGGGCTGGGCCTGCGCCCGGCCACCGGCGACATCGGCATCCTGATGGCGGCGGTGCGCGGGCTTTCGACGACCGACCGGCGCAAGGCGGCGCTGCTGCGCCACATCTGGCGGCCGCAAAGGTTCCGCCTGCTGCTCGACCGGTTCGCCGGCCGCGCCCCCCTGCCGGCGGCGCGGGCGCAACTCCTCGAACGTCTGGCCGCCGACGCGCCCGAGGCACTGGTCGCCGCCGCCGGCCCGCTGGTCGGCCTGCGCACCGCCGAAGACATTGCCGCCCGGGCCGCGGCGCTGACCGAGGATGCCGGAACCCCGCCGATCGCCGCGCCCGAGGCGGCGCTGCTTTATGATCTCCTGTCGCTGCAGGCGCCGTCGCGCGCAGCCCTTGACCACCTTCGCGGCATCACGCCCTTGCTGCCCGCCATCGCCCCGGCGGTCGACCGTTTCGCCGCGCGGCTGGCCGCACTCGCCGCGCGCGGGGTCGACGTTTCGGCCCTGCCGTTCGAGGCCAGCCACGGCCGCACCACGCTGGAATACTACGATGGCTTCGTCTTCACCTTCCACGCGCCCGATCCGTCCTGGCCGGCAGTCGCCTCGGGCGGGCGCTATGACGCGCTGACCGCGGTTCTGGGGGCGGGCCGGTCGATCCCGGCGGTGGGCGGCATCCTGCGCCCGGAACTGGTAGCGCGGCTCAGGGGGGCGGGCGGATGCTGAAGATCGGCGTGCCGTCCAAGGGCCGGCTGATGGAAAAGACCTTCGACTGGTTCGGCGCCCGCGGCGTGACCCTGCGCCTTGCCGGGGCCGAACGGGAATATTCCGGCGCGGTCGATGGCGTCGACGGCGTCGAACTGGTGCTGCTCTCGGCCGGAGAGATTCCGCGCGACCTCGCGGCCGGGCGCATCCACCTGGGGGTGACCGGGTCCGATCTGGTGCGCGACCGGCTGGCCGACTGGGACCGGCAGGTCGCCGAATGGGCGCCGATGGCCTTTGGCCACGCCGATCTGGTGATCGCCGTCCCCGCCGCCTGGATCGACGTCGACACGGTCGACGACCTTGACGCCGCGGCGGCGGCCTTCCGGGCGGCGCATGGCCACCGGCTGCGCATCGCGACGAAGTATCACCGGCTGGTGCGCGATTTCCTGACCGCGAATGGCGTCGCCGACTATGCGCTGGTCGACAGCCAGGGCGCGACCGAGGGCACGGTCAAGAACCTGACCGCCGAGGCGATCGCAGACATTACTTCGACGGGCGAGACGCTCCGCGCCAACCACCTGAAGGTCCTGGCCGACGGGCTGATCCACGCCTCGCAGGCGACGCTCTACGTCGCCCGGGGCGCCGCATGGGGCGCGGCCGAACGCGCGGCGCTGAAGGCGCTGGCCGCCCGGCTGGGGCTGGGCGTGCCGGTGGTTGCCGCAGCAGCCTGATCCCGGCGCGCACCGGTTCCGGTCAACCCGCCGCAGCCGGCCGCCGGCTGACCAGCGCCACACCCAGCGCGGCCAGCGCCATCCCGGCCCAGGCGAGGGGCGGCATCGCCTCGCCCAGCATGGGCCAGGCGACAAGGACGGCCAGCGCCGGCACCAGGTAGAAAAGGGCCGAGACGCGCGCCACCTCGCCGGCGCGGATCATCGCCAGCAAGAGCGTCATGGCGAGAAGCGAGTTGCCAAGGACAAGATAGGCCATGGCGGCGACGAAGGGCGCGTCCCAGTCTATCGCCGTATCCTCGGCCAGCAGCGCCGCCGGCACGCAGAAGGCCGCGGCCACCGCATACTGGATCAGGTTTGCCGCCACCGGATGATGCCCGGAGCCGAAGCGTTTCTCGTAAAGCGTGCCGCCGGTGATGCCGAAGAGGGCGACGATGGTGCAGCCGATGCCGAACAGGCTTTCGGCCTGAACCGCGGACCGGGCAAGGATCACCGTCAGCGCGCCGGCAAGGCCAAGGGCAAGGCCCGCCCAGCCGCGCCGGCCGATCCTTTCACCCACCAGCCGGGGTGCCGCCAGCGCCACAAGGATCGGCTGCAGGCAGACGACGATGGCGACGGCCCCGGCCGAGACGCCGGCCTTGAACGCCAGGTAGCAGAGGCCGAAATAGACCACCTGGATCAGGAAGCCGGTCACCGCCACATGCGCCATGCCGCGCCGGTCGGGCCAGCGGGGGCGGATCACCAGCGCCACCGGCACCAGCAGCGCCAGCACCAGCACATAGCGCAGGGCAAGGATGGTCAGCGGCCCGGCATGGGCGACGGCGATCTTGGCCACCGGAAACCCGGCCGACCACAGGATCAGGAACACGACGGGGGCGGCGATCAGCCAGCTGGGGCGCGGGGGCGACATGCGCCCTTCTGGCGCGCGGCCGGCGCGAAGGAAAGCCCCCGCGCCGGCTGGACATAAGCCGCGTGCCGGACTGGCGCGACGGCCGGGCCGCCGTGTCAGAGGCGGCCGGCGATATGGCGGATCAGTTCCCGCGCCGTGGCCGGGGGCTGGCGTTCGGCCCGGGTATAGGCGGTGCAGTCGGGCGTCCGGTGGACAAGGCCCATCTCCACCATGTCGCGCCGCAGAAGGGCCGCGTCGCCGAACGCATGCAGCCCGTTCAGCCCGGCGCTGAAGGCGCGTTCCGTCCGCACCTCGCCCCGCGGCAGCCGCGACCACAGCGCCCAGAGGCACAGCACCTGCACGTTCCGCCGCGCCGGCCACTGGCGCAGCGCGCCATCGGGGCCGAACAGGTTCAGCGCCCGGGCGACAAGCGTGTGATCCACCGGCTCGGGCAAGGGCGCCGGCGCCTCCAGCCTTGCCGCCGCCGACCGGGCGGCGCGCAGGTGCTGGACATTGCGGAAGCCGCCCGCCCGGGCCAGCATGTTCATCAGCGCCAGATGCGAAGGCGCCGCCTCGGCCGCGGTCAGCTGGCGTGACAGCGCGCGGGCAAAGGCGGAGAGGTCTGCCACGGGCAGGGGAAGGGTGTCGCGGGTCATCGGTCTTTCATCCTTGTCGCGTGCCCATCTCGGGGTCGCTGGCCGCTGTCCTGGCGACGGGCACGGGGGTGAAAGCCGGTGCTGCGTCTGTCGTCATGGCAGGTTTAGCTGGCCTTCGGGCCCAGCGGCGCCTTGGTGAACTGCCGACCAAGGGTGGCAATAGCACGGGCGCGCCGCCGGGGCAATTTTCTTCGAGGAACATTGCAGACGCCTTCGAAGGCCTTTGCCCCTACCGCAGCCCGATTTCCGCCAGCGCCCGGGCCAGCGGTTCGGGCAGCGCATCGTCGCCGCTGCGGCCCTGCGGCAGGTCGCGCGGGCTGTCGCCGGGGTCCAGGTAGCGCCAGCCCTGGAACGGGCGACGCGGCGCGGCCTCGGTGCGGATCACCGCCGCGTCCAGGATCAGCGCGCAGCGGGCAATCCCGTCGTCGCCGCGCACCTCCTCCAGCCCCAGCAGGCGCTGGCGGCAAAGGATCACCCCCTTGATCACCCAGTAGAGCGATCCGCCATCCAGCACCTCGGCCTCGCGCCGGGGCCACATGCGGGTGACATGGACGGCGCGGCCGGCGGGCCAGCGGCCGCGCTGGCTGTCCTGCCAGTCGGTCAGGTCCTCGACACTGTCGGCGCCGACGCAAAGCTTGAGGAGATTCATCGCACCCATGCGTCTTCTTAGTCCCGGAACGGCCCGGCCTTCAAGTTGACCACCGGGGGGGTGGGGTATATCCTGCGGATTCTGCCGCAGTTATCCACAAGATAGGGGCCTTCGCCCAATGTCGCGATTTTCCGCGCCCATCGCCGAAGCCATCTGGGACATGAAGTACCGCTTCCGGGAAGCGGACGGCACCCCCGTCGACGGCACGGTTGAGGACAGCTGGCGCCGGATCGCGCGGGCCGTGGCCGCGGTCGAGGCAGAGCCGGAGAAGTGGGAAGACGAATTCTATGCCGCGCTCGAGGATTTCCGTTTCCTCCCCGCCGGTCGCATCACCGCCGGCGCCGGCACCGGGCGTTCGGTCACGCTGTTCAACTGCTTCGTCATGGGCACCATCCCCGACACGATGCCGGGCATTTTCGACGCGCTGAAAGAGGCGGCGCTGACCATGCAGCAGGGCGGCGGCATCGGTTACGATTTCTCGACCATCCGCCCCCGCGGGGCCGAGGTGAAGGGCGTCGCCGCCGATGCCTCGGGGCCGCTTTCCTTCATGGACGTGTGGGATGCGATGTGCCGCACCATCATGTCGGCCGGCAGCCGCCGCGGCGCGATGATGGCCACCATGCGCTGCGACCACCCCGACATCGAGGCGTTCATCGAGGCGAAGAAAGACCCCGCGCGGCTCAGGATGTTCAACCTCTCGGTGCTGGTGACCGATGCCTTCATGGCGGCGGTCAAGGCCGATGGCCCGTGGGAACTGCAATTCGGCGGCAAGGTTTTCCGCACGGTTGAGGCGCGCGATCTCTGGAACCGGATCATGCGCTCCACCTTCGATTTCGCCGAGCCGGGGGTGATCTTCATCGACCGGATCAACGCGATGAACAACCTTGGCTATGCCGAGACGATCGCCGCGACCAACCCCTGCGGGGAACAGCCGCTGCCGCCCTACGGCGCCTGCCTGCTGGGGTCGGTGAACCTTGCCCGACTGGTGAAGGACGCCTTCGATCCGCATTCCAGCATCGACATGGCCGCGCTCGACCGGCTGGTGCGCACCGCGGTGCGGATGATGGACAATGTCGTCGACGTCAGCCGCTTCCCGCTGCCCGAACAGGCGGCCGAGGCGCAGGCCAAGCGGCGGATCGGGCTGGGCGTCACCGGGCTTGCCGATGCGCTGCTGATGCTGGGCCTGCGCTACGGCAGCGACGAGGCGGCGCAGGCCACCGAAATCTGGATGCATGCGATCGCCCGGTCGGCCTATCTTGCCAGTGTCGATCTGGCGCGCGAGAAGGGCGCCTTCCCGCTGTTCGATGCCAAGGGTTTCCTTGCCAGCGGCAACATGGCGCGGATGGATGCCGACGTGCGCAAGGCCGTGGCCACCCACGGCATCAGGAACGCGCTCCTGACCTCGGTCGCCCCCACCGGCACGATCAGCCTTTATGCCGGCAATGTCTCAAGCGGGATCGAGCCGGTCTTCGCCTATGCCTACACCCGCAAGGTGCTGCAGAAGGACGGCAGCCGCACCGAGGAAGAGGTGGTCGATCACGCCGTGCGGCTCTGGCGCGAAAGGTTCGGCGCCGCACCCCTGCCGGATCATTTCGTCGACGCGCAGACGCTCGCGCCGCTCGACCACGTGAAGATGCAGGCCGCGGCGCAGAAATGGGTGGATTCGTCGATCTCCAAGACGATCAACTGCCCCGCCGACATTTCCTTCGACGATTTCCAGGAAGTCTACATGGCCGCCTGGGATCAGGGCTGCAAGGGCTGCACCACCTACCGGCCGAACGCGGTGACGGGATCGGTGCTGACGGTGGCCGAGGCCTCCGAGAAGACCCCCGCCGAAACGCCCGCCGTGGTGCGCGCCACCGACGACGGGGCCGAGGTGGTCTATCTCTCCGAACCCCTGGACCGGCCGGCCGCGCTGGAAGGCCAGACCTACAAGCTGAAATGGCCGGGCTCGGAACACGCGCTCTACATCACCATCAACGACATCGTCATCGCCGGCCACCGCCGCCCGTTCGAGGTGTTCATCAACTCGAAGAACATGGAGCATTTCGCCTGGACGGTGGCGCTGACCCGGATGATTTCCGCGGTCTTCCGGCGCGGCGGCGACATTTCCTTCGTGGTCGAGGAGCTGAAGGCCGTCTTCGACCCGCGCGGCGGCGCCTGGGTGCAGGGCAAATACGTGCCCTCGATCCTTGCCGCCATCGGCGGGGTGATCGAGCGCCACCTGATCGAGATCGGCTTCATCGCCGGTGAGGGGCTGGGCCTGAAATCCGACCCCAAGGCGGAACTGATGGTCGTCGGCGGCGACGCCCCGCGCGGCCCCGCCTGCCCGAACTGCGGCGCCTATGAAATGCGCATGGTCGAAGGCTGCATGACCTGCGGCAACTGCGGCCATTCGAAATGCGGCTGACCCTGCGGGTGCCCGCCCCGTTCAGGTGAAAGGCCCCCGCGCGGGGGCCTTTCGCGTTTCAGTGATCGGCCTTCGACGCCGCCGCCCTGATCTCGTCCTGCGATCCCGAGGCGCCGTTGAAGAAGGCGTTCAGCAGCACGGCGCTGATCGAGGCCAGCAGGATGCCGGATTCGATCAGCGGGTGGATGTCGTGCCAGATCCATTGCCGGAAATTCGGCGCGATCAGCGGGATCATCCCCATGCCAAGCGAGACGGCGACGATGAACAGGTTGTTGCGGTTCCTGCCGAAGTCCACGCCCGAAAGGATGCGGATGCCGGTGGCCGCCACCATGCCGAACATCACCAGCCCGGCCCCGCCCAGCACCATGGTCGGGATCGATTCCACCAGCGCCCCCATCTTCGGGATCAGGCCAAGGGCGATCAGGATGATGCCGCCGGCGACGCAGACATAGCGGCTCTTGATCCCTGTCACGCCGACAAGGCCGACGTTCTGGCTGAAGGACGTATAGGGGAAGGTGTTGAAGATGCCGCCGATCAGCGTGCCGACGCCATCGGTGCGCAGGCCCGCCGACAGCATCGGCTGCGTCACCTGCCGGCCCGTCATCTCGCCCAGGGCAAGGAACATGCCGGTGGATTCGATCATCACCACGATCATCACCAGCGTCATGGTGATGATCGGCACCAGTTCGAACACCGGCGTGCCGAAGTGGAAGGGCGTGATCAGGCCGAACCACTGCGCATCGGCCACCTTGCCGAAGGACATGGCGCCGATGGCGATGGCGATGACGGCGCCGATCACGATACCCAGCAGGACCGAGATATTGGCGATGAAGCCGCGGCCGAAGCGCGCGATCAGCAGGATCGAGGCCAGCACCACCGCCGAGACGGCGATATTGCCCAGCGGTGCATAGGCGGGATTGTTCAGCTTCGGCGCCAGCGCCAGCCCGCCGGGCATTTCGGGCAGGCCGGTCACGGTGCCCGCGGCGGCGCCCTCGGTCACCGCCTTCAGCCAGTCGGCATGGGCGGGGTCGATGATCTGCGGCGCGGTCGGGCCGACCGGGTTGCCGAAAATCCAGTTGATGCCGATCCGCATCAGGCTGACGCCGATCACCAGGATGATCGTGCCGGTGACGACCGGCGGGAAGAAGCGCAGAAGCTTCGACATCAGGGGCGCGATCAGGATCGAGATCAGGCCCGCGGCCATGATGGCGCCGAAAATCGTCCGCGCCCCCTCGGCCCCCGGATTGGCGCCGGCCATGGCCACCATCGGGCCGACGGCGGCGAAGGTCACCCCCATCATCACCGGCAACCGGATGCCCAGCCATTGCGTCGCGCCCAGGGACTGGATCAGCGTGGCGATGCCGCAGACGAAAAGATCGGCCGAGATCAGGAAGGCCACATCCTCTGGGCTAAGCGCCAGCGCCCGGCCGACGATCAGCGGCACGGCAACGGCGCCGGCATACATGACAAGAACGTGCTGGAGGCCCAGCGTGAACAGTTTGGGTGGCGCGAGAATCTCGTCCACCGGATGCACTTGCGTGGTCATCCCGAAACTTCCTTTCCCTCGGGGCGTTTATGTTCGCGCCGTCTTCGCACTGCCCCGGCGTGCGATCCGGTTAGGAGGCCGCTGCCTGCAGGTCAGGCGGCCAGAACCGTCCACCCCCGGGTGAAACGGTGTTCTTCAAGGTTCGCCGTGGCGCCGATCCGGTCGACCACGGCGAAAAGCCCGGGCGCGGCCAGCGGCGTCAGCACGCCATGCCAGGTGCCGCGCGTCAGGTTGATGCCCTGCGCGCCATCGGTCAGGAAGGCGCGCGGCACGGCGGCCGGGCTTTCGGCGACGATGACCAGGAACGGATGCTGCGTCATCGGCAGGAAGGCCTGCGATCCGTCCGGATGCCGTTCGATCAGGTCGAAATCGTAGGGCAGGGCGCGCGGCTCGGCCCGGAAGATGGAAATGCCGGCGCGGCCATCCGGGCCGAAGTCCAGCGCCGCACGGTCGTGGTGGCGGCGGCAGAGCCCGGCGTTGATCAGCCGGAAATCGCCGGACGCCTCAAGCACCTCGCCGAAGGGGGCGAAGGCGGCGGCGGTCAAGGGTTCGGTCCGGATCGTGCGCATCGTGGCCTTTCGCCTGGGACCGGCGGCCGGGGGCTGTCTGCCCCCGGACCCCCGAGGATATTTGCGGACAGAAGATGGATCAGCGGCCGAAGGCCCCGGTGCCGCGCAGCCGGGGCTGGCGGTTCACGTCCTTGTAGAGAAGATAGCGGAACGGCTCCGGCCCGCCGGCATAGCAGGCCTGCGGGCAATAGGCGCGCAGCCACATGAAATCGCCGGCCTCGACCTCGACCCAGTCGCGGTTCAGCCGGTAGACGGCCTTGCCTTCAAGGACATAAAGCCCGTGCTCCATCACATGCGTCTCCTCGAAGGGGATCAGCCCGCCGGGCTGGAAGGTGACGATGTTCACATGCATGTCGTGGCGCATGTCGAGGGGATCGACGAAGCGCGTCGTCGCCCAGGCGCCCCTGGTGCCCGGCATGGCGGCGGGGGCATGCTGCTGTTCGTTGGTCACGAACGCCTCGGGCACGGCAACGCCGGGTGCGGGTTCGTAAAGCTTGCGGACCCAGTGAAGTTTCGCGGCCGTGCTGCCGGGGTTCCGCAGCCGCCAGTCCGCGCCCGGCGGCAGGTAGGCATAGCCCCCCGGCGCCAGCGGATGTTCCGCGCCGCCGATCGTCAGGACGGGCGTCCCCTCGGTCACGAAGAGAACGGATTCCGCCCCCGGTTCGGGATCGGCCGCATCCGACCCGCCGCCGGGCGGCATGTCGAGGATGTATTGCGCGAAAGTCTCCGAAAACCCCGACAGCGGCCGGGCGATCACCCAGAACCGGGTGTTGCCCCAGCCGGGGAAATACGAGGTCACGATATCGGACATGACCCCGCGCGGGATCACCGCATAGGCTTCGGTAAAGACGGCCCGCCCGGTATGGAGCGCAGTCTGCGGCGGCAGGTCGCCGGGCGGGCCGGCATAAAGTGTCATGGCAGGATGTCCTTGAGGCGAAGTTCGGCGATCCGTTCGACCTGCCGGCAGGCGGTGGCCATCTCGGTCGCGGTGTCGTTGCCGATCCGGGCGTGGAAGGCGGCAAGGATCGTGTCCTTGGTATTGTCGCGGACGGCGATGATGAAGGGAAACCCGTGCTTGGCCACATAATCCGCGTTCAGCCGCTGGAACGTGGCGCGCTCGTCGTCGGTCAGCGCGTCCAGCGCGGCGCTGGCCTGTTCGGCGGTGGATTCGGCGGTCAGGCGTTTCGCCTGCGCCAGCTTGCCGGCAAGATCGGGGTGGGCGCGCAGGACGCCCAGTCTTTCGCCGGTGCTGGCGGTGCGGAAGACGCGGGCCAGCGCATTTGCCATGCCGGCGGCGCAGTCATGCGCGGGTCCAAGCTCCAGCCCGAAGGCGCGCTCGGCGATCCAGGGCGAATGTTCGTAGATGCCGCCGAAGCGTTCGACGAACCGCGCGCGCGTCATCCGGCTTGGCCGCTCGATCCGCCGGTGGGGATGCACGGCGCGCCAGTGGTCGGCAATGTCGATCCGGCGGGGAAACCAGACGCCCGCATGCCCCTGCGCATAGTCGATGAACCGCTGCAACCCGGCGAACTTGCCCGGCCGGCCGATCAGCCGGTTGTGCAGCCCGATCGAGAACATCTTCGCCCGGCCCGCCACCCCCTCGGCGTAGAGGACGTCGAACGTGTCCTTCAGATAGGTGAAGAACTGCTCGCCGGTGATATAGCCGGGCGCCGTGGCAAAGCGCATGTCGTTCGCTTCCAGCGTATAGGGGATCACCAGCTGGTCATGGTCGCCCACTTCGGCCCACCAGGGCAGGTCGTCGTCATAGGTGTCGGAAATCCAGTCGAGCCTCTGTGTCTCCGCCGTCAGCCGCACGGTGTTCATGCTGCAGCGCCCGGTATACCAGCCGCGCGGCGCCTCGCCCGTCACCTCCGCATGCAGGCGGAAGCTTTCGGCGATCTGGCGCGCCTCCTCCTCTGCGGCCATGTCGCGGTGATCCACCCATTTCAGCCCGTGCGAGGCGATTTCCCAGCCGGCGGCTTTCATCGCCGCCACCTGTTCGGGGTTGCGGGCCAGGGCCGAGGTCACGCCATAGACGGTGACCGGGATCGCCTTTTCCACGAAAAGCCGGTGCAGCCGCCAGAACCCGGCGCGCGCGCCATAGTCGTAGATCGATTCCATGTTCCAGTGCCGCAGCCCCGGCCAGGGGGCGGCGCCGGCGATGTCGGAAAGGAACGCCTCGGACTGCGCATCGCCGTGCAGAAGGCTGTTCTCGCCCCCTTCCTCGTAGTTCAGGACGACCGAGACGGCGATCTTCGCCCCGCCCGGCCATTGCGCGTCGGGCGGGTTCGGGCCGTGGCCGCGGAAATCGCGGGGATAGCGGTTCATTCTTCGCCTCTTCCAGCTGCCGCCAGACTAGGCGCGATCGCGCGGCGGTTCTTTCAAGAATTGCGAGAAGGTGCTGTGGCGGCAAGCGGTTGTCGCCAAGCCCGGCATTTCGTGCTTCTCTCGGCCGGCGCGATGAACCGGGGTGATGAAATGGCGGGCGGCAGGCTGACGACGCATGTGCTGGATACGGCGCGGGGCAAACCGGCGGCCGGGGTGAAGATCGCGCTCTACCGCATCAGCGGCCAGAGCCACCGCAAGATCGCCGAGACGGTGACGAATGCCGATGGCCGCACCGACGCGCCGATGCTGGCGGGCGACAAGCTGGCCGAGGGCAGCTATGAACTGGTGTTCTTCGCCGGCGATTACCTGCGTGCCTCGGGCCAGGCGGGCGAGGGCACGCTGTTCCTTGACCAGATTCCCATCCGCTTCGGCGTGCCGGATGCGGGCCAGCACTACCATGTGCCCCTGCTGATCAGCCCCTTCGCCTATTCCACCTATCGCGGCAGCTGACCCTGCGCCGCTGGGCGGCGGGCCGCGGGTGGTGAATCCCCTGCTTGCGGTTGCAGGGCAAAAGGGGTTTTGTGTCGGCGCAATCATTGCCCGGAAGGAGACGGATCGCATGTTTCGATTCACACATTTCGTTGCCGCACCCGCATTTGTCGTTCTCATGGGCGGCACCGCCCACGCCGCGCTGACCGCCGATCAGGTCTGGCAATCCTGGAAGGACGCGGCCGGTTCGGTCGGCCTGGAAGTGAAGGCCGCGACCGAGGCGAATTCCGGCGGCGTCCTGACGCTGAACGGCGTTTCCATCGCCCCCCCGGGCGAGACCACCGCCATCACCATCTCCGACATGACGCTGACCGAGGAAGCCGACGGTTCCGTCAGCATCCGCCCCGGCGCCTCGATCGGGCTGACCGGCGCGGGCGACGGCACCGGCAGCTTTGCCGTCACCCATGACGGCCTTGTCCTTGTCGCCCGCGAGGGCGACGGCGGCGCGACGGTCTATGACTATTCCGCCGCGAACCTCGCGGTGAAGGTCGATGCCAGCTACGAAGGCTACAGCTTCGATGCGAACACCCCGGCCCAGCGGGTTTCCAATCTGGTCGACGTCACCCTCGCCGGCCTGTCCGGCAGCTATTCCGACACGCCCGGCGCGAACCGGACCTTCGGCCTTGACCTGAACGCCGAGACGCTGGCCTACAACGTCGTCTCGGACGACCCGAACATGAAGATGAAGACGGCGCAGGCCAGTTCGACCGATGCGGTCGCCCTGAAGGCCACCTTCGCCCTGCCCTCGGGGATCGCACTTCCCGCCATCGCCACCGCCACCGATTTCGGCACCGCGCTGCAGGAGGGGCTGGCGATCACCCTTGACATGACCCAGGGCGCCTCGACCGGCTCCGTCTCGCAGGAAGATGAATTCTTCCCCTACCAGATGACGATGTCGGCCCCCGGCGGCGATGCGACGATGCGCTTCGACAAATCCGCCTTCGCGCTGAAAAGCCAGGGCGCGGGCATGCAGCTGAACGTCACCAGCAGCGCGATTCCGGCCCCGGTCGAGATCACCGCCGGCCCCGTCGCGATTGATCTGCTGTCGCCGGTCATGTCGGGCGATGCCGCGGCCGACTATCACCTGAAGATGAACCTGACGCAGTTCACCCTGAACGATGCGGTCTGGGGCATGTTCGACCCCGGCGCGGCGCTGCAGCGCGAACCGCTTGATCTGGCGGTCGATGTCTCGGGCAAGGCCAAGGTCGATTTCGTCGCCATGGCCGCGGCCGAGGAGACGGGCGCCATGCCGCCGATGCCCGCGCCCGAAACGCTCGACATCACCACCATCGCGCTGAAGGTGGCCGGCGCCGCGCTGGACGCGGCCGGCGCCTTCACCTTCGACAATTCGATGGGCATGCCGATGCCGCTGGGCAAGGCCGATGTCGCCGTCACCGGGGCGAACGCGCTGATCGACGGGCTGATCGCCACCGGCCTGCTGAGCGAGGATGACGCGATGGGCGCCCGGATGATGATGGGCGCCTTCATGAAACCGGGCGCCGAGCCCGACAGCCTGACCACCACGATCGAGGCGAAGGAAGGCTTCGCCATCTTCGTGAACGGCCAGCAGATCCAGTGAGCTGACGGAAGGCGAAACAGGGGGCGCGGGCCGCAGGGTCCGCGCCTTTTCCTTTGCCGAACTCTCCTGACACAGCGCTGTCAGGAGCGGTGTGATGGAAACGGGGGATCGTCACTCCGGCAAGGGAAACAACGCCATGCAACGAACCCCCGTCAACCCTTGGCCCTGGTCGCTGAACGTGGGCTACAATCAGGCCGAGATCATCACGGGCGCCACCCGCCACCTGAACTGCGCCGGCCAGACCGCGGTCGACGGCGAAGGCAACCCGCAGCACCCGGGCGACATGCGTGCGCAGCTTTCCCTGACGCTGGACAATCTCGAGTCGGTCCTTGCCGATGCGGCGATGGGCATTGCGAACATCACAAGGCTGCGCATCTTCGCAACCGATGTGGCCGAGGCGATGCAGCATTTCGACCTGCTCGGTGCCCGTTTCGGTGCGGCGGGCGCCGCGCCGCCCGCCACGCTTCTCGGCGTGACCAGCCTTGCCATGCCCGACCTGATGATCGAGATCGAGGTGACGGCGGCCGACTGACCGTGCGGCCGGAGCAGGCGGAACCGGCCCGCCCCTCGCCAGATGACGCGGGCGGTGCTAGGCTGGCGCGGGTTCCGGCAGCCAACAGGCAGACACCCGAATGCGCCGTGCCGAAAGGCTGTTCAGGCTGGTCAACGAATTGCGCGCCCGCGCCGTCAGCCGGGCCGAAGACCTTGCGCGGCATCTTGAGGTCAGTCCCCGCACGATCTATCGCGACATCGCGCATCTGCAGGCGTCCGGCCTGCCGATCGACGGGGAACCGGGCGTGGGATATCTCTTGCGGCCGGGCTTCGACCTGCCCTCCGTCACCTTCACCCATGACCAGATCGACGCCCTTGCCATGGGCCTTTCCTTCGTCGAGGCCAGCGGAGAACCCGTGCTTGCCGCCGCCGCGCGCGAGGTCCGCGCCAAGCTTCAGGCCAGCCTGCCACGGCCGGAACTGCGAAAGCTGGCCGATGCGCCGTTCCTGTCGATCCCCCGCCGCAGCATGCGACAGGGCCATGCGGCCCAGTTGCGCAAGTCGATCCGGCAGCGGCGCATCGTGCGCATCGACTATGCCGATGGTGCGGGCCGGGCCTCCAGCCGGCGCATCCGGCCGCTGGCGATCTGGAGCTTCCCCGAAGGCTGGATGATCACCGGCTGGTGTGAGTTGCGGCAGGATTTCCGCACCTTCCGCTTCGACCGCATCACCGGGCTGGAAGTGACGGATGACACTTTCGCGCACGAACCGGCGCGCAGCCTGCGGGCCTTTCTCGAAATCGAAGGCTGCAGATGGCGCGAGGCAAAGGCCGCGGGGCAGTCCGATACCGCCTGAGGACAGGCGCGTTCGCCTGTCCTGCCCCGCCTATCCCTCCACCGCCTGCCGCATCGCCTCTTTCATGCGCTGCGCCATGAAATCGGTGAAAAGCCGCACCTTGGGGTCTTTCAGCCGCCGGTGGGGCGACAGGCTGGAAAGCTGGGTCGGCAAGGGCGGGGTGTCCGCCGCCACGGCGACCAGCCGCCCCGCGCGCAGGTATTCGGCCACCTCGAACAGGGGCTTCATCACGATCCCCCGCCCGTCCAGCGCCCAGCCGGTCAGGACGTCGCCATCGTCGCTCTCGAACGGCCCCGTCACCTCGTACCGGCGGGGGCCCTCCGGCGTCGACAGCGTCCACTGGAATTCCCGCGCGCCCGGGAAGCGCAGGTTCAGGCAATCGTGCCGTTCGGCGATCAGCGCCGCGCCATCGGCCGGCATCCCCCGCCGCGCCACATAGTCCGGCGCCGCACACAACACGCGCGGGCAATCCGCCACCAGCCGCACCTTCAGCGAACTGTCCTCCAGCAGCCCCAGGTGAAAGGCCACGTCGATCCCCTCGGCCACCAGGTCGATCGTCCGGTCCGACAGCCGCAGCCGCACGTCGATCTGCGGATAGATGTCCTTGAACGCCGGCACATGCGGCGCGATCAGCCGCCGCCCGATGCCCAGGGGCGCCGCCACCAGGATCGACCCGCGCGGGTTCTGCGTCACGTCCATCACCGCCGCCTCGGCCTCGTCGATCGCATCCAGCACCCGGCGGGCGCCGTCATAGAAGATGCGGCCGTTCTCGGTCGGCTGCAGGCTGCGGGTGGTGCGGTTGAACAGCCGCGTGCCCAGATGCTTTTCCAGCTCCGAGATTCGCGCGCTGGCGACGGCGGGCGAGGTGCGCTGGTCCCGCGCCGCCGCACTCATGCTGCCCAGATCATAGACACGGACGAACATGCGGATGTTGTTCACATAGCTCATCGCGGCGGCCGGGATTTTTCTTCTAGGTTTGAAAGTGATCGGGGATTTGGCAGGATTAACAGGAAAAGCCCCGGGGGTATAGCCTGCGGGCAGCAACGCGGCGGCGGGCCGGGCGAAGCCGGCGAACGGGGGATGGGATGTACGACTGGGTGGTCCTCTGGGAATGGGTCGAGATCGCGGCCCGCTGGCTGCATGCCATCACCGCGATCGCCTGGATCGGCTCCAGCTTCTATTTCGTCGCGCTGGACCTTGGCCTGCGCAAGACCCCCAGCCTGCCGCCCCTTGCCCATGGCGAGGAATGGCAGGTCCACGGCGGCGGCTTCTACCACATCCAGAAATACCTGGTCGCGCCCGAATTCCTGCCCGAACACCTGACCTGGTTCAAATGGGAAAGCTACGCCACCTGGCTGTCCGGCTTCCTGATGCTGGTGCTGGTCTACTACCTCGGCGCCGAGATGTTCCTGATCGACCCGACGGTGATGGACCTTACACCCTGGCAGGCCATCGCCATCTCGGTCGCCTCGCTCGCCTTCGGCTGGCTGGCCTACAACGCCATCTGCCGCGCCTTCGTCCACGCGAACCAGACGGCGGTGATGCTGGCGCTGTTCGCCGTCCTTGTCGGCATGTCGTATTTCTATGCCTCGGTCTTTTCCGGCCGGGCGGCCCTTCTGCACCTTGGCGCCTTCACCGCGACGATCATGTCGGCCAACGTGTTCATGCTGATCATCCCGAACCAGAAGATCGTGGTGGCCGACCTGAAGGCCGGCCGCGCGCCTGATCCGAAATACGGCAAGATCGCCAAGCAGCGCTCCACCCACAACAACTACCTGACGCTGCCGGTCCTGTTCCTGATGCTGTCGAACCACTACCCGCTGGTCTTCGCGACGGAATGGAACTGGCTGATCGCCAGCCTCGTCTTCCTGATGGGGGTGACGATCCGCCACTGGTTCAACAGCCGCCACGCGCGCCAGGGCAGCCCGCACTGGACCTGGGCGGTGACGGTCGTGCTGTTCCTGATCATCGCCTGGCTGTCGACCGCGCCGATGCGGACGGTTCAGGCCGAGGCCGAACTGAAGGGCGCCGCCCTGAGATACGCCAGCGCCGAAGGCTTCGCCGATGTGGTGACCATCGTCCAGGGCCGCTGCAGCATGTGCCACGCCGCCGAACCGGGGTGGGAGGGGCTTCACTGGCCGCCGAAGGGCGTGGTTCTGGAAACCGAGGCCCAGATCGCGCACGAGGCGCGGCGCATCTACCTGCAGGCCGGGCTCAGCCACGCCATGCCGCCCGGAAACCTCAGCTTCATGGAACCCGCGGAACGGCAGGCCATCGTCGCCTGGATGCGCGCCGCCGAAGAAGGCTGACGCCCCTTTCGCCACCGCGGCCCGACTGGGTGGTTGTCTCTGCCCGCATCTGCGTCTAACCGGGTTGCAGCCAGACCCCGGAGGAGCAGATGCCCGCTTACCGTTCCCGCACCACGACCCACGGCCGCAACATGGCCGGCGCCCGCGGCCTGTGGCGCGCCACCGGCATGAAGGACGGCGACTTCGGCAAGCCGATCATCGCGGTGGTGAACAGCTTCACCCAGTTCGTGCCGGGACACGTCCACCTGAAAGACCTGGGCCAGCTGGTCGCGGCCGAGATCGAGGCCGCGGGCGGCATCGCCAAGGAGTTCAACACCATCGCCGTCGATGACGGCATCGCCATGGGCCATGACGGGATGCTCTACTCGCTGCCGTCGCGCGAGATCATCGCCGACAGCGTCGAATACATGGTCAACGCCCATTGCGCCGATGCGATGGTCTGCATCTCCAACTGCGACAAGATCACCCCCGGCATGCTGATGGCGGCGATGCGGCTGAACATCCCCGCCGTCTTCGTCTCGGGCGGGCCGATGGAGGCGGGGAAGGCCGTGATCAAGGGGCGCGAGATCGCGCTTGATCTGGTCGATGCCATGGTCGTCGCCGCCGATGACAAATACACCGATGAAGAGGTCGAGGTGATCGAGAAGGCATCCTGCCCGACCTGCGGATCGTGTTCCGGCATGTTCACCGCCAATTCGATGAACTGCCTGACCGAGGCGCTGGGCCTATCGCTGCCCGGCAACGGCTCGACCCTCGCCACCCACGCCGACCGCAAGCGGCTGTTCGTGGAAGCCGGCCATCTGATCGTCGACATCACCCGGCGCTATTACGAGCAGGACGATACCAGCGTCCTGCCGCGCAGGGTGGCGAACAAGGCGGCCTTCGAGAACGCCATGTCGCTCGACATTGCCATGGGCGGGTCCACCAACACCGTGCTGCACATCCTTGCCGCCGCGATCGAGGGCGGGATCGACTTCACCATGGACGACATCGACCGCCTGTCGCGTCAGGTGCCCTGCCTCTGCAAGGTCGCCCCGGCCAAGCAGGACGTGCATATGGAAGACGTCCACCGCGCCGGCGGGATCATGGCGATCCTTGGCCAGCTCGACAATGCGGGCCTTCTGAACCGCGACAGCCCGACCGTCCATTCGCCCACGCTGGGGGCTGCGCTCGACCATTGGGACATCAGCCGCTCGAACCACGACACCGTGCGGCGGTTCTTCCTGGCCGCCCCCGGCAACGTCCGCTCGGCCACCGCGTTTTCGCAGGAAAAGCGTTACGCCGCGCTGGACCTTGACCGTGAGCAAGGGGTGATCCGCAGCGCGAAACATCCGTTCTCGAAGGATGGGGGCCTTGCGGTCCTGAAGGGCAACATCGCGCCCGACGGCTGCATCGTGAAGACCGCGGGCGTGGATGAATCGATCCTCGTCTTCTCCGGCCCCGCCCGGGTCTTTGAATCGCAGGACGCCGCCGTTTCGGCGATCCTCACCAACAAGATCAGCGAAGGCGATGTGGTCGTCATCCGCTACGAAGGGCCGAAGGGCGGGCCGGGCATGCAGGAAATGCTCTACCCGACCAGCTACCTGAAGTCGAAAGGGCTGGGCAAGGCCTGCGCCCTGCTGACCGACGGCCGGTTTTCGGGCGGCACCTCGGGCCTCTCCATCGGCCATGTCAGCCCCGAGGCAGCGGCCGGCGGCACCATCGGCCTGGTGCGCGAAGGCGACATGATCGACATCGACATCCCCGGCCGCACCATCAGCCTGCGCGTGGCCGACGCGGAACTGGCCCTGCGCCGGGCCGCACAGGATGCGTCGGGCTGGAAGCCGGAAAAGCAGCGGACCCGCAGGGTGACCGCAGCGCTTCGGGCCTATGCGATGCTTGCGAGTTCCGCCGACAAGGGCGCGGTGCGGGTGCTTCCCGACGAGGCTTAGGCGGCCGCTTCGGCGGAAGACCTTCGGAAGACAGAAGGAAGACGTTCGCAAGACCGTCTTCCCGCGTCTCAGTCCCCCAGCTTGGCGTGGACCTCGTCCAGGTCCACCGCACCCTTGGGCATCTTGTTGCCGGGGTTCTCGAAGTCGTATTTGAACAGCTGGAAATCGCGCTTGTAGATTTCCCAGACCAGATGCATCGACAGGTCGTCGAAGTAATCCTCGACCGGATGCAGCCGCTTCGGCCCGTGGCCCTCGCTTTCGTTGAACTTCGGAATCTTTTTCAGATCAACGGGATGGGCAACGGTGATCTTGTCCAGCACCACCTGCATGCCGGCGTTGAAATCCTCGGTGAAGAAGATGTGGTCATAGCGGCCGCCGTTGACGATGAAGGTCGAGATATGCCCCGCCATCGCCGACCAGTGGATGTCGGGCTCCATCGGCTTCTTCCAGCGGATCGTGTCGCGGGCGAAAAGCAGGAAGCGGCGGAACGACTTGATCTGGTCGAACTCCCCCTTCCCGTCATCCCCCCCCACCTCGATCCCGTATTTCTGGATCAGCAGCGGCACAAGATTGCCGCGATAGCGCTTGCCGTTCCGCTGGATGCCGCAGATCTTGTCGAAAAAGCTTGAAAGAATGCGGGTATAGGGGTTCCGGACGCAGGTGAAGGCATAGGACTTGTGCCGCTTCACGTTCCGTTCGATCACCGGCTGGCTGGCCTCGATCGCCCATTTGTGCATGCCGGCGGTGGCGTCATGGATGTCGCCGTCGAAGAAGCGGCCATGGTCGGAATAGAACATGATCTGCCCGATGGTCGAACAGGCGCATTTCGGCACCACGCGATAGACCACGCTTTCGCTTTCCGTCATCCACGTGCCGGGAAAACCCATCGCCACTCACCTCTGCCTCGGGCCGTTTCATCCGGGCCGGTTGTCCCGCCCTGGTGCCTTTCGCTTCAAAAGAGCAAAGAAACTCTGTCCTTTCAAGGAAGCATGAAGCACTTTATGGAAACACTGCGTGAACGCTGCCCGTGTGACACGACCCAGCCCGACGGTCCGAATGGCGAAGATTGCCTATATCCTTCTCTGTCACAAAGACCCCGAGGGGATCATCGCGCAGGCCGAACGGCTGACGGCGGCGGGCGATTGCATCGCCATCCACTTCGACGCCCGGTCCCGGCGCGAGGATTATGAAAGGATACGCGCGGCGCTGGCCGGCAACCCCGATGTCGTCTTCGCCAGGCGCCGGGTGAAATGCGGCTGGGGCGAATGGAGCCTGGTCGAGGCGACGCTGAACGCCCTTGGCGCCGCCGTCGACGCCTTCCCGCGCGCGACGCATTTCTACATGCTGTCGGGCGACTGCATGCCGATCAAGTCGGCCGAATACGCCCGCGCCTTCCTGGAACGCCTCAATGTCGACTATGTCGAGAGCTTCGATTTCTACAACAGCGACTGGATCAAGACCGGGATCAAGGACGAACGGCTGATCTACCGCCACTGGTTCAACGAAAGGACGCAGAAGGACTGGTTCTATCGGTCAATGGCCTGGCAGAAACGGCTGGGCCTGGCCCGCAAGGTGCCCGCCGACCTGCAGATGCAGATCGGCAGCCAGTGGTGGTGCCTGCGCCGGCGCACGGTGGAATGGGTGCTGGAATTCGTCGCCCGCCGGCCCGATGTGACGCGGTTCTTCCGCACCACCTGGATTCCGGACGAGACCTTCTTCCAGACCCTTGTCCGCCATCTGGTGCGCGAGGATGAAATCCGCACCCGGCCGCTGACCTTCCTGATGTTCACCGACTATGGCATGCCGGTCACCTTCTACAACGACCACTATGACCTTCTGCTCTGCCAGGACTATCTTTTCGCCCGCAAGATCAGCCCGGATGCCAGGGACCTGAAGACGCGGCTGGGGGAACTTTACGCCGCAAAGGGCCGGCGCTTCCCGATCTCGAACGAGGGGCGGAGCCTCTTCAAGTTCCTGACCGGGCGGGGCCGCATCGGCCGCCGCTTCGCCCCGCGCTTCTGGGAAACCGAAAGCTCGCTTGGCCGCGAACGCACGCTGATGATGGTCACCTGCAAGAAGTGGCACGTGGCGAAGCGCCTGGTCGAGAGGGTGCGGCAGGTGACGAACCTGCCGGCGATCGACTATCTCTTCAACGAGGCATCGACGCCGCTTCCCGACCTTGGCGGCATCCAGAGCAATCTGGAAAAGCGCACGAGGCACCGGCGGGCGCTGGTGCGGATGTTGTTCGATTACTGGCAGACCGACCGTCTGGTCTTCTGCATCGACCCCGCCTCGACCGAGCTGATGCAGGATTTCTACAATGACCGCGCCAAGGTGCGGCTTCTGGAAATCGAATGCGACTTCACCGATGACTATCTGGTCGGCCATGCCCGGCGGGTGGGTCTGGCCGGCGACCAGACGCCGCAGGACACGATCGACCGGCTGCTGCCGACGATCCGCTATGACGTGCGCTTCGAAAGCGACCGCATCCGCGAGTTCGACTTTCCCGGCTTCCAGCGCATCCGCCAGGCGGCGACCGTGGACGAAAACACCGTGCCGCTGGCCGAGTTCCTTGATATTCCCGTCGACAAGGCGCGCGAGATTGCCGCGACCGAATACCTTTTCGTGGACTGAGAAAGCCTGAACGCCATGGCCTGGACCTATGACCCGCAGAACATCTTTGCCCGCATCCTGCGCGGCGAGATTCCGAACAAGACCGTGACCGAGACCGCGCATACGCTGGTCTTCCACGACATCCGGCCGCATGCGCCGGTGCATGTGCTGGCAATCCCGAAGGGCGCCTATGTGAACCTTGACCATTTCGCCGCCGAGGCGACGGCCGAGGAGATCGTCGATTTCCACCGCACCGTGGCGCGGGTGATCGCCGATCTGGGCCTTGACGGGCCCGAGGGTTACCGCGCCATCACCAATTCCGGCACGGCGGGCATGCAGGAAGTGCCGCACTACCACCTGCACATCCTGGGCGGCCGGGTGCTGGGCCGCCTGGTGGAACCGGGCTGATGGCCGATTTCATCTATCGCATCCTGCCGCCCCGCGCCGATTTCGTGGCCACGATCACCCCGGCCGAGGCCGAGCTGATGGGGCGCCATTTCGTCTACCTGCAGGGCCTGCACGCGGCGGGGAGGGTGCGCTTCGTCGGCCGGGCCGAGAACGGCGATTTCGGGCTGGTGGTGTTCGAGGCGGCCGATCTGGACGCGGCGCGGTCCGTGGCGGCGGCCGATCCGGCGGTGGCTGCCGGGCTGATGCAGGTCGCGGTGCACGCCTTCCGCATCGTCGACATGGGCTGAATGCGCAGGGATCGGGTCGTGCGCTGAACGCGAATGCAGCAGGAAGGGCCGGCACCCCGGAACGGAGCCCGCCGATGCAGTTCACCGCCATGCCGACCGCCATCGCCCGCGCCCATCAGGCCGGCGCCCCCGATGCCTATGGCAACCCGCCCGAGCGAAAGGCCAGCGACGGCGGCGGCAACCCCTGCCGCCATTGCCTGCGGATGATCCCGCAAGGGGCGGCGATGCTGGTCCTTGCCCACCGGCCGTTCGGCACGCTGCAGCCCTATGCCGAAACCGGGCCGGTCTTTCTCTGCGCCGATCCCTGCGAACGGGGCGGCGGGCCGGATCTGCCGGAAATGCTGGCCAGTCCCGACTACATCGTCCGCGGCTACGGGCCGGACGAACGGATCGTCTACGGCACCGGCGGCGTGATCCAGCGCGATGCGATAATGGCCCGGGCGGCGGCGCTGCTGGACGACCCGCGGGTGGATTTCGTCCATGTCCGGTCGGCGCGGAACAACTGCTACCAGTGCCGGGTCGACAGGTAGGGCGGGGGGCCAGCCCCCCGCGCCCCCCGGGATATTTGCAGACAGAAGAATTCAGGACGCGGTGTTCTTCGCGTCCCAGTCCCTGAGCCACCTTTTGGGTGCGGCGGCGCGCCAGTCGCGGGTCAGCCGGGGCCGCGCCCAATCCGGGTCGATCCGCCCGGCGCGGACAAGGACCAGATCGTGATTGCGGTAGTGCGGGTGCAGGAAGAAGGTTTCCGGGTCCGCAGCCATCAGCATCTCGCGTTCGTCCCGGTCGGCGCGGAAGACGGCGGCGTCTTCGTAGAAGGACCACCAGCACCACATCTTGCCATGGGCCTTCAGCGCCTCGTGCCCCCAGGGATGGGCGAGCGTCACCTGCGGCAGGCCCAGCGACAGGGCAAAGGCCTTGAGGGCGGGCCAGTCGGGGATGCAGGCCGCCCCGTCCATTCCCGCCGGCCGCGTCATCCGGGTGCAAGCCCAAGCATGCGGCGGACCTCGTCGACGGCAAGCGGGCCGACCTTGTGTTCCAGCCCCGCCTCAAGCGGTTCGCCCAGCACCTGTGCGGCAAGGGTCGCCGGCCGATACCGTTCGACCAGCGCCAGCCAGACATAGTCGTCCCCGACGACATATTTGCCGGACGCGGGGTAGAGCCAGGGCTGGATCGGATATCCGGCCTGCCACTGGTCGCGCATGTCCGCAACGGCCTCGGCCCCGGCCCGCGTCAGTTCCGGCCGATGCGTCGGGAAGGCGCGGACAAGGGAAACCCTGTCGAGCGAGAGCACCACGCCGAAAACCGGAACCTGCCCCCGTATCGCCCGCGCCACAAGCGACTGGAAACGCAGGTCATCGGGGGGCGCCAGTGTGATGTTATCGGTCATTGCGCGATACCCCCCTCAATGCGCCTCGGCCCAGTTCCTCCCCTGTCCGGCATCCACCACCAGCGGCACCTTCAGCGCGACGGCGGGGTGGTTTGCCTGCTCCATCACCTCGCGCGCGGCGGCGATCAGGGCGGGGGCGGCGTCGGTGTCGACCTCGAACAGCAGTTCGTCATGCACCTGCAAGAGCATCGTCGCCGGAAGGCCGGCGATGGCCGCCGGCATGCGGATCATCGCCCGGCGGATCACATCGGCCGCGGTGCCCTGGATCGGCGCGTTGATGGCGGCGCGGCGGGCGAAACCGGCGCCGGGGCCTTTCGCATTGATGTCGGGCGTGTGGATTTTCCGGCCGAACAGCGTCTGCACGAAGCCATGCTCTTTCGCGAAGTCGATGGTCGCGTTCATGTATTCGCGGATGCCGGGGAAGCGTTCGAAATAGCGGTCGATGAAGCCCTGCGCCTCGGCCCGCGGGATGCGCAGGTTGCGCGCAAGGCCAAAGCCGGAAATGCCGTAGATCACCCCGAAGTTGATCGCCTTGGCGCGGCGGCGCACGTCGGGCGTCATGCGGTCCAAGGGCACGTTGAACATTTCCGATGCCGTCATCGCATGGATGTCGATCCCGTCACGGAAGGCCTGCTGCAGGGCGGGAATGTCGGCGATATGGGCGAGGATGCGCAGTTCGATCTGCGAATAGTCGAGGCTGACCAGCACCCGCCCCCGCGGCGCGACGAAGGCCTCGCGGATGCGGCGGCCTTCCTCGGTGCGGACGGGGATGTTCTGCAGGTTGGGGTCGGTCGAGGCAAGCCGTCCGGTGTTCGCCCCGGCGATGGAATAGCTGGTATGGACCCGGCCCGTATCGGGGTTGATCGCCTGCTGCAGCGCATCTGTATAGGTGGATTTCAGCTTGGCGATCTGCCGCCAGTCCAGCACCTTGGCCGCCAGCCGCGCGCCCTGCGGGTGGCTGTCTTCCAGCGTGGTGATGTCTTCCAGCACATCCGCCCCGGTGCCATAGGCGCCGGTCTTGCCCTTCTCGCCCCCCGGCACGGCCATCCGGTCGAACAGCACCTCGCCCAGCTGCTTCGGTGATCCGACGTTGAACTTCTCGCCGGCGACGCCCTGAATCTCGTCCTCGTATTGCGCCAGCTTCTGCGCAAACGCGTTCGACATCCGCGAAAGCGTGTCGCGGTCGACGGTGATGCCCGCCATTTCCATGTCGGCCAGCACCGGCACCAGCGGCCGTTCCAGCGTTTCATATACGGTGGTGACGCGCTTCTGGTGCAGTTGCGGCCGGAACGTCTCCCACAGCCGCAGCGTGATGTCGGCATCTTCGGCCGCGTATTTCACCGCATCGTCGATGCCGACCCGGTCGAAGGTGATCTGCGCCTTGCCCGAGCCCAGCAGCGCCTTGATCGGGATCGGATGGTGGCCCAGGTAGCGTTCGGAAAGTTCGTCCATGCCGTGCAGGTTCAGCCCGGCCTGCAGCGCATAGCTCATCAGCATCGTGTCGTCGAACGGGGTGATGCGGATGCCGTGGCGGGCGAAAATCTTCCAGTCATACTTGATGTTCTGGCCGATCTTCAGGATCGCCGGGTCTTCCAGAACGGGTTTCAGCGCGGCAAGCGTGGCGTCAAGGTCAAGCTGCCCCTCGGCCAGCGCCGACGATCCGAAGAGGTCGCCCCCGCCCTGCCGGTGACCCAGCGGGATATAGGCGGCATCGCCCGCGTCGACGCAAAGCGAGATGCCGACAAGCTCGGCCAGCATCTCGTCAAGGCTGGTGGTTTCGGTGTCGACGGCGACATGGCCCACCTCGCGGATGCGGGCGATCCAGCGGTCCAGCGTTGCCATGTCGCGGATCGCGACATAGGCGGCATGGTCGAAGGGCAGGGCGTCCTTCACCTCTTCCACCGCCGCGGGGGCAGGGGCGGCGATCACCGGCGCATCGACCTTCAGCCGTTCGGACACCCGCCGCGCCAGGCTGCGGAATTCCATCTCGGCCAGGAAGGCCATCAGGCGTTCGGCATCGGGCTTCTTCACCTCCAACTCGTCCAGCGTCACCGGCACCGGCGCGTGCGCGTCAAGCGAGACCAACTGGCGCGAGATGCGGATCAGCTCGGCATTGTCGACCAGCGCCTCGCGCCGCTTGGGCTGCTTGATCTCGGTCGCGCGATCGAGAAGCGCGTCCAGCCCGCCGTATTCGTTGATCAGCAGGGCGGCGGTCTTCAGCCCGATTCCCGGCGCACCGGGGACGTTGTCGGTCGAGTCGCCGGCCAGCGACTGCACGTCGATCACCTTGTCGGGGGTGACGCCGAATTTCTCCATCACCTCGTCGGGGCCGACGGGGCGGTTCTTCAGCGGGTCCAGCATGTCGATGCCGGGGCGGATCAGCTGCATCAGGTCCTTGTCGGACGAGATGATCGTGGCCGATCCCCCCGCCTCGACCGCCTGCCGGGCAAGGGTGGCGATGATGTCGTCGGCCTCATACCCCTCGACCTCGATGCAGGCGACGTTGAAGGCGCGGGTGGCATCGCGCGTCAGCGGGAACTGCGGCCGCAGGTCTTCGGGCGGGGCCGGGCGGTTCGCCTTGTATTCCGGGTAGATCGTGTTGCGGAAGGTCTTCGAGGAATAGTCGAAGATCACCGCCAGATGGGTGGCGGCGGAATTGCCGGCGATCCCCTTCTCGCGGGTGATCTCGGTCCAGAGGATCGACGAGAAGCCGGCGACCGCGCCCACCGGCGTGCCGTCCGACCGGGTCAGCGGCGGCAGCGCGTGATAGGCACGGAAGATATAGGCCGATCCGTCGATCAGGTGCAGGTGGTGGCCCTTGCCGAAACCCATGACGATCCTCCGGTCCTTGCACCCGCGCACATCCGGCCCGACTATAGACGCGAAGCGGGGCCGCGTGCCACCCCGCGGGGAAGGGCGGGTGCGAATGCTGCGCGGGACGCCGGTCACTGGCGCCGGGGGGCGGCGTTGCGGCGGCGCTGACGGGCGTCAGTGGTCGTCGTGCGCGTGGTCGCGGTCGATCACGAAGCGGCGGTCGCAATAGCCGCATTCGACCCAGCCGGTGTCTTCGGGGATCGCCAGCCACACTCGCGGATGGCCAAGCGCGCCTTCGCCGCCGTCGCAGGCGACCTTCCAGGTGGTCACGACCTTGGTTTCGGGCGCTTCGATCGGCATCGGCTGGTCCTTCGCTGGCTCTTCGGCGGATATTACGGATGGCGCGGGCACGGGCAACCCCCGTCGCCCTGCAGCGGCGATTTGGCAGGCCACGACACCGATTGCAATCCGTGCCGCTTCGGGCATGATTCAGCGGTATTGGACGCGGCCTTGATCTGGCCGCAAAGCGATTGGAGAAATCCGGCCGTGCCTTCACGGGTTCCGCGCCCCGCGCCGCCCCCGCATTCCGGGTGACCGCCATGTTCCGCCTTCGCCGACTGGTCGCGCTGATCTGCCTTTTCGCCGCCACGCCCGTGGCCGCGGCGGAAAAGGTGGCGCTGGTCGTCGGCATGGCCGCCTATCAGCAGATCGAGGTGCTGGACAACACCGTGAACGACGCGCGCGGCGTCGCCCAGGTGCTTGCCGACACGGGTTTCGAGGTGACGCTGTCGATCGACGCGCCCTTGGCCGAACTTCGCGCGACGCTGGACGATTTCGCCTTCCGGGCCGAGACGGCGGAACTGGCGTTGATCTATTTCGCCGGCCACGGGGTCGAGGTGCAGGGCGAGAACTTCCTGATCCCGGTCGATGCGCGGATCGCGTCAAACGCCGATGTGCAGGCGGCCTCTCTCTCGCTTGCCGATCTTGAAGGCGCGGTGGACCGGGCGCGGCGCATGGGGCTGGTGCTGCTGGACAGTTGCCGCAACAACCCCTTCGGCGACCTGATCCGGATCGAGGACAAGGATACCGGCGCCACCACCGGCAACAGCCGCAGCGCGCTGCCTTCGGGCCTTGCGCCCACCGATCCCGATCGCGGCACCGTGGTCTTCTATGCCCAGCGGCAGGGCGAGGTGGCGCTGGACGGGGTGGACGGGCATAGTCCCTTTGCCCGCGCGCTGATGGACAGTCTTGGCCAGCCGGGGCTTGAGATCGGCGTCATGCTGCGGCAGGTGCGCGATCAGGTGATGCGTGCGACCGGCAACCTGCAGGAACCGTTCAGCTACGGATCGCTGCCCGGCGCGCCCTTCTACCTGGCCGGCGCGCGTGAGGGCGAGGCGGATGTCGGCCTTGCCGCCGACCGGTCCGAAGGCTGGGCCGCCCTTGGCCCCGACCAGGAGGCGCTTCTGGCCGCGCAGGCCGACAAGGGGGATGCACGCTCGATCCTGGGGCTGGGCTATATCCGGCTGAACAGCGCCGATCCGGGGTTCGATCCCGCGGCCGCGCGCGCCTATTTCGAACGCGCCGCAGCCGCAGGTTCGGCCGAGGCGCAGTTCGAGCTGGCCCGCCTTCTGGAACAGGGGATCGGCGGCCCGGCCGACCCCGCCCGCGCGCTGGACCTCTATCGCATGTCGGCCGAGCAGGGCTATGGCAACGCCTTGAACGAGCTGGGTTTCATCCACTACCAGGGCCTGTTCGGCCTGCCGTCGGACCCGCAGACCGGCATCCACTATTTCGCCCTTGCCGCAGCCGAGCGCGACCCCGAGGCGCAGTATAACCTTGCCGCGCTGATCGACGACGGGATCGTCGCCGGCAAGGGGCCGGCGGATGCGGCAAAGCTGCTCTATCAGGCGCTGCGGTCGGGCAACGAACGGGTGCTGTCGGTCGCGCCGCTGATGAAGGAACAGTTCGAGCCGGAAACCCGCCGCGCGCTGCAAGAGGAACTGAAGGCGAACGGTTTCTACGATGGCGTGATCGACGGCGACATCGGCCCCGGCACCGCCGCCGCCATGCGCCGCGCCTTCGGCATCGAGGAGGCGTGATCCCGCACCCGGGCAGGAAGATGCATCCCGCACCGGGCGGGCAGAACCGCTACAGCCCCCGGCAACCTTGCGCGACGTCCTGCAAAACGCTCGACAAGTGCATGGAGAGGCGGGACACTCGTCCCGATTGCAACTGGAGCTATGGCGATGGACACGCAGTTCCCGGGGCTTGGCCTTCTTGCGGCCGCGACATTGCTGCTTGGTGCGGCCGTTCCGGCCGCCGCGCAGGAGAATGATATCTACCTGACCCTGACCGGCATCCGCAGCGCGACGGTCGCGCCGGGCGGCCTGGCCTTCGTCTCGGCCGGCTGGACATCGGACCGGGTGGACGGCACCGGCGGCAGCGGGGTGATCGACAACACCGACGGCTCGCTCAGCTTCGGGGCGGGCTTCGGCAGCGCCGAGGACGGGATCGGGTTCCAGTTCACGGCGAACATCTCGTCGCTGACCGGCGATTTCGGCGATTCCGGCTATCTGGCGCTCAAGGCCTCGCGCCGGGTGTCGGGGCCGGGGCGGCTGCCGGTCTATCTGGCGCTTGACGCGCAGAACCTGGCGCCCTGGGGCGATTCCGAAGACAACGAGGAAAGCCTTGACCTGATCGTGACCGCCTTCCCCACCGTCGATCTGGGCGCCGGGCCGCGGCCGATGATGTTCACCCTGGGCGCGGGCACCAACGTCCGCGACGACGATACCGAACCGGGCATCTACCTTGGCGCCGGCCTGGGGCTGACGCGGCATTTCGCCGTCTCCGCCGCCTGGACCGGCGAGGATGTGACGCTGGGCACCGGCTTCCGCTTCGATGCGCTGCCGAACATGCAGTTCTCGGCCTCGGTCGATGACGTGTTCGACGAAAACGACTCGCGCCGGCTGACACTGCAGGCGACATGGATGACCGACCGGCTTTTCGGGGGGCAGAACTGATGCGCCGTTCCGCGCGACTTCCGGGCCTGACCGCCGTGCTGGCAACCGCGTTCTGGCCGCTGGCGGCGCTGCCCGTCTTTGCCGGCGAAGGCCCGGTCGAACCCGGCCCGGTGTTCATCCCGAGGCTGACGGTCGATCCGGGGCCGGTCTTCACCCCCCCGTCCGCCGCCACCCCGCCCGGCGATCCCGAGGGGACGGTCGAGCGGGTGGTGAACGAAATCTACCTTGGCCGCGACTACTGCGGCTGGATCCAGCAGAAGGAATATGTCGTCGACTGCCTGAGCGACGAGTTGAACCGCGCGGCGGAGATGCTGCCCGATACCGGCGAATACGCCAGCGCCAAGGCCGCGCTGAAATCGGCGTCGCGGCAGCTGTCCGACGTGGTGGCGGCGAATGAATCGGCGACGCTGAAGCCCGGCGTCGCGCGGTCGAGCGATCCGGCAAACCCCCGCACCTCGACCCGGCCCCTGCGCGCGGTCGAGACCGAAAAGCTGGACGAGGTGACCGCCGCCGCCATCGGCATCATCGAGGAAACCGGCACCATCCTCCTGCGGTCGTCGTCGCAGTCCGAAGCGGCCGAGGGTTTCGTCGCCATCTCGACGGCGGTGCGGTCGAACACCGTCCTCCTGCGCTCGCTCTGACGGCGGGTGCCGGTCAACCGATCGGCTGGCCGCGCGATTTCAAGGCCTGCAGCCAGCCAAGGCCCTGTGCGGTGCCCCGCGCCGGGCGGTATTCGGCGGCGATCCACAGATCGCCCATCGCATCGACCTCATCGCAGAGCGCGGGCAGCGAGAAGCCCCCGCCGCCCGGTTCGTTGCGGGCCGGGAAGCCGGCAATCTGCACATGGCTGACGCGGTGCCGGTGCTGGCGCCAGACCGCCGCCGCATCGCCATGCAGCCGCGCCGCGTGCCAGAGGTCGAACTGCAGCCCGATCTGCGGATTGGCCAGATCATCCAGGATGCGGGCCGCCTGATCATAGTCGTTCAGGAAATATCCCGGCATGTCCTCGGGGTTCAGCGGCTCGATGCAGAGGCGCAGCCCGGGCGCCTGCTGGGCCGCCCAGGCCAGGTTCTCGGCATAGGCCGCCTCGGCCTGCGGCCCGCGGGCGACGCCGGCCATCACATGCACCCGTGCAGCACCCAGCCGGGTGGCATAATCGGCCGCGCGCAGGAACCCGTCGCGGAACGCCGCCGCATCGCCCGGCCGCGCCGCAAAGCCCCGGTCGCCGGAAATCCAGTCGCCCGGCGGGGTGTTGATCAGGGCAAGCGGCATTCCGGCCAGCGCGCGTTCCCAGTCGGCGACCGGCGTGTCGTAGGGAAACAGCACCTCGACCCCGTCAAACCCGGCGCGGGCGGCATAGCCGGGCCGGTCGGGCATCGGGACTTCGGTGAAGAGAAGGGTCAGGTTGGCGGCGATGCGGGGCATGCGGGATGAATTCAGCTGTCGGCGTTCGGCAATTCGGAAGAGGGTATGACCGGGAAGAACTGCCCCGACGACCAGAGGCCGAACCACCTAGCCCCCGCATGCATCTCATGGCAACCGGTTTCGATCAGCCGGTAGAAGGATTTGCGGTCGATCAGCGCCCAGAGGTCCGCCCGGATCAGCACATAGGGCGCGGGCTCGCCATCCGGCTTGCGGTCGACCCGGATCGGATGGCCTGGCCCGGCCACCGCCTCGTCCTCGGTCCTGGTGACGAAGGTCAGCACCTGGTCGCGGCCGGTGCCCGCGGCGGTGAAATCGACGGCGACCAGTGGCGCGTCGTCGACCCGGATGCCCACCTTCTCGACCGGGGTCACCAGATAGTAGCGGTCCCCCTCGCGCTTCAGGATCGAGGAGAAGAGCTTGACCAGCGGCGCCCGCCCGATCGGGGTGCCAAGGTAGAACCAGGTCCCGTCGCGGGCGATGCGCATGTCCAGATCGCCGCAGAAGGGCGGGTTCCACAGGTGAACCGGCGGCAGGCCCTTCTTGCCGGCCGCCCTGGCGGCGGCGGCCAGCGTGTCGGCGCTGGGTGTCTTGGTCGGTTCTTCCGTCATCGCGGCCTGCGGTCTTCTCTCCGCCATCGGTTTCGCACGGGCGTGCTGCGCCGGCAACCATGCAGACGGGCGGCCGTTGCGCCCGCGCGAGCTGTCGCCTTGCCGCAAAGGGCGCCGTTTGCGATGATCCGCCGGCGGGGGCGCGGGAGAGAGCGGGATGCTGAACGAGATCGCCTGGCGCTATCTGCAATGGGGCGAGGTGCCGCTGGTGCTGGCCACCTTCGCCTTCATCTGGTTCGGGGGGCTATTGGCGATCCTGCGCCCCCAGGGCCAGGCTGTCCTGAACCGGGCGCCCTATTTCGCGCTGTTCGGCCTGGCGACGCTGGCCTTTTCGCTGGTGCAGCTGCTGTGGGTGGCGTCGGGCGCGGCGATCCTTGGCGGCTGGCTCTGGCTGCTGGTCGTGGTGGATGCGGTCGCGGCGACCGTTGCCGGCTACGCTGTCGTGACACTGGGCCGCGCGCGTTCGCGCGACATGCGCGGCGATCCCGGGCTTGGCTTCCTCTCGGTGGTGCCGGTGGCAAACCTATGGCTGATCTTCGCGCCCGGCAAGGCGGCGCCAGAGGCTGTCACGCCGGTGGGCCCGCTGCTGGCGGGCGCTGTCGGGGTGATCCTGGGGCTGGCAACCACCGTCGCCGCCCGCAGCCTTGACGCCGCGTCCGAGAACATGGTGCTTTCGGCGATGGCAAGGCAGCTTGGCACACCCGAAGGCGCCGCGGCCGTCTACGACCTGCGCATCAGGACCGAGGGTCTGGCCAGCATCCTGCGGGCCGAGGCCGAAGCCGCGTCGGTTCCGGTCCCGGTCGGCAATGGCGCGATGCTGTCGGCGTTGACGGCCGACGGCAACACGCTGCGGTTCCGGTATGACGTCCAGGGCGATATGTCGGGGCGGCTTGACGGGGTCGATGCCACGATCCGCGAAAGCGCCTGCGGCGATTCCGTGCAACGCATGCTGCTGACCCACGGCGCGCGGCTGGAATTCCAGTATGCCGACGCGACCGGCGCCGTCGTCACCTTCCCCGTCACCGGCGGCGACTGCACGATCTGACGCCTCACGCCGCGGTGCCATGCGCCGCCCGCGGTTTCACGATCATTTGTGCGGCCGCGTCGTTTGGCATTTGTGCCCGGCGGAAGACTTCGCTCTAATGACGCCCGAATGCATTGCGAAGGAGCCCGCCATGGCCGCAGACGACGCGCTGGTTCAGGAGATCGAGGCGCTGGGCGCAAGACTGGCCGAGGCGAAGGCGTCGATCAACCGCCGCTTCATCGGCCAGGAAAAGGTGGTCGACCTGGTCCTTGCCGCCATGCTTTGCGGCGGCCACGCGCTCCTGGTCGGCCTGCCCGGCCTTGGCAAGACGCGGCTGGTCGATACCCTGGGCACGGTCATGGGGCTGAAGGCCAACCGCATCCAGTTCACCCCCGACCTGATGCCCGCCGACATCCTTGGGTCCGAGGTGCTGGATACCGCCGCGGACGGCAGCCGCGCCTTCCGCTTCATCGAAGGCCCGGTCTTCTGCCAGCTTCTGATGGCGGACGAGATCAACCGCGCCAGCCCGCGCACGCAATCGGCGCTGCTGCAGGCGATGCAGGAAAAGGAAGTGACGATCGCCGGCCAGCACCGGCCGCTTGGCCGCCCGTTCCATGTGCTTGCGACCCAGAACCCGATCGAGCAGGAAGGCACCTATCCCCTGCCCGAGGCGCAGCTTGACCGCTTCCTGGTGCAGGTCGACGTGGACTATCCCACCCGCGCGGTCGAGCGTGACATCCTGATCGCCACCACCGGCGCGGAAGAGGCGGCAAGCCATCAGGTGTTCGACGCCGCGGGGCTGATCGCCGCGCAATCGGTGATCCGCCGGATGCCGGTGGGGGAAAAGGTGGTCGAGGCGATCCTCGACCTTGTCCGCGCCTGCCGCCCGGCCGAGGCCGAGGGCCGCGATCTGTCCGACAGCCTGGCCTGGGGGCCGGGGCCGCGCGCGGCGCAGGCGCTGATGCTGACGGTCCGGGCGCGGGCGCTTCTGGCCGGAAGGCTGGTGCCTTCGGTCGAGGATGTGGCGGCGCTGGCGCAGGCCTGCCTGACGCACCGCATGGCGCTTTCCTTCGCGGCGCGTGCGCGGGGCGAGACGCTTTCGGCCATCATCGCCCGCGTCTCGTCGCGCGTCCTTGGCCTAGAGGCGGCCGCGTGACCACCGACCTCCGCGCGCGTGCCGAGGCGCTTGGCCAGACGCTGCCACCGCTTCTGGCCGAGGCCGAGATGCTGGCGGCAACCGTCATGCTGGGCGAACACGGCCGGCGGCGCGCGGGGATGGGTGACGAATTCTGGCAGTATCGCGCGGCCCATGCCGGCGATGCGGCGCGGATGATCGACTGGCGCCGTTCCGCCCGCTCCGACCAGCATTTCGTGCGCGAACGCGAATGGCAGGCGGCGCAGTCGGTGACGCTCTGGGTCGATCCGGCGCGGTCGATGACGTTCTCGGGCGGCAAGGGGCCATCGAAATCCGACCGCGCGCGCCTGCTGGCGCTGGCGCTGGCGGTGCTGCTGTTGCGCGGCGGCGAACGGGTGGGAATCGCCGGGCTGGCCCAGCCGCGCAGCGGCCGCGCCCAGATCGTGCGGCTGGCGGCGCGGCTGGCGGCCGACACGCAGGACGGCGAATATGGCGCGCCCTTGACCGACGGGCTGGCGAGCCACGGCCGCGCGGTCTTCCTTTCGGATTTCCTTGGCGATCCCGCCGGGGTCGAGGCCGCCATCGCCCGCGCCGCCGACCGGGGCGTGCGTGGCGCGCTGCTGATGGTCCTTGACCCGGCCGAGGAAGAGTTTCCCTTCGACGGCCGCACCATCTTTGAATCGATGGGCGGCACGCTGCGCCATGAAACCCAGCAGGCCGGCGACCTGCGCGCCCGCTATCTGGCCCGCCTGGCCGAGCGCAAGGACCGGCTGGCCCGGCTTTCCCGTCTTGCGGGCTGGCATTTCAGCACGCATCACACCGGCCAGCCGGCGCAATCGGCGCTTCTGTGGCTTTACCGGGCGCTGGAGGGCGGCCGCTGATGTTCACCCTTGGCCCCGTAGGCTTTGTCGCGCCCTGGCTACTCTGGGGGCTGGTCGCGCTGCCGATCCTGTGGATCCTGCTGCGCGCCGTGCCGCCCGCGCCGATCCGCCGCCGCTTCCCCGGCGTGGCGCTGCTTCTGGGCCTGACCGACGACGATGCCGAGACTGACAAGACTCCCTGGTGGCTGCTTCTTTTGCGCATGCTGGCGGTTGCCGCGGTGATCGTCGGTTTTGCCGGCCCGATCCTGAACCCCGAGGAAAAGCCCGTCGGAACCGGGCCGCTCCTGGTGGTGCTGGATGGCGGCTGGGCCGATGCCCGCGACTGGCCGCGCCGGGTGGAACGCGCCGGCCAGCTGATTGAAGAAGCCGGCCGCGATGGCCGCACGGTCGCTGCGATCCGCCTGACCGACACGCCGCAAGAGGTGCTGTTCCAGACCGCCGATGCCTGGGCCGGCCGCGTCGCCGCGATGGAACCTTCGCCCTGGGCGCCGCGCACCATGCAGGATTGGGCCGAAATGCTGCCGGCCGAGGGGTTTGACACGATCTGGCTGTCGGACGGCCTGGCGCATGAGGGGCGCGAGGCGCTGGCGGCGGTCTTCGAGGACAAGGGCACGCTTTCGGTGATCGAAAGCCCGCGGCCCGTGATCGCGCTGCATCCCGCCGCCTTCGAGGCGGGCAAGGTGACGCTGCGGGCGAGCCGCCTGCCCGCGGGCGATGCCGTCGAGGTCGAGGTGATCGGCCGCGGCCCCGACCCGGCGGGGATCGAGCGTGAACTGGCCCGCACGGTGCTGGCCTTCGCCGCCGGCGAAACCGTGGCCGAGGCGCCGATGGAGATGCCGCCCGAACTTCGGAACCGCGTCGTCCGGTTCGAGATAGCCGGCATCCGCAACGCCGGCGCCGTCAGCCTGACCGATGACAGCCTGAAGCGGCGCAAGGTGGCGCTGATCGGCCCCGGTCCTTCGCAGGAAGGGCTGCAGCTTCTGTCGCCCACCCACTACCTGCGGCAGGCGCTCGCGCCGGTCGCCGACCTGATCGAAGGGTCGGTCACCGACGTGCTGCTGGCCGCGCCCGATGTGGTGGTGCTGGCCGATGTCGCGACGCTGTCGCCGGCCGAAGAAGCGGCGATGATCGAATGGCTGGAAGCCGGCGGGCTTCTCCTGCGCTTCGCCGGGCCGCGGATGGCGGCAAGCGACATCAGCCGGTTCGAGGAAGACCCGCTGATGCCCGTCCGCCTGCGTGAAGGCGGCCGCACCGTCGGCGGCGCGATGAGCTGGGGCGAACCGAAGAAACTGGCGCCGTTCCCCGAGGAAAGCCCGTTCTTCGGCCTGTCCCTGCCGGAAGACGTGACGGTTTCCGAACAGCTTCTGGCCCAGCCCGACCCCGAACTTTCCGACCGCACCATCGCCGCGCTGGATGACGGCACCCCCCTTGTCACCCGCAAGACCGCGGGCGAGGGGCAGGTCGTGCTGTTCCACGTCACCGCCAATGCCGAATGGTCGACGCTGCCGCTTTCGGGCCTGTTCGTGCAGATGTTGGAACGGCTGGCGGTATCGTCCCGTCCGGCCACGCCCGGGGCGGCGGAACTGGAAGGGCAGGTCTGGGTGCCCGAGGTGGTGCTGGATGTCTGGGGCGCCGAGAAGGACGCCGGCGCCATCGCCGGGGTGGAAGGCGCGGTTCTGGCGCAGGCGCTGGTCGACGGGCCGGGGCCGGACCAGCCGCCCGGGCTTTACGCCGGGCAGGACCGGCGCGTGGCCCTGAACGTGATCGGCGCCGAAACCCAACTGGTGGCCGCCGAATGGCCGGCCGGCGTGCCGGTCGAGGGGCTTGCCGTCGCGGCGGAACGCTCGCTCAAGGGCGGGTTCCTGACCGCCGCGCTGGCCTTCCTGCTTCTCGACATCCTCGCCGCCCTCTGGGTTGCCGGGCGGCTTTCGGGCCTGCGCCGCGGCGTCGCGGTGCTGGCCGTGGCGGTGCTGGCGCTGGGCGCCGCAGATGCCGCCCGGGCGCAGGAGACGCCCGCGCCGGATGCCACGGCCGACGATGGGCCAAAGCCCGGTGACGATTTCGCCATCGAGGCGACAACGGCGGTGGTCCTTGCCCATGTCCTGACCGGCGATGCGCAGGTCGACGAACTGGCGCAGGCCGGGCTGACAGGTCTGGGTGACCGGCTTTGGGAACGCACCTCGATCGAGCCGGCGACGCCGATGGGTGTGGATATCGAGCGCGACGAGCTGGCGTTCTTCCCGTTCCTCTACTGGCCGGTCACCGCCAGCACGCCCACCCCTTCGGACGCGGCCTACCGGAAGCTGAACCAGTATCTGCGCACCGGCGGCATGATCCTTTTCGACACGCGCGATTCCGATGTGGCGGCCTTCGGCGGCGCCACGCCGGAAGGGCAGGCGCTGCAGCGCATCGCCGCGGGGCTGGACATTCCGGCCTTGGAGCAGGTGCCGGCCGACCATGTGCTGACCCGGACCTTCTATCTGATCCAGGAATTCCCCGGCCGCCACACCCAGGGCTCGATCTGGGTCGAGGCGGCGCCCGCCGATGCCGAACTAGCCGAGGGCATGCCCTTCCGCAACCTGAACGACGGGGTGACCCCGGTGGTGATCGGCGGCAACGACTGGGCGGCGGCCTGGGCGGCGGATGAAAACGGCCTGCCGCTGGTGCCGGTCGGGCGCGGCTTTGCCGGCGAACGCCAGCGCGAGATCGCCTATCGCTTCGGGATCAACCTGATCATGCATGTGCTGACCGGCAACTACAAATCCGACCAGGTCCATGTGCCGGCGCTGCTGGAAAGGCTGGGCCAATGACCGGCGTGGTCTTCGATCCGCTGGTGCCCTGGCCCGTCCTCTGGGCGCTGGCCGGGCTAGCGCTGCTGTTCCTGTCGCTGGCGCTGTGGCAGGGCCTCTCCGGCTGGGCCTTGCGCGGCCTTGCCGCCGTGGCGCTGCTTGGCGCGCTGGCCGGCCCGTCGCTGCAGGAAGAGGAACGCGATGCCCTTTCCGACATCGTGATCCTTGTCGTCGATGAAAGCGCCAGCCAGCGCCTGGGCGACCGGCAGGCGCAGACCGCCGAGGCCGTCGCCCGGGTCGAGGCCGAGGTTGCCGCCATGGACAACACCGAACTGCGCGTCCGCCGCTTCGGCGACGGGGCCGAGGATGCCGGGTCGCTGGCCATGACCGCCGTCGCCGAGGCGCTGGCCGAGGAACCCCGCGCCCGGGTGGCCGGAGTGATCCTGATCTCGGACGGCCGCGTCCACGACATCGACCTTGCCCCGCAAAGCCCCGCCCCCTTCCACCTGCTGCTGACGGGTGAAGACAGCGACTGGGACCGGCGGCTGGTGGTCCGGAACGCCCCCGCCTTCGCCATCATCGGCGAGGAATTCATCCTGAAGCTGTTGATCGAGGATACCGGCGCCGTCCCGGCGGCAGCGGGCGGCATGGCCGACCTGACGATCACCGTCGATGCCGACGCGCCGCAGACCTACTCGGTCCCGGTGGGGGTAGAGCTGGAGCTGCCCGTCACCCTGTCGCATGGCGGGATGAACGTGCTGCAATTCGCGCTGCCCGCCGTTGACGGCGAGCTGACCGACCGCAACAACGCCGCCGTGGTGCAGGTGAACGGCGTGCGCGACCGGCTGCGGGTGCTGCTCGTCTCGGGCGAGCCGCATGCCGGCGAAAGGGTCTGGCGCAACCTCTTGAAATCCGACGCCTCGGTCGACCTGGTGCATTTCACCATCCTCCGCCCGCCGGAAAAGCAGGACGGCGTGCCGGTGGATGAACTTTCCCTGATCGCCTTCCCGACGCGCGAACTGTTTGTCGAGAAGATCGAGGAATTCGACCTGATCATCTTCGACCGCTACCGGATGCGGGGCATCCTGCCGATGTCCTATATCGAGAACGTGGTGAACTACGTCAGGAACGGCGGCACCGTGCTTGTGGCGGCCGGTCCGGAATATGGCGCGGTGGACAGCCTCTACCGCTCGCCCCTGGCCGAGGTGCTGCCCGTCGCGCCGACCGCGCAGGTGATCGAGGAAGGCTTCAGCCCGAAGATCACCGAACTGGGCCAGCGCCATCCGGTGACCGAAGGGCTTGAGAAATTCGCCCCCGAAGGCGGCTGGGGCCGCTGGTTCCGCGCCGTCGAGGTCGAACAGCTTTCGGGCCAGACGGTGATGGAAGGCCCCTATGGCCTGCCGCTCCTGGTGCTGGACCGGGTGGATCAGGGGCGGATGGCCGTCCTTGCCTCGGACCACGCCTGGCTCTGGGGCCGCGGGTATGAGGGCGGCGGGCCGCAACTGGAACTCTTGCGCCGGCTGGCCCACTGGATGCTGAAGGAACCCGAGCTTGAGGAAGAGACGCTGACCGCCGTCGCCGACGGGCAGCTGCTGACGATCACCCGCCGCACCATCCGCGACGAACCGCCGGGGCCCTTGACCGTGACCGGCCCGGACGGCGCCGAGGTGGTGCTGCCGATGGAACAGAAGGCGCCCGGCCGGCATGAGGCGGTCTGGGAAGCGTCCGCCCTTGGCCTTTACCGGCTGGAACAGGAAGACCTGACCCGCGTCGTCGCCGTCGGCCCGTCGGCGCCCCGCGAATTCATCGCCACCATCGCCTCGGGCGAGGCGCTGGCCCCGGTGGTCGAGCCGACGCGCGGCGCCGTCGTCGTCCTGCGCGACGGCCTGCCCGACATCCGCGAGGTCGGCGCCGGCCGGCCGGCGGCAGGGCGCGGCTGGATCGGCGTGACCCCGCGCGAGGCCTATCTGACGACCGACCTGCAGGTGGCCGACCTGATGCCCGGCTGGGCCTGGGCCCTGCTGGCGGCGGCACTGTCGGTCGCCGCCTGGCTGGTCGAGGGCCGCAAGGGCGCCAGGGCGGTCTGAGCCAGTCGTCCGCGCGGCCGGGGCTGGCCCGCCATCTTCCGTTTCCGGGTATCCCTGTTCGCCGCGGTGCCCAAATGCGCCACGCCTATTGCAGTAATCCCTTCGCTGCGCATTCTGGACCGCATTGGAACGGTCGGATTGGGCGGAGGATTGGCCATGGGCGACGTGGACGTTGTGATCGTCGGCGCGGGATGCGCCGGGCTGGCGGCGGCCAAGGCGCTGCGGGCGGCCGGCAGGACCTTCTTGGTGCTTGAAGCGCTGGACCGGATCGGCGGCCGGGCCTGGACCACCAGTTCCGATTTCGGCCTGCCCTTCGACATCGGCTGCGCCTGGCTGCATGCCGCCGACCGCAACCCGTTCTTCCCCGAGGCGCAGGCGGCCGGCTGGACGCTATTTCATCACCGGATGGGGCTTGATCACCTGTGGTTCGACAAGCGCCCGGCCTCGGCCGGGGAACTGGCGCGGGTCGAGGCGGCGGATGCGGCCCTTGCCGCGGCGATCGCCGCGCATCGCGGGCCGGATGACCGGCTGGCCGCGCTGATCGCCGACTGCCACTGCCTGCGGGCCAATTCCACCTTTGCCGGGCCGATGGATTTCGGTGCCGACGACGATGAAATCTCGATCGCCGATTTCAACGCGGCGGCCGATCTCGACCCCAACTATTTCACGAGGGAAGGCTTCGGCGCGCTGGTCCACCGCTGGGGTGCCGATGTGCCGGTGACGACCGGCGCCCCGGTCACCCGCCTTCGCTGGACCCGCGCCGGGGTCGAGGCGGAAAGCCCGAAGGGCACCGTCCGGGCGAAGGCGGCGGTGGTCACCGTCTCGACCGGCGTCCTGCAGTTCGAGGACATCGCCTTTGCGCCGGGCCTGCCGGATGCCCATGTCGAGGCGATCTTCGACCTGCAGATGGGCCTGCTGACGAAAATCCCGCTGGCCATATCCGGGGCACGGCTGGGGCTGAAACCCTTCGACGACCTCTTGATCGAACGCCGCGCCCGGCATGACCTGTTCTTCCTCTGCTTCCCCTTCGACCTGGACCTGATGGTCGGCTTCGTCGGCGGCGATTTCGCCTGGGAGGTAGAGGCGGCCGGCAGCGCGGCGGCGATCGATTTCGCCACCGACCGGCTGGTCGACCTGTTCGGGTCGGATGTCAGGCGGCATGTCACCAAGGGGATCATGACCAACTGGGGCGGCGAGCGGCGGGTCCGCGGCGCCTATGCCGCGGCGCGCCCGGGCCGTGCCGCCGCACGCGACGTGCTGCGCACGCCCGTTGCCGACCGCATCTGGTTTGCCGGCGAGGCGCTGGCACCCGCCGGCCTTGCCCAGACCGCGGCCGGCGCCCGGCTGTCCGGCGCCGCGGTCGGCGCCGAGGCGGCGGCGGCGCTGGCGCCTGCCTGACCCTTCAGCCCGGATGGCGCAGGATCACCTCGCGCGAATGCGACCAGAATTCGCGCCGCAGCATCACCGCGCCGGTGGCGGCCGTGGTCAGGACCAGCGCCATGGGGCCGAACAGCCACCCCAGCGCTGCCAGCGCAAAGTAGATCGACCGCAGGCCGCGGTTGTAGCTTTTCGCCGCGGTGCCGTTGATCTCGGCCGCCTGTTCGGCGCGCGGATAGGCCAGCGGATCGGCCGGATCGTTCGGCACCGCCGCCATCAGGATCGCGCAATAGCCGAAGAGCCGGTGCGCCCAGATGAATTTCAGCAGCGCATTGGCCATGAACCCCACGGGCAGCAGCCCCTTCAGCGCCAGGTCGATCCGTTCGGCATCCAGCGGCAGGTCGGCCGCCAGTTCCCGCATCGCCGCGGTGTTGCCGATCAGCGCCGCGCCGCCCCCGATGGCGATCATCGAGGCCGAGGCGAAGAACGTCGTCCCCTGCCGGAGCGAGGCGATCAGCGATACGTCGAAGAGCCGCGGGCTGCGGGTGACGCACTGGCGCATCCATTCGCGTCGGTAGCCTTCCATCAGCACGGTGACCGAGGGCCGGGCGGCGGGCGGGTGTTCGGCGATCCACCCCGTCGCCAGCCAGACCAGCAGGATCGCGGCAAGGGCCGCAAGGTCGGCCCCCGGTGCGGCGGCAAGGGCGGCGACGGCATCCATCTCAGAACGGCTTGACCACGACCGCCCAGAGGATGGCGATCGTCACCAGCACGGCGGTTTCGTTGAAGATGCGCAGGAACAGGTCGCTCTCGCGGAACTGGCCCTTGCGGGCGCGCGCGACCAGGAGGCCGGTCCAGACGTAGTGCGCCGCCAGCACCACCACGAGGGTGATCTTCAGATTCAGCCAGGGATCGAACCCCCAGACCGCGATGGCAAGCCACAGCCCGGTCGCGACGGCGATCACCGCCAGCCCGGCGGAAAAGCGGTAGAGCCGGACCGTCAGGTCGCCCAGCGGGCCGAATTCGCCCAGCCGCGCCCATTCGCGCTTCCAGTAGATCAGCGCGCGCGGCACGGCGAAGATCGAGGTCATCCACCCCATGACCGCAAGGATATGTATGATCTTGACCCAGTCCATGCCGCAGTCGTGCCGGAAAGGACCATGGCGTGCAAGGGCCCTGAAACGCGCCGCCGCGCCAGATCGGCGTTGTGAATCGGTGAAATTGGTTATATGAGATTACCAATTCAGGGGGTCAGCCATGGATATGCCGCAGCCCGATGCCCGTGTCCTTGCCGGCAAGGCCCGGATCGTTGCCCGGCTGCGCGCGGTCCTGCCCGCCGATGCGGTGATCGCCGATGAAGCGGAAACCCGCGCCTATGAATGCGACGCGCTTTCCGCCTACCGCTGCCTGCCGCTGGCCGTGGTCCTGCCGCGCACGACCGAAGAAGTCGCGCAGGCGCTGCGCATCTGCCACGAGGAACGGGTGCCGGTGGTGCCCCGCGGATCGGGCACCTCGCTGGCCGGGGGGGCGATGCCGACGGCCGACAGCGTGGTCCTGGGCGTCTCGCGCATGAACGCGGTCCTGCAGGCCGACTATGAAAACCGCTTCGTCCATGTGCAGGCGGGCCGCACCAACCTTGCCGTTACCGGCGCGGTCGAGGCCGAGGGGTTCTTCTACGCCCCCGACCCGTCCAGCCAGCTGGCCTGCGCCATCGCCGGCAATGTCGCCATGAATTCGGGCGGGGCGCATTGCCTGAAATACGGGGTCACGACCAACAACCTTCTGGGGGTGACGCTGGTCCGGATGGATGGCGAGGTCGTCACCATCGGCGGCCCCTGGGCCGATGCCGGCGGGCTGGACCTGCTGGGCGTCGTCTGCGGCTCCGAAGGCCAGCTTGGCGTGGTGACCGAGGCCTGGCTGCGCATCCTGCCGAAACCCGAAGGCGCCCGCCCGGTGCTGATGGGCTTTGCCGCGAACGAGGTGGCCGGCGCCTGCGTCGCCGACATCATCCGCGCCGGCATCCTGCCGGTGGCGATCGAATTCATGGACCGCCCCTGCATCCGCGCCTGCGAGGCCTTTGCCCATGCCGGCTACCCGGATTGCGAGGCGCTGCTGATCGTCGAGGTCGAAGGCAGCCCGGCCGAGATCGACGAACAGCTGGCCGCGATCACCGCGATCGCGCGGCGGCACGATCCGGTGGCGCTGGAAGAGGCGGCGGACGAGGCGCAGGCCAAGCGCATCTGGCTTGGCCGCAAGTCGGCCTTCGGCGCCATGGGCCAGATCAACGACTACATGTGTCTGGACGGCACGATCCCGGTCTCGGCGCTGCCCTTCGTCCTGCGCCGCATCGGGGAGTTGTCGAAGGACTTCGGTCTTGACGTTGGCAATGTCTTCCACGCCGGCGACGGCAACATGCACCCGCTGATCCTTTACAATGCCAACACCAGCGGCGATCTGGAACGCTGCGAGGCGATGGGCGCGGAAATCCTGAAGCTTTGTGTCGAGGTCGGCGGCTGCCTGACCGGCGAGCATGGCGTCGGGATCGAGAAGCGCGACCTGATGGCGGTGCAATACGCGCCGCCCGACATGGAGGCGCAGATGCGGGTGAAGGACGTGTTCGATCCGGAATGGCTGCTGAACCCGGCCAAGGTGTTTCCGCTGGAGGCCAGCGCGGCGCGGCGCGCGGGGTAAGGCCGGGGGCGCTTCGCCCCCCGGACCCCCCGAGGATATTTCTGGACAGAAGATGAGGGCAGGGGATGCGGCCTGCGGATGAGACGGAACTGGCCGAGGCGGTGCGGGGCGCGACAGGCCCCTTGGCGCTGCGGGGCGGCGGGACGCGCGGCATCGCTTGTGTCGCCGGCGAGGTGCTGGAAACCGGCGGCATCGCCGGCATCCGGCTTTACGAACCGGGCGCGCTGACGCTGGTCGCCGCCGCCGGCACGCCCCTGGCCGAGGTCGAGGCGGCGCTGGCGGGCGAACGGCAGCGGCTGGCCTTCGAGGTGCCGGACCTGCGGGCGCTTCTGGGGCGCGAGGGGGCGTCGACGCTGGGCGGCGTGGCGGCGGCCAATGCCGCGGGGCCGCGGCGGGTGCAGGCGGGGGCCTGCCGCGATGCGATGCTGGGGGTGCGGTTCGTCGACGGCCTGGGGGCGGTGGTGAAGAACGGCGGGCGGGTGATGAAGAATGTCACCGGCTACGATCTGGTCAAGCTGATGGCGGGCAGCCATGGCGCGCTTGGCGTGCTGACCGAAGTTTCCTTGAAGGTGCAGGCCCTGCCCGAGGCAGAGGCGACGCTGGTGGCCGACGGTCTTGCGGATGCCGAGGGGCTGGCGGTGCTGCGCCGGGCGCTGGGGTCGCCCTACGATGTGTCGGGCGCGGCGCGGGCCGAGGGGCGGTCTGCGATCCGGGTCGAGGGGATGGCGGGATCGGTGGCCTATCGGACCCGCCAGCTTCGGGCGCTGATCGGCGGCGACACCCTTGTGATCGAGGGCGAGGAGAGTGCGGCACTCTGGCGCGGCATCCGCGACGTGACGCCCTTCGCGGGCCGCGCTGGCGCGGTCTGGCGCATTTCCTGCGTGCCGGACGAGGCGCTGGCCGTGCCGGGCGCGCTGGCCGCGGCCGGGGTCGCGCATGACTGCCTGTGGGACTGGGGCGGCGGGCTTCTCTGGCTTCTCTGCCCCGAAGGCCACGGTGACGCCATCCGCGCGGCGCTTCATGGCCGCGGCCATGCCACCCGGCTGCGCGGGCAGGAGGACAGCCCCGCCTTTCCCCCGCAGGACCGGGCCATCGCCGCGCTTCAGGCCGGGCTGAAGGCGCGGTTCGATCCGCGGGACCTTTTCAACCGCGGAGGCATGGTCTGATGCAGACGACATTCACCCCCGAACAGCTGAAAGACCCCGGCATCGCGCGGGCGAACCAGATACTGCGCACCTGCGTGCATTGCGGCTTCTGCACCGCCACCTGCCCGACCTATCAGGTGCTGGGCGATGAACTCGACAGCCCGCGCGGCCGCATCTACCTGATCAAGGACATGCTGGAACAGGGCCGCCCGGCCGATGCGCAGACGGTGAAGCATATCGACCGCTGCCTGTCCTGCCTTGCCTGCATGACGACCTGCCCCTCGGGCGTCCATTACATGCACCTGATCGACCATGCCCGCGCGCATGTGGAAAAGACCTACCGCCGCCTGTTCCTTGACCGGGCGCTGCGGGCGGTGCTGGCCTGGGTGATCCCGCATCCGCGGCGGTTCCGCCTGGCGCTTCTGGGGGCAAGGATCGCGCGGCCCTTTGCCCGGATCGTCCCCGATGCCCGGCTGCGCGCCATGCTGGCCATGGCGCCGGGGCAACTGCCCCCGGTCAGCCGCAACGACGACCCGCAGGTCTTTGCCGCCACCGGGCCGCGGCGGATGCGGGTCGCGCTGCTGACGGGCTGCGCGCAGAAGGCGCTGAACACCGACATCAACGATGCGACGATCCGCCTGCTGCGCCGGCTGGGCTGTGAGGTGGTGATCGCGTCCGGCATGGGCTGCTGCGGGGCGCTGACGCATCACATGGGCAAGGAGGCGCAGGCCCATGCCAGCGCCGCCGCCAATATCCGCGCCTGGATGGCCGAGAAGCGCGCCGCCGGGCTGGATGCGGTGGTCATCAACACCAGCGGCTGCGGCACCACGGTCAAGGACTATGGCCACATGTTCCGCACCGATCCGGCGATGGCCGGGGACGCCGCGACCATTGCCGCCATGGCCATGGACATCAGCGAGTTGCTGGTGAAGCTCGGCCTGCCGGAAGGCGCACCCAGGGGCATGCGCGTGGCCTACCACGCCGCCTGTTCGCTGCAGCATGGCCAACAGGTCAAGACCGCCCCCAAGGATTTGCTGAAACGCGCAGGCTTCGAGGTGACGGAACCCGCCGACAGCCACCTGTGCTGCGGTTCGGCCGGCACCTACAACCTGCTGCAGCCGGAAATCTCGGCCGAGTTGAAGCGGCGCAAGGTGGAAACCCTGATGGCACGGGCGCCGGAGGTGATCGCGGCGGGCAACATCGGCTGCATGATGCAGATCGGTTCCGCCGCCGGCGTGCCCGTCGTCCACACGGTCGAGCTTCTGGACTGGGCGACCGGCGGCCCGCGGCCACGGGCGTTGCAGGCGGGCTGAACGGCAGGCTGGCCATTTGCCAAAAATCTGCCAGATTCGGCCCGTAGCCCGACCGTGACCCGAGGTATTGATGCGCCGTTTCCTGTTGCCGCTTTTCGCCCTTTTCCTTGGCCCCGCGGCGGTTCTGGCCCAGGGCCCGGTCGGCATGCCGACGGCGGATGACGCCAAGGGCTGGCAGGGCGTCGGCAAACTGATCCTTGGCGACCGCGGCTTCTGCACCGGGGCGCTGATCGGGCCGAAGCTGGTGCTGACCGCGGCGCATTGCCTTTACGACAAGGAAACCGGCGCCCGCACCCCGGATGCCGCGATCACCTTCCAGGCCGGCTGGCGCAATGGAAGGGCCGAGGCCTACCGGGGCGTGCGCCGTTCGGTCCCGCATCCCGAATACGCCTATGAGGGCGAGGACGAGATGGGCCGCGTGGCCTTTGACCTGGCAGTTCTTGAACTGGACCAGCCGATCCTGCTGCCGCAGCTTGCGCCCTTCACCACCGATGGCCGCCCCGCCTCGGGCACGCCGGTCAGCGTGGTCTCTTACGCGCAGGACCGGGCCGAAGTGCCGTCGATCGAACAGGATTGCGCGGTGATCGCCTCGCAGGCCTCGGCCCTGATCCTGACCTGCAACATCGACTTCGGATCCTCCGGCGCCCCGGTCTTCGCCTTGCGCGACGGCGTGCCGCGGCTGGTTTCGGTCATCTCGGCCAAGGCGGAATACGAGGGCAGCAAGGTCGCCGTCGCCGTCCCGGTCGAGGCGCCGCTCGCCGTGGTGATGGACGAGATCGGCCGCGACGACACCGCCCACCGGGCGACGGGCGGCGTCAGCCTGATCCGCGGCGGCGATGCCGGCGCCGGCGGCGGGGCCAAGTTCGTCACCCCCTGACCGGGCGCAGCGGCGCCCCTTGAAAGCCATGCGCGGCCTTCCCAGATGAATGTCATCCGGGTGCCGCCAGACGGGCCCGGGCAACCGGCCCGGCCCCCGCAAAGGGCGGGCGCAAGACGCATCGCTTGAAGAAGGATGAACGACATGCGCAGCTTCGACTTCGCACCGCTTTACCGCGCCACCGTCGGCTTCGACCGCGTGGCCGACCTGATGGACCGGGTTCTGTCGGCCGACGTGGCCCAGCCCACCTATCCGCCCTACAACATTGAAAAGACCGCCGACGATGCCTATCGCATCTCGATCGCGGTCGCCGGCTTCACCCCCGACGAACTTTCGGTCGAGGTGAAGGATGGCGCGCTTCTGGTGGCCGCCCGCAAGGCGCCCGAGGAAAGCGAGCGCAGCTTCCTGCACCGCGGCATCGCGACCCGTGCGTTCGAACGCCGCTTCGCCCTTGCCGACCATGTGAAAGTGTCGGGCGCCAGCCATGAACACGGCATGCTGCACATCGACCTTGTCCGCGAAGTGCCCGAGGCGATGAAGCCGCGCCGGATCGAGATCGCCGCCCGGTCGGCGGCCCCGGCGATCGAGGCCAAGGCCGAAACCGTCAACTGACTAGCCTCCGGTCGGTTGGCCGGGCGCGTCGGGAAACCGGCGCGCCCTTTTCATTGGCGGGCCGTCAGGTATCAGTCAGCCCGTGATAGGCGGCGATGGCCAGGCGGCGCAGCGTGTCGCGCGGCAGGTCGCCGACCAGGGCGCAGCCAAGGTTGCCGTCGATCCACCAGAAGGCCTGCGCGCCGGGCGCCTCGGCAAAGCGCAGGTCTTCGGGGCTGCCTTCGGCGCGTGTCAGGTAAAGCGACAGGCGGCGGCCAAGCGCATCTTCATACATCAGCAGCGCCGCCGGCCCCGCATCGCCGGGCAGAAGGCGCCCGCCGATCAGGCGGAACCCTTCGGCCGCAAGGTCCGGCGCGCGCAATTCCTGCCCAAGCCGCTTCGACAGCCAGCGGATCAGATGCGCCTCCTCATCGGCGGCAACCTCAACGGGATGGGCCGTCTCGACGACATAGGTCGCGTGGCTGCGGAGCGCGGCCTGCGCCAGATCGCCGCCGGCCGGACCGGCGATCCGCCCTGCGAACCAGCCGCCGGCAAAACCAAGGGCCAACAGCACGGCCGCCGCCGCGGCGGCGGGCCAGAGCCGGGACCGCGGGGCCTCTGTCAGGGCGGCGCGCAGGCGTTCGGGCAGGGGTTCGTCGGCGACGGGGGGATAGAGCGTCCGCAGCGCCGCATCCTGCCGGTCCCATTCGGCCAGCCGCGCCGCGACCCCCGGGTCCGCCGCCGCCAGCGCGGCCAGTTCGGCCCGCTGCGCGGCGGTGCCGTGGCGCAGCAGGGTCAGGTCGTCGTCGCTGGGTGTCGGGGCCATGGTCACGGGCGGCTTCCCTTTCCGGGGCGGGGGGCCGGGTCTTCCCGGCCCGTCATCTGGCGCAGGCCGGCCCGCGCGCGGGCAAGGCGTGAGGCGAGCGTGCCCTCGGCCACGCCAAGGGCCTGCGCCGCCTCGGCCAGCGACAGCCCTTCAAGCGCCACCAGAAGCAGCGCCGCGCGCTGGTCCTCGGGCAGGCGGCCCATGGCGGCATGCACCTCGGCCAGCGCAAGGCGCGCCTCGCCGTCGCCCGGCACCGGGGGTTCGGGTGCATCGGGGAACAGCGCCACGACCGGCGCGGCGCGGCGGCGGCGCAATCCGTCGCGGAACCGGTTCAGAAGGATGCGGAACAGCCAGCTGCGCAGGGTACCGTCGCCCCGCCACTGGCGGGCGCGGGCGACGGCGGTTTCAAGCGTATCCTGGACCAGATCGTCGGCCGCCTCGCGGTCGTGCAGAAGCGCGCGCGCATAGGCCCTGAGCGCGGGTATCGCGGCCTCGATCCCATCCGGTTGCGGCATGTCAGTCCTTCGCGGTGTGCCAGACGCCGTTGACGCCATCGCCGGTCATGTCGCCGGGTGCTGCGTCCTTGATCCACAGGTAAAGCGGCATCCCGTCATGCGTCCACTGCATCGTGCCGTCATTGCGTGCCACCAGCCCGTATTCGCCCTCGGCTGCGGCACCCGCTTCGGCCAGAAGCGGCGGCCAGTTGACGGCGCATTGGTCATAGCAGGCGGAAACGCCGCCCTCGTCCTTGTCGAATGTGTAAAGCGTCATGCCCTTGGCATCGGTCAGGACGCCGTCCTTGACCATGATCGGGGTCTCGGCCAGCGCGGGCGTGGCCAGCAGCGCCAGAAGGGCAAGGGTTGCGGTGCGTTTCATCGGCTTCTCCCTGATGGTCCCGTCGCCCGGGGCCGGGGCAGGGGGCCGCCTGGCCCCTTGGAAAGAACGACGCAGGGGCGGCGGGTTCCATCCCGCCGCCCCCGGACGATCACGCAGATGTGAAGTCTATTTCGCCAGGCTTTGCGCCAGCCGCATCAGGTTCACCGCCTCGATCCGGTAGCCGAAGGCGTCTTCGCCGCGCGACTCCAGCGCCAGCGCGATCGCATCGTCCCAGGTCCAGTCGCCCAGATAGACCGACCCCTGCAGAAGCTGGCCGAAGCCGGCGATGGCGGCGGCAAAGCGGGCGTCCGCGGTGGCGGGTTCGCGGCCGGTGATCGGCGTCTCGATCAGTTGCGATGCCTCTTCCCCCGGCGCCTTCCAGCGCAGCCGCAGGAAGCCCAGTTCGTCCGCCGCCTCTCCCGTCGCCGCCGCCGTGCCATAGCGCAGGGGATCGTTCAGGATCGCGTCCGACCCGACCGGGGTGATCTCGTAGATCGCGGTCACCTGCAGCCCGGCGCCGATCTCGCCCGCGTCGACCTTGTCGTTGTTGAAATCCTCGCGCCGCAGCGCCCGGGTTTCATAGCCGATCAGCCGGTATTCGGCGACGGCCGCGGGGTTCCATTCGACCTGCACCTTCACATCCTCGGCAATCGCGAACAAGGCGCCGGTCAGCTGGTCGACCAGCACCTTCCGCGCCTCGGACAGCGTGTCGATATAGGCCGCCTGCCCGTTGCCGTTCTGCGCCAGCGCCTGCATCGTCGCGTCGTCCAGGTTGCCGCGGCCGAAGCCCAGCACCGAAAGATAGGTGCCGTCCTGTTCACGCTTGCGCGCGACATAGGCGGTCAGCCCCTCGGGGTCGGAAACGCCGACGTTGAAATCGCCGTCGGTCGCCAGAAGGATGCGGCTGACCTCGCCATCCGCCTGCATCGCCTTGGCCGTCTGGTAGGCGAGTTCAAGCCCCTCGGCCCCCGCGGTCGAGCCGCCTGCGGCAAGGTTGTCCAGTGCGGCCAGGATCGTGTCACGCTCGCCGGCCCGGGTGGGCGGCAGCACGGTGCCGGCCGAACCCGCATAGGCGACGATGGCGATCTCGTCCTCGGGCCGCAGTTCCGGCAACAGAAGCGCCAGCGACTGTTTCAGCAGGCCCAGCTTGTTGGGGTCTTCCATCGACCCCGAAGTGTCGATCAGGAACACAAGGTTCAGGGGCGGCCGGTCGGCGACGGCGGGCAGTTCGCCCTGAAGGCCGATGCTGACCAGCTTCGTCCCGTCGTTCCAGGGCGTGTCCATCACCGAGACCGTGGTGGCGAAGGCCGCGCCATCGGCGGGTGCGGGATAGGAATAGGGGAAATAGTTCACCATCTCCTCGATCCGCACCTGTTCGGGTTCCGGCAGCACGCCCATGTTCAGCGTGGACCGGACCAGCGCGTAAGAGGCCGTGTCGACATCGGTCGAGAAGGTGGAAACCGGCTCTTCCGCCGTCACCTTGACCGGGTTCGCCGCCGCATTGGCATATTCCTCGGTGTCGGGTTCAAGCTGCGGCATCGGATCGGGCGCGACGGTGGGCGCCGCAGCCGGGGCAGGGGCGGGGACCATATACATGTCCGGCGCCACCTCGGCCGCGGCCGTGTCGGCGCTGGTCGCCGGGGCCTCTTTCCGGGCGCGCGCGTCGTCGGCTTCCATCTCGACCAGCCCGGCCGCGCCGGCGATGGCCCCGCCTTCGTCGGCGGGTTCCGGGGCGGGCACCGGGGCCGGCACTGGCGCGGGCGCGGTTTCCTCGGCCAGTTCGGCGGGCTTCGGCGGGGCCTCCGCCACTGCGCGGCCGGCATCCTCGCCCGCGGGCGCATCGGCCCTGGCAACCGAGGAATCGGTCAGCACCGGCGCCTCGGGCGCCGCGGTCGGGGGCGTGGCGGGCGGCAGGGTCTGGGTCCGCAGCCCCTCGGCCACGGGCAGCAGCACGGCAACGCCGACGATCAGCGCGGCGACCGAGGTGGTGGCGGCCAGCGCGGGCCGGGCGGTCAGGTGTTTCATCATCGCAAGCACTCCGTTCAGGAACCCCGCCCGTTGCGGACGGTCTTCCTTCGGACGTGCCACCTGCCCCGAAGCTTGGAGCCGGTCGAAATTTTCCATGGCCAGCCGGGTGGCCGCGTCCCGCGCGGCCGCGTCGGGCACCGGGCCCGCCTGCAGCGCGGCCTTCAGGGCCATCAGGTCATCATCGCCTTTGCCGGTCATCTCGCCTCCTCCGCCGCGATGGCGCGCAGACGCTTCTTCACCTCGGACATCCGCCAGGCTACGGTCCCTTCGGACAGGCCCAGCACCTGCCCCGCCTCGGCCTGGGTCATCTCTTCGCCGAGAACCAGCGCCACCGTGTCGCGCAGTTCCGGCGACAGCCGCGCCATCGCGGCGGCCAGCCAGTCCTGGGCGGCCTGCGCCTCGGCCATCTCGTCCTGCCGGGCGGTTTCCCAGTCGCCCCAGCCGGCGGCGGCACGCGTGCGCGTCGCCTGCCGCCGCCGCTGGTCATGCGCGGCATTCACCACCACCCTGTATAGCCATGTGGTGAACCGTGCCTCGCCGCGCCAGTGGCGCAGCTTGACGGGCAGCGCGGCGCAGACATCCTGCGCCAGATCCTCGGCATCGCCCTTCGATCCGGTCAGCCGCCAGGCAAGGCCGAAGATCCGGTCGTAGTGGCGGCCCACCAGCGTGGCGAATGCCGCGCGGTCGCCGCCTGCGGCGGCAAGTGCCAGGGTTTCGTCGGGCGTGTCCATCAGCATGACGGATAGTCTGACGCGGCCGGGCGGGCAATCCTTGGCCGGGGTCGCGAATTCCTGCCCCGTGCCGGGCGCCAAAAGGGACGCCCCCGCCCCGGACGAACCGGAACGGGGGCGCGGGGACCGGCCTGAAGGGGGGGCGGCCGGACGGGAGGGTGGATCAGAACAGGATGCCGTCATAGACGGCGAAGGCGCCGCCGGTCGTGCGCAGGTTGCCCCCGGCACCCGAGGCGCGGGCATAGGCGGTCACCGCATTGTAGGTGCCCGGGCCAAAGACGCCGTCGATGCCGCCGGAATAGTAGCCGGCATGGCGCAGCCCGCGCTGGATCGCCTTGCGCTCTTCGCGGGAATAGCTGTTGAAGGCGCGGGCGGCCGGGGTCGCATGGACCGAGCTATAGGTCGCGGGCGCGGGGTCGCTGTAGACCGGGGCGGGATAGACGGGCGCGGGCGCCGGGGCCACGCGGCGGGCGCGGTTCCCCTCGATCAGTTCGTCGATGATCACGGCGGTCACGACGCCGGCAAGGAAACCCTGTTCCTTCTTGCCCCAGGCCAGCGCCGGCGTTGCGGGAACGGCGGCGACGGCAAGGGCGGTCAGGGCGGCAGCGGCAGTGGTGCGGGCAGCGGTCAGCATCGGTGCGGTCCTTCCATAAGGTTCGCGTTGATCCCCCGAGCAGCGGGGCGATGCAGCGAAACTGGGGCCTTTGCCGGTGCTAGGCAAAATCGCCGCCGCGCTAGGCAATGGCGCGGCGGCGCTATCGGATAGCGCCCGTGAAATCAGGCGCTTGCGCAGGGTCAGGGTTTGGGAGGCAGGCTGTCGAAATCCGCCGCGGAATGGCGTTCGGGCAGTTGCTCCCACGGCTCGCCCGAGCGCCGGTTGACCTTGCGGCCCCGGATCACCGCCGGCCGCGCATCAATCCGCCGCGCCCAGGCCAGGACATTGGTATAGGATTCGGCATCCAGGAACTCGGCCGCGTTATAGGCGCGGCCCAGCACCAGCCCGCCATACCAGGCCCAGATCGCGATATCGGCGATCGAGTATTCGCCGCCCGCCATCCAGCCGTTTTCGGCAAGATGCCGGTCCAGCACGTCCAGCTGCCGCTTGGTCTCCATCGCGAAGCGGTTGATCGGATATTCCCATTTCTCGGGCGCATAGGCGTAGAAATGGCCGAAGCCGCCGCCGACATAGGGCGCGCTGCCCATCTGCCAGAACAGCCACGACAGGCATTCGCTGCGCCCGGCATGGCCCGCGGGGATCAGCGCCCCGAACTTCTCGGCCAGGTAGAGAAGGATCGCGCCGGATTCGAACACCCGCTGCGGCGGGCTGGCGGAATGGTCCATCAGCGCCGGAATCTTGGAATTCGGGTTCACCGCGACAAAGCCCGATCCGAACTGGTCGCCCTTGTTGATGTCGATCAGCCAGGCGTCGTATTCCGCCCCCGCATGGCCCAGCGCCAGCAGTTCCTCCAGCATCACCGTCACCTTCACCCCGTTCGGCGTGGCCAGCGAATAAAGCTGCAGGGGATGGGTGCCGACCGGCAGGTCCTTCTCATGCGTCGGGCCGGCGACCGGCCGGTTGATCGACGCGAAATGCCCGCCCGAAGGCTTGTCCCAGGTCCAGATTCTCGGCGGCGTGTAGGGCTGGTTCACACGGGTCTCCTGCGAATGAAAAGGGGGCGGCACGGCGGCCGCCCCGGGGTTCGGTCCGGCGTGGCCGGGGCGTCAGATCGACAGGCAGATGTATTTCATCTCAAGATAGTCTTCCATCCCGTGCCGGCTGCCCTCGCGGCCAAGGCCGGATTGCTTGATCCCGCCGAAGGGCGCCACCTCGGTCGAGATGATGCCGGTGTTCACCCCGACGATGCCGTATTCCAGCGCCTCCTGCACGCGGGTCACCCGGCCGATGTCGCGGGCATAGAAGTAGGACGCCAGCCCGAAGATCGTGGCATTCGCCTTCTCGACCACTTCCTCTTCGGTCTCGAAGCGGAACAAGGGCGCAACCGGGCCGAAGGTTTCCTCGTTGGTCACGATCATCCGGTCGGTCACGCCGGTCAGGATCGTCGGCTCGAAGAAATTGCCGCCCAGCGCATGCGGCCTGCCGCCCAGAATGACCTGCGCCCCCTTGGCGGTCGCATCCGCGATATGCTCTTCCACCTTCTCGACCGCGGCGTGGTTCACCAGCGGGCCGAACTGCACGTCGTCCTTCAGCCCGTCGCCGACGCGGGTCTTTTCCACCGCGGCCTTCAGCCTGGCGGCGAAGGCGTCATAGACGCCCGACTGCACGTAGATGCGGTTGGCGCAGACGCAGGTCTGGCCGTTGTTGCGGAACTTCGACATCATCGCGCCGGCGACGGCCGCATCCAGATCGGCGTCGTCGAAGACGATGAAGGGCGCGTTGCCGCCCAGCTCCATGCTGCATTTCATCACCTGGTCGGCTGCCTGCCGCAGCAGGATGCGCCCGACCTCGGTCGATCCGGTGAATGTCAGCTTGCGGACGGCCGGGTTCTCGCAGAATTCCTTGCCGATGTCCGAGGATTTCTTCGAGGTGATGACGCTGAAAATCCCCTTCGGCAGGCCGGCGCGTTCGCCCAGCAGCGCCAGCGCCAGCGCCGAAAGCGGGGTTTCGGCCGCGGGACGGGCGACGAAGCCGCAGCCCACCGCCAGCGCGGGGCCGCATTTGCGGGTGATCATCGCGTTCGGGAAGTTCCACGGCGTGATCGAGGCGACGACGCCGATCGGCTGCTTGATCACCGTCAGCCGCTTGTCGCGCTGGTGGCCGGGGATCGTCTCGCCGTAGACACGCTTGGCTTCCTCGCCGAACCATTCGATGAAACTGGCGCCATAGGCGATCTCGCCCTTCGCTTCGGCCAGCGGTTTGCCCATCTCGGCGCAGAGGATGATGCCGAGGTCGTCCTGGTTCGCCATCATCAGGTCGAACCATTTGCGCATGATCACCGCGCGTTCCTTGCCGGTGCGCCCGGCCCAGTCCTTCATCGCCGCTTGCGACGCGGCGATGGCGCGGGCGGTTTCGGCGCGCGACAGGTTCGGCACCTCGCAGATCACGTCGCCCCGCGCGGGGTTCACCACCGGGAAGGTCGAACCGTCGTCGGCATCGACCCAGGCGCCGGCGACATAGGCCTTGGTCACCAGAAGCGAGGGGTCTTTCAGCAGGTCGCGCAGGTTGGTCAGGGAATCGAGCATGGCAGCCTCCGGCGCTGATGGGATGGCCCGTGTGGTGGCACGGCCGGGCCGGGCTTGTCCAGTAAAGGCGCAGCGATAGGTCCAGCCGGGCCGCTATTCGCCCGGCCTCTGGCGGGATGCGCCGGCCCGGCTCAGCCGTTGGCGTGCATCCGCTCGATATAGGACCGCATCTCCTCGGCCTCGTGGCGGGCGTCGCGCAGGCCTTCCATCGCGGCGCGCAGCTCGGCCTCGGCCTGGGTGACCTGGTTCGTCAGGTCGGCCTCGCGGCTTTCCATGTAGAGGATCGCCTGGTCGCGCATCTCCTCGGCCTCGTGCAGCGACTGCGCCAGCCGGTCCATCTCCGACAGGTCGGTCGCCGTCCCGCGCGAGAAGCGATGCACGAACCAGTGCGCGAACCAGCCCATGGCAAAGGCCAGAAGCAGGATGATGGCGGTCGCGATGACGAATTCTGTCCGGTTCATGGTCTTTCCTGCCGCCTCAGCCGTCCTGCGCCGGGCGCTCTTTCGGGCGGATGGTCATTTCCGTGGGCGCGACCGAGGGGCTCTGGTCGTCCGAGAAATCGGGCGCCGCCGGGTCGCCGGCCGCTGCGGCCGGGGCCGCGCCTTCCGCCGCTGCTTCTCCTGCGGCGGGCGCCTCCGCCGGCCCTGCGGTTGCCGCGCCCTCCGGTGCCGTCCCTTCGGTGGCCGATCCCGCCTCCGGCGTGGCGGCCGTTCCCGCCGGCCCGGCTTCCGCCGTCGCCCCGGTGCCCTTCAGCACGAACTCGATCCGCCGGTTCGCCTCGCGCCCGGCCTCGGTTTCGTTGTCCGCGATCGGCACCGCCTCGCCGTAGCCCTTGGCCGTCATCTCGGACACGTCGACCCGGCGGCCCTGCAGCGCCAGCAGCACCGCCTCGGCCCGCGCCTGGCTGAGCGCAAGGTTGCCGCCCTCGGACCCTTGCGAATCGGTATGGCCGGCAATCTCCATCGGCAGGGCGGTGCATTCCTCAAGCACGGCGGCCAGTTCCTGCAGCACCGGCAGCGCGATCGAGGCGATCTCGGCCGAACCGGGCGTGAAGGTGATCTTCTGCACCGCCACCACCGCCGCCACCCCGGCCGCGCATTCCTCGGGCGTCGGCAGCGCGGCGAGGGGGTCAAGCTCCTCGTCATAGCGCACGTCGACGCGGAAGGTCGCGCCCTGGCCCAGCCGCGCCGAAAGGATCTGGGTGATCCGCGCCCGCGCCTCCTGCGAGCCGGTGGCGCCCTTCACCTCAACCAGGTCGGCCCGCACCAGAAGGCTGCCGTCATGCAGTTCGGCCAGCGCCTCAAGCCCGGCCAGCACCCGGATCGGCCAGCCGTCCGGCAGTTCGGAATCCAGCCGCGTCGCGGTATGGACGGCATCGGCGGCAAAGGCCGCGCGGGCAAAGGCCTCGACCGCGGTCTGCTGCGCCTCGTCGACCAGCCGGCCGCGCAGGACGACACGGCCCTCGGTCGACAGCTGCGCGGTGAATTCGGCCGGCCCCTGTTCCGCCGTCTCGACCTGCGGCGCGATCGCCTCAAGCGAGAAGACATCGGGAAGGGCCGCGCGCAATTCGCCGACCACCCGGTCATAGGCCGCCTGGGTGATGCCCGGCCCGGGCGTCAGCGTGATGTCGGCATCGGAAAAGGTGACCGATGCGTTGCCAAGCTCGTCCACCGCCTGGATCGCGGCCAGAACGCCGTCGGCCCAGCGGGGGGTCGGCGTCCCCATGCCCACGGTGCAATCCGGCGTGCCCGAGAGCCCGGCCGCCGCCGCCGCGGCGACGATCCGCGCCCGCGCCCGTTCGGTATCGGCCGAACAGGCATCGAACCGCGCGCCGGTCTCGTCCTTCAGGAAGCGCAGGGTGAACGGCGTCAGCACCGGCCGCGGCGCCGAAATGTCCATGTCGATGAACACGCCCTCGGGCCGGATATCGGCCAGCTGCGATTCCAGCGCGCGCTTCTCGGCCTCGCTCTCGGCGATGGCGGTCACTTCCACCCGGTCCGCGGCGACGGAAATCTTGGACCGCTTCAAGGTCCGCAGCGCCTCGAACCCGAAGGCCAGCGCCCGGTTCCAGGTCTCGGGCGGCGGATAGGCCGCGGTCTGCAGCATGTTGATGACCTGGGTGTCGGTCGACAGCGCATTCGCCGCCTCGGCAAGCTCTTCCGCGGCCATCCCGCCTTCGCCGGGCGTTTCGGGGAACAGCCCGATCAGCTGGATGCCGTCGTCGTTGCGCAGCATCTCGACCAGGAAGTTCGGGGCCGCAAGCGCGCTGGCCGGCGCCACATCCAGCCGGTCGCGCACGCGGGCGGAATCGACCAGCGTCCCCGCCAGGTTCAGCGCGCGGAACCGCGCCGCCTCGTCCGGGGCGGTGCCCGACAGGCGGACCTGCAGCCCGTCCGTCTCGACCACGGCCCAGTCGAGCTGCGCCTCGGCCAGGCTGGCGGTGACCAGCGCGCCGGTCCGGTGCTCGATCACCAGCGCCGCGCCAAGCGCGATCGCAAGCATGACGATCCCCGCCGCGGCAAAGGCCAGCGCGGCAAGCACGTTCGTCGAAAGGCGCAGCAGGCGTTCGGGCAAAAGCTGTCTCTTGCGGATTCTCTGGCAGCGGCCGCCGGGGCCTGATGCTTCCTATGCCCTGGGGGCGGCAGGATCAATCAGAGGAGCGCGGCAATGGCAAGAAACGGCACAGGCAGAAGCCCCGCATCGCGGTTCGACCAGAACACCCGCTGGCAGGAGGCGGGATCGTTCAGGTCAAGCCGGCGCAACTGCCTGACCAGATGCATCCCCATCGCCCAGACGCCCAGAAGCGCCACCAGCACCGGCCAGTGCCCCCGCGACACCGGGATCGCCGAAGTAACCGCCGCGGCGAAGAAAAGCAGCGTCGCGGCGGCGAAGAAGGCCAGCCACGATCCGCTTTTCTCGCCGAAAAGCCGCGCCGTCGACCGGACGCCGATCAGCGCGTCATCCTCGATGTCCTGATGGGCATAGATCGTGTCGTAGAACAGCGTCCAGGCGATGCCCGCGACATAAAGCATCACCGCGCCGCCGGTGACCGCCCCGGCATGGGCGGCCCAGGCCAGAAGCGCCCCCCAGTTGAAGGCGATGCCCAGAAAGACCTGCGGCCACCAGGTGAAGCGCTTGGCGAAGGGGTAGATCGCCACCGGCAGCAGCGACAGGATGCCAAGGCCGATGGCCACGCGGTTGTAGCTGATCAGGATCAGCGCCGCGGCCAGCGCCTGCAGCGCCATCCAGATCAGCGCCTGCCGCACCGTCGCCTGCCCCGACGGCAGGGGCCGCGACCGGGTCCGCGCCACCTGCGCGTCGATCCTGCGGTCGGTGATGTCGTTCCAGGTGCAGCCCGCCCCCCGCATCAGGAAGGCGCCGGCGGCGCAGGACAGCAAGAGCCAGATGTCCCAGCGGCGGAACCCCGCCCCGTCGTTCGCGGCCAGCGCCACCCCCCAGAGGCAGGGGATGTAGAGCAGCCAGGTGCCGATCGGCCGGTCGGCCCGCGACAGCCGCAGGAACGGCCGCGCCATCCGGGGGGCGTAGCGGTCCACCCAGTTGCCACCGGGCGCATCGGCCACCGTCGCATCCCCTGCGGCATCTGGCATTCGCGGCGCATCGCCCATAGGTTTCCCCCATGTCAGGGCCGAAGATCAGGGTTTTTGTAGATCAGCCGCTTGGTCGGGGGCAAGCCGTGGCCCTGGACGAGGGCCGCGCCAACTATCTTTTCGCGGTGATGCGCCTTGGCGCGGGCGATGCGGTGCATCTGTTCAACGGGAAGGACGGCGAATGGCGCGCCCGCGTGGCCGAGGCGGGCCGCCGCCGGGGCATCGCGCTCTGCGAGGAGATGACCGCCCCGCAGGGCACGCCGCCCGACCTCTGGCTTCTTTTCTCGCCGGTCAAGAAGGAGCGGACGACCTTCATCGTCGAGAAGGCGGTGGAACTGGGCGTGGCGCGGCTGCTGCCCGTCGCCACCCGCCACATGAATTCCGAACGCTTCCGCGCCGACCGCCACGCCGCCCACGCCGCCGAGGCGGCCGAACAATGCGGCGCCACCTGGGTGCCCGAGGTGGCCGGGATCGTGCCCCTTGACCGGGTGCTTGCGACCTGGCCCGCCGGACGGCGGCTTTTCTGGGCGGATGAGGCGCGCGCCGGCCAGCCTTCGGGCTTTGCCGAGGCCCCCGCCGGTCCCGCCGCCATCCTGATCGGCCCCGAGGGCGGCTTTTCGGCGGATGAGAAGGCCCGCCTTGCCGCATTGCCCTTCGTCACCCCCGTCGCGCTGGGTCCGCGCATCCTGCGGGCGGAAACCGCTGCCGTCGCCGCGCTGGCGCTGTGGCAGGCGCGGTTCGGGGACTGGCGCTGATGCGGCCCTGCGGCACGGTCGCGGAAGGGGCCGCCCGGTGAGCGGCCTCTTCCGGCCCGAGGCGCTGGCCCTGCTGCGCCGCTGGTCCGAACCGGCGGCGGGCGCGGCGCTGGGGCTGGCCGGCCTCTGGATCGCCACGCGCGGCGGCTGGCTTCTGCCGGCGCTGGGCCTGCCGGTCGCGGCGGTGGGCGCGGGCTGGGCGCTGCTGGCCTGGCGCCGGATGCGCTTTGCCCGCGCCATCGCCGCCCCCGGCGTGGTCGATGTCGACGAAGGCCGCATCCGCTATCTGCACCCCCGGATGCCGGGCGATGTCAGCCTGGCCGACCTTGCCGAAATCCGGCTTCTTACCCTGCGCGGCCGCAGCGTCTGGCGCCTGCGCGATCTTTCCGGGGCCACGCTTCTGGTGCCGCTGGATGCGGCCGGGGCAGGGGGGCTTTTCGACGCTTTCGCCAGCCTTCCGGGCCTGTCGTCGGCCACGCTGCTGGCCGCATTGGCGCCCACGGTCCCGCAATCCGGCCCGCGGCCGGCCGCCCCCGCCCCGCCGGCCCCCGCGCTGCCCGCCGCCGCGATGCAGGATCGCCTCGTCTGGCGCCGTGCCGGGCAGGGGCTGGCGCGCACCTGATTCCATCACCTTTCGTGATGGAGAACGCCTTCGCCTTGACAGCGCCGCACCGGCTTGACACGTCTCAGCGGCCCTGCTGGGCTTCCATGCACGACCAAGGCCCGGAGCTTTCAGATGTCGATCCCACAATCCGGCGGCGGGCCGATCGAAAGCTTCGACCAGCTGGCGGGGCTTCTGGAAAGCGGCTGCAAGCCGCGCGAAAGCTGGCGCATCGGCACCGAGCATGAAAAGTTCGGCTGGCTGACCGACAGCCGCCTGCCCTTGCCCTATGCCGGCGAGCGTTCGATCAGCGCCATCTTCGACCGGCTGGTCGCCCGCTTCGGCTGGACCCCGCTGCGCGAGGGCGAGAACATCGTCGGCCTGACGCGCGACGGCGCGAACATCAGCCTTGAACCCGGCGGCCAGTTTGAACTTTCCGGCGCCCCCCTGGAAGGCGTCGACCAGACCGAGGCCGAGCTGGATACCCATTTCGCCGAACTTGCCGCCGTCACCGAAGGCATGGGCGTGCGCTTCATGGGCATCGGCGCCGCGCCGGAATGGACGCATGGCGAGATGCCGGTGATGCCCAAGGGCCGCTACCGGCTGATGACCGAATACATGGGCCGCGTCGGCACCCATGGCACGCAGATGATGTATCGCACCTCGACCGTGCAGGTGAACCTCGACTACGCGTCCGAGGCAGACATGGTGCTGAAGCTGCGGGTCGCGCTGGCGCTGCAGCCGGTGGCGACCGCGCTTTTCGCCAGCAGCCCGTTCTTCGAGGGCCGCCCGAACGGCCACAAGTCCTGGCGCAGCCGCATCTGGCGCGGGCTCGATGACAGCCGCACCGGCATGCTGCCCTTCGCCTTTCAGGATGGCATGGGCTTTCAGGCCTATGTCGACTGGGTGCTGGATGTGCCGATGTATTTCGTCTACCGCGACGGCAGATACATCAACGCGCTGGGCCAGTCGTTCCGCGCCTTCCTGAAGGGCGAACTGCCCGCGCTGCCCGGCGAGAAGCCGACGCTGTCGGACTGGGCCGATCACCTGACCACCGTCTTCCCCGAGGCGCGGGTGAAGAAATACATCGAGATGCGCGGCGCCGACGCCGGCGACCGGGCGCATCTTCTGGCGCTGCCGGCGTTCTGGACCGGGCTGACCTATGACCAGGGCGCGCTGGATGCCGCCTGGGATCTGGTCAGGGGCCTTGATGCCGCGACCCGCGAAGGCCTGCGCGTCGCCGCCTCGGTCTCGGCCCTCCAGGGCGAGGCCGGGGGCATCCGCCTGATCGACCTTTCCCGCCGCGCCGTCGAACTGGCCACTGCCGGCCTTGCCGCCCGCGGGCGCGGCGAGGAACGGCTGCTTGCCCCCCTTGCCGAAAGCCTTGCCGCGGGCGAGGTGCAGGCCGACCGCTGGCTGCGGCGGTTCAACGGCGAATGGGGCGGCGATCTGGCCCCCCTCTACCCCGCCGCCAGCCTGTAGCGCCGGTTCGCGGCATCGGCCGGTCGCTTCCGGGTGGGACGGGCCGCGCCGCGCCCGCTACCCAGCCTCTCAGGACCGGAGACCGCCATGCACCCCCGCCAGACCCTTCAGGCCGCGCGCCCCGCGGTTGCGGCCTTTGCCGCGATGGGCGTGGTCTGGGGCACCTTCGCCGCCGTCCTGCCCGACCTCAAGACCATGCTGGCGGTGGACGAGGCGCGGCTTGGCTTCCTCCTTCTCTTCACGCCCGTCGCCGCGGTCACCGCCATGCTGCTTGCGCCGATGGCGGGGCATAGGCTGGGGCGGATCGCGCTTCCCGTCTCGACCGGGGCCATGGCACTGGCCTTTGCGCTGCCGGGGCAGGTGCCGGCGGTCTGGCTCTTCCCGCTCGCCATGATGTGCTGCGGCGCGGCCACCGGCATGACCGATGTCCTGATGAACGCCCGCACCGCCCAGATCGAGAACGAACGCGACCTGCACCTGATGAACCTGACCCACGCCGCCTATTCCTTCGGCTATGCCGGTGCGGCGCTGCTGACCGGCCTGCTGCGCGGCTGGGCCTGGTCGCCCGGCTGGGTGCTGGGGGTGATGGCGGCGCTCGCGTTCCTGCTGGCCATGGGCACCTGGGAACGCGACGGCCGCATCCACGGCCTTGGCCGGCCGCCCAAGGGCAGCCGCAGCGGGCTTGGCTGGCTGCCGCTGATCGGCGGCGCGATCATCCTGATCGCCTTCCTGACCGAGAATGCCGCCGAAAGCTGGTCGGCGCTGCATATCGAGCAGACGCTGGGCGGCAGCCCGTCGGAAGGCGCGATGGGCCCCGCGGTCCTTGCCCTGACCATGGGCTTCGCCCGGCTGGCCGGCCATGGCGTCGCGGCACGCATCGGCGCCTTCAGGTTGTTGCGGGGCGGGGCCGTCGTCGCCGCCATCGGCGCGCTGATCGCCTCGCAGGCCACGATTCCCGCCATGGCCCATGCCGGCTTCATCGTCATGGGCGTGGGCGCGGCGCTGATCTCGCCCACGGCCTTCTCGCTGGTCGGCCGGCTGGTCCCGGCCGAGATGCGCGCCCGTGCCGTGGCCCGGGCCACGTTCTACGGCTATTTCGGCTATTTCTTCGGCCCGCCGGCGCTTGGCTTCATCGCCGGGGCCTTTGGCCTGCGGGCGGCCTTCGTCTTCACCGCGCTGATGCTGCTGACCATCCTCGCGCTCGCGCCGCTGATGGAGCGGGTGGCGCGCCGCGCCGGATAGCGCCGGGCTGAAGCCCGGCCTACAGCGCGCGCACCTCGATCATCCGGGGTCCCGTGGCGGGCGCGCGCAGCGCCGAAGCCAGCGCCGCGGGGTCTTGCGCGACCGAGGCGAAGGGCAGGCTGCAGGCGGCGGCGAAATGCGCCATCTCCAGCGGGCTGGGCGAACAGCCGATGACCTTGGTCTGTGCCCCGATCATCGCCTCGGCGATCTCGCGGAAGGCGGCGTTGTTCCAGACGACGAAGGTCACGGGCAGGCCCTCGTCCACCGCCACGCGCAGTTCGGCCGGCGAGAAGCCCAGGCCCCCGTCGCCGATCAGGCAGACCACCCGCCGCCCCGAGCCCACCGCCGCGCCGATTGCCGCGCCGGGGCCGAAGCCCAGGGCGCCGAAGCCGGTGGCGGCGTTGAACCAGGCGCCGGGGAAGGGCGCCTCGTAGCACAGGTTGCCGGCATAGACCGGCTGGGTGCTGTCGCCCGCGATGATCGCGTCGGGCATCGCATCGCGGATCGCCTCGACCATGGCGGCCTGTGCCGGCATCGCCGGATGCAGCCCGGCCAGTTCCGCCCGTGCGGCGGCCCGCGCCGTGGCCGCGCGCGCCGCGCCGTCGCCATCGCGCAAGGGCAGCCGCGCCGCCAGTGCCGCCGCCACCGCCCCGGCATCCGCCCGGATCGCCAGCCGGCAGGGATGCCGCGCCAGCTGCTCGGCGCAGATGTCGACGCGGATCATCCCAGAAAGGTCGGGCAGCTGGCCGTTCGCATACATGTCATAGTCGGTCTGGCCCAGTTCCGTCCCCAGCGCCAGAACCGCATCCGCGCCGCGGATCAGCGCGCGGACCGCCGCGATGCTGGGCGAGGCCGGCACCGACAGCGCGTCGCCCGCCATGATGCCGCGGGCGTTGGTGGTCTGGACGACCGGTGCCGACAGCGCCCGTGCCAGCGCGGCCACCGCCGGTGCCGCCCGCCTGACACCGCCGCCCGCCAGGATCACCGGCGCCCGCGCCGCGCCGAGAATCGCCGCCGCTTCATCCAGCGCGGCCGCATCGGCCACCGGCGCGGCCGGCACCGGCATGGGCGCGGCCAGCGGCGGGCAGGGCAGCGGCATCACATCCGTCGGCACCTCGATATGCGCCGGCCCGGGTCTTGCCCCCAGCATCGCCGCAAAGGCCCGATCCAGCACGCCGCCCAGATCGGCCGGGTCGGTCAGCGTCTCGGTATGGCAGAGCGCCCGCACCATCGCCGCCTGATCCGGCAGTTCATGCAGCAGCCCCAGACCGCGGCCGAGCGACGCCCGCCGGTTCACGCCGGAAATGACCAGGATCGGCACCGAATCCTCGCGCGCCTGCCCCATCGCCGTCAGCGTGTTGGTCAGCCCCGGCCCGGTGATGACGAAGGCGACGCCCGGCTTGCCGGTCGCCCGGGCATAACCGTCGGCCATGAACCCCGCGCCCTGTTCGTGGCGGGGCGTGATGTGGCGCAGCAGCCCGGTTGCCAGGCCGCGGTAAAGCTCGATCGTATGGACGCCGGGGATGCCGAAGACGACCTCGACCCCCCGCGCCGCCAGCCCCTCGACCAGCCGCTCGCCGACCGTGGTCATGCCGCATTCCCCCGCAACTGCGCCGCATGGGCCGCGATGCGCCGGATCGCCTCGGCCGTGCGGTCGTCGGCCTGCGTCAGCGACAGGCGCAGCCAGCCGCCCAGCGTCGCGCCGAAGCTTTCGCCCGGCATCACCGCCACGCCCTGTTCTTCAAGAAGGCCTGTGGCGAAGGCCTCGCCCGAAAGCCCGGTCGCCCGCACGTCGACCAGCGCGAACATCCCGGCCTCGGGCCGGTGGACGCGCAGGCCGGCCACGCCGTCCAGCCCCGCCGCCAGCATCGCCGCGCGCCGGGCGAAGCGTTCCGCCATCCCGGCCGCCACGGGCGAGGGCGCCGATACCGCCAGCGCCGTCATGTCGGCGATGAAGGGCTGGCTGCCAAAAAGCATGGTTTCCGACAGCGGCAGCAGCCGGCGGGTGAATTCCGCCGGCCCGACCACCCAGCCCGACCGGAACCCCGGCGCGGCATGGGATTTCGAGATCGAACAGGCCACCACCGTCCGTTCGGCCAGATCGGCCAGGTCCATGGGCGAGGCGAATTCCACCCCCGGGAACACCAGTTCCTCATAGACCTCGTCCGAAACGATCCACAGGTCATGCGCGCGCGCCACCTCGCCCAGCGCGGCGATGTCGGCCCGCCGCAGGACGGCGCCGGTCGGGTTGTGCGGGGTGTTGAGGAACAGGACGCGCGTCCGCGGCGTCACCTTCGCCGCCACATCCGCCGCCGTCAGGCGAAAACCGTTCTCGGGCCGCAGCGCCACCGGCACCGCCGTGGCGCCGGTCTGCGCGATCAGCCCCTCATAGGTCGCATACATCGGATCGCCCAGAAGCACCTCGTCCCCGGCTTCGACCAGCGTGCGGAATATCCCGTAAAGCGCGGTCTGGGTGCCCGGCAGGCAGATCACCTGATCGGTGCCGACGGGCCGGCCGCGGCGCTGGGCATAGCGGCGGGCAATGGCGGCCACCGTCTTCGGCTCACCCCGCCCGTTGGAATAGCCGGTGCGGCCCGCCGCCATCGCCGCCGTCGCGGCGTCGATCAGCGTCGCGGGTGTCGGCACGTCGGGCTCGCCGATCGTCAGTTCGATCACCTCGCGCCCCGCCGCCGCCATCGCCCGGGCCCGGACATGCAGTTCCCACTTGGCCGATCCCAGATGGGCCAGCCGTTCCGTCACGCCTGCGTATCTCATCCTGCGGTCTTTCCGTTCGCCGTCCTGCCGTTCCATGCCGTCGCCGCGCCTTCCGCCGGCGCGTGTCCCCGGGGTTCGCGCCCCGAAAGCTCGGGGATGAAGGTCGCATGCGCCATCAGGTCGATGCCAAGGATCGCGCCCACCGATTCCAGCCCGATCCGCACCAGTTCGCCGCCGGCAAAGCTGGCCGGCAGGATCGAGCCTTCCAGCCACAGCCCGTCGATCACCGCGTTGCAGGCGATCGCCTCCTGCCGCAGCCGCGCTTGCGGCACCTCGCCGCGCGACTGAAGCCCGCCGATCAGCGCCTGAAGCTTGTCGCGGTAGCGCAGGTAGCTGCGTTCGTGCTGCGACAGAAGCGCCGGGTCGGCCTGCACCTGATGCAGATACCCGGCCCAGAGGCCAACCGCCCGCGCATCGACGACCGGCGGCCGCAGCGAGGCCGCGACGAAGGCCGCCAGCCGCTCGGCCGGGTCGGCGCCGACGCCGGCCAGCGCATCGGCGCCCTTGTCGGTCATGCCGTCGACCAGCGCGGTATAGGCGGCGCGGGTCAGTTCGTCCTTCGATCCGAAATAGTGGCGGATCAGCCCGGGCGTCACCCCGGCCCGCGCCGCGATGGCCCGGACCGTCGCCGCCTGCGACCCGCCCTCGGCCACCAGCGCCTGCGTGGCGGAAATCAGCGCCTCGCGGCGGTTCTCCTCGCTGTCGCGGACATAGGGGCGGCGTTCTGGCTGCATCGGGGTCGGGCCTTGCTGTTATACAGATGCATAATCTGTCGAACCCGCACCCGCCGCAAGCCCGTTTGCGTCATCCCAGGCGCCGGGGCGACCTTTCGCCCGCGCCGCGCCGGCGGCCCTACTCGACCACCTCGCCGGGCGCGACACCCCAGAGCGCGGTCTTCTCGACCCAGCCGCGCTCGCCCCCGGCGGAAATCCGGCACCAGTCCGGCCGGCATTCGATCACCTTGCCGATCACCCCGTATTCCGCCTGCGCCCTCACCTCGGCGGCCCGGTCGGGGGCCGCGCGGAACTCGGCCATATCGGTCGTCACCAGAACGGTGCGCACGCCCGACAGCAGCGCATAATGCACCCAGCCGCCGGCGCCGTCCTGATCCTCGACCCGGCGCCAGTTTTCATATTCGGCGGTGATCATCAGCGGCATGCCCGGCCGGGTGAACACCCAGTCGATCCGGTGCGTCAGCCCCGGCCCGCGCCGGGCGTTGCCCTCATCCCCCTTCAGGCTGACGAAGCGCGGCAGCGGCAGGCTGGTGACGCAGCCGAACCCCGGCTTGCACGGGGCGTCCTTCTTCTGGACCACGGGCACCGGCACCGGGGCATCGTCCATGCCCTGCGCGGCCGCGGGCAGGCCCGCCAGCCACGGCAGAAGGGCAAGAAGCCCGGCAATACCGACCATCCGCATTTCCGCCCGCCCCGCCGCCCCTTGGGCGGTCTTCCGGTTGCCTCTTTGTCGCGTCTTCGGGACTTGTGGATCGCCCCGCTTGCCCGCACTCTGCCAAAGCCGCGCGCCCAATGAAAGCCCCGGGGGAAATATCATGCCATCGCAACGCCTGACTGTTGTCGTGACGCGACGCCTGCCCGAGGTCGTCGAGACCCGGATGAAGGAGCTGTTCAACGTCGAACTGCGCGATCCCGACCGGCCGATGACCCGCGATGAACTGGCCGAGGCCATGGCGCGCGCCGATGTGCTGGTGCCGACGATCACCGACCAGATCGACGCCGGGCTGATCGCCCAGGCCGGCCCGCAGCTGCGGCTGGTGGCGAATTACGGCGCGGGCTTCGACCACATCGACGTGGCCACCTGCCGGACCCGCGGCATCCTTGTCTCGAACACGCCGGGCGTGGTGACCGAGGATACCGCCGACATGGTGATGGCGCTGATCATGGCCGTCACCCGCCGCATCCCCGAGGGGCTGGCCGTCATGCAGGCCGGCCGCTGGGAAGGCTGGGCACCGACCGCCTTCCTGGGCACGAGGCTGGCCGGCAAGCGCCTTGGCATCCTTGGCATGGGCCGCATCGGCCAGGCCGTCGCCCGCCGCGCCCGCGCCTTCGGCTGCCAGGTCCATTACCACAACCGCCACCGCCTGCGCCCCGAGGTCGAGGAGCCGCTGGAAGCGACCTGGTGGGAAAGCCTGGACCAGATGCTTGCCCGGATGGACGTGGTCTCGGTCAACTGCCCGCACACGCCGTCGACCTTCCACCTGATGAACGCCCGCCGGCTGCGGCTGATGAAGCCGACCGCCGTGATCGTGAACACCTCGCGCGGCGAGGTGATCGACGAGAACGCCCTGACGCGCGCGCTGCGCGCCGGCGAACTGGCGGGGGCGGGCCTTGATGTCTACGAACGCGGCACCGACGTGAACCCCCGCCTGCGCGAGGTGCCGAACGTCGTTCTCCTGCCGCACATGGGCAGCGCCACGCTGGAAGGCCGCATCGAGATGGGCGAGAAGGTGATCATCAACATCAAGACCTTCGCCGACGGCCACCGCCCGCCCGATCAGGTGGTGCCCGGGATGCTGTGAATTGTGGGAACCGGCAGGCTTGATTGATACCACATTCAGGGTGACCTCCGACACGCCGCCCGGGCGTGATCCGGACAGTCACAGCCCGACCCTGCGCCGCTACCATCAACTGCTCTGGAGCAAACCCCTGCCGTGCGGCGCGGGCTTTGGATTGTCTCGCGACACCCCCGGTGCCTACCTTCACCACCAATCGGCACGGGGAGAGTTCCCTCTTTCCAGCGATGGAATAGCACACAGCTACAGGTATGTTCGGTCGATGCGCCCGATCATCGCGGCCATGCCCGACGACGAGATCGAGCAATTCTATGGGCTTTGTTGCACGATCGGCGGTTACATCGTCTTCCCTGCCAACCGTGTCGACGGACGGGCGACAATCAACGCAGCCAGAGGAATGCATCCCCGGATCGGTGATCGGATCGACCTGACGCTCGAATGCATCAGGCGGCATTACGACAACGAACCAAGCCCCCTGGCGGAGGTGCTGGCGCGCTACGCCTCGTTCTTCGCGCTCTTCGAGAGCTTCGAAGGCTATGCCGACTTCTTCCTCTTGCAAGATATCCTGTCAGCGGATCGCGGCGCGGTGCGGTTCTTCCTGCCCTTCTCGAATTTCCGTAGCCGCCCGCTGCCCGCGGATGCCGATGAGTATCGGGTCTACATAGGTGAGGTTTCCAGCTTCCTCATGGCCAGAAACCGCCGGATCGCCGCGCAACAGGGTCGGACCGGCAGGCAAAGAGCAGATTAGAGGTTCGTCGTCCTCGCAACCCTCAGCCCTTCGCCAGCATCAGATCGGCCACCAGCGGCAGGTGGTCCGACGCCCGCGCCGCCTGCGCGGTGCGCAGGACGCGTGTCTTCGCCCGGCCGAACCCGTCCGACACCGCGATCCGGTCCAGCGCGAACATCGGCATCCGCGCGTGATAGGTCGGCCCGCCGGAAAGGATGCGGAACTGCCGTGCCAGCCGGCCCAGCCCCTCGGTCTCGGAGCGTTCGTTGAAATCGCCCGCGATCAGCGTCGGCAGCGCCGTCCCGCCCAGAAGGCCAAGCAGCGCCGTCAGCTGGATGCGCCGCGACGACCGCAGCAGCCCCAGATGCACCCCGAAGGCGCGGAACTCCCGCCCCTCGACCGTCAGCTCGGCCTCGACGCAGCCGCGGGGTTCCAGCCCCGGCAGGTCATGGTGGCGCGCGCCCGTCACCGCGACCCGGGGCGACAGCAGCAGCGCGTTGCCGTGCCAGCCCAGGCTGTCGCGCCCGTGGCCGAAGGAAACCGGCCGCATCCCGGTGCGCAACTCGATCTCGTCGGCGGCAAACACCGGGCGGCGCGGCGGCAGGCGGAAATCGGCCTCCTGCAGGGCCACCACATCCGCATCCAGCCCGGCGACCACCTCAAGCACCCGGTCGGGATCGCGCCGGCGGTCGTTGCCCATGGCCTTGCGGACGTTGTAGGTGGCGATGCGCAGCGGGACGGCGGTCACAGGATCGGTGCTCCAAGCCGGAAGACCCCTTCGACCAGGCGGCGGGGCAGGGGGGACCGGCGCAGGCCCTCGGTGCAGTCGGGGGCGATCGTGCCGAACCAGCCTTCCAGTTCCGCAACGCTTCGGGCGTCATAGGCCATCAGCGCCAGTTCGAAATTCAGAAGCATCGACCGCACGTCGAAATTCGCCGATCCGGTCCAGCCGAGATCGTCGATCACCCCGACCTTGGCATGCAGCATCCCCGGCATGAAGCGGAACACCCGGCACCCCGCCCGCGTCGCCTCGCGCAGATAGGCGCCGCGGGCAAGGTCGGCGGTGCGCTGGTTCGACCGGTCGGGCAGGTAGATGCGCACATCCACCCCGCCGCGCGCCGCCGTCGCCAGCGCCAGGGCCAGCGCCTCGGTCGGCACGAAATAGGGCGTGGCGATCCAGACCCGCCGCCGGGCGCGATAGATCGCGCTGACCAGCCCGTCATGCAGCCCGTCGCGTTCCTCGTCCGGACCGGCGGGCACCAGTTGCAGGACGCACTGCCCTGCTGCCCCGGCGCGCGGATGCGGTTCCTCGGCGCGCGGCGTCCCGCCCGCGACCAGCCAGTCCGAGGCGAAGACCCCGGCAAAGGCGCGCGCGACGGGCCCGGTGACGGTGAAGCTGAGATCGACCCAGCGGCGCGCGGGCGAGGCCAGGTAGTCGTCGCCGACATTGCGCCCGCCGGCCCAGACCACGTCGCCATCGGCGATCACCGCCTTCCGGTGGTTGCGCAGGTTCAGGCTGCCGCGCGAAAACGGATGCAGGAAGGGCGAGAAGAACCGCACCTCGCCGCCGGCCGCCGCCAGTTCGGCCAAGGCCCCGCGCGGCCGCCAGAGCGAGCCGAACCAGTCCAGCGACACCCTGACCCGGACGCCCGCCTGCGCGCGTTCCGTCAGCCGCGCCAGGAACCGGCGCCCGCTGTCATCGGCGGCGACGATGTAGAGGATGACGTCGATCGTCCGGCCGGCGCCGTCGATCACCGCATCCAGCGCCGCCTGCGCCTCGGCCGGGCTGCGCTGGAACCTTATGTCGTTGCCGCCGAAGGCCGCCGAAGCGCCCAGGTCGCAGAACAGCCGCGCCGCCTCGGGCGTGCCGTCGCCATCCTGCCGGTCGCGGTCAAGCCGGATCGGCGCGAAGGGCCGGCGCTGCTTGCGGAACCCCAGCATCAGGAAGACCGGCACCGCCACATAGGGCACCAGGACGATGAACAGGATCCAGGCCGCGGCCGACTGCGGCGTGCGCCGCGACTGCAGCGCCAGAATCATCGCAAGCGCCACAAGGATGACGCCGATGTCGATCAGGACGTGCTGCGAGATCAGGAACACCGCCCCACCATAGCCTGCCGGGCCGCCGTGGAAAACTGGGCCGCAGGGCAATTCGTTCCATGGCCAAGCCTTGAATTCCGGCCGATCAAATCCTAGTTACCCGCGAAACACGCGTGACGCAGGGACAATCATGGAAATTTTCACTTACGAGGGCTTCATGGCCCTGCTCCAGGTCATCGGCATCGACCTGGTGCTTGCGGGCGACAACGCCATTGTCATCGGCCTTGCCGCAGCCGGCCTGCCCAAGGAACTGCGCGGCAAGGCGATCATGGTCGGCATCGTCGCCGCCACGCTGATGCGGATCGGCTTTGCGCTGATCACCACCCAGCTTCTGGCCATCGTCGGCCTGCTGCTGGCCGGTGGCATCCTGCTGCTCTGGGTCTGCTGGAAGATGTGGCGTGAACTGCGCGAGGGCGGTCACGAGCTGGAGCATGAGGCCGCCGAGGCGCTGGCCGATCAGGACCTGGACAAGGACGGCGACGTTGCCGGCGGCGCCCCGCGCAAGACCTTCCGCCAGGCCGCGACCCAGATCGTCATCGCCGACGTGTCGATGTCGCTTGACAACGTGCTGGCCGTCGCCGGCGCCGCGCGCGAACACCCGACGGTGCTGGTGATCGGCCTCGCGCTCTCGATCGCGCTGATGGGCTTTGCCGCCACCTTCATTGCCCGCCTGCTGAACAAGCACCGCTGGATCGCCTATGTCGGCCTTGCGATCATCGTCTATGTCTCGCTGCAGATGATCTGGGAAGGCGGGCACGAGATCATCTATGGCCGCGAACCCGCGGTCGAGGCGGTCGAAGGCGCCATTGAAGGCGGGGCCGAGGCCCCGGCGGCCGAAGGCACCACCACCGAACCTGCGGCCGGCAGCGGCACCAGCCCCTGACGCCGGGCTCTTGCCGAAGGCCATGACAGGCGCCCGCCCCCCAAAAGGGGCGGGCGTTCGCCTTTCCGGCAGGCGTCAGAACCGCGCCGGCGACAGGGCGGCCATGTCGCGGTCGGGCGTCCGCCCGGCCACCAGGTCAGCCACGATCCCGGCCGTCACCGGGGCCAGCGTCACCCCCAGATGCCCGTGGCCGAAGGCATGGATCACCTCTCCCCCGCCCTGCGACGGCCCGATCACCGGCAGGCTGTCGGGCAGGCTGGGGCGGAAGCCCATCCAGGTCCGGTCGGGCGTGTCGGGCAGGTCGGGAAAGACCTCGCGTGCGCCCTCCACCAGCCGGGCGATCCGGTGGGGCGACGGCGGCGCCGTCAGCCCGCCCAGTTCCACCGTCCCCACGGCGCGCAACCGCCCCGCCATCGGGCAGAGGTAGAACCCCCGCGCCATCAGGCAGGACGGCCGCGTCAGCCGCGGTGCCGCCATGTCCCATTCGGCGTGATATCCGCGTTCGGTGTCCAGCGGGATGCGGTCCCCCGCCATCCGCGCCAGCGGCTGGGAATGCGCCCCCGCGGCGATCACCGCGCGATGGGCGCCGATGCGGAAGCCGGGGCCTTCGACCACAGCCCGCCCGGCGCTGCGGGAAATGCGCGTGGCCGGCGCGGCAATCCGCTCGGCCCCGGCCGATACCTCGGCCGCCAGCGCCTGCATCATCCGCCCCGGATCGTTCAGGAACACCGCATCGGGAAAGAAGGCCGCCCCCGCCATCGGCGGCAGCCCCGGCTCCAGCGCCGCCAGCGCCGCGCCGTCGATCACCTCGACCGCAACGCCAAGGCCGCGGCGCCGCGCCATCTCGGCCGCGGCGCCGGCGCGTTCGCGCTCGCTGCGGTAAAGGTAAAGGCACCCCCGCGGCTCAAGGATCGCCTCGGCCCCGATCCGCCCGGCCAGCGCCTGCCACAACGGCCCCGCGCCCGCCAGCAGCGCCGCGATCGCCGCGGCATTGCGCCGGGCCGGCCCGGGCAGCGACTGCCGCGCGAACCGCAGAAGCCACGGCATCAGCGCCGGCAGCGCCGCCCGCCGGATCGCCAGCGGCGAATTCCGGTCGAACAGCAGCGCCGGCAGGTTCCGCAGCACCTCGGGCGTGCCCACCGGGGCCACCGCATAATCGGCGATGGTCCCGGCGTTGCCGTAGCTTGCGCCCATCCCCGGCTCGCCCGGGTCGACCAGCACGACCTCGCGCCCCTCGGCCAGAAGACGCTCGGCCACGGCAAGGCCGATCACCCCCGCGCCGATGACGGCGACCTCGGTCGTCAGCTGCCGCGACATCGCGCGTTACATGCAGGTGTCGTAAAGCGCGCGGGTGTTTTCCAGCGTCATCGTCACCGGGTTGCCGCCGCAGGACGGGTCTTCCAGCGCCATCTCGGCCAGCATGTCGAGGTCCTTGTAGAGAACCCCCATCGCCGTCAGGTTTTCCGGAATCTTCAGCGCCGTCCGCAGTTCCATCACCTGATCGTGGAAACCGGCAAACCCGCCGTCAAAGCCCAGATAGGCCGCCGCGCGGTCGATCAGCCCCTCGATCTTCGGCCGGTTGAATTCCAGGACCATCGGCATCACCACCGCATTCGTCGTGCCGTGATGCGTGCCATAGACCGCGCCCACCGGATGCGACAGCGAATGGATCGCGCCCAGCCCCTTCTGGAAGGCGACGGCCCCCATGGCGGCCGCGCTCATTATATGGCCGCGCGCCAGCAGGTTGCCGGGATCGCGATAGACCACCGGCAGGTTCTCGAACACCAGCCGCATCCCTTCCAGCGCGATGCCCTGGCTCATCGGGTGGTAGAACGGGCTGCAATAGGCCTCAAGACAATGGGCCAGCGCGTCCATGCCGGTGCCGGCGGTGATGAAGGGGGGCATGCCCACGGTAAGCGCCGGGTCGCAGATCGTGACCTTCGGCATCAGCGCCGGGTGGAAGATGATCTTCTTCTTGTGGGTCGCGCTGTTCGTCAGGACGCCCGCGCGCCCGACCTCGGAACCCGTCCCCGCGGTTGTCGGCACGGCGATGATCGGGGCGATCTTCGCGGCATCGGCCCGCGTCCACCAGTCGTCGATATCCTCAAGCTCCCAGACCGACAGCGATTTCGGCTGATGCGCCATCAGCGCGATCATCTTGCCCAGGTCCAGCGCCGATCCGCCGCCGAAGCAGATCACCCCGTCGTGGCCGCCGGCCAGATAGACGGCGATCCCGTCGGCCATGTTCTTCTCGTTCGGGTTCGGGTCCACCTCGGAAAAGACCGCCCGCCCCATGCCGGCCGCCGCCAGCACGTCTAGCGCCTGCGCGGTGATCGGCAGGCTGGCCAGCGCCTTGTCGGTGACGAGGAGGGGCTTCTTCAGCCCGGCCGATTTCGCGTGTTCGGCCAGTTCGGCAATGCGGCCGACGCCGAACTTGATGGCGGTCGGGTATGACCAGTTGCGATTGGGAACGCCGTGAGACATCTCACACCTTCTTCAAGTGATAGGATTTCGGACGGGTCACCGCATGGTAACCCAGATAGGAAAGGCTGCCGCCGCGGCCGGTGTCCTTGCAGCCGGTCCAGCAAAGCGCGGGATCAAGATAGTCGGCCCGGTTCATGAACACCGTCCCGGTGGCGATCCGCGCGCCGATCCCGGCGGCGGTGTCATAATCCTCGGTCCAGATGCTGGCGGTCAGGCCATAGGGGCTGTCGTTCATCAGCGCCACCGCCTCGTCGTCCGAGGAAACCTTCATGATGCCCACCACCGGGCCAAAGCTTTCCTCGGTCATCACCTTCATCGAATGGTCGACGTTGACCAGGATTTGCGGCGCCAGATAGGCCCCGCCGTCATCGGCGAATTTCGACGTGTCGATCAGGGGCTTCGCGCCCTTGGCCAGTGCCTCGGCGATCTGCTCGCGCACCACGCGGGCAAAGCGCATGTGCGCCATCGGCCCCAGCGTCGTCGTCTCGTCGAACGGGCTGCCGAGTTTCAGGCCGTTGACCCAGGCGACCGCCTTCTCGACAAAGGCGTCATACAGGCTTTCATGCACATAGATGCGCTCGATCCCGCAGCAGCACTGGCCCGAGTTGAACATCGCCCCGTCCATCAGCGTGTCGACCGCGGCATCAAGGTTCGCATCGGCCCGGACATAGCCCGGGTCCTTGCCGCCGAGTTCAAGGCCCAGCGGCGTGAACGTGCCCGCCGCGGCGCGCTCGATCGCCTGCCCGCCGGTGACCGACCCGGTGAAGTTCACGAAGCCGAAGCTTCGCGCCGCGATCAGCGCCTCGGTCGTTGCGTGGTCAAGGACAAGGTTCTGGAACACGTCGTCCGGCACGCCGGCGGCATGGAACGCCTCGGCCAGCCGCTCGCCGGCCAGCAGCGTCTGGCTGGCGTGTTTCAGGACCACGGTGTTGCCGGCGATCAGCGCCGGGATGATGGTGTTGATCGCGGTCAGGTAGGGATAGTTCCAGGGCGCGACGACGAAGACGACGCCCACCGGCTCACGCGCGATATAGCGGCGGAAGGCGTTGGAATCCTCGATCACCTTCGGCGCCAGCGTCTCGGCCGCGATCGACGCCATATAGTCGGTGCGGGCGTTCACCCCGCCCAGCTCGCCGCCGCCGAACCGGACCGGGCGCCCCATCTGGCCCGCCAGTTCCTGCACGATCGTGCCCTTCATCGCCGTCAGCCGGGCGATGCCGTCCTTGACCAGCCCGATCCGTTCGTCCAGCGGCCGGGCCGCCCACGGACCCTGCGCCGCGCGGGCGCGTGCCACGGCAGCGGCGGCCGCCTCGGGCGAAAGCGGGATGCGTTCGGCATAGACCGAGCCGTCGGAAGGGGAAATCAGTTCAATCGGTTTCATTTTGGCCTCGTAGGTCGGGGCGTGCCCCGACGATGTCGAAAGAGTCGGGGCACGCCCCGACCTAAATGGGATTACGCCCGTTCCAGCAGCCGCTGCCGCTCGAAATCGGTCACCACGCGGTCGGTCTCCTGGATTTCCCATTCCGCATTGTGGACGTAATGGTCGACCACATCGTCGCCGAAGGTCCGCCGCAGCATGGCCGAGGCGCCCAGCCGCGCCGCCGCGTCGCGCAGGTTCTTCGGTATCTCGCGGATGCCGCCGGTGGTGTAGAGGTCGCCCCGCATCTCGGGCTCAAGCGCCAGCTTCTTCTCGATCCCCTCAAGCCCCGCCGCCAGCAGCGCCGCGCAGGCAAGGTAGGGGTTCACGTCGGCGCCGGGGATGCGGCATTCGACCCGCACGCCCTTGGTGTGGACGCCGCAGATGCGGAAGCCGGCGGTGCGGTTGTCGGCCGACCAGACCGCCTTGGTGGGGGCGAACATGCCGATGCAGAACCGCTTGTAGCTGTTCACATAGGGCGCCAGGAACACCGTGATCTCCTCGGCATGGGCCAGCTGGCCCGCCAGGAAATGCTTCATCGCGGCCGACATGCCATGCGCGTCGTCATGGTCGAAGAAGGCGGGCTTGCCGTCCTTGGTCCACAGGCTCTGGTGGATGTGGCTCGACGATCCGGCCTTCAGGTGGTCATACTTGGCCATGAAGGTCACCGACTTGCCGGCGGCATGGGCGATTTCCTTGACCGCCTGCTTGACGATCACATGGTTGTCGGCGGTGTCCAGCGCGTCGGAATACTTGTAGTTCACCTCGTGCTGGCCGGCATCGGCCTCGCCCTTGGTGTTCTCGACGGGCACGCCGGCGGCATGAAGCCCGTTCCGGACCGCCCGCATCAGCCCCTCTTCCTTGGTGGTCTGGAAGATATGGTAATCCTCGTTGTAGGCGGAAATCGGCTGCAGCGCCGATAGCCCGCCGTCGCGCAGGTTTTCATAGGAATTCTCGAAGATGTAGAATTCCAGTTCGGTCGCCATCTTGGCGTCGAACCCCATGGCCGAGGCGCGGGCGATCTGCCGCTTCAGGATGGCGCGGGGGCTGACCGCCACTTCGGCATGCGTGTCATGGTCCAGAAGGTCTGCCAGGCACAGCGCGGTGCCCGGCAGCCAGGGGATGCGGCGCAGCGTCGCCAGGTCCGGCTTCATCACATAGTCGCCATAGCCCTTTTCCCAGCTTGAAGTCTTGTAGCCGGGAACCGTCGTCATCTCCATGTCGACGGCCAGAAGGTAGTTGCAGCAATGCGTTTCCTCATGGCCGCCGTTCAGGAAGAATTCGGCATGGAAGCGCTTGCCCATCAGGCGGCCCTGCATGTCGGGGGCGGCGACCAGCACGGTGTCGATCTCGCCCGCCGCGACGGCGGCCTTCAGGGTTTTCAGTGTCAGGTTTCCGGGCATCGTGGCCTCGTATCGTTCGGGAAAAGGGGAAGGGTGGCGCGGCGGTCACGAACCGCGGGCGCCCCCGAACTCGGGCTTTCGTGGCCAGCAGTCGCCGGCCGGTCTCTGGGTCATCCGCGTCTCCCCCCGGGAAGGGACCGGGCGCCTGCGGCGCCCGGCCCGACGGCAGGGTGCGTGCATCCACGCACCGCGCCAGGCTCAGCCGTAGCGGTAGGGCCGCCCGGCCTTGGACATCACGTCGTTGTACTTCTTGATGATCTCGACGACCTTGGCCTTCACCTCGGATTCCGCCGCGATCTCGTCCCAGAAGGTAGAGGCCGCCGCTTCGACCGTCGCCCATTCCGCATCGGGGATCGTGGTCAGCTGCAGCTTCGGCCCGTTCACCCGCAGGTCGGCCTCGCCACCCCAGTACCACCACTGGCGATAGTAATGCGACTGCTCGAAGCAGACCTGCATCAGCGCCTTCAGGTTGTCCGGCACCTCGGCCCAGCGGTCGGCATTGGCGAAGAAATGGCCGATCCACGCGCCCGAGATGTTGTTGGTCAGGAAGTACTTGGTCACGTCGGCCCAGCCGACGGTATAGTCCTCGGTGATGCCCGACCAGGCGATCCCGTCCAGCTCGCCGGTCTGGATCGCCACCTGGATGTCTTCCCACGGCAGCTGCACCGGCACCACGCCGAACTGCGCCAGGAACCGGCCCGCTGTCGGGAAGGTGAAGACCCGCTTGCCCTGCAGGTCGGCCAGGCTGTTGATCGGGTCCTTGGTGGCGAAGTGGCAGGGATCCCAGGCCCCGGCCGAGATGTGCTGCACGCCGACCTTGGCGTATTCCTCTTCCCAGATCGCCTTCAGTCCGTACTGGTTGAAGAGAACCGGCACATCCAGCGAATAGCGCAGCGCCAGCGGGAAGTAGCCGCCGAACACGGTCACCTCGGTCGGGCTCTGCATCGAATCGTCATCCGACTGCACCGCGTCGATCGTGCCCGACTGCATGGCCCGGAACAGTTCCGACGTGGGCACCAGCTGGTCGGCATAGTAAAGCTCGATCTCCATCTGCCCGGCGGCGATGGTGTTGAAGGCGTCGATCGCGGGCTTCACCACATGCTCGCCCAGCGCGGCGCCGGCATAGGTCTGCAACCGCCACTTGATCGGCGCGGCCTGCGCGCGCACCGCGGGGGCGGCAAGGGCGGCGGCACCTGCGGCAAGCGCACCGGTCGAAAGGAATTTCCGTCTGGTCGTCGTCATTGTTACCTCCGTTGGGTGGGTGTTCCGGGCGGTTCGGCCGTCCCGGTCTTATTGGCCGTAGACAAGATGCGGCAGCCAGAGCGCGATGCCCGGGAAGGCCATCACCACGATCAGCGTCACGAGCATCAGCGCCACGATCGGCACGATCGAGCGGTAGATGTCGCCCAGCGTCACGTGGTCGGGTGCCATGGCGCGCATCAGGAACAGGTTATAGCCGAAGGGCGGCGTGATATAGGCGATCTGGCAGGTGATCGTGTAAAGGACGCCATACCAGATCAGCGCGTCCTGCGGCGGCATGCCCAGGTCAAGCTTCGCGACCAGCGGCACGTAAAGCGGTGCGACGATCACCAGCATGGCGGTGTCGTCCAGGAACATTCCCATGACCAGGAACGACACCTGCATCAGGACAAGGATGGTCCAGGGCGACAGGCCCAGGTCCTGCAGGAACAGGTCTTCCAGCGCCTTCACCGCGCCGAGCCCGTCGAAGACCGCCCCGAAGGCCAGCGCCGCCAGGATGATCCACATGAACATGCAGCTGACGCCAAGCGTCTGGACCATGCAGCTTTCGAAGACCCGGCGCGTCATCCGGCCCCGCACCAGTGCCACCAGCGTGGCAATGGCGGCGCCGATGACCGAAGCTTCGACAAGGCTGGCCCAGCCATAGATGAACGGCCCCATCATCGCGGCAAAGATGGCGAAGGGCAGGATGCCCGCGCGCAAGAGGCGGAACCGTTCGCCCCGGCTGGCAAGGCGTTCCTCGGCGGAAAGCGGTGGGCCAAGCGCCGGGTTCCGCGCGCAGCGGACGACGATGTAGAGAAGGAACACCCCGGCCATCAGCAGCCCGGGAAACACCCCCGCCAGCCACAATTGCCCCACCGGCTGCCGCGCGATCATCGCATAAAGCACCAGCACGACCGAGGGCGGGATCAGGATGCCAAGGCTTGATCCGCCCTGGATGATGCCGGTGATCATCCGCTTGTCGTAGCCGCGCCGCAGCATCTCGGGCAGGGCGATTGTCGCGCCGATCGCCAGACCGGCGACCGAAAGCCCGTTCATCGCCGAAATCAGCACCATCAGCAGGATGGTTCCGATGGCCAGCCCGCCCGGGATCGGCCCGAACCAGACGTGGAACATCCGGTAAAGGTCATCGGCCATGCGGGTTTCCGACATGACATAGCCCATCCAGACGAACATCGGCAGCGTCAGCATCGGATACCAGTTCATCAGCTTGATCGCGCTGGTGAAGGGAATGGCCGAGCCGCCGGTCCCCCACAGCGCCAGCCCCGCCACAGCGCCGATGAAGCCGATGACGGCAAAGACCCGCTGCCCGGTCAGCAGCATGACCAGCATGCCGCCGAACATGACCAGGGCGATGTATTCGTAGGGCATCAGAATTCCTCGCCGCGCAGGCGGGCGATGTCGCGGATCACGAAGGCAATGGATTGCAGGATCATCAGGAAGACGCCGACGCAGATGATGATCTTGATCGGTGCCATATAGGGCCGCCACACCGTCCGCGACCGCTCGCCGATCTCAAGTGCATAGATCGTGCTGTCAATGCCGCCGTAAAGGACGACGCCCAGGAAGAAGATCATCGCAAATACGGTGACCGCGTCGACGGCTGCGCGCTGCCGGTTGGACCAGCGGCCGTAAAGCAGGTCCATCCGCACATTCGCGCCCAGTTGCAGCGAATAGGCGCCGCCCAGCATGAAATAGGCGACCATGGTGAACTGGGCCATTTCCTGCGTCCAGAGCGGCGGCCGGCCAAGGGCCTTGCCGATGATCGACCACAGAAGGACGCCGGCCAGCACGAACAGCAGATACATCGCCATGCGGCCGATGCGCAGGTTTACCGCCTCGACGATGCGGACGAAGACCATGGCGGCTTGCGGCATGCTCAGGCCCCCCGGGCGGGGGCCGCGATCCGGGCCGGGAAGCGGGAATGGGACGCCGCGACGGGCGCCGGGTCGGGCCGGGCAATCATGCGAGTCTTCCCCCTGTTTTCGACAAGGCTTCCCTTCCGGCCCCGCGTCTGTCAAGAATTTTCCAACGCACCAGTTGCTGTTACAATCGTTTCTGCGCGGATGGGGGCGGCATGGACGGGCCAGTGACGATCGAGGACCGGATGCGCGCCGCCATGGGCGATCTGACCCGGGCTGAACGGCAGGTGGCGACGCATATCCTGTCGCATTTCCCGATGTCGGCGCTGGGCTCGATCACCACGCTGGCCCGCGCGGCGGACGTCTCCTCGCCGACGATCGTGCGGCTGGTGCAGAAGCTGGGCTTCAAGGGCTATTCCGACTATCAGGCCACCCTCAGGACCGAGGTGGAGCGCCTGCTTGTCGCGCCCCTGACCCTGCCCGAAGGCCCCCGCGGGGCCGAGGCGCATCCGCTGCAATCCTTCGCCGCGCGCGTGGTCGCCAATATCGACGCGACGCTGTCGCAGATACCGGCGCAGGATTTCGCCGGTGCGGCGGCGCTGCTGGCCGATACCCGCCGCCGGGTGGTGGTGATGGGCGGGCGGCTGACCCATGCCCATGCCGACTACATGGCCACGCTCCTGCGGGTGATCCGGCCCGATGTCGGCTTCCTGGCCGACCACCTGACCGACTGGCAGCAGGCGCTGCTTGACCTGGCCGCCGGCGATGTCGTGGTGATCTTCGACATCCGCCGCTACGAATCGAACGCCGTCCATTTCGCCGAACTCGCCGCGGCGCAGGGGGCCGAGGTGATCCTCATCACCGACCGATGGCTGTCGCCCGCCGTCGCCAACGCCCGTCATACGCTGGCCTGCCATATCGAGGTGCCGGCCGCCTGGGACTCGACCGCCGCCATCCTTGTGGTGGTCGAGGCGCTGCTGGCCCATGTCCAGGGCCACCTGCCCGACGCGGTGCAGGACCGGCTGAACCGGCTGGAGGATTACTTCGCCCGCACCCGCGTCTTCCGCGCCCCCAAGGTCGGCCGTCCGTAGGGCGGGCTTCAGCCCGCCGCGCGCGGCCTAATAGCCCCGGTCCCGGTCCACCAGATGCAGGAAGGGTTCGCCCGACTCGCCCCGCCGGATGTTTTCCGCCAGCACCCGCGCCGCGCTTTCCGGCCGGGTGTCGGCGGCGATGTGGGGGGTGACCGTCACCCCCGGATGCGCCCAGAACGGATGGTCCTGCGGCAGCGGCTCGGCCCGGAAGACATCCAGCGTCGCATGCCCGATCTGGCCACTGTCAAGCGCCACCAGCAGCGCCGCATCGTCGATCAGCGCGCCGCGCCCGGGGTTCAGGATCACCGCCCCCCGCGGCAGGAAGGCCAGCGTCCGCGCGTTCAGGATGTTCTCGGTCCCGGGCGTCTTCGGCAGCAGCGTCACCACGATCTGCGCCTCGGCCAGCGCACGTTGCAGCCCGTCATCACCGTGGAACGTGGGCAGGTCAGGCAGGTCGCGCGGCGTCCGCGCCCATCCTGCCACCGGAAAGTTCAGCGCCTGCAACGCCCGCGCCGCCGCCAGCCCCAGCGCGCCCAGGCCCAGCATCGCCACCCGCCGGTCGCGGGCCAGCGGCGGGCAGGCCGGATCCCACACCCGGCCCGGGTTCACGATGTGCCGGTCCATCCCCAGATGGTGCCGCAGCACGTGGCCCACCACCCATTCCACCATCCCCTCGGCCAGCCAGGGATCGACCATCCGGCACAGGGGCTGGGTCAGGGTCGGGTTGCCCACCACCCGCTCCACCCCGGCCCAGAGCGACAGCACCGCCTTCGCCCGCGTGAAGGGGCCGAAGTCCTGCAGGGGCGAGGAGGGGGCGTAGACGATGTAGTCGACCGCCGCGGGGTCGGCTTCGGTGACGAGGGTGGCATCGGCGATCCCGGCCTCGGCCAGGGCGGCGGGGAGGGTGTTCCGGTATTCCGGCCAGAGTGTTGGGGCAGCGAAGAGTATGAGCGGCATAGGCGGGCTTTCCGGGCTGTCCACGGTGGACAGATTTTCGGGGTCAAGGATTTCAACACCTTGGCCGTGGGCGCTAGGGATTTGTCAAGGTTTACCATCGCGCGCGCGGGTTGCCGGGGGCTGGAGTCATCGAAAACTCCGATCAGATTTCTTCGAGGAAATCGGCGCTACTGTCCTGCCGTCACCGCCGCGTTCACGGCAAGGGCCAGGATGCAGGTGTTGTAGAAGAACGACGAGACGCCATGTGCCAGCACGGCCCGGCGCATGTCCCCGGTGGCGACCGCCACGTCCGAGACCTGCGCCGCCATCCCGATGGTGAAGCTCGCATAGAGGAAATCCCAGACATCCGGATCGCCCTTGCCCGGGAAGATCATGCCCGGCACCGGGCCGCGATAGTGCAGATGCGCATAGTGAAAGGCCGCAAGCGTGTGGATTGTCGCCCAGCCGAGCGGCAGGCTGGCCAGCGCCAGGCCGCGGGCGACAAGGCTGCTGGCATCGGAATTCAGCACCAGGAAGATCGCGCTGACGCTGACCACCACCGCCACCAGCGCCAGGACCAGGATCAGCGCCACGCCCTCGTCGTCCTTGTCGGCATGGCGGCGCAGCGCCTCGGGGCCGGTGGTCCCGACGATGCGCGCGGTGAGCACGAGATAGATCAGGAAGAAGCTGTCGGCGGCCGCCAGAAGCGCGAAATCCGGGGCGATGCCTGCAACCCGGGCGACAAGGCCCGCGGCAAGACCCAGCCCGAAGGCGATCAGGAACCGGCCATGGCGGGGGGCGAAACGCATTCAGCGCGGCCTGTGGACATGGGCGCTTTGCACCAGGCCGAAGCCCACCAGGATCACCAGCATCGCCGACCCGCCGTAGGAAAGCAGCGGCAGGGGCACCCCCACCACTGGCGCCATGCCCATGACCATCGACAGGTTTACGGCGAGGTAGAAGAAGAAATTCGCCGCCACCCCGATGATCAAGAGCGACGAGAACCGGTCGCGGTTTTGCAGCGCCGACACCAGGCAGAAGCCGATGATCAGCGCATAAAGCGCCAGAAGCGAGAAGGCGCCGATGAAGCCGAATTCCTCGGCCAGCGTGGTGAAGATGAAGTCGGTATGCTTCTCCGGCAGGAAGTTCAGCCGGCTTTGCGTCCCCTGCATGAACCCCTTGCCCGACCAGCCGCCCGATCCCAGCGCGATTTTCGCCTGGATGATGTTGTAGCCCGCGCCCAGGGGATCGGCCGTCGGATCAAGGAACGTGTCGATCCGGCGATACTGGTAGTCGTGCAGGAACTGCCAGGACGTGCCGCGCGTCAGGAACACCCCCGCCACCGCCGCAACCATCGTGGCGACGACCGCCCCGAAATACCAGAGGCTGACCCCGGCCGCGAACATCACCGCCGCCCCCGCCGCCAGCAACATGACCGAAGTGCCAAGGTTCGGCTGCATCAGCACCAGAATCGTCGGCAGCACCGTCATCAGCACGGGCAGAAACACCCAGAACGGCCGCGACACTTTCTTGTTGTCCAGCCAGTCGTAATAGGCCGCCAGCAGAAGGACGAGCGCGAATTTCATCATCTCGGACGGTTGCAGGTTGATCGGGCCAAGCTCGATCCAGCGCTGCGCGCCCATGCCGATCCGGCCCTTGAACTCGACATAGATCAGGAGCGCGAAGGAGACGGCATAGGCGATCCCCGCCATGCTGCGCCAGAACCAGATCGGCACCAGCGCCACGATGAACATCAGCACCATGCCGCCGGCAAAGACCTGCGTTTGCCGCCGCGCCCAGGTGTCGAAGTCGCCCCCCGCGATGGAATAGAGCATCAGGATGCCCACCGCCGAAACCGCCATAACCAGCACGACCAGCGGCCAGTTGATGTAGAAAATCTTCCGCGGCCCGGTGGGCACGTGCTTCAGGCGGTTTTCCAGATAGGTCATCGCCTCAGGCCCTTTCCGCCTTGGGCGCGGCGCCGGTCGCCGGATCGCGCAGCGGCAGTTCCTCCAGCATCGACTGGATGCGTCCGCGCTGCGACTGGGGATAGGCCTCCAGCGGCGGCAGCCCGCCGGCCAGCGCGGCAAGGATCACGTCGCGGCCGATGGGCGCGGCCGCCGCCGATCCGCCGCCGCCATGTTCCACCACCACCGCCACCGCATAGCGCGGGGCATCGAACGGCGCATAGCCGACGAACAGCGCATGATCGCGCCGGTTCCAGGGCAGCTGTTCGTTCTTGATCACGCCCGAGGCGCGTTCCGCGGCCGAGATGTTGCGCACCTGGCTGGTGCCGGTCTTGCCGGCCAGCACCATCGTCGGTTCCACCACCCGCGATCCGCGCGCGGTTCCGGCCTCGGCGTTGATCACGTCATACATGCCCTGCCGCATCGCGCCGAGGAACGTCTCGTCGATGCCCAGCGGGGGGGTATCGGCGGCGGGCACCTCCTTGCCGTCGATCATCCGGATCAGCCGGGGCGCGACCGCGGTGCCGCTGGCGATCCGCGCCGTCATCACCGCCAGTTGCAGGGGCGAGGCCAGCACATAGCCCTGGCCGATCGAGGCGTTGATCGTGTCGCCGATCCGCCATTCCTGCTTGTGGCGTTCCAGCTTCCACGCCTTGTCGGGCATGTTGCCCTCGGTGATGGCCGACATCGGCAGGTCGTGGCGGATGCCAAGGCCCAGCCGGCGGCCCATCTCGGCCATCTTGTCGATGCCAACTTTCTGCGCCACGTCGTAGTAGAAGACGTCGCAGCTTTTCTCCAGGCTTTCGGTCAGGGTGACGGTGCCATGCCCGCCCCGCGCGTGGCAGTGGAACCGCCTTCCTCCGAATTCCAGATAGCCGGGGCAGCGCACCCGGTAGCCCGCGTCGATCACCCCGGCGTCAAGGGCCGCCAGCGCCGTGACCATCTTGAAGGTCGATCCCGGCGGATAGGCGCCCGAGACGCTCTTGTTCGCCAGCGGCCGGTGGTCGTTCTCGGTCAGGGCGGCATAGTCGGTATGGCTGATGCCGCGGACAAACAGGTTCGGGTCGAAGGACGGCGCCGAGACGCAGCAGAGGACATCGCCCGTCACGACATCCATCACCACGACCGCGGCACTTTCCTCGCCCAGACGCGCCTGCGCGAAATTCTGCAGGTCGGCGTCGATCGTCAGCAGGATGTCGCCGCCGGGTTCGCCTTCCTCGCGTTCCAGCTCGCGCATGACGCGGCCGACATGGTTGACCTCGATCTTCTTGGTGCCCGCCTCGCCGCGCAGGTCGGGCTCCATCCATTTCTCGACGCCGATCTTGCCGATCTGGAACTTCGGCAGCCGCAGCACCGGGTCGGGGTCTTCCAGCCCGTCCAGGTCCTTGTCCGACACCGGCCCGACATAGCCGATCACATGGGCGAAATCGGTATCGCGCGGATAAAGCCGCGACAGGCCGACCTCGGGGATCACCCCCGGCAGCGCCGGCGCGTTGATCGCGACCTTGGAAAACTCCTCCCAGCTCAGCCGGTCCTTCACGATGACCGGGACGAAGGCCGAATGCTTCTTCACGTCGGCCACGGTCTGTTCCATGTCCTCGGCCGTCATCGGCACCAGCGTCGCCAGCCGCCGCACCACCGCCTCGACATCGCCCGCATCCTCGCGGGTGATCGAGATGCGGTAGTTCTGTTCGTTCGCAGCCAGAATCTTGCCGTTGCGGTCGTAGATCATGCCCCTGACCGGCGGGATCAGGCGGATGTTGATGCGGTTTTCCTCGGCCAGAAGGCGGAACTCGTCGGCCTGGTCCACCTGCAGATAGCGCAGCCGCACCCCCAGCGCCGCGACCAGCGCGGTCATCGCCCCGCCCATCATCAGCCCGCGCCGGGTGATGGTGCGGGCGCTGTCCTCGACATCCCTGAGCGTGCGCCTCACAGCCGCCTCCCGTAGTCGTCGACCTCGCCGGTGGCGGGCTTGCGCAGGTCGAAGGCCAGCCGCGACAGGCCGACGACCAGCGGATAGGCCATGATCGACCACAGGATCTGCATGGCGGAATAGCCGAAGGGGGGTTGCGGCAGCAGCGTGACCACGAAGACCAGCCGGTAGGCCAGCAGCATCGCCAGCATCAGCCCCGACGCCAGCAGCCATTCGACCGGAAAGCCCAGCTCGCGCGTCAGCGCGTTGCGGGCGCGCAGGAATTCGGTCGCCAGCACCAGAAGCGCGGTCCAGAGGCCCGGCGGGCGCAGCAGGATCAGGTCTTCGGCCAGCGAGACGGCGACGATCAGCCCGACCGGCAGGAAATCCGGCCGCCGCATCACCCAGGCGAGCGTCAGGCAGAGAAGGATGTCGGGCCCCGGAAAGGCCCCCGCGGCCGAACCCAGCGGCAAGAGCCGCGCGAAGAGCAGCACGAAGGCCAGCGCCAGAAAGAGCGCCCGATAGCCCCAGGGATCGGCCTTGAGGAAGCTACCCATCGGCCGCCCCGCCTGCCTGCAGGGCCGCATCGTCGCCGCCCTCGGCATCGCCCGATCCGGTCTCGCCCACATCGCCGCCGCCCTGCACCGGCGGTTCCGCCGCGGCACCCTCGCCATCGACCGCGGGAACCGGCGCCGACGGCAAGAGCGGCGGCGCGATCAGGCCGCCCGGATCGGTGATCGGCTCGATCTCGTGGCTGCGCAAGACGCGCAGGAATTCAAGCCGCTGGTAGTCCGCCGACAGGACGACCCGCAGCCGCTTGTCGGTTCCGCGCGCCACCTGACCGACCAGCAGCCCCGCCGGCAGCACCGACCCGTCGCCCGATGTCACCACCCGGTCGCCCGGTCGCACCTCGTCGGAATCCTCGATGAATTCCAGCAGCGGCAGCGGAGAGTTGTCACCGGAAAGAAGCGCCTTCTGCCCCGACGGCTGCACCGTCACCGGGATGCGGCTGTTGGAATCGGTGACCAGGATCACCCGGCTTGTCCGTTCGCCCACGCCCGAGATGCGGCCGACAAAGCCGATGCCGTCCATCGTCGCCCAGCCGTCGCGGATGCCGTCGCGCGCGCCGACGTTCAGCAGCACCGATTGCCGGAAGGGGCTGCCCGAATCCGCCAGCACCACCCCGGTCACATAGGTGAACTTCGGATCAAGCCGGACCTTGTTCAGGTCCAGAAGCCGGGCGTTCTTCTGCTCCAGCTGCTCGGCCGCCTCTTTCCAGGCCTTCATCTTCTGCAGCTCGCGCTTCAGTTCCTGGTTCTGTTCGTAGATGCGGGTATAGCTCTGGAAATCGTCCAGCATCCCCATGACCTTGGTCACCGGCACCAGCGCCCATTCCATGTTTGGCACCACCGCATCGACCAGCGCCGCGCGGAACCGCTCCACCCGCGGGCTGTCGATGCGCCAGAGGACGAAAAGGCCGAACAGCACGACGACCAGCACCGCCACCAGAAGGCGGCGGAGGGGGCGGGCATAGTCGTCCGGTCCGATGGTTGTCCTGGCCAAGGGCGCCTCGTCGGGCTGTCAGGCGGCAGTCCGGCGGTGCCGGATCGACTGTCGCCGGATCAGCTGTCGTAGTCGATCACATGCCGAAGCTGCTTCTCGTATTCCAGCGCTTTCCCGGTGCCAAGGGCAACACAATTCAGTGACTCGTTGGCGACACTGATCGAAAGCCCGGTCTGTTCGCGCAAGGCAAGGTCCAGATCGCCCAGCAGCGCGCCGCCGCCGGTCAGCATCACGCCGCGGTCGACGATATCGGCCGCAAGGTCGGGGGGCGTCGCTTCCAGGGCCTGCATCACCGCGTCGCAAATCTGCTGCACGGGTTCGGCCAGCGCCTCGGCGACCTGCGCCTGGTTGATCTCGGTTTCCTTCGGCACGCCGTTCAAGAGGTCGCGGCCGCGGATCTGCATGGAAGATCCCCGCCCGTCGTCGGGCATCCGCGCCGTGCCGATGGATGTCTTGATGCGTTCCGCCGTCGATTCCCCGATCAGCAGGTTCTGGTGCCGGCGCAGGTAGGAAATGATCGCCTCATCCATCCGGTCGCCGCCGACGCGGACCGAGCGAGCATAGACGATGTCGCCAAGGCTGAGGACGGCCACTTCGGTGGTGCCGCCGCCGATGTCGACGACCATGCTGCCGGTGGGTTCGGTGATCGGCATCCCGGCGCCGATCGCCGCCGCGATCGGTTCGGCAATCAGCCCGGCGCGGCGCGCGCCCGCCTGCAAGACCGAATTGCGGATCGCCCGCTTTTCAACCGGCGTCGCGCCATGCGGCACGCAGACGATGACCTTGAGGTTGCCGAACACCCGGCGGTTCTGCACCTTGCGGATGAAATGCTTGATCATCTGCTCGGCGCTGTCGAAATCGGCGATGACGCCGTCGCGCATTGGCCGGATCGCCTCGATGCTGCCCGGGGTGCGGCCCAGCATCAGCTTGGCATCCTCGCCCACCGCCAGCACCACCTTCTTGCCGTCCTTGACGTGGTAGGCCACGACCGAAGGCTCGTTCAGGACGATGCCCTTGCCGCGGATATAGACCAGCGTGTTCGCCGTCCCGAGGTCGATGGCCATGTCGGACGAGAAGAGGCCTGAAAGGATGGACATCGGCGGCGCGGTCCCTTGTGGTTGCAAAAGCCTTTGCCCCCGACTCGGGGCTTCCGGTCAGGGCGGTTCCATATACGGATTCGGCCGGTTGAGGGGAAGGCCACCGCCGGAAAGCCCGCGCACTTTCGCGCGACCCGTCAAATGGCGATGTTTCGGTGCCAGTTTCACCGTGCGGGACCGGGTGGAATTGACCTTTCGCCACATCGGTCCATTCTGGCGCGGCAAGGGCAGAGGATGGGGGCGGCAATGGCAGGCGTGAAGGATCGGATGGCGCTGGTCACCGGCGCGGGATCGGCGGCAGGAATCGGCTTTGCCATCGCCCGCGCCCTTGTCGCGGCGGGTGCGCGGGTCGCTGTCACCGCAACCTCTGCGCGCATCCATGACCGGGCGGCCGAACTGGGCGCGATGGGCCACATCGCCGATCTGACCGATCCTTCGCAAGTGGCCGGCCTCTTCGCCTCCATCGAGGCGCGGCTTGGCCCGGTCGAGGTGCTGGTGAACAACGCCGGCATGGTGCAGACCGGCAAAAGCGTGAAGCGGCAGCAACTGGCCGGCTGGTCCGACGCCGCCTGGGCGCATCACATGGCGCTGAACATCAACACCACCTTCCATTGCTGCCGCGCCGCGCTGCCCGGCATGGCGGCGCGCCGCCACGGGCGGATCGTCAACGTCTCGTCCGTCACCGGCCCGGTCGTCGCCATCGACGGTTCTTCCGCCTATGCCACCGCCAAGGCCGGCGTCACCGGCATGACCCGCGCCATCGCGCTGGAATACGGCCGCCAGGGCATCACCTGCAACGCCGTGCTGCCGGGCTGGATCGCCACCGCAAGCTCCAGCCCGAAGGAAATCCGCGCCGGCCGCGCCACGCCCGCCGGCCGCCCCGGCACGCCCGACGAAGTCGCCGCCTGTGCGCTGTTCCTGGCCTCGGACGAGGCAAGCTATGTCACCGGCACGACACTGGTGGTCGACGGCGGCAACACGCTGCAAGAGATGAAGGGCGCCTGAGCCGCGCCCTGATCCGGGCCAGTCACTGCGGAATGTCGGGTTCGACCAGCCGCGCCAGCTTGATAAGCGATTCCTGCCAGCCCAGATAGCAGGCGTCCTCGGGGATCAGGTCAGGGATGCCTTCCTGCGTCACCTGCATCTCGGTGCCACAGGATACCGCGCGAAGGGTGACGGTCACCGTCATCTCGCCCGGCAGGCCGGGGTCGTCGAAACTGTCGGTGTGGCGGATACGCTCGTTCGGGACCAGTTCCAGATAGGTGCCGCCGAAACTGTGGCTGTGGCCGGTGGTGAAGTTGCGGAACGACATGTGGAAGCCGCCGCCCACCCGCGCCTCCATCCGGTCCACCGTGGCGATGAAGCCGAAGGGCGGCAGCCAGGCCGCATAGGCATCGGCCTCGGTGAAGGCGCGATAGACCTTTTCGGGCGGGCAGGCGAGAACGCGGTGCAGTCTGACGGTGCCGGGCATCCGGGTGCCTCCCTCTGGCCTTGCGCAATCTTGCACCGGCGGGGGGCGAAAGTTAAGGAAAACCGGCCCCTGCCGCCTGCGGTAGGCAAGGAGTGGCACGTGAGGAATGGGAGGGGCGGCGCATGACGGGGCCGGAAATGGCGCAACCCGAATTCCTGCCGGGCGTCCCGGCCGATCTGGTGCTGGCCGCGCTGCGCAGGGCGCCGGGCAAGGAACTTGCCTCGGGCAAATTCGCCAGCCCGGAATCCTCGGCTGCGCTGGTCGCCAATGCCTTCGGCTGGTTCCTCGACCGGCCGCAGGCCCTGCCGGCCTTGCCGGGCGTGCCGATGGCCCGGCCCGAAACGGTCGAGATCGAATCCAGCCTGCGCTTTCCCTGGCGCGGCGGCGAACATCCCTGGCTCGATGCGGTGATCACCACGCCGACCACCCTGGTGGCCGTGGAATCGAAACGGTACGAGCCGTTCCGGCCGCGCAAACGGTCTGAATTCTCGCCCGCCTATGCCGCGCAGGACTGGGGCCGGGGCCTGACCCGCTGGAACGAGATGCGCCGGGCGCTGGCCGAGGGGCGGCAGGTCTATGGCTGTCTCGATGCGGTGCAGCTGGTGAAACACGCCTATGGGCTGTCAACGCAGGGCGCCAAGGCGGGGCGGGGCGCGGTGCTGGTCTATCTTCACGCCGCACCGGCGCGCTGGGCCAGCGGCAAGCCGGTCGATCCGGCGCTGATCGCCCGGCACGAGGCCGAGATCGCCGATTTCGCCCGTGCCGTCGCCGGCGATGCCGTCGTCTTCCGCCCGCTGCGCTGGCGCGACCTGCTGGCGCAATGGGCGGCCGTCCCGGAGACTGCGTCCCATGCGCAGGCCGTGATGGCGCGGTTCGGCCCGCTCTGACCGCGGCAACCTGCAGCCGGGCTAGCTTGCCGGATCGAACCAGAATTCGCGCAGCTCCTGCCGGCAGCGGCAGGCGGCCGCGATCCGGCGCGCCCAGTCCTCGGCTTCGGCGCGGGTCGGCACTTCCAGCACGGCGAAGCCGCCGGTCAGGCGGCTGCCGGGATAGGTTCCGGCCTGCACCGTGCCGTCGGCCGAGACCATGACCGGGGCGACCGGCTCGTTGATGCCGCCGGCAAAGACATAGACGCCGGCGGCCTTCGCCTCTTCGATCACCGCATGCGAATCCACGCCGGCGCGGCGAAAGTCTTCCTCGGAAAGCTGCATGGCCTCGGCCGGGAAGGAAATGAGATACTTGGTCATCCTTCGGCGCCCCTTCCGGTCATGGCGCGCTGCACCCGGCGGACCGGGCGCAGCCGCAGATCATTCGCCGTGATAGGTGACGGTCTTCACATCCTCGCCCGGCGCGGTCTTCTGCCGCCGCACGATCAGCCGGTTCAGCGCGTTGATATAGGCCCGGGTCGAGGCGACGATCGTGTCGGTATCCGCCGATGAGCCGGTGACGATCCGCCCCTCTTCCTGCAACCGGACCGAGACGGTCGCCTGCGCATCCGTCCCCTCGGTCACCGCATGAACCTGATAGACCTCAAGCTGCGCCTTGTGGGGGAACAGCATCTTGACGCAGTTGAAGGCCGCATCCACCGGCCCGTCGCCGGTGGCGTCGATCTTCTGCTCGACGCCGTCCACCGCCAGGACCATCTCGGCCTCCTGCGGGCCCTCGGTGCCGCAGATCACCCGCAGCTTCCGCAACTGCAGATATTCATAGGCATCGTTGGTCTGCTCGTCCGCGACCAGGGCGATCAGGTCGTCGTCGTAGACTTCCTTCTTGCGGTCGGCCAGCGCCTTGAACCGCACGAAGACATCGTTCAGCTGGTTGTCGGCCAGTTCGTAGCCCAGTTCCTTCAGCTTCGACCGCAAGGCGGCGCGGCCGGAATGCTTGCCCATGGCGATGTTCTTGGCGTGCAGGCCGATATCCTCGGGCCGCATGATCTCGAACGTCTGGACGTTCTTCAGCACGCCGTCCTGGTGGATGCCGCTTTCGTGCAGGAAGGCGTTCTTGCCGACGATCGCCTTGTTGAACTGGACCGGGAAGCCCGACACCTGGCTGACGCGGCGCGACAGGTTCATGATCTTCGTCGTGTCGATGCCCGTGCGGAAGGGCAGGATGTCGTTCCTGACCCGCATCGCCATCACCACCTCTTCCAGCGCGGTGTTGCCGGCCCGTTCGCCCAGGCCGTTGATCGTGCATTCGATCTGCCGGGCGCCGGCCTCCACCGCCGCCAGCGCGTTGGCGGTGGCCATGCCGAGGTCGTTGTGGCAGTGGGTGGCGAAGATGATCTCGTCGGCGCCGGGGACGCGTTCCAGCAGCATGGCGATGATTTTCGCCGATTCCATCGGGTAGGTGTAGCCGACGGTATCGGGGATGTTGATCGTCGTCGCCCCGGCCCTGATCGCGATCTCGACCACGCGGCAGAGGTAATCATGTTCCGTCCGCGTCGCATCCATCGGCGACCACTGCACATTGTCGCAGAGGTTGCGGGCATGGGTCACGGTTTCATGGATGCGTTCGGCCATCTGGTCCATGTCCAGGTTGGGGATGGCCCGGTGCAGCGGCGAGGTGCCGATGAACGTGTGGATGCGCGGCGATTTCGCGTGACGGACCGCTTCCCAGCAGCGGTCGATGTCCTTCTGGTTCGCCCGCGCCAGGCCGCAGATGGTGGAGTTGCGGGCGCGTTTGGCGATCTCGGACACGGCGGCGAAATCGCCTTCGCTGGCGATGGGGAAGCCCGCCTCGATGATATCCACCCCCATCTCGTCCAGAAGGGAGGCGATCTCCAGCTTCTCCTCATGGGTCATGGTGGCGCCGGGCGACTGTTCGCCGTCGCGCAGCGTGGTGTCGAAGATGAAGACGCGGGGTTGCGTGGTCTGGTCGGTCATGGGGGAAGTCCTTTTTCCTAGCCTTGTCAGTGCGGGGCGCTGTTCACCTCTGAGCGGTCGCGCCCTTCGGCACGCTCAGAGGCGGCTAAGAAGCAGAAGGCCAAGGGAAACCATGCGGGCGGAATGCCCGTGGCGGCCGGCGTCGATGGACGAACCCTTGGTCATGGGCAGGGGTTATACGACGCCGTGGCCGGATGAAAAGGGCTTTTCGCCCGCGCCCGGCGGATTCCGGCGGTTTTCTTGCCCGCCGCCGCCGTCAATGCGCCGAAAGCGGCCAGCACCCCAGGGGAACGTGGCGGGTCTGGCCAACCAGGCTGTCGACCAGCACCACTTCGCTGATCGTCCAGCGCACCGGAACCGCCAGCAGCCGTTCCTCGGCGAAGCCCGGCCCGTAGGCCAGCGTGACATGCGGGCGGAGCGCGGTCTTCGGGTGACGGCCGGGCAGGGCCTTGGCGCGCAGCGCGTCGGCCATGGCGCGCAAGCTGTCGTGTCCGTCTTCCGTGGTCAGGACGATTGCGCGGTCGTGTTTGTCGACACCCGTCTGCCAGGTCTGCAGCCGGTCGAAGACCAGGGTGAAGGCCGGGAAACGGAACCTGTCCATCCGGCTGCAAAGGTCGTCGACAAGCCACGGGTCCGGTGTGGCGGCCCTTTCGACGGGCAGGATAGACAGGTGCAGGGTGCTTTCGCGCAACCGGCTGTCGGTGCCGGCCAGCTGCCAGACCTGCCTGATCCGGTCGGCCACCGGCCGCGGCGGCCGCGCCGCGAAGAACAGGTTGTGGTCGGAATGCGCGCTGCGCGGGTCAGGCGCCCATGTCTGCAGGGTCGGCATCGTTCCTGCCTCACTCGGGGTAACGGGAATGCGACAATTGATGCGCAGAGCGGCCGGCCACGCAAAGATTCGCGTGGGCGGCCCGCCCGGTGTGCGGAAATTGGCCGAGTGTCAGGGCGCGGGGGCGGGTTCGGCGGGCGCGTCACCGGCGTCCGGCGTTGCGGGCGCGTCCTCGGGCGGGGCGGTCAGGATGCCGTCCTGCCAGATGCCTTCGGCCAGCTGGCCGCTGGCATAGGTCATCTTGCCCGGACCATGCCGCTTGCCCGCCTTGAACGCGCCCTCGTAGACGTCGCCGGTGGGATAGGTCGCCTTACCCTGGCCCTCGATCACGCCGGCCACCCAGTCGCCGGTATAGCGGAACCCGTCGGGCATGGTCAGCTCGCCCGTGCCGTCACGCAGGCCGGCGCGGAAGGTGCCGGTATAGACCGTGCCGTCGGGATAGGTTGCCGTGCCGGTGCCGTCGCGCTGGCCGGCCTTCCAGTCGCCTTCATAGCGGTAGCCGTCGGGATAGGTCATCGTGCCGCGGCCTTCGGGCTGGGCGCCGGCGAATTCGCCTTCGTAGACCAGGCCGGTCGCATAGGTGGCGCGGCCGCTGCCCTGGATCACCCCGCCGACCCAGGTGCCGGTGAAGGTCGATCCGTCGGGATAGGTGATCGCGCCCTGGCCTTCCGCCTGATCGGCCTTCATCGCGCCGACATAGACTGATCCGTCGGGATAGGTGACGGTGCCGGTGCCTTCCATCCGGCCCTCGACCCAGGACCCTTCGTACTTGAACCCGTCCTTGGCGACGAACCGGCCCTCGCCGTGGCGGCGGTCGGCGCGGTAGCCGCCCTCATAGACATCGCCCGAGGCATGGGTGGTCTTGCCCCTGCCTTCGCGCTGGCCGTTGACGAAGGCGCCTTCGTAGACATCGCCGTTCGGCTGGGTCAGCGTGCCGGTGCCGTTGATCTGCCCGGCGGCCCAGTCGCCGGCATAGGTGGTGCCGTTCGGCATGACCAGCGTGCCCTTGCCCTCACGCTGGCCGTTGACCATGCCGCCTTCGTAGGTGGCGCCGTCGGCATAGGTGATCTTGCCGCTGCCCTGCTTTTCACCGGCCACCCAGTCGCCTTCGTAGCGATAGCCGCCGGGGTTCTCGAGCGTGCCCTTCCCCTCATGCTTGCCGTTGACGAAGCTGCCGGTATAGACGGCGCCGTTCGGATAGGTGGCCCGGCCCTCGCCGGTCATCTTGCCCATCACCCAGTCGCCGTCATAGCTGCCGCCGTCGGCAAAGACGATCTTGCCCTTGCCGTTCGGCTGGCCCTTCTCGAACGTGCCCTCGTAGACCGAACCGTTCGGGTATTTCGCCGTGCCCTGTCCCTTGATCTCGCCATCGACCCAGTCGCCGGAATATTCGTAGCCGTTGGGCAGGGTATAGGTGCCCTTGCCATGCTGGCGGCCGTTGCGGAACGTGCCTTCGTAGACCGACCCGTCGTCATACTGCTTGGTGATGACCTCGCCCTCGGCCTGTGCGGCGGCGGGCGGGGCGGGCAGGGTTGCAAGGGGAACCGCAAGGGCAATCGCGGCAGCGGTCAGGGTTGCCGGGAAAATGCGCATGGCTCGGGGCCTCCGGGGTCGATTCAGCCAAGCCTAAGCGCCGGGCGGGTATCCTGTCCAGTCAGGGCCCCCTCAGGGGAAGCGCGGGCTTCCGCCGGCGCGCGGCGGCGGCTAGAAGCGGGGAAGACGCGCGATGAGGAGACGGCGATGACCGACAGGTTCCGGCTGACGCTGGTGCAGGCGAACCCCGTGCTGGGCGACATCGCCGGCAATGCCGCCAGGGCGCGCGCCTTCTGGGAGGCGGGGCGTGCGGCGGGCGCCGACATGGTGGCGCTGACCGAAATGTTCATCACCGGCTACCAGACGCAGGACCTGATCCTGAAGCGCGCCTTCCAGGACGCGGCCATCGCCGCGATCGAGGCGCTGGCGCGCGACTGCGCCGACGGCCCGGCCCTGGGGATCGGCGGGCCGGCGCGGAAGGACGGGCGGCTTTTCAACGCCTGGTATGTCCTGCAGGGCGGGCGGGTGACGGCGACGGTCCTGAAGCACCACCTGCCGAACGAGGCGGTCTTCGACGAGAAGCGGGTGTTTTCCTCGGCCGAGGTCGCCGGGCCCTACGTGGTGAACGGCGTCCGCATCGGCACGCCGATCTGCGAGGATGCCTGGCACCCGGACGTGGCCGAGACGCTGCAGGAGACGGGGGCGGAAATCCTGCTGGTGCCCAATGGCTCGCCCTATCACCGCGGCAAGCCGAACCTGCGGCTGAACCTGATGGTGGCCCGCGTCATCGAGACCGGCCTGCCGCTGGTCTATCTGAACATGATCGGCGGGCAGGACGATCAGGTGTTCGACGGATCAAGCATGGTGCTGAACCCCGGCGGCGGGCTGGCGGTGCAGATGCCGCAGTTCGACGAAAGCGTGACCACCGTCGATTTCCGCCGGACGCCGGACGGCTGGCGCGCCGATCCGGGCGAGATCGCGCCGATCCCGCCGATCGGCGAGGCGGACTATCGGGCCTGCGTCCTGTCGCTGGCCGACTACATGGCGAAATGCGGGTTCAAGAAGGCGCTCCTCGGCCTGTCGGGCGGCATCGACAGCGCCATCGTCGCCGCCATCGCCTCAGATGCGCTGGGGCCGGAAAACGTGCGCTGCGTGATGCTGCCCTCGGAATTCACCTCCGCCCATTCGCTTGAGGATGCGGTCGAATGCGCCCGGCGGCTGGGCTGCCGGCTGGACACGGTCCCGATCAGCGGCCCGCAGGCGGCGGTGGGGCAGGCGCTGGCGCCGCTGTTTCAGGGCACCGAGCCGGGGATCACCGAAGAGAACATCCAGTCCCGCCTGCGCGGCGTCCTGCTGATGGCGCTGTCGAACAAGTTCGGCGAGATGCTGTTGACCACCGGCAACAAGAGCGAGATGGCCGTCGGCTACTGCACGATCTACGGCGACATGAACGGCGGCTACAACCCGGTCAAGGACATGTACAAGACCCGGATGTTCCTGACCGCGAAATGGCGGAACGAGAACCACCGGCCCTGGATGAAGGGCCCGGCGGGCGAGGTGATCCCGGCGCGGATCATCACCAAGCCGCCAAGCGCCGAACTGCGCGCGAACCAGACCGATCAGGACAGCCTGCCGCCCTACGATGTGCTGGACGCGATCCTGGAAGGGCTGGTCGAACGCGACGAATCGGTGGCCGATCTGGTGGCCAGGGGCTTCGACCGGGCCACGGTGAAGAAGGTCGAACACCTGCTTTACCTGGCCGAATACAAGCGGTTCCAGTCGGCCCCCGGCACAAGGCTGACGCAGAAGGCCTTCTGGCTCGACCGCCGCTATCCGATCGCAATGCGCTGGCGCGATCCGGGCTGACCCGGCCATGAAATGGCCGCGAAGCGCCCACGCGCGCTTCACATTCAAACCGCCAGTTGGGCCACGAACCCTTGCACCCCGGGCCCCTCATGTCGCGACCGAACTGCCAATCCGCTCCGCCGCCGCTGCTGCGCTGGCCGCTGCCCCTTGCCGTTGTGCTTGCGGCTGCGCCGGCTGCGGCCGAAACCACCTGCTATGGCGACGGCGCCTACAGGGTCTGCACCACCATCAAGACCCATGCCGACGGCTCGATGGAGGTCTATTCCTCGGACAGTATGGGCAATACCTATTCATCGTCGACCGATGTCACCACGGGCTACGATGGTTCGATATCAGTCGAAAGCCGCGATTCTCTGGGAAACAGCTACCAGATCGACAGCTGGACGGACGCCCTGGGCTCGCATAGCCGCGATTCCCTCGGCAACGAATGCACGATCACCCGCACCGGCCAGATGATCGGCTGCGATGACTGAGGTCGACCCGCCCATCCGCCGCCCCGCCGACGGCAAAGTTGGCGCCGAAGAGCAAGCCTTGCGCCAGGCCCTGGCGGCAAAGCCGCCGGCCCCACCCGGCACGCGCCGACGTTCTCCGCTGCGGGTGATCGTCCTGCTGTGCCTTCTGCTGGCCGGGGTGGTGGGTGCGAACCATTTTCAGCTGAACCGCCATGCGCAGCAGGCGCTGAAATCCACCTCTGTCGATGTTCTGGCCTATTATCGCTACGGCGTCCTTCCAGATACAATCGTCTATGACCTGCGCGATGTCGGCGGCACCGCAAGCACGGCCGAGATCATGGGCAATTTCATGCGCTTTGCCGAAGCGCTGAAGGATCGTCGCTTCAGCGAGATTCACCTTGCCTGGCGGGGCGAGACGCGCTTCGTCCTTGGTGGCCGCGACTTCCGGACCATCGGCGCGGAACTTTCCTGGCAGAATCCCATCTACACGCTGCGGACCTTTCCCGAGAAGCTGAAGACGCCGCAAGGGCTCAGCGCTTTCAGCAGCTGGAGCGGGGGTATGCTGGGGGTCACCGCAGCGCAGATGGAAGATTTGAACCGGATGGCCGAACGCTGGTTCCTGAAAGACCTGCGATACTGACCGCGCGACGGCCGTGGCGATGGTGGCCGGAAGGGCAGGGCGGCAGACGGCGCAATGCTGCCATGCAACGGGATCATGGTTTTCCCGCACATCGCCATGGCGCAGGCCGGATCAGGACGCTATCGCAAACCCGTATCCCGCATCCAGCTTTCGGTCCCGCGCATGACCCACCGGCCAAACCTCTTTCTGGCGATCCTTGCCCTTGCGCTGGGTGCCTTTGCCATCGGCACTTCGGAATTCGCCGCGATGGGGTTGCTGCCCTGGTATGCGGCCGACCTTGGCGTGACCGAGCCGCAGGCGGGCCATGTCATCAGCGCCTATGCGCTGGGCGTGGTCGTCGGCGCACCGATCACCACCATTCTGGGCGCGCGGCTGCCGCGGAGGCGCTATGTCGCCGCGCTGATCGGCGCCTATGGCCTTCTGAACCTTCTGGCGGCCATGCTGCCCGGCTTCGGCACGCTGGTCGCCACCCGCTTCGCGGCGGGGCTGCCGCATGGCGGCTATCTGGGCGTCGCCATGCTGATGGCGGCCGATGCGCTGCCGCGTGACCAGCGCGCGCGCGGGGTGACGCAGGTCATCCTTGGCCTGACGGTGGCGAATATCCTGGGCGTGCCCCTGGCCGGCGCGCTGGGGCAGGGGCTGGGCTGGCGCTGGGGTTTCGCGCTGCCGGGCGTGCTGGCGCTGCTGGCGGGCGGGCTGATCCTGAAATGGGCGCCGCGGCAGGGCGTCGACCCTGAGGCGCGGCCGATGCGCGAACTGGCGGCGCTGGCCAACCCTTCGGTCATGCTGACGCTGCTGGTGGGCGTCGTCGGATCGGGCGGGCTGTTCGCCGTCTATGGCTATCTCTCGGCCGCGATGCTGGCGACGACCACGCCGCCGGTCTGGGCGGTGCCGGCGCTCTTGTCGCTCTTCGGCATCGGCGCGACGCTGGGCAGCATCCTGGCGGCGCGGGTGACGATCCGGCTTGGGCCGATGCGGGCGGCGGCGGTGCTGATGCTGGTGGCGCTGGTCTCGCAGGGGATTGCCGCCTGGGCGGTGGGCGACTGGCTGCTGATGCTGGCCTCGTCCTTCATCCTCGGGCTTGGCTGCAACGTCTTTGTGCCGCTGCAGACCCGGCTGATGGACGTGGGCGGCAAGGCGCAAAGCATGGCCGCGGCGATGAACCACGCGGCCTTCAACGCCGCCAATGCCCTTGGCCCCTGGCTGGCCGGTCTGGCGCTGGCGGCGGGCTGGGGCTGGCGCGCGCCCGGCATCGTCGGGATCGCGCTGTCGGTTGCCGGCCTGTTCGCGCTGGCGCTGGCCGCGGCCCATGCGGCGCGGCGCGGCCCGCCGGTCGGCGCGATGATCAGATTTCGGTAACCGCGGCCTCGGGCAGCAGGCGCATCACGTCTTCGGGCCGGCAGAGCTGGGTGGCGTCGGTCATCACCGCCGCCGCGGCCGCCGCCGCCGCCAGCGCCAGCGCCTCGGCATCGGACTGGCCGCGCGCCATGGCAAGGACAAGGCCGGCGACGAAACTGTCGCCCGCGCCCACCGCCGACTTCACCTTGACCGCAGGCGCCCGGGCGAAGATGCGCCGGTCGGCGGTGGCCAGGATGTTGCCGTCCGCCCCCCGCGCCACGACCACCTTCTTTGCCACGCCCTGCTGCACCAGCGACTGCGCGAAATCGGCGGTGTCGGCGCGGTCGTGCAGCGGATGGCCGGTCAGGCTCTCGGCCTCCTCGCCGTCCATGCGCAGGATTTCCAGCCCCGGCACCGGATGCCGCACCGCCTCGATCAGCGGCTTGCCCGACGTGTCAAGGAGGATGCGGCTTTCGGGCATCGATTCGGCCAGTTCGGCGGCAAAACCCGTGGGCATGCCGGGCGGCTGGCTGCCCGAGATCACGGAAAACCCGCCGGGCCGCGCCGTGGCGCGGAGAAGCGTGAACACCCGCTCGCGCTCGGCCTTGCCCCAGACCGGGCCGGGCAGCATGAAGCGATACTGCTTGCCGGTCGATATCTCGCGCACCGAAAGCGAGGTGCGCGTCTCGCCCGGGCCAAGGATTGACAGGAAGGTGATCCCGGCCTCGCGGATCAGCCCGGCCAGACGGTCGCCGGAAAGCCCGCCAAGTGCCACCAGCGCCAGGCTTTCGCCCCCCAGCGCCCGGATCGCGCGGCTGACGTTCAGCCCGCCGCCGCCCGGATCAAGCAGCGGCTCGCCGCAGCGAAGCTTGTGGCCGGGGATGATCTCGTCGACCTCGGTCGCCATGTCGAGCGCGGGGTTCAGCGTCAGCGTAAGGATCGGCGCGGGTTGGGGCATGCGGCACCTTCTGGTCAGGGCCGCCAGACTAGCGCGCCCGCCGCGCCGGCGAAACTCCCCGGCGCGGCCTGCCTGGACGGTTGCCGCGGAAATCGCGGTCTCAGGTGGCCGGCATCAGCTGATAGCTGTGCGGGACGAAGCGGAAGCCGTCGCCCATCGGCTCGGCATGGCCCAGCGCCGGGAACGGCATGTGATAGCCGATGAACGGGATGCGGTCGGCCGCGATCATGCCGAAGACCGTCTTCCGCGCGGCCGCCGCCATCGGCTTGTCGGCGTCGAACCGCACCTCCCAGTCGGGATGCTGCAGCGAGAAGACATAGTGGTTCGCCGTGTCGGCGGTGATCGCAAGGCGCTGGCCGTCGCTTTCCACCACATAGACCATGTGGCCCGGCGTATGGCCGGCGGCGAGCATCGCCGTGATCCCCGGCGCGGCGGTGCCGCCGTCTTCGAGGAAGGTCATCTTCTCGGCCAAGGGGCGCACCTTGGCATCGAACCCCTCGTTCGCCTGGCCCGCCCAATGGTCGAATTCGGCGCGCCCGGTGACATAGGCCGCATTGGGGAAGAACGGCGCGCCATCCGCCCCGGTCAGCCCGCCGATATGGTCGCCATGCATGTGGGTGATGACGACCAGGGTGATCTGTTCGGGCGACACGCCCGCCGCTGCCAGCGCGGCACCGGTGCCTTCGGCGGAAAGGCCGGTGTCGAACAGCACAAGCCCCGTCCCGGTGTTGACCAGCGTCGGCGTGAAGAAATTCCGGCCAAGGTCCGCGGAAATGAAATTCGCCGCGGCGACGGCGGCGAAATCCTCGGCGCTGGCGTTCAGGCCGAAAATCTCGTGCGGCTTCTCCATCGGGCGTGACCCGGCGGAAAGCGCGGTCACCTCGAACCCGCCCAGCATCACCCGCCAGAACGGCGGAAAGCCCGCGCCCAGCATCGGGGCCTGAGCGGCGGCGGGGCGCGCGAATGCGGCGGCAAGGGGAAGTGCGGCAGCCGCGGCGATCGCCTGGCGGCGCGAGAATCTGGTCATCCTGTCCTCCTTCTGCAGCTTGAAGGAAAACCATAGCCCGTTTCGCGCCGCGTGCCGTTCACACAACCGTCAGGCGTCATTCCCACCAGGGATCGACGGCGGCGATGTCGTCGTCGGACCAGCCGAAATGATGCGCCAGTTCGTGAATGACCACATGCGACACAAGCTCGCCGATCGAGACGTTGCCGCGTTCGGCCCATTCATCGAGGATCGGCCGGCGGAACAGCCAGACCAGATCGGGCCGCGGCGCCGGGTCCGACACCGATTTCTCGGTCAATGGCGTGCCTTCGTAGAGGCCGGTCAGTTCGAACGGGTCGGAAAGACCCATGGCGTCCAGCACATCGTCGTCGGGGAAATCCTCGATCCTGAGGACCACATGGGTTGCAGGACCGCGCCAGGGTTCGGGCAGGTTCGCCACCGTGTCATGCGCCAGTTGTTCGATCAGCGCCAGCGACGGCGCGCAGGCGTCGGGCGAGGGGTCTTGGATCGCGGGATCAGGGGGCGCATCATCGGACATGGCGTCAGGCTAGACCGCGCGGCGCCGGGCGGGAAGGGGGGGCGTCATGGCCTATCAGGCAAAGACGAAAAGCGCGCCCTTCCGGCGCGACGACTGGATCGCGACGGTCGACCCCGCGCGGCGGGACGAGGCCGGGCGCCTGCTGGACCTGTTCTGTCGGGTGACCGGGTGGGAACCGCGGCTCTGGGGGCCGTCGATCGTCGGCTTCGGGCGCTATGCCTATCGCTATGCCTCCGGCCACGCCGGCGAGGCGGCGGCGACCGGGTTCTCGCCGCGCCGCGCCGAACTGGTGGTCTACATCCTGCCCGGCTATGCCGATTTCGGCCCGCTGCTGGCGCGGCTGGGGCCGCACCGGATTGGCAAGTCCTGCCTTTACATCCGCCGGCTGGACCGGGTGGACGAAGGCGTGCTGGCCGAACTGATCCGCGCCGGGCTGGACGATCTGGCCCGCCAATGGCCGATCCATCCGGTCTGACTGCGGCAGGGCCGCGAGCGGGACCGGGGCGGCAAACTGGACAAACCCCCGCCCCTGTGACAGGGAAGGCGCGTTCCAAGGAGAGCCGCATGTCCGCACCGGTTGTCACCCGCTTCGCCCCCTCGCCGACCGGCTATATCCATGTCGGCAACCTGCGCACCGCGCTGATGAACTACCTGATCGCCCGCAAGTCGGGCGGCACGTTCATCCTGCGGCTGGACGACACCGACCAGGAACGGTCGAAGCAGGAATATGCCGACGGGATCATGGCCGATCTCGACTGGCTGGGCCTCAACTGGGACCGGATCGAGAAGCAGTCGCTGCGCTATGACCGCTACCGCGCCGCGGCCGACAGGCTGCGCGCCGACGGCCGGTTCTACGAATGTTTCGAAACACCCGGCGAACTGGACCTGAAGCGGAAGAAGCTGCTGGGCATGGGCCGGCCGCCGGTCTACGACCGCGCGTCGCTGGGCCTGACCGATGACCAGCAGGCTGCCTTCCGGGCCGAGGGGCGGGTGGGCTACTGGCGGTTCCTGCTGAACCAGACCCGGATCGAATGGACCGACGGGATCATCGGCCCGATCTCGATCGACGCGGCCTCGGTCTCGGACCCGGTGCTGATCCGCGCCGACGGTCAGGTGCTTTACACCTTCGCCTCTTCGGTGGACGACGTGGAAATGGGCGTGACCCATATCGTCCGCGGCGCCGACCATGTGACGAACACCGCGACCCAGATCCAGATCATGGAGGCGCTGGGCGGAACGCCGCCCGCCTTCGCCCACCATTCGCTGCTGACCGGCGCACAGGGCGAGGAACTGTCGAAACGGCTTGGCACGCTTTCCTTGCGCGACCTGCGCGCGAAAGGGGTGGAGCCGATGGCGCTGCTGTCGCTGATGGCGCGGCTGGGGTCGTCGAAGCCGGTGGAACTGGCCGCGTCGCTGGACGACCTGGCGGCGGGCTTCGACATCGGCAGTTTCGGCGCGGCGCCGACCAAGTTCGATGCCGACGATCTTTTCCCGCTGACCCGCGGCATCGTGCAGGGGTTTGCGTTCGATAAGGTCAAGGACCGCATCGCCGCGCTGGGCGTGCCCGCGGACGAGGCCGAGGGGTTCTGGGCCGTCGCCAAGGCCAACATCACCGTGCTGGACGATCTGGCCGGCTGGTGGGAGCTGATCAGCAAGGGCGCCGATCCCGTGGTGGATGAGGCCGACCGCGATTTCGTGGCACGGGCCCTTGCCCTGCTGCCCGCCCGCCCCTGGACCGAGGCGACCTGGGGCGAATGGACGGGCGCCGTGAAGGCGGCGACCGGCCGCAAGGGGCGCGATCTCTTCATGCCGCTCAGGAAGGCGCTGACCGGGCAGGCGCACGGGCCGGACATGGCGCAGCTGATGCCGCATCTGAAGGTGGTCCGCGGCGCCTGAGCCGGCGAACCCAGGCCGGGGGCTTCGCGCCCCCGGACCCCCGCGGGATACTTCCGGGCAGAAGATGAGGCGGGCCCGGCGCGTCGCAACCGCCCGGCATACCGTCGCATCCAGATTTCCCTTGCCGGCCCGCGCGGGCTTGGGCTAGTCAGGAAGCGTCAGTTCGGGAGAATCCGGCGCCTTCGGGCGACGGTGCCGAAGGAGCAACCGCCCCGGTAAACTCTCAGGCGCAGGGACCGTTCTGGCACAGGAACTCTGGAGAGTGGCGCAAGGGCGCCCGCCGAAGGGATAACGATCTCAGGCGCCGTGGCTGCGGCAGGGACAGAGGGGGCACCGTGCGGCAGGGGAACTGCCGTGATCGGTGCCGGATCACGTCCGGCTGTGAAAGGGGTGGCGGCGTGACAGAGCTTTCGCGTCTGAAACTGCACGACCTGCATGTGGAACTGGGCGGCCGGATGGTGCCCTTCGCGGGCTATGAAATGCCGGTCCAGTATCCGGCCGGAGTGATGAAGGAACACCTGCACACGCGGGCCGCGGCGGGGCTGTTCGATGTCAGCCACATGGGGCAGGTGATCCTGCGGCCGAAGCGGGACATGGCGGCGCTGGTCGCCGGGTTCGAGGCGATGATGCCCGTCGACGTGGCGGGCCTGGCCGAGGGGCGGCAGCGCTATGGTCTCTTCACCAATGACGCGGGCGGCGTGCTGGACGACCTGATGTTCGCCAACCGGGGCGACCACCTGTTCGTGGTGGTGAACGCGGCCTGCAAGGCGGCCGACATCGCCCTGATGCAGGCGGCGCTGGTCGATGTGGCCGAGGTGCAGCCGGTGACCGACCGCTGCCTGCTGGCGCTGCAGGGCCCGGCGGCCGAAGCCGCGCTGGCGCGGATCGTGCCGGGTGTCGCGGCGATGCGGTTCATGGACGTCGGCATTTTCGACGGCGCGTTCGGCGCGCTCTGGATCAGCCGGTCGGGCTATACCGGCGAGGACGGGTTCGAGATCTCGGTGCCCGAGGCCAGGGCCGAGGCCTTCGCCCGCGCGCTTCTGGCGATGGAGGACGTCCTGCCGATCGGCCTTGGCGCGCGCGACAGCCTGCGGCTGGAGGCGGGGCTTTGCCTTTACGGCCATGACCTTGACGAAACGACCACCCCGGTCGAGGCCGGGCTGACCTGGGCGATCCAGAAGGCCCGGCGGGCCGGCGGCGCGCGCGAGGGCGGCTTTCCCGGCGCGGCACGCATCCTGCGCGAACTGGCCGAAGGGCCGGCGCGGCTGCGCGTGGGCCTGCGCCCCGAGGGGCGCGCGCCGATGCGCGAGGGAACCCTGCTCTTCAACGGCGAGGCCGGGGTCGGCACGATCGCCTCGGGCGGGTTCGGCCCCTCGGTCGAGGCGCCGGTCGCCATGGCCTATCTTCCCGCGGGGCTGGCCGCCCCCGGAACCCGGCTTGAGGGCGAGGTGCGCGGCAAGCGCCTGCCCGTGACCGTGGCCGAGATGCCTTTCCATCCCACCTCCTACAAACGCTGAGGGCACGCGATGAAATACACCAAGGAACATGAATGGCTGCGCGTCGAGGGCGAGCTGGTCGTCGTCGGCATCACCGAACATGCGGCCGAGGCGCTGGGCGACGTGGTCTTTGTCGAACTGCCCGAGACCGGGACACAGGTGGCCGAGGGCGACGAGGTCTGCGTGATCGAGAGCGTCAAGGCGGCGTCGGACATCCTGGCGCCGGTCGACGGCGAGATCGTCGCGGTGAACGGCGCGCTTTCCGACAGCCCGGCGCTGGTCAACGAAGACCCGCTGGGTGCGGGCTGGTTCTTCAAGATGAAGCTGGATGATCTGGCCGTGCTGGATCAGTTCATGGACGAGGACGAATACAAGGAAATGGTCGGCTGAGGGCCGCCCAGCAAGGAACCGCCGGGGGGCCAGCCCCCCGGACCCCCGGGATATTTGTGGACAGAAGATGAGGGAAGCATCGCTTCCCGCTGTCCGGGAGTTGGGCCATGACCTTCACGCCGACCGACTACAACCCCTATGATTTCGCCAACCGCCGCCACATCGGCCCCTCGCCGGCCGAGATGGAGGAGATGCTGAAGGCGGTGGGCGTGCCCACGCTCGACGCGCTGATCGACGAGACGGTGCCGAAGGCGATCCGCCAGAAGGCGGCGCTGGACTGGGCGCCCCTGTCCGAGCATGAGCTCTTGGCGCGGATGCACGAGGTTGCGGCGAAGAACCGGGTGATGACCAGCCTGATCGGGCAGGGCTATTACGGCACGGTGACGCCGCCGGCGATCCAGCGCAACATCCTGGAAAACCCGGCCTGGTACACGGCCTATACGCCCTACCAGCCGGAAATCGCCCAGGGGCGGCTTGAGGCGCTCTTGAACTTCCAGACCATGGTCTGCGACCTGACGGGGCTGGATGTGGCGAATGCGAGCCTCCTGGACGAGGCGACGGCGGCGGCCGAGGCCATGGCCATGGCCGAACGGGTGGCGAAGTCGAAGGCCAGGGCCTTCTTCATCGACCGGTTCTGCCATCCCCAGACGATTGCCGTGATCAGGACCCGCGCGCTGCCTCTCGGGATCGAGATCATCGAGGACATGGTCGAGAATCTGGACGCCACCAAGGTCTTCGGCGCGATCTTCCAGTATCCGGGCAGCTATGGCCATGTCCGCGACTTCACGCCCGAGATCGCGGCGCTGCACGGGGCGGGCGCGGTGGCGGTGGTGGCGACCGACCTGCTGGCGCTGTGCCTGCTGAAGGAGCCGGGCGCGATGGGGGCCGATATCGCCGTGGGGTCGGCGCAGCGCTTTGGCGTGCCCATGGGCTATGGCGGGCCGCATGCGGCCTTCATGGCGGTGAAGGATGCCCACAAGCGGCAGATGCCCGGACGGATCGTCGGGGTTTCCGTCGATGCGAACGGCAACCGCGCCTACCGGCTGTCGCTGCAGACGCGCGAGCAGCATATCCGGCGCGAGAAGGCCACCTCGAACGTCTGCACCGCGCAGGCGCTTCTGGCGGTGATGGCCAGCATGTATGCCGTCTTCCACGGGCCGAAGGGGCTGCGCGCCATTGCCGAACGGGTGCATTTCCTGACCCAGCGGCTGTCGCGGGCGCTGAAGGCGGCCGGGGCGAAGGTCAGCCCCAGGGCGTTCTTCGACACGATCACCGTCGAGGTGGGGGTGGGGCAGGCCGGCATCATGGCCGCCGCCCGGGCCGAGGGGCTGAACTTCCGCCGGATCGGCAACGACCGGATCGGCATCAGCCTCGACGAGACATCGGACGAGAAGGTGCTGATGCGCGTGCTGCGCGCCTTCGGCATCCACGGCCTGCCGCCGCACCGGGCGGGTCTTGGCTTCCCGGAAGACATGCTGCGGAACACGGAATATCTGACCCATCCGGTCTTCCAGATGAACCGGGCGGAATCCGAGATGATGCGCTACATGCGCCGCCTTTCCGACCGCGACCTGGCGCTGGACCGGGCGATGATCCCCTTGGGCAGCTGCACCATGAAGCTGAACGCGGCGGCCGAGATGATGCCGCTGACCTGGCCCGAATTCGGCAGCCTGCACCCGTTCGTGCCGCCGGATCAGGCCCTGGGCTACAAGGAGGCGATCGACGACCTGACGGCCAAACTGTGCGAGATCACCGGCTATGACGCCTTTTCCATGCAGCCGAATTCGGGCGCGCAGGGCGAATATGCCGGGCTTCTGACCATCCTTGCCTATCACCGGGCGCGGGGCGACCATGACCGCAAGGTCTGCCTGATCCCGGTTTCGGCGCATGGCACCAATCCGGCCAGCGCCCAGATGGCGGGGATGGAGGTGGTTGTCGTCAAGGCCGCGCCGAACGGCGACATCGACCTTGAGGATTTCCGCGCCCGCGCCGAGGCCGCGGGGCCGCGGCTGGCGGCCTGCATGATCACCTATCCCTCGACCCATGGCGTCTTCGAGGAGACGGTGAAGGACGTCTGCCGGATCACCCATGATCATGGCGGCCAGGTCTATATCGACGGCGCCAACATGAACGCGCTGGTCGGTCTGGTGAAACCGGGCGAGATCGGCGGCGACGTCAGCCACCTGAACCTGCACAAGACATTCGCCATCCCGCATGGCGGCGGCGGTCCGGGCATGGGGCCGATCGGGGTTCGCGCGCATCTGGCGCCGCATCTGCCGGGCCATCCGGAAACCGGCGGGGAAGAGGGGCCGGTTTCGGCCGCGCCCTATGGCAGCGCGTCGATCCTGCTGATCAGCTGGGCCTATTGCCTGATGATGGGCGGGCGCGGGCTGACCCAGGCAACGCGGGTGGCGATCCTGAACGCGAACTACATCGCCAGCCGGCTGTCCGGGGCCTATCCGATCCTGTTCATGGGCAACCGTGGCCGGGTGGCGCATGAATGCATCCTCGACACGCGCGCCTTTGCCGATGCCGGCGTGACCGTGGACGACATCGCCAAGCGGCTGATCGACAACGGTTTCCACGCGCCGACGATGTCCTGGCCGGTGGCGGGGACGCTGATGGTGGAGCCGACCGAATCCGAGACCAAGGCCGAGATCGACCGTTTCATCACCGCGCTTCTGGCGATCCGGAAAGAGATCGGCGCCGTCGAGGCGGGCGAGATCGCGGCCGAAGACAGCCCGCTGCGCCATGCGCCGCATACGGTGAACGATCTGGTGGCCGACTGGACGCGGAAATACAGCCGCGAGGAAGGATGCTTCCCGCCGGGGTCGTTTCGCGTCGACAAATACTGGCCGCCGGTCGGCCGGGTGGACAATGTCTATGGCGACCGGAACCTGGTCTGCATCTGCCCGCCGGTGGAAAGCTACGCCGAGGCGGCCGAATAGCGACGCAGCCGGACGGCCGCGCCGTCAGGGCGCGGCCGCGCGCTGGGGCGGGCTTGCGGGCTTGGCCCGGCCGGAAAGCTGCGCGGGCTTGGCGCCGCCCGCGCCGCTGCCAAGGACCGGCTTCGCGGGGGCCGGCTCGGGCGCGCTGGCGGTCATGCCGCCGGCATGGTCGTCAAGGCAGCCCCGCGCCATGGCGATGGCGCCGCCAAGGCCCCGCACGTCGAGGGACTGGTCGATCCCCACGCCCAGAAGCCGCAGGTAGGCGCCCTGCGTCAGGAAGTCGATCGCGGCATCAAGGTCCAGTATGGTGAAGCCGATATAGGCCTCGCTCGCACCGAAGGCCTCTCCGGTGATCGGCCAGCCGACCTCGGTCATCAGCGAGGCCGGATAGCTGCCGCCATCCTCGAACGTGACGCCCGGCGCGGTCAGGTAGACCGTCAGGCTGTCGTCGGGATAGAGCGAGACCCAGATCTGCTCGCCATCGACATAGCCCACGCTGGCGTAGCAATAGACGAAGGCCCCGTCGCTGCCGCCATCGGCCGCGCCATACCAGTTGCCGGAATAGAACTCGGTCCCCGGGATGTCGTCGGCGCGGGCCGGCGGGGCTGCGGCCAGGAACGCCGCGGCAAGCAGCGGGGCGGCCGGAAACGGGCGGGCGGGAAGCAGGGCGCGCATCGGAACCTCCATCATCTGCCGGGGGCGGCGCAGGGCCCGGGCGGCGGGTGACGCCACGCTAGCACGGGTGGCCGATTCCCCGAAATCGGCGTCGCCGGGCGGCTGCGGCTGCCGTCAGCGGCGGATGCCCCTTGCGCTGGGGCGCGGGAAGAACGAACCTGCAGCCAGGAGGCCCGCGATGATCGAGATCAGCCCGAGCAAGGTGGTGCAGGTGATATTCCTTGCCCGAGAGGAGCGGGCGGGCGAGGCCGAACTGCATGCGTTCATCGGCGGGCTGAATGCCGAGGAACAGGCGCATCTGACCGCGATCGCCTGGGTCGGCCGCGGCGCGTTCGAGGCTGAGGAATACGGCGATGCGGTGGAAACCGCCTTCACCGAGGCGACCACCCCCACGGCAGACTATCTGATGGGCATGCCGCATCTGGCCGAGAACCTTGAATCCGGGCTGGATGCTTTGGGCGTCGATGTCTCGGGCGAAGAGGAAGACCTGCTCTGACCCTTGCGCAGACGCCGGCTGCCGCCAATATATTCCCGTATCGGAATGTGAGGCTGCGATGACACCGACACCGGATGCCGTCAGACTGACCTGCGCCACCTGCGGCCAGGCGAACCGGGTGCCCCGGGCGCGGCTTGCGCAGGGGCCGAAATGCGGTTCCTGCGGCGAGCCGCTGGCCGATGGCCGCGTGGCCGAACTGGATGCGGCGACGCATGACAAGGTGGTGCGCGGCGACGGGCTGCCGGTGCTGGTCGACTACTGGGCGCCATGGTGCGGGCCCTGCCGGGCGATGGCCCCCGAATTCGCCCGGGCCGCCACGACGCTGGCGCCATCGGTGCGGCTGATGAAGCTGAACACCCAGGATTTCCCGGCCATCGCGCAGCGGGCCGACATCCGCGGCATCCCGGCGCTGGTGCTGTATCAGGGCGGGCGCGAAATCGCCCGGCTGGCCGGCGCGCGCCCCGCGGCCGAGATCGCCGCCTTCGTCCGCCAGAGCGCCGGCTGACCGCGCGGACCTGCGACGCGCGCGCGCGTCGCAACCCCCCGGCCCACCCTTGACAAGGGCCGGCCGCTGGGCCAGATAGCCGGCCACGGTCATTGGGGCAGTAGCTCAGTTGGGAGAGCGTATCGTTCGCAATGATAAGGTCAGGGGTTCGATCCCCCTCTGCTCCACCAATGACCGGCTCCATTGCATTGATGTCTAAGGCCTGACGCCTCGCCCGGGCGCGTGGCTTGCGTCACCCGGCCGCGACCGCCCGGCCGGGTGAGCCCTGCCGCCTGTCGCGGCCGGCCGAAGGGCAACGGCAGGGGTGCGGGACCGCCGCACCGCCCAAGGCCCGCGCCAGCGCTCAGGACGGGAAACCGTCGCGGTCCAGCGGCCAGACCGGGCGGCGGACGCGGGAATAGGGGCGCAGGTGGGCCTGGGGCGTGGCCAGCGCGCCGCTGTCGCAGACGATCACCTTGCCCGCGACCGGCTCGAAGGCGGCGCGGAAGTGCTGCATCGACTTCACGACCAGAAAGCGCAGCCGCTTGGGCTCGATGCCGAAGGCGCGGACCTGCTGGAGGTCGAGCATCTGTTCGTTCAGCGTCACGACCAGAATGTCGATCCCCTTCACCCGGAAGACGGCGGTCGGGCCGAAGCTGTGGGTGATGCCGCCCAGGATCGGCCCGTCACCGGTGTAGGTGCCGTCCGACAGGTGGATGACCTCGCCCGTCAGCCGCAGCGGCCCGCCGCCGAAGGCCGGATCGCACTTGCCGCCAAGGTCGAGCGTCACCGTCTCGCCGACCCGGTGGCGGTGCAGCTCCGCTGCCGCCCCGGGATCGATCATCGGCGCGAAGCCGCCCCCCGTCGCCCCCGCTTTCAGAAGCTCATCCAGAAGCGCGGTGGCATCGCCATAGGCGCCCGCCCCCGGATTGTCGGCATAGTCCGCGATGACCAGCGGGCCACGCGCGGCGTCGAAGGCCGGCGCCTCTGCCGCCGCCTCGGCGGGCGTGAGGAAGCGGTTCGCCACCTGCCCGCGATTGGCCCAGATGCGGCCCGCCAGCCCTTCGGCGATCTCCCGCGCGCGGGCTGCGGCGCCCGCATCGTGGGTGACAAGCACCGTCGGCCCCATCTCGGTGATGTCGGCCTCGGAAAACCCAGCATTGACCGAGACGGCGAGGATGCCGTGCTCGGCCTCACTCGCCCTGGCATCGGCATAAAGCGCCGCCGTTTCCGGCACGTCGGTCCGCCCGGCATTGGCTTCGTCCAGCATCGGCACATGGACCCGCAGGGTGACGGGCCGGATCGCCCCGCGCATCGCCGCGTCCAGCAGCCGACCGGCGTGGCGGCCGGTCTCGCGCATGTCGATGTGGGGATAGGTCTTGTAGCTGACGAAAATCTGCGCCTGCCGCACCATCGCAGGCGTTACCATCGCATGCAGATCCAGCGTGACGGCGATGGGCAGGTCCGGGCCGACGATCTCTCGCAGACGGTGCAGAAGCTCGCCTTCGCCATCCTCGCAGAAGGTCGGGACCATCGAGCCGTGCAGGCTGAGCAGGATGCCGTCGAGCGTGGCGCGATGGTCCCGCGCGGCATCGCAGATGATCCCGGCGATGTGCTCGTAAGCCTCACGCGCGACACGGGCGCCGGGGTTGGCATGGGCCGAGACGCTGTGGCTCACGCGCCAGCCCGCCTCGCGCCCGGCGTCGAGGAACCCGGCCAGTTCGTCGTTCACATTGCCGAAGCGGTCGACGGCCGCCTGCCCGAGATCGAGCACCTCGTCGCGGAAATCCTGCAGCGTGGTTTCGCCCTGCTTGAAGGTGTTGCTTTCATGGACGAAGGAACCCGTGAGGACGTGGAAGGGCATGGCAGCGGCCTTTCAGAGCGGATGGAAACAGGCGACAGGATGGGCGGGATCGTCCGAGAGCTGCGGGACCTCGCTGCGGCAGCGGTCGGTGGCCTGCGGACAGCGCGCGGCAAAGGCGCAGCCCGGCGGCAGGGCGAAGGGGCTGGGAATCTCGCCTGGCAGCGCGGCGATCTTCTGCCTGCGCGCCGGGTCGGGGGCGAAATTCGCCTGCATCAGCGCCCGGGTATAGGGATGGCGCGGGGGCGCGCGGGTATCGGGCAGCACCTCGACCACCGCGCCAAGATACATCACCACGATCCGGTCGCAGAAATAACGCACAAGGCCAAGGTCGTGGCTGATGAAGATGTAGGTCAGCCCCATCCGGTCGCGCAGGTCGGCCAGGAGCGCCACGATCTGCGCCTGGATCGAGACGTCGAGCGAGGCAGTGGGTTCGTCCAGCACCACCAGATCGGGGCTGAGCGCCAGCGCCCGCGCGATGCCGACCCGTTGGCGCTGGCCGCCGGACAGCTGGTGCGGATAGCTGGCGGCAAGACCCTCGGGCAGGCCGACCGCAGCGAGCATCGCCGCCACCCTGCCCGGCGGCACTGCCTGCTGCTGGACGCGGAAGGGCTCGGCCAGCACCTCGGCCAGGGTGTAGCGCGGATCGAGGCTGGAATAGGGGTCCTGGAACACCATCGCCATCCGCCGCCGCATCCGGCGCAGGGCTGCGGGCGGCAGTGCGGTCAGCTCGGTGCCGTCAAAGCTGACCCGGCCCGCGCTTGGCTCGATCAGCCGCAGCACCAGGCGGGCGAGTGTCGACTTGCCGCAGCCGCTTTCGCCGACGACGCCCAGCACCTCGCCCTTCGCCACGGCAAGGGTCACGTCGCGCACCGCCAGCATGCTGCGTGGGCGGGCGAAAAGTCCGCCGCCGGTGGCGAACCGTTTCGTCAGCGCCTCGATCTGGACCAGCGGTCGGGTCATGCCATGCCTCCAGGATGATGGCAGGCCACGCGGCCCCCACCAAGTCCTACAAGCGGCGGCGCGGTCGTGCGGCAGATGTCGCTCGCGCGCGGGCAGCGCGGGTGGAAGCGGCAGCCGGGCGGGAAGGCCAGCGCCGATGGGACAGCGCCGGGAATGCCGCGCAGGCTGCCCTTTGCCATGCCGTCCTGCGGGATGCAGCCGATCAGCGCAGCGGTGTAGGGATGCGCAGGGGCGGCGAAGATCGGGGCGACCGGGCCTTCCTCGGCCAGACGCCCGGCATAGAGGACGGCCACCCGGTCGCAGATTTGCGCCACCACGCCCATGTCATGCGTGATCAGCATCAGCGCCACCCCCCGGTCGCGCACCAGCGCTCCCAGAATCTGGATGATCTGCGCCTGCACCGTCACGTCCAGCGCCGTGGTCGGCTCGTCGGCGATGATCAGGTCCGGCTCGCCGGCCAGCGCCATGGCGATGACGATGCGCTGCTTCATCCCGCCCGACAGCTGGTGCGGCCAGGCCTCGGCCACCGCTGCCGCCTCGGGAATGCGCAGCCGGGTCAAGAGGTCCAGCGTCCGGGCGCGGGCGTCCTCTTTCGACAGCCCCAAGTGCAGGCGCGAGACCACATCCACCTGCGCGCCGATCCGCTGCACCGGGTCGAGCGCGGTCATCGGGTTCTGGGTGACAAAGCCGATCCGCCTGCCCCGAAGCGCACGACGCTGGCCTTCGGTCATCGCGCCCATGTCCTGCCCGTCGAACTGCACGCTGCCGCCCGTGACGCGCCCGCCGATCAACGGCAGCAGACCCATCGCCGCCATCGCCGTCAGCGACTTGCCCGAACCGCTTTCGCCCACCAGCCCGACGATCTGGCCACGCTCCACCGTCAGGCTGATCCCGTCCAGGAGCGCGGCGCGACCAATCGAGACGCTGACCTCCGACAGCTCCAGAAGCGGGCTCATGACCCCCTCCGCAGCCGCGAGCGGATGTCCAGTTCGGCCACCAGCGCATCGCCGTAAAGGTTGATGGCGACGACGGTGATCGCGACGGCAAGGCCGGGGTAGATGATCACCCAGGGCGCCTTGAACACCAGCGCCGAGCCCGCCGAGATCATCCCGCCCCAGCTTGGCACCGGCGGCTGCGCGCCAAGGCCGAAGAAGCCGAGCGTCGCTTCCAGGATGATCGCGTCGCCGGTGGCCAGCATCGCCGAGACAAGGACCGGCGCCAGCGCGTTGGGCAAGAGGTGGCGGAACAGGATATGCGCGTCGCTGGCGCCAAGCGACCGCGCCGCCTCGATGAAGGTCTCGCCCTTCAGCGTCATGATCTGCGCGCGGGTCAACCGGGTGAACTGCGCCAGATAGGCGACCGAAATGGCGATCATCGTGCCGGTGGTGCCGGGGCCGATGATGGCGACCAGGATCAGCGCGATCAGGATTTCCGGGAAGGACCAGGTCAGGTCCACCACCACCGTCACCGCGCGGTCGAGCCAGCCGCCGAACCAGGCCGCCGCCGCACCCAGCACCATGCCGCAGGCGACCGAGATCGCGATCGCCGTGGCGCTGACCGACAGCGAGGTGCGGGCGCCCCAGACCAACCGGGTCAAGAGGTCGCGCCCGAACTCGTCGGTCCCCAGCCAATGCGCGGAGGAGGCGGGCTGATAGGCGTTCGGCAGGTCCTGCACGTCATAGGCATAGGGCGACAGGACCGGCGCCAGCAGCGCGGCGGCGATGACCATGAGCAGCCAGAGGCCCGCCGCCCCGCCCTGCGGCCTTTGCAATGCGCGGGCGGGCGCGATCATGCCAGCGCCGCCCGCACCCGCGGGTCCATCAGGGCCTGCAGGATGTCGCCCAGCAGCGTGCCCAGCATCACCGCCATCGCCAGCATCAACAGGCAGGCCTGCACCACCGGATAGTCATGCTGGCTGAGCGACTTGATCAGCAGCGTCCCCAAGCCGGGCCGGGCGAAGACCACCTCAACCGTGACCGCGCCCCCCAGGATCCAGCCGATCCGCAGGGCAAGGATCGTCACCACCGGGATCAGCGCATGGCGCAGCACGTGGCGCAACTGGATGCGCAGCGGCGACAGGCCCTTGGCATGCAGAAGCGTGACGAAATCGCGCCCCGATGCCTCGATCATGGAAACCCTTGTAATGCGTGCGACCAGCGCGGTGCCGCCAAGGCCGATGGTCAGCACCGGCAGCACCAGCGAGGACCAGCCTCGCGCGCCCGAGACCGGGAACCATCCCAACCAGACCGAGAACACCAGCATCAGGATCAGCCCCAGCCAAAAGCTTGGCATCGTCGAGCCGAGAAGCACGCCGCCCATGATCGCCCGGTCCGGCCAGCGGTCACGGTTCAAGGCCGCGATCACCCCCAGACCGACGCCGGCCACGGTGGAGAACAGGAGCGCCAGCCCGCCCAGCCGCAGCGAATGCGGCAGCGCCTGGCCGATCAGGTCGGCCACCGGGCGTCGGGCGACGATGGCGGTGCCGAGATCGCCCTGCAACACCTTGCCCAGCCAGATGCCGTATTGCACCGGCAAGGGCCGGTCGAGGCCATAGCGCGCCTCCATCTCGGCCCGGGCGGTGGGGGACGATCCGATCTTCAGCAGGTTGTCGATCGGATCGCCCGGAATGAAATGCAGGATCGAAAAGATCACCACCGAGACGGCCAGGAACACCGGCACAAGCATCAAGACCCGTTTGATCAGCCAGGACAGCATGCCGGTGTTCCCGTTCCTGCGGTTACTCCTTCACTTCCATGTCCAGGAAAACGGTCGCGCCCATCTGCGGCGCGTCGATCTTCTCCGGCAGGGCGATGCGGTCCTTGTTGTAGGCATAGGCCTGGACCGGCTGGTAGATCGGCGCCATCGGGAACTGGGTCAGGACATATTCGTGGTAGGCGGTGAAGTTCGCCACCCGCTCCTCCATGTTCTTCGCCCCGGTCATCGCCGCCGCGCGCAGTTCCTCGGCCTTGGGGTCGTTGAACATCGACACGTTGGGATAGCCCAGCCGGTCGCCGCCGAAGAACCAGTCGACGATGTCGGCATTGTCCCAGGTGTAGGACCGCACCGCCAGCTGCTGCTCGCCGGTCTTGTACTGGTCGCGGATCATCGAGCTGTCGAAGGTGGTGATCTCGGCCTCGATCCCCACGGCCTTCAGCTGCGCCTGCACCACTTCGGTCAGGCGGCGGAAGATCGAATCGCTTTGCGTCCAGAGCGTGACCTTCAAGGGCTGGCCGTCCTTTTCCCGCACGCCGTTCGCGCCCATCGCCCAGCCGGCCTCGTCCAGAGCCGCGTTGGCGCGGGCGGGGTCATAATGGACCCTGGCGCCGTCCGAGACATGGCTTTCCGGCAGGGCCGAGATCAGGAAAGTATCGGCCACCGCCCCCACGCCGCCGAAGACCGAGGCGAGGATTTCCTCCTGGTTGATCGCCTTTGCCGCGGCCTCGCGCACCTTGATGTCGTCGAAGGGCGGCTTGGTCACGTTGATCGGCATGTAATAGACGTCCTGCCCCGGCAGGGTGACGATCGCGAGGTTCGCTTCCTTGCCGACCTCGCCCATCAGGTCGGCCGGGACCGACAGCAGGAAATCGACGCCGCCGGTCTTCAGTTCAAGGAAGGCGGTCGAATCCTCGGGGATTTCGCGGAAGGTCACGCGCTCGATCTTCGCCGGCCCGGCGTTGGCGGCCAGCGGCGAGCCCCAAGTATAGTCGTCGTTCCGCACCAGCACGGTTTCCTGCCCGATGGCAAAGCTCTCCAGCTTGAAGGGGCCGGTGCCGTAGACCTCGGTCACGCCGTAGTCGTCGCCAAGGGCCGCATAGGATTTCGGTTCGACCACGCCCATGAAGGTCGAGGACAGGTTGTAAAGCAGGTTCGGCTCGGGTCGCGACATCACGAATTTGACGGTATGGTCGTCGACCACCTCGACCGAGGCGATGGCCTCGGCCATGTAGGCGTTCTCGCTTTCGCTGGTCTTGAACAGCTCGATCCACTGCTTGACCGTGTCGGCGGTGAAGGGCTCGCCGTTGTGGAAGCTGACGCCCTGTTTCAGGTGGAAGGTCCAGGCCATGCCGTCGGGGGCTTCCTCCCAGCTTTCGGCCAGCGCGGGGTGATAGCTGAGGTCGGCGGCCTGCGCGACCATGCGGTCGAAGATCAGCCCGGTCGCAGTGTTCAGCATCGTCGCCTTGATCGGGTTGTAGGTCGGCGCGCCCACCTCGTTGCCGGCCATCACGAAGACGGCCTCCTGTGCAGCGACGGCCCCGGCGGCGATCAGGGCAGCCAGGCTGACGCTGGCGGAAAGCAGGCATTTGCGGAAGGCGAAGGTCATGGCAGTCCTCTCTGTTGGCTCGTGGGTCAGGGTCTGCCCGGGTTGCGGCCCGGGACGGTATGTCCGATGAAAGCGCCGTACAGCGCCGAGACGCGGGCCATCCGGTCCTCGACCGCGGCGCCCAGTTCGCGGAAGACGCCGTTGACCATCAGCCCGATCAGCGAGGACATGGCCGCGGTCGTGTCCCAGAAATGGTTGAGGTCGGTCGGAACGGCGAAAAGCTCGGTCACGACGCCCGGCGCCCAGTCGCAGTAGGGGTCGGTGATCAGGGTGACGGGAATGCCCTCGTCGCGCGCGGCCAGCGCCAGGTCGCGGGTCAGGCGCGAGTAGCGGCGCCCGTCGACCAGCACCAGCGTCGTCTCCTCCGGCTCGGCCAGAAGGATTTCGGCGAAATGCCCGCCCGAGACATCGGCCAGCTGCACGCCCGGGCGCAGGTATTGCAGGTTGTGGACCAGTTCCGCCGCATGGCCGCGCTCGGTCTGGAACCCGGCTACCCAGACTGCCCGCCGCCGGGCCAGCCGCGACACGGCGGCATCGAAGGCTTCCGAGGCCGCCAGTTCGTAGACGCTGACCAGCGCGGCGATCTCGCGTTCCAGCGCGCGGGCCAGTTCCGCGTTGCCCTGCCGGCTGCGGGCGTGGAAATCCTGCAGCCGGTCGCCGATCAGCCAGGCTTTCTCACCCAGGTCGACCTGCAGGCTGGACTTCAGGTCCTTGAGATGCCGGTAGCCGATCGAGCGGCAGAACCGCCCGACCGAGGCTTCCGAGACCCCCACCTTCGCCGCCACTGCCGCCGCAGTCTCGAAGGGCAGGACCGACAGGTTGGACAGAAGGTAATGGGCCAGCACCCGCTCGGCCGGGGTGCCCTGCTCGGCCGCCGCCGCCAGCCGCTGCCGCAGGTCGCCCGTGGGCGGCGCCGTCGCTTCGGTTTCCTGGTGCCGGGCCTCGTCCAAGACAGCTTCCCCCGCCGTTCCGGCCAGCGTGTCAGGAATCTTTCATTCGGTCAACATTGCAAGTAAGCTGAACACAACCCGCCCGCGCGCCCGCCCTGGCGGCGCCCCCGACCGGAGGAAGCGATGCCCGACCCCGCACCGACCCGTGCCCCCCTGCGCATCGACGGCGCGACGCTCCGGCTGGTCCGCCTGCCGCTGGTGACGCCCTTCACCATCGCCACCGGCACGATGATCGAGAAGGTTTTTCCGCTCCTGACCCTGCGCGCCGACGGGCTGGAAGGCCATGCCGAGGGGGTGATGGACCCGCTGCCCGACTACCTTGAGGAAACCGTGGCCGGGGCGATGGACCTGTTGCAGAAGGTGCTTTTGCCGCAAGTGCTGGGCAAGAGCTTCGCCCACCCCGAGGCGCTGGCGCGGGTGATGGCACCCTGGCGCGCGAACCACATGGCACGGGCCACGGTGGAAATGGCCTTCTGGGACCTCTGGGCGAAATCGCTGGACCTGCCGCTGCAGACGGTGCTTGGCGGCGAAGGCGATGCCATCGACGTGGGGGTCTCGCTCGGCATAGGGCCGATTCCGGGCACGCTGGACCGCGTGGCCGCGCATCTGGAACAGGGCTACAAGCGCATCAAGTTGAAGGTGAAGCCGGGCCATGACCTCGCGCTTCTGCAGGCGGTGCGGCGCGACTTCCCCGAGGCGCATCTGACCGTGGACGCCAACTGCTGCTACACGCTGGCCGACACCGGCCTGATCCGGGCGATGGACGATTTCGCGCTCGACTACATCGAACAGCCGCTGGCCTGGGACGACATCCACGACCACGCCACCCTGCAAAGCCGCATCCGCACCCCCCTGTGCCTCGACGAATGCATCCGCACCGTGGATCACGCCCGCAAGGCGCTGCAGACCGATGCGGCGCGGGTGATCAACATCAAGGTCGGCCGGGTGGGCGGCCATGCCGCCGCGCGCCGCATCCATGACCTGAGCGACGCTTTCCAGGTGCCGGTCTGGTGCGGCGGCATGCTGGAATCCGGGATCGGCCGGGCCCACAACATCCACCTGTCCACCCTGCCGAACTTCACCAAGCCGGGCGATACCTCTTCGGCCAGCCGCTATTTCACCCGCGACATCGTGCAGGAAAAGCTGGAAACCGTGGACGGACGGATGCCGGTGCCGCAAGGTCCGGGGATCGGCGTCACGCTTGACCACGACTATCTGGCCCATGCCAGCCTCTCGGCGCAGGATTTCCGCCCATGAGCGAAGTCACTTTCCGCGACCTGTCCGGCATGGGCGAGTTTCGCGCCGCCGAGGACCTGCAGCGCACGGTCTGGGGCGAGGGCGACCTGCCCGACCCCGCCGACCTGATGATGGTGATCCAGGCCGAGGGCGGCCTTGTCGGCGGCGCCTTCCTTGCCGGGCGGCTGGTCGGCTACATCTTCGGCTTTCCCACCCGCGCGCCTGATGTGCAGCATTCGCACCGGCTGGCCGTCCTGCCCCGGACCCGCGGCCTGGGCCTGGGCCTGCGGCTGAAGCACTACCAGCGCGACTGGTGCCTGGCCCGGGGGATCACCCACGTCCGCTGGACCTTCGATCCCCTCCGCGCCGTCAATGCGACGCTGAACATCCACCGCCTGGGGGCGCAGTCCGACACCTATCTGACGGACTATTACGGCGAGATGGCGGGCATCAACAGCGGCATCGGCTCGGACCGGCTTCTGGTCGACTGGAACCTGGCCTCACCCGTCGTCGCGGCGCTGGCGCGCGGCGAGGCCCGCGGCCCGGCGCCGGCCCGCCCTCTGGCGGTGCCGCTGCCGGCCGAGGCGGACGATCTGGAAGCGGTCGGCCCCGCCCGCGTGCGCGCGCTGCGCGACAGCCTGCGCGGCGCATTGCTGGCCGCCTTCGAGGATGGCCTTCGCATCGTGGATTTCGACCGGGAGAATCGGTCCTACCTGCTGTCGGAATGACGGCAGACCGCTTCCGGACGGCCCGGGGCCGGTTTCGGCGGGTGTTTTTCCCGGGCGATCGGAAGGCGAATTCGTGTCCGACTCCGAAGGAACAGACACAATGGCCGGCAATGCCCGATCATTGTTCTGCCAGCCACCCGAACCTGTCGAAATAGACAAGTTGGCGAATCGTTTACACGAATCTAGCTCTGTTTGTGCAAGGGCGTGCTGTCGCTGTGTGTGGTTGTAAGACGGTACTCTCGGTTTCGGTTCTGTGTCTGTTGTGATGCGGCACACCCCTTGCGCGAAGTGACTGTTACCTGTGTGTGTCTGCCTGTCGTTCCTGTGCGTGAAGTGTCTGTTCCCGGTTGCCGTTGTTGTGTTCGCCTGCCCGTGACGAGTTTGCGGTTCATCCCTGCGCCCATGCATGCGGCTGGACCGGAGGTTGCAAGTTCCTGCCTGTGACGAGTGCCCGTCCTGTGTTGTTCCGTAACCCGTGCCTGACGTTAAGTTTGTCTGCCCATTACTGCTGCTGCGAAGTTTGACCCGTGATCGTGTTGCAACGTGAATATCTGTTGCGGGTGGGCCCCCATCCCGGGTGCCCGCCCCGCGTGACCAGATGATAGTCAAGATTGGACAAGTGAAGATGATACCGAAGCCCCGCACCCAGGCCCAGTCGGCCGCCGTTGCCCAGCCGCGGATTCAACCGGGCGGTATGGTCGGCATCATGGCAAGCCTGCCGCACCTTGATCTGGCGATCGCCGTCGTGCTGACGGTCATGCTGTCGTTCGGCTGAGGGCCGTTCCGACAGGCCCGCGCGCCGGGCGCCGTTTCCAGTTGCGCCGGCGCCTGATCGCGCCGGAATTCCGCTGACATCCCGTTTCCCTCCCGCCCGGTATCGCCCGGGCAGACAGCCGCATTGGCCGCGCAGGGCCAGCGGGCAGGCTTGCGGGCGGCCGGGCTTCGCGCCACAGTCGCGGCAGCGATCCGGACAGGAGACGGGGATGACGCTTCTCGACGCCGCGACGGCGGTCAGGCACCGGGCATGGGTGCCCTATTCGCGCTTCAAGGTGGGTGCGGCGATCCGGGCCGAGTCGGGCGCCGTCTATGTCGGCTGCAACGTCGAGAACGTGGCCTATCCCGAAGGCACCTGCGCCGAGGCCGGCGCCATCGCGGCGATGTGCGCCGGCGGCGACTATCGCATCGCCGAAATCGTCGTCATCGCCGACAGTCCCGACCCGGTGCCCTGCTGCGGCGGCTGCCGGCAGAAGATCGCCGAATTCGCTGGGCCTGAGGTCAGGGTCACCATGGCGACGACCGACGGCAAGGCGCGGACGGTGACGGTGGCCGAACTTCTGCCCGGCGTCTTTACCGCGGCGCATATGGACCGCGCACAGGCCGGGGCCTGAGATGGATGCCCGGCTGATCATCGCCAAGGTCCGTGACGGCGCGCGGCCCACGGCCGAGGAACTGACCTGGTTCGCCGCCGGCCTTGCCTCGGGCGCGGTCACCGACGCGCAGGCGGGCGCCTTCGCCATGGCCGTGCTGCTGAAAGGTCTGGGCGATGAGGGCCGCGTCGCGCTGACCCGGGCGATGCGCGACAGCGGGCAGGTCATGCACTGGGACCTGCCGGCGCCGGTCGTCGACAAGCATTCGACGGGCGGCATCGGCGACTGCGTGTCGTTGCTGCTGGCGCCGGCGCTGGCGGCCTGCGGCGCGGCGGTGCCGATGATTTCCGGCCGCGGGCTTGGCCATACCGGCGGCACGCTCGACAAGCTGGAATCCATCCCCGGTTTCCGCACCGGCCTGACGGAAGACCAGTTCCGCGCCCAGGTGGGCGACATCGGCTGTGCCATCGTCGCGGCCAGCGCCGATCTGGCCCCGGCGGACCGGCGGCTTTATGCGATCCGCGACATTTCCGGAACGGTCGAGAGTATCGACCTGATCACCGCCTCGATCCTGTCGAAGAAACTGTCGGCGGGGCTTGAGGCGCTGGTCCTTGACGTGAAATGCGGCTCGGGCGCCTTCATGAAGACCGAGGCCGAGGCCGAGGCGCTGGCCCGGGCTTTGGTCAGCACGGCGCAGGGCGCGGGCTGCATGACGGCGGCGCTGATCACCGACATGTCGCAACCGCTGGCGACCGCCGCCGGCAACGCGCTTGAGGTGATCGAGGTGATGGAGACGCTGACCGGAACATCCGTCAATTCCGCGCTTCTGGACCTGACGGCGGAACTGGGGGGCGAGGCGCTGGCGCTGGCCGGCCTTGCGCCCGATGCCGATGACGGCGCGGCGCGGATCATCGCGGCGCTGGAATCGGGCCGCGCCGCCGAACGGTTCGGCCGCATGGTCGCCGCCCAGGGCGGGCCCGCCGATTTCGTCGAGCGCTGGCCCGACCGGCTGCCGGCGGCGCCGGTGGTGATGGAAGTGCCGGCGCTGGAAGACGGCTATGTCGCCGCGATCGACGGCATGGCGCTGGGCACCGCCGTGGTGCATCTGGGCGGCGGGCGGATGCGCGACGGCGACCGGATCAATCCGGGCGTCGGCCTTTCCGATCTGGCCGGAATAGGTGAGGAGACGGGCGCGGGCGTGCCGCTGGCCATGGTCCACGCCGCATCGGAAGATGCGGCAAGGGCCGCGATCCGGGCGGTGCAGTCGGCCTATCGCGTGGCGCCCGACATGCCGGACGAACCGCCCCTCGTGCTGAAAAGGATCGGCTGATGGCGCGCGCCTTCCTTGTGGTGCTGGATTCTGTCGGCTGCGGCGGGGCGCCCGATGCCGCGGCCTTCGGCGATGCCGGGGCAAACACGCTGGGCCATATCGCCGCCGCCTGTGCGGAAGGCCGGGCCGAGACGGGCCGCAGCGGCCCGCTGCGCCTGCCGAACCTTGATGGGCTGGGCCTTGGCGCCGCCATCCGCCTTGCCTCGGGCGCCGCCACGCCGGGGCTTGCGGCCGAACCGCGCGGCCTCTGGGGCGCAGCGGAAGAGATCAGCCCCGGCAAGGACACGCCCTCCGGGCACTGGGAACTGGCCGGCGTGCCTGTCCCCTGGGACTGGACCTATTTCCCCGAAACCGTCCCCGCCTTTCCCGACGATCTGGTGGCCGAGGTCTGCCGGCTGGCCGGCACCGAGGGAATTCTGGGGAACTGCCACGCCTCGGGCATGCCGGTGATCGCCCGCTTCTGCGAGGAACACCGGCGGACCGGCTGGCCGATCTGCTATACCAGCGCCGACAGCGTCTTCCAGATCGCCGCGCATGAGGAATGGTTCGGGCTGGACCGGCTGCTGGCGCTGTGCAAGGCGCTGGCGCCCACGCTGCACGCGATGCGGGTGGGCCGGGTGATCGCGCGGCCCTTCACCGGCACCTGCGCCGATTTCCGCCGCACCGCCAACCGCCACGACTATGCCATCGCCCCCCCGGCGCCCACGCTGCTGGACCGGGTGGCCGGGGCGGGGCGGATGACCCATGCCATCGGCAAGATCGGCGACATCTTTTCGATGCGCGGCGTCGGCAAGCTGTGGAAGGGCAAGTCCGACGCCGATCTTTTCGAACATCTGGTGCGGCTGGCGGCCGAGGCGGAAGACGGTTCCTTGACCTTCGCGAACTTCGTCGAGTTCGACAGCCTTTATGGCCATCCGCGCGACGTGGCGGGCTATGCACGGCACCTGGAATGGTTCGACGCCGCCCTGCCGCGGTTCCTGGACCGGCTGCGGCCGGGCGACCTGGCGATCTTCACCGCCGACCACGGCAATGACCCGACCTGGACCGGCACCGACCACACCCGCGAACGCGTGCCGGTGGTGGGCTGGGGCGCGGGGCCGCGCGCCGTCGGCTTGCGCGGCTTTGTCGACGTGGGGGCCAGCATCGCGGCGCATCTGGGGGTGGCGGCGGCAGGGCAGGGGCAAAGCTTCCTCTGACCGGCCGCCGGGGGCGCTGCCCCCGGACCCCCGGGATATTTGGGAAGAGAAGAAAGAGGATGCCTTGAAGGAACTGCCGAAGGTCGAGCTGCACCTGCACCTGGAAGGGGCGGCACCGCCTGCCTTCATCCGTGGCCTTGCGGCCGAGAAGCACGAGGACATCTCGGGCATTTTCGACGCGCGCGGCAACTACAGCTATCGCGACTTCTGGCATTTCCTGAAGGTCTACGAGGCGGCGACCTCCGTCCTGCGCACGCCGGACGACTACCGGCGGCTGACGCTGGCGGTGCTGGAGGAAAGTGCTGCCTCGGGCGTGGTCTATTCGGAATGCTTCCTGTCGCCGGATTTCTGCGGCGGGCGCGATGTGGCGGCCTGGAAGGACTATCTGGCGGCGATCCGCGATGCGGCCGATCAGGCCGAACGGACCATGGGCATCACGCTGCGCGGCATCATCACCTGCATCCGGCATTTCGGCCCGGAGAAGGCGCGGGAAACCGCAGTCTGCGCGGCCGAGACGGCGGGCGACTGGATCACCGGCTTCGGCATCGCCGGGGACGAGAAGGTGCTGAATCCGGCCGATTTCCTCTGGTCCTTCGACTGCGCGCGCGAGGCGGGGCTGCGCATCACCGCCCATGCCGGCGAATGGCAGGGGCCGGACGGGATACGCGATACCTTGCGGGCCCTGAACCCCGAACGGCTGGGCCACGGGGTCAGGGCGATCGAGGATCTGGCGCTGGTCGACGAACTGGCCGAACGCGGCACGGTGCTGGAGGTCTGTCCCGGGTCGAACGTGACGCTGGGGATTTACCCGTCGTTCCGCGCCCATCCGATCAACGAACTGGACCGGCGGGGGGTGAAGGTCACCGTCTCGACCGACGATCCGCCGTTCTTCCACACCACGATGGCGCGCGAGTATCAGGAACTGCACCGCGCCTTCGACTGGGACGAGGGGCAGTTCGCCAGGATCGCCAAGGCCTCGCTTGACGCAGCCTTCTGCGATGCCGATACGAAGGCGAGGATCGCAAGGAAGCTGGAGGCCTGAGGCATGCTGGATCACCTGACCGTCGTTTCGCACCCGCTGGTCAGCCACAAGCTGACGCTGATGCGCGAGAAGGACACCTCGACCGCCAGTTTCCGCAAGCTTCTGCGCGAGATCAGCCTGCTGCTGGCCTATGAGGTGACGCGCGAACTGCCGATGACGACGAAGAAGATCGAGACGCCGCTGTGCGAGATGGACGCGCCGACGATCGACGGCAAGAAGCTGGCGCTGGTCAGCATCCTGCGGGCGGGCAACGGGCTTCTGGACGGGATTCTGGAACTGGTGCCGGCGGCGCGGGTGGGATTCGTCGGCCTCTACCGCGACCCCGAGACGCTGCAGCCGGTGCAATACTACTGCAAGCTGCCCGACCATCTTGAGGAACGGGTGTCGATCGTGGTCGACCCGATGCTGGCGACCGGCAATTCCAGCGCCGCCGCGGTGGACCTGCTGAAGAAGGCCGGTGCGAAGGACATCAGGTTCCTCTGCCTGCTGGCGGCACCCGAGGGAATCGCCCGGATGAAGGCGGCGCATCCCGACGTGCCGATCGTCACGGCGGCGGTGGACAGCCACCTGAACGACCACGGCTATATCGTGCCGGGCCTTGGCGATGCCGGCGACCGGATGTTCGGCACGAAGTAGTTATCGGCCGGTCCTTTACTAAACGACCGGAATGATACAGAATTGTGGCCGCTCTTCCTGGGGATAAGTCATGTCCGGTTTGCGTTTTTCCGCCGCGGCGTTTGCGGTGATGTTGGCGGCGCCAGTGTTCGCCCAGGTCGCGGGTCCGGCCGAGACGCCGCCCACAACCTTTACCGATGAACAATATGTCGACAGCAAGGGCTGCGTCTTCCTGCGCGCCGACTATGGCGACCAGATCATCTGGATGCCGCGGCTGACGCATGAGCGGACGCAGATGTGCGGCTATCCGCCGACGGCCATGGCGGCCGAGGCGCCGGCCGTGGTCGAGCCGAAGTCGAAGCCCGTGGCGAAGACCCCGGCCAAGAGCGCCAGGAAGGCCCCGGCGAAGAAGCGCCCGGCCCCGGTGGTTCAGGTGGTGAAGCTTAGCCCCGAACGTGCCGCCGAACTGGTTCCGACTCCGCCGCGTGGCTACAAGCACGCCTGGAAGGACGGCCGCCTGAATCCGAATCGCGGCAAGCAGACGCTGGGCGGCGTGGTCGAGCAGGACAGGATCTGGGCCAGGACCACGCCGATGGACCTGCGCGAGGCGGAAACCGAGGTTCCGCCGCCCCTGCGGATCGTGGTGCGGCACCCGGACGGAACCGTGTCGGAACATGCCGGCGTCGTGGTGTCGACCAAGGGCGACGGCCGCCGGGTCGTGCGGGTTGACGGGCTTTATGACGTGACGGTCGCAGCCAGGGAACCGGCGGTGGCGCCGGCAACCGGGGATGTGGCACCCGCCGTAGCGGTGGCGCCGGCCGTATCGCCCGCACCTGCGGTCGCGGCACCGGCACCTGCACCTGCCGCCCCTCCGGCGGCGCCAGCACTGGCCGCGGATGAGGTGCTTCTTGTCCGCGTCGGCACCTATGGCGTGCCCGAGAACGCGGATCGCGCCGTGGCCACGCTGTCGGGCCTGGGGCTTGGCGTCGGGCTGCGCCAGTCGGGCACGCTGCAGGTGGTCTATGCCGGCCCCTACCATTCGCCCGAAGCGGCGAAGGCGGCGCTGGCGGCGGCCCGCAAGGCCGGTTTCGAAGATGCGGTCGTGGTGCGCCGGCCCGGCTGAAGCCGCGATCAGCCCGCGCAGACCGATTGCAGCGCGATCCAGTCGTCATCGGGCAGCAGCGGGCTGGGGATCAGCCCCTTGAACGGATCGCCGGCGACCAGCCCGCCAACGCTTGCACCCGACGGGTCGCGCCAGCGCGCATAGGGCGTCAGCGGCACCTGCGCGGCCTCGAAGGCGGCGATCAGCGCCGCGTCGGGGACCGGCGCCGGCGGCGCGCGCAGGAACGCCTCGCCATAGCCGTCAAGCGCGCCTTCGGGCAGGTTGCCCGAGGTCAGAAGGTCGAAGCTGGCCTTCAGCCCGGCATGGTCAAGGATGGCGACGATCGGGTCTTCCTGCGCCGCCGCCGTGCCTTCGGCCAGCGCCGCACCGGCCAAGGCATCGGGCGCGTCCTGTTCGACCAGGCTTTTCGGCAGCAGGATCACCCCGCCCGGCAGATGCGCCGGGCGCGACAGCCCCTCGGGCAGGACATAGAGGATGGGCGTGTCCTCGGGGCCGAAGACCCGTTCGGCCAGTGCCGCCAGCGCAGGCAGGCCCGCCTCGCCGTCGCAGGGCAGGCCGGTCAGCCGGGTCACGTCATCCAGCGCGCGCTGGCCGATCTCGGCCCGCTTCGCCGCCGGCACGACCGAGGCGGTATGCGACACCAGCACGCCCGGCAGGACCAGCGCGCCAAGGCCAAGGATCGCCGCCGTGGTGCCGCCGATCAGGACGCCGCGCAGCCGCCCCGGATGCGGCTTGGCCAGCCGGACGGCCGACTGCACCGTCCGCAGCGCGGCGATCATCGTCTCGTCCTCGATCTCAAGCGTTTCGGCGCCTTCGGGGCCGGGGGCGAAAAGGGCAGGGCGCTGGCCCGGGTTCAGCCGCACCACCGCCGGAAGCGACCAGTGGCTGAGGACCGCATCCGCCCGCGGGTCAGACAGCATCAGCGTGGCGTCGCCAAGGCGCACCGCCACCTCGCGGCGCTGCCCTTCCGGACTGTCGCGCCACAGCCCGGTGGTTTCCAGCTTCTGATACTGACTGAGCGCCGTCATCGGCCTGTGTTCGTGCCTGCCCGGGCGCGACCTTAGCGCCCCGCGCGGGCGGCGACAATCAGATCAGCTTGGCCACGGCGCGCAGTTCGAACTTCTGGATCTTGCCGGTCGATGTCTTGGGCAGATCGGAAAAGACCACCAGCTTCGGCGTCTTGAAGCCCGCCAGATGCGCCCGGCAATGGGCGATCAGCTCTTCCGCCGTCGCCGCCGTGCCGGGCTTCAGCTCGACAAAGGCGCAGGGCACCTCGCCCCACTTGTCATCCGGCCTGGCCACCACGGCGCAGAGCGAGACGGCGGGGTGTTTCATCAGCACGCCCTCGACCTCGACCGAGGAGACGTTCTCGCCGCCCGAGATGATGATGTCCTTCGCCCGGTCGGTGATCTTCAGATAGCCGTCGGGGTGCTGCAGCGCGATGTCGCCGGTGCGGAACCAGCCGCCCCTGAACGCCTCGGCCGTGGCTTCGGGGTTGCGGTAATAGCCCTTCATCACCAGGTTGCCGCGCATGGCGATTTCACCCAGATGCGCGGCATCCTGCGGCACCGGCGCGCCCTGCGGATCATGCACCTCGGCGCCGTCCTGCGCGGCCATGGCGATGCCCTGGCGCGATTTCAGATCGGCGCGTTCGTCGCCGGTGATGCCATCCCATTCCGGCTGCCACAGGCATTCGGTCGCCGGCCCGTAGGTCTCGGTCAGGCCATAGACCTGGGTGACGTTGAAGCCCAGCGGTTCGAACGCGGCCAGCGTGGCGGCGGGCGGCGGGGCGCCGGCGGTATAGACCTCGACCACATGGTCGAAGGGGCGGCGGTCCTCGGCCCGGGCGTTCACCATCATGTTGAGGACGATCGGCGCCCCGCCGAAATGGGTGACCCCCTCATCCGCGATCGCGTCATAGATCGCCCGGGCGGTGATGTCACGGCAGCAGACGAGGGTGCCGCCCATCATCGGCAGCATCCAGGCGTGGCCCCAGCCGTTGCAGTGGAAAAGCGGCACGATGGTCAGGTAGACCGGGAACAGAACCATCCGCCAGCCGACGACATTGGCCATGCCGGAGAGATAGGCCCCCCGGTGGTGGTAGACCACGCCCTTTGGCCGGCCCGTCGTGCCCGAGGTGTAGTTGATGGCGATGGATTCCCACTCGTCTTCGGGCATGATCCAGGAAAAACCGGGGTCGCCCTCGGCCAGAAGATCATCATGGGTCAGGTAGTGGCCCGAGGCCGCGAATCCGTGGTCGACGACTTCCACGATCTGCGGCGCCGGGCCGGCCAGGCGGCGGATCGCCTCTTCCGCCAGGGGCAGAAGGGCGGTGTCGCAGAGCACCATCTTCGCCCCGGCATGGCCGAAGATATAGGCGACCGTATCGGCATCAAGCCGGGTGTTGATCGTGTTCAGCACCGCCCCGCAGGCCGGCACGCCGAAATGCGCCTCGGCCTGGGCGGGGATGTTGGGCAGCAGCGTCGCCACCACGTCGCCCGGCAGGATGCCGCGGCGCTGCAGCGCGCTCGCCAGCAGGGTGACACGGGCGGCATAGCCGGCATAGGTCAGGCGCGTGTCCTTCCAGACCACGGCGGTGCGCCCGGCGAACACCTGCGCCGCACGGCGCAGATGCGACAGCGGCGTCAGCGGCACATGGTTCGCCGCGCATTTCCCAAGACCCGTCTCGTCCGCCAGCCAGCCCATCGCCAATCCTCTCCGATCGCCCGCGCAAGTGTCGCTTTCCGGCGCGCGGGGTCCAGCGTATCAGGCTTGGATGCAGGGAAAAGCCGGAACCTGACGTGACACACCCGCCCACCGACCAAACCCTTGCCGCCGCCGGGCTGATCCTGATCTATGCCACGATCATCGGCTTCACCGACAATTTCGTGCGGGTGATCGCCGAGGGTGCCGGCCTCTGGCAGTTCCACGCGACGCGCAGCCTGATGGCGCTGCCGCTGCTTCTGCTGGCGGTGCCGCTTCTGGGCCTGCGCCCCTGGCCCCGCCGCTGGGGTGCGGTGGTGGCGCGGTCGGCGATCCACGGGCTTGCCATGGTGATCTACTTCGGCGCGCTCGGCTTCCTGCCGGTGGCTTTGGTGGCGGCGGGCCTTTTCACCGCGCCGATCTTCGTCCTCTTGATCTCGCGCTTCGTCTATGGTCACGCGCTGGGGCCGGTCCGGATCATCGCCGTGGCGCTGGGTTTCCTGGGCGTGGTCCTTGTCCTGGGCCCCGAGGCGATGGGCGGCGCGTCGCTCGCTGCGCTTTTGCCGGTGGCGGCGGGGGCGCTTTACGCGCTGGGCAATGTCGCCACGCGGGAATGGTGCGCCGGCGAAACCGCCGAGACGCTGCTTGCCGGCTTCTTCGTGGCGCTGGGGCTGATCGGGCTCGCAGGCGTGGCGGCGCTCTCCCTCTGGCCGCAGCCGGTGCCGGAGGGGCCCGAGGGTTTCCTGATGCGCGGGCCGGTCTGGCCGACAGGCACCTTCTGGGTCTGGACGCTGGTGCAGGCGACCGGGTCGCTGGTGGCGGTCGGCATGATGATCCGCGCCTACCAGATCGCCGATGCGGGGCGGGTCAGCGTGCTGGAATACGTGATCCTGCCGGCCTCGGCGCTCTGGGCCTGGGCGCTCTGGGGCGAGCTGCTGACGCCGCTTGCCTGGGCGGGCATGGGGCTGATCGCGCTGGCCGGCGGGATGATCGCATTGCGCGCCAGGGCCCAGGAAGGCGCGGCCCGGTCCGGCGATGCCGCCGGCGCCTGAAGCGGGTTGTTCCGGATGGCAGTCGTGCCGTCCTTGCCCCGCCCGGTCGCTTCAGGCGGCCGGGCCGCCAGCATGCCAGGCAGACAGCAGGCCGCGCTAGCTAGCGCCCCACCGCCTCGCGCCAGTGGCGGCGGCAAAGGCTCTGGTAGGTTTCGTTGCCGCCGATCACCACCTGTTCGCCATCCTGCAGCGCCCGCCCGTCCGGCCCCTTGCGCACCACCATCGTGGCCTTCTTGCCGCAATGGCAGATGGTGCGCACCTCGCGCATCTCGTCGGCCCAGGCCAGCAGCGCGGAGGAGCCGGGGAAAAGCTCTCCCCGGAAATCGACGCGCAGCCCGTAGCACATGACCGGCACCTTCAGGTCGTCCACCGCGCGGGCCAGTTGCCAGACCTGGTCCTTGGACAGGAACTGCGCCTCGTCGATGAAGACACAGGCCACCGGCCCCCGCGCCAGCCGCGCCGCGATCTTGGCAAACATGTCCTCGCCGGGGGTGAACGTGTCGGCCTCGGCGCCGATGCCGATCCGGCTGCCGATCCGCCCGGCGCCGGCCCGGTCGTCCAGCCGCGCGGTGACGAGATAGGTTTCCATCCCGCCTTCGCGGTAGTTATGGGCGGCCTGCAGGAGCAGGGTCGATTTCCCCGCGTTCATGGTGGAGTAGTGGAAATAGAGCTTTGCCATGCCGTTGCCCTAGCCGGCGCCGGCATGGCTGGCAAGGGCCGGGCGTGCCGACCGAAACCCCCGGTCGCGAGGGGCGGGGGTTCCGCCCGTCGGCTGCATGTGGCGGGATCGGCACACAAGGGGCGGGGGCGCGGCGGCCCGAACCTGAACAACCGGCAGGCTGGCCCGCCGAACCCTTCACCCAACGCGACCGCCGCTCGGCAAGCGTGCTTGCCGCCGTCTCTTGCGAGACGCATTCGGGCGGGCCCCCACCCAACCGGCGCTGGGGACGCCGGCCACTCGCTACAGTTCCGGCTGCCCGGAACTGGTTTATCCATGACAAAGCCTTGCGGCCCGATTAATGGGAAAAGCTGTATCCATTTCCCCGCGTGACGCCTGCCTCGCGTGACGCCCGCGCGGGCAGGAGGGGCCGATGTCGACGGCAAGCTATCTGAAGAAGCATACCGAGGCCCTGGTCAAGGATGTGGGTATCGAAGCGGCCTGCACCCTGACCGGCAAGTCCAAGGCGACGCTCGGGCGCTACTACTCGGACAATGACGAGCATGAGGATCGCTTCATGCCGATCGACGTGGTGGCCGAGCTTGAGGCGGCATCCCGCTTTCCGCATGTCACGGCGGCACTGGCCGACCTGCGCGGCATCACGCTCAGCTACGATTCCGACAAGCGGAACGCCAGTTCCAGGGGGGTGAACCAGGACGTTGTCGCCCTGGCCCAGCGGTTCGCCACGCTGATGAGCGAGTATAACCAGGCCATCGGCGACGGCCGGATTTCGGTGAACGAGGCCAAGCGCATGCTGCGCGAGACGCTGGCGCTGCAGCAGGTGCTGCTCGACATGAAGCTGAACCTGGAGGACGAGGTCAGCTAGGCCGGCCGGGCCTGCGGCTGGGGGCCTGGCTGCCGCCCTGGGGGCGCGGTTTCTGCCCGGCCGGTTTCTGGCCCTGCGGCCTTCCGCCATGCGGCTTCTGCCCCTGCGGCTTGGCCGAAGGCTTGCCTCCCGCCCGCGCCGGTGCCGCCGCCAGCTTCTGCCCCTGCCGCCCGCCGGCGCCGGGCCGGTTGCCGCGGTTCTGGCCGGGCCGCGGGGCCGCCGCCACCACATCCGCCGCCCAGGGTGCGCCGCCGATCACCGGGACCGGCTTCTTCAGGATTTTCTCGATCGCCTGCAACTCGCCCATCTCGGCCGGGGCGCAGAAGCTGATGCTTGACCCTTCGGCCCCGGCGCGCGCGGTGCGGCCGATGCGGTGGACATAGTTTTCCGGCACGTTCGGCATGTCGTGGTTGTAGACATGGCGCACCGTCGGGATGTCGATGCCGCGCGCCGCGACATCGGTCGCCACCAGCACGTCGACCTCACCCGCCTTGAACTCGGCCAGGATGCGGTCGCGCTGGTTCTGGCTGCGGTTGCCGTGGATCGCGCCGACGCGGAAGCCCCATTGCCCCAGCACCTTGGCCAGCTTGTCGGCGCCGTGCTTGGTGCGGGCAAAGACCAGCGCCTGTTCGCCCGGATGCTTCTTCAGGTATTCCTCCAGCAGCCGCGCCTTGTCGCCGTTGGGGATGAAGTGGACGCCCTGCGTCACCTTCTCGGCCGGCTTGCCGGGCGGGTTCACCTGCACGCGGACCGGATCGCGCAGATAGGTTTCGGCGATCTCGTCGATGTCCTTCGGCATGGTGGCCGAGAACATCAGCGTCTGCCGCCGCAGCGGGATGTGCTTGGCGATCCGCCGCAGCGCATGGATGAAGCCCATGTCAAGCATGTGGTCGGCCTCGTCCAGCACCAGATAGGCGCAGCGTTCGAGGCTGACGTCGCCGCGGTCGATCAGGTCGATCAGCCGGCCGGGGGTGGCGATCAGCACGTCCGCCCCGCGGATCAGGCTTTGCGCCTGCTTGTTGATCGAGGCGCCGCCGACGACCAGCACGACCTTGACCGCCGTGCCCTTGGTGAAGGCGAGGAAATTGTCGCGGATCTGGTTGGCCAGTTCCCGGGTCGGCACCAGGATCAGCGCGCGGACATGCTTCGGCCCCGGCGGATGGCCAAGGTCAAGGATGCGGTGAAGAAGCGGCAGCCCGAAGGCCGCGGTCTTGCCGGTGCCGGTCTGCGCCAGACCCATCAGGTCGCGCCCCTGCATGATATGCGGGATCGCCTGCGCCTGGATCGGCGTCGGCGTCTTCAGCGTGGTCTTTTCCAGCGCGGTCAGGATTTTGGGCGAAAGGCCCAGGTCAGAGAACGAGGTCATGGTCCATCCATACGTTCGGGGACGGCGAGCCCTCGCCCCCGGAGCCTTCCGGTGGCCGTGCGCGCCGTCGGCGCCCCTGCGTGATGGTGGGAACCTGTCGTCCGGGCCGGTTCGGTGCTCACGCGGCACGGGCTTCGGACCGGGCGGAGATGGGGGATTTGGCCGGGGAAGTCAAGCGGGGGCGGCGGCGTGCTGCGTGCGCGCGCGCATCCTGCGGCCTGCGGATTGCCCGTCTGGGGCCTCGGCTCCGGACGGGCGCTGCCCGATCATGCCGCTTCTGGCGTCGGCGTCAGAGCAGGAAGTCGTCGCTGTCCAGCTGGCGGATCGTCATGTCTTCCAGCCGCAGGGTGTGGGTGCCGAATCTCAGAACGACATCGTCGCCCTGCTGGGTGGCGGCGCGCAGCACCTGGTTGAAGGAGGACAGGTTGAAGGCCTGCAGGTCGATATCGTCATCGCCGGTCTCGAAATCGGTGATCACGTCGCGGCCCGCGTTGAAGACGAAGGTATCGCCGCCCTCGCCGCCGGTCATCGTGTCGTTGCCGGCGCCGCCGGCGAACCAGTCGTTGCCTTCGCCACCGCGCATCACGTCATGGCCGGCGCCGCCATCCATGCGGTCGTCGCCCTCGCCGCCTTCCAGCTGGTCGTTGCCGGTGCCGCCGAACATGTTGTCATTGCCCGCGCCGCCGATCAGCCGGTCATTGCCCGCGCCGCCGGCCAGCCAGTCATTGCCCTCGCCGGCGTTGATCGTGTCATTGCCGGCGCCGCCGTCATACCAGTCGTTGCCGCTTTCGTCGGCGATCAGGTCGTCGCCGTCATCGCCGTAGCCGCGATCCTCGCCCTTGCCGCCGGCGATCGTGTCCTGGCCGGCACCGCCATAGATCAGGTCGTCGTCATCGTTGCCGTTGATCCTGTCGTTGCCGCCCTCGCCGCGGATCGTGTCCGCGCCGTCGAGGCCGCTGATTATGTCGGCAAGCGAGGTGCCGCGCAGGAAGTTCGCTTCGTCCGTTCCGTTGATCCGTGCCATCTGGAAATCTCCCGTCCCGCTGTCGCGACAGGGCACCGCGCCCTGCCATCCCAGGGGGAACGGCAGAGCAGGCGGGGTTATTCCCGGGATGGCAGGTTTTCCAGGCGCTATCCCTGCAGCGTCCTGACCCCATAGCCTTCGCCCCGCGCCTTCATCGCGGCAACCGCCGCCACGCTGGCCGCGGCCGTGGTGAAGTAGGGGATCTTGTCCATCAGGGCAACGCGACGGATATCGCGGCTGTCGCTCACCGCCTGCGTGCCCTCTGTGGAGTTCATCACCAGGGCGATCTCGTTGTTCTTCAGGCGGTCGACGATGTTCGGGCGGCCCTCGTAGACCTTGGCGACGGGCTCGGCCTTCACGCCGTTCGCGGCAAGCCAGGCGGCGGTGCCCTTGGTGGCGACGATCTGGAAGCCCATGGCCACCAGGTCGCGGGCGGCCTCGGCCAGCGCTTCGGTCTTGTCCATGTCCTTGACCGACAGGAAGGCGCGGCCTTCGGTCGGCAGGATGGTGCCTGCGCCCATCTGGGCCTTGAGGAAGGCGAGCGCGAAGGTGCGGTCCCAGCCCATCACTTCACCGGTGGAGCGCATTTCGGGGCCGAGCATCGGGTCGACGCCGGGGAAGCGGGCGAAGGGGAGGACGGCCTCCTTGACGGAGAACCAGGGGGTGTTCGGGTCGGCGAGGGTGAGCGGGTCTGCGAGCGGCAGCGGGCTGTCGGGGCCGACGCCCTGCGGGTAGGGGGCGCGGGCGGGGAAGGTGGTCAGCGGCTCGCCGGCCATCAGGCGGGCGGCGATGGAGGCGATGGCAGAGTCGGTGGCCTTGGCGACGAAGGGCACGGTGCGGCTCGCGCGGGGGTTGACTTCGAGGACGTAGATCACCCCGTCCTTGATCGCGAATTGCACGTTCATCAGGCCGACGACGTTCAGCGCCTTGGCCATGATGACGGTCTGGCGTTTCAGTTCCTCGACGGTCTCGGTGGACAGCTGGTGCGGCGGCAGGCAGCAGGCCGAGTCGCCGGAGTGGACGCCGGCCTCCTCGATATGTTCCATGATTCCAGCGACATGCACGGATTTACCGTCGCTTAACGCATCGACGTCAACCTCGACGGCACCGGAGAGATAGCTATCGAGGAGGACGGGTGAGTCGCCGGAAACCTGGACGGCGGTGGAGATGTAGCGGTCGAGCTGGTCGTCGGAGCGGACGATCTCCATCGCGCGGCCGCCAAGGACGAAGGAGGGGCGGATGACCAGCGGATAGCCGACATCTTTGGCCACGGCGAAGGCCTCCTCGCGCGAGCGGGCGGTGCCGTTGTGCGGCTGTTTCAGGCCGAGGTCCTGCAGCAGGCGCTGGAAGCGTTCGCGGTCTTCGGCGAGGTCGATGGCGTCGGGCGTGGTGCCGAGGATCGGGATGCCTTCCTCGTGCAGTGCGTTCGCCAGTTTCAGCGGGGTCTGGCCGCCGAACTGGACGATGACGCCGTGGAGCGTGCCGTTTTCCTGCTCGACGCGGAGGATTTCCAGGACGTGTTCCAGCGTCAGGGGTTCGAAATACAGGCGGTCGGAGGTGTCGTAGTCGGTCGAAACGGTTTCCGGGTTGCAGTTGACCATGATGGTCTCGTAGCCGCGTTCGGTCAGCGAGAAGCAGGCGTGGCAGCAGCAATAGTCGAACTCGATGCCCTGGCCGATGCGGTTCGGGCCGCCGCCGAGGATGACGACCTTCTTCGCAGCCGTGGGGCGGGATTCGCATTCCACGTCGCCCATCGCGGGGGCTTCGTAGGTGGAATACATGTAGGGGGTCTGGGCCTCGAACTCGGCGGCGCAGGTGTCGATGCGCTTGAAGACGGCGGTGACGCCGAGGCGTTGGCGCGCGCGGCGGACTTGGGCCTCGTCGCGGCCGGTGAGTTTCGCGAGGCGGGCGTCGGTGAAGCCCATCATCTTCAGGCCGCGCAGGGCCTCGGGGTTGGTGGGCAGGCCGTCCTTGCGGATGCGGGTCTCGGTGTCGACGATCTCGCGGATGCGGGACAGGAACCAGGGGTCGAAGGCGGTAACGGCCTGGATGTCGTCGTCCGAGAAGCCATGCCGCATGGCCTGGGCGATGACGCGGAGGCGGTCGGGGGTGACTTCGGAGAGCTTCTTGGAGACGGCGGCGCGGCCCGAGATTGGATCGGCGGCGCCGGGGATGGCGATTTCATCGAAGCCGGTGAGGCCGGTTTCGAGGGAGGCGAGCGCCTTCTGCAGCGATTCATGGATCGTGCGGCCGATGGCCATCGCCTCGCCCACCGATTTCATCGCGGTCGTCAGGTTGGGCTCGGAGCCGGGGAATTTCTCGAAGGCGAAGCGGGGGATCTTGGTGACGACATAGTCGATGGAGGGCTCGAAGGAGGCGGGCGTGACCTTAGTGATGTCGTTGTCCAGCTCGTCCAGCGTGTAGCCGATGGCGAGTTTGGCGGCGATCTTGGCGATGGGGAAGCCGGTGGCCTTGGAGGCGAGCGCCGAGGAGCGGCTGACGCGGGGGTTCATCTCGATCACCACCATGCGGCCGTCTGCGGGATTGATCGCCCATTGCACGTTGGAGCCGCCGGTTTCGACGCCGATCTCGCGCAGGACGGCGATCGAGCCGTTGCGCATGATCTGGTATTCCTTGTCGGTCAGCGTCAGCGCGGGGGCCACCGTGATGCTGTCGCCGGTATGGACGCCCATCGGGTCGACGTTCTCGATGGAGCAGACGATGATGGCGTTGTCCTTGCTGTCGCGCACCACCTCCATCTCGTATTCCTTCCAGCCGAGGAGGCTCTCGTCGACCAGGACCTGCGCGACGGGAGAGGCTTCGAGCCCGGATTTCACGATGGCCTCATAGTCGTCGCGGTTGTAGGCGACGCCGCCGCCGGTGCCGCCGAGGGTGAAGGCGGGGCGGATGATGGCGGGGAGGCCGACGTATTCCAGGGCGTCCATCGCCTGTTTGATCCCGGCGGCGATGTCGTATTTGCCGGAGGGGAGCTTCGGGGCCGCGACGATGGTGGCCTTGGGGTTCTCCAGGCCGATGCGGTCCATCGCCTCGCGGAAGAGCTTGCGGTCCTCGGCCATTTCGATGGCGTCGCGTTTGGCGCCGATCAGCTCGACCTTGTACTTGTCCAGCACGCCCATGTCGGCCAAGGCGAGTGCAGTGTTGAGGCCGGTCTGCCCGCCCATCGTCGGCAAAAGCGCGTCGGGGCGTTCCTTTTCGATGATCTTGGCGACGACTTCGGGGGTGATCGGCTCGATGTAGGTGGCGTCCGCCAGCCCCGGATCGGTCATGATCGTCGCCGGGTTCGAGTTCACCAGGATCACCCGGTAGCCCTCTTCCCGCAGGGCCTTGCAGGCCTGGGCGCCGGAATAGTCGAACTCGCAGGCCTGACCGATGACGATGGGGCCGGCACCGATGATCATGATCGAGTGGATGTCTGTCCGCTTCGGCATGTCAGGCCCCCTTGGCTGTCGGCAAATTGCCGGGGGTTTAAGAGGCGCGCGGCAGGTGCGCAAGGGCGAACCGACGGGGCTGGAGGCTCCAGTCGAGCGGACGGCCGATCAGCGCGTCGACCCGCGCCGTCAGCCCGGCGAAACGGGGCGCCTCCTGGGCGCCTTACGCGGTGAATGGCGGGACCGCGCCAAGGCGTCGCTTTCGGCCGGCGCCCGGGGGCGTTTCGGCTGGCATGGCGGGGGCGAAGCGCCTATGCCGGCGGGAAAGGGGGGTGCTGCGCGGTGATCCTTGTCGAACATGGTCCGGGCGGGCGGCCGGCGGTCTTTGACCGGCCCGGCGCCGTGATCCTGGCCCGGACCCCGCGCGAGGTGGCGCGGGCGCTGGACCGGGCCGAGGCGGCGCGGGCGGCCGGCGGCTGGATTGCGGGATACATCGCCTACGAGGCGGGCTATGCGCTGGAGCCGCGGCTGCGGCCGCTGATGCCCCGGCGCCGGCCCGGGCCGCTGGTGGCGCTGGGCGTGTTCGACGGGCCGGTTGAGGCCGCGCCGGCGCTTGACCGCGCGGCAGCCGAGGGGCGGGCCACCCGGATGACCGCGCCCGAACCTGCGATCGGGCGGCGCGCCTATGGCCACGCGATGGCCAGGGTGCTGGACTATATCGCCGCGGGCGACTGCTATCAGGTGAACCTGACCTTCCCGATGCGGGCGCGGCTGGACTCCGGCACGGCCCTTGGCCTTTACGGCGCGCTGCGGCGGACCGGGGCGGTGGGGCACGGCGCCTATGTCGACCTTGGCGCGGGGCCGGTGCTGGTATCGCGCAGCCCGGAACTTTTCTTCCGGCTGGACGCGGGCGGCCGGATCGTCGCCCGGCCGATGAAGGGCACGCGGCCGCGCGATGCCGATCCGGCGCGCGACGCGGAACTGAAGGCCGGGCTGCTGGCCAGCGCCAAGGACCGGGCGGAAAACCTGATGATCGTTGATCTCTTGCGCAACGACATTTCCCGGCTGGCGCGGGTGGGCAGCGTGAAGGTGCCGGCGCTTTATGCCGTGGAAAGCTATTCCACGGTCCACCAGATGACATCCACCGTCGAGGGCATGCTGGCCGCCGCGCCGACGCTTCCCGGGCTGATGGCGGCGCTTTTCCCCTGCGGCTCGGTCACCGGGGCGCCGAAAATCCGCGCGATGGAGATCATCCGCGAGGTGGAGCGGCATCCGCGCGGCGCCTATTGCGGCGCCGTGGGCTGGATGGCCCCGGACGGGCGCGCGGATTTCAGCGTGGCGATCCGCACGCTGTCGGTGACGGGGCAGGACATCGTGATGAACGTGGGCGGCGGCGTGGTGCATGATTCCACCGCCGCGGGCGAATGGGAGGAGGCGCTGTGGAAAGCGCGCTTCGTGAAGGCGGCCGCGATCCGGGGCTGAGGCTGATCGAAACGGTTTTCTGGGATGGCAGGGCCGCGCCGCGCTGGCCGCTGCATCTGGCGCGGCTGCAACGATCGGCGGCACTGCTGGGCTGGGACTGCCCCCCGGCCGCGCCCGCCGGGCCGGACCATCCCGCGCGGCTGCGGCTGACCCTGGACCGCGCAGGCCGCGTGGCATGGGACGTGCATCCTTTGCCGCCAGCCAGGGCGGAATGGCGCGTGGCGCTGGCCCCGGGGGCGGTTTCCTCGGCCGATCCGTGGCTTGGGATCAAGTCGACGCGCCGCAGCCGTTATGACAGCGCGCGCGCGGCCCTGCCTTCCGGCATCGACGAGGTTCTCTTCGCAAACGAGCGCGGCGAGGTGACCGAGGGCACGATCACCAGCATCTTCTTCGACCGGGGGCAGGGGATGCGGACGCCGCCCCTTACCTGCGGCCTGCTGCCCGGCGTGCTGCGCGCCGAACTGGCCTGCCCGGAAGAGGTGCTGCGGCTGGAAGACCTGCCCCATGCGCGGCTCTGGGTCGGCAACGCCCTGCGCGGGCTGATCCCGGCGGTCTGGACGGGCTGAAGGCGCCGGGGGCAGCGGGGCAAGCGGCCGGGGTTGACTTGGGCTGCGCGGCAGAGTGTATCGGCGCGATGGAATTTTGCCCACGGGTGAGGGGAACGACGATGCATGCCTATCGCAGCCATACCTGTGCCGGTCTGAACAAGGCCAATGTGGGCGAGGTGGTGCGGCTTTCCGGCTGGGTGCACCGGGTGCGCGACCATGGCGGCGTCCTCTTCATCGACCTGCGCGACCACTACGGCATGACCCAGATCCTGTGCGACGGCGACAGCCCCGCCTTCGCCGCGCTGGAAAAGGTGCGCGCCGAATGGGTGGTGCGGATCGACGGAAGGGTGAAGGCGAGGGATGCGGCGCTGGTCAACGCGAAAATCCCGACCGGCGAGATCGAGGTCTATGCGACCGCGGTCGAGGTTCTGGGGCCGGTCGAGGGCGACCTGCCGCTGCCGGTCTTCGGCGATCAGGACTACCCCGAGGAAACCCGCCTGACCTACCGCTTCCTTGACCTGCGGCGCGAGGGGATGCACCGCAACATGATGCTGCGGTCGAACGTGGTGCGCTGGCTGCGGCAGAAGATGTGGGACCAGGGCTTCACCGAGTTCCAGACGCCGATCATCACCGCATCCAGCCCCGAAGGCGCGCGCGACTTCCTGGTGCCGTCGCGGCTGCATCCGGGCAAGTTCTATGCCCTGCCGCAGGCGCCGCAGCAGTTCAAGCAGCTGATCCAGGTGGCGGGCTTCGACCGCTATTTCCAGATCGCCCCCTGTTTCCGCGACGAAGACCCGCGCGCCGACCGCAGCCCGACCGATTTCTACCAGCTTGACGTGGAGATGTCGTTCGTGACGCAGGATGACGTATTCGCCGCGGTCCAGCCGGTGCTGCGGGGCCTGTTCGAGGCATTCGGCAACGGGCGGAAGGTCGATGCCGACTGGCCGAAGATTGCCTATGCCGATGCGCTGAAATGGTATGGGTCCGACAAGCCCGACCTGCGGAACCCGATCCGCATGGCGGATGTGTCCGGGCATTTCCGCGGCTCGGGCTTCGGCATCTTCGCGTCGCTGCTGGAAAACGAGGGGACGGAAGTCCGCGCCATTCCCGCACCCAAGGGCGGCAGCCGCAAATTCGCCGACCGGATGAACGCCTTCGCCCAGAAGGAAGGCCTGCCGGGCATGGGCTATATCTTCTGGCGTGAGCGGGGTGGAAACGCGAAAGAAATCTATGAGAAGACCAAGCAGATCATAGTTGCTGCAGACGGTAAACGATCGCTGGGCCTCAGCATTTTCGACGCAGTCGAACTCCATGCGGAGGATACGCAGAAGAAAGATGCGGCCGACAGGATCGCTGCACTCCTGAAAGACGGAAAAACCGAAGAAGCTCAGTTTCTAGTCAACGCTCACTTTGGACCTCATGAAGCCGCCGGCCCCATTGCCAAGGCGATCGGGCCGGAACGGACCGAGGCGATCCGGCTGGAACTGGGCCTGGTCGAGGGCGATGCGGTCTTCTTCCTGGGCGGCAAACCCGAGGTCTTTGAACCCGTCGCCGGCCGCGCGCGCAACGAGATTGGCCGCGAATTGGGTCTGACGGAACAGGACAGCTTCCGCTTCGCCTGGATCGTCGACTTCCCGATGTATGAAAAGACCGACGAGGGCGGGATCGACTTCAGCCACAACCCCTTCTCGATGCCGCAGGGCGGGCTTGAGGCGCTGTCGGGCGACCCGCTGAAGGTTCATGCCTATCAGTACGACCTGGCCTGCAACGGCTATGAGGTGATTTCGGGCGGCATCCGCAACCACAAGCCGGAAATCATGTACAAGGCCTTCGAACTGGCCGGCTACCCGAATTCGGAGGTCGACAAGCGGTTCGGCGGCATGGTCAAGGCGTTCAAATACGGCGCGCCCCCCCACGGCGGCTGCGCGGCGGGGATCGACCGTTTGGTGATGCTTCTGGCCGACACGACCAACATCCGCGAGGTCATCATGTTCCCGATGAACCAGCGCGCCGAAGACCTGCTGATGAACGCGCCAAGTGAGCCGACGCTGAAACAGCTGCGCGAGTTGCAACTGCGGGTGGCGCCGAAGGAGTAACTAGTCGGCGGTGATGTTGCCGGGAAGGATGCCGATGGCGAGGACCGGGCATCCTCCACTCCGGCCGGCCGCGATGCGGCTGATGAGTTTGTGGGTGCCGGTCGTGCTGGCCCCGAATTTTGCGGCGACGGTTTCATCCGTTTCGTTGCCGGCCTTGTCCAGACAACGCCCCAGCGACTTGAAGAAGTCGTTGGACAGTTCCCGGGTGACGATCACGCCCACGTCGATCACCCCGGCTTCGAAGAAGCTGCGGAACGCGTAGAGGTCGCGGTCATAGGTCTGGTCCTTGCTGTTCCATTCGTAGTCGAAGGCCACGCGGCCTTTCCAGAAGTCGACCATGTGATTGTGGATGAAATCCTCGCGCCGCATCTCGGTGATGACCGACGGCTCCTTGCCCTTGCCTGCACGGAGTTTGACCAGAAGATCGGCCTCGATGCGGACCTCTTCATGAAAGCCCGCGGCCCGGGCGAGTTGCCCGAAGCGTTCTGTCGCGGACATCCGGTTTCCGCCGGGTGAGCGGATCTCGCTGACCGAGATGGTGAAAGCGCGGAGAACCGACAATATCGCCGCAAGCTCCTGCGGCGCCCTCTGGCGCAGCACGGCGGTGGCGCTGCGATAGCTTTTCACCGAGTAGCGTGAAAGCAGGTCGGGATCGAAAACCTCGGCGGCAAACGCACCATCATCGAAGACCGCGTCGGCGCCCCGCGTCATCGCTATTCCGCCGCCAGCCCCGAATTATAGGAATAGGTCTTCCACGACGGCTTGTAGTCGGCATCGGCCTGGTTGCCCCAGACCGTCCAGCCGTCCCGCACGCCGCGGCCGAAAAGTTCCAGATACGGGCCCCAGGAGCAGGCCTCGATGATCTCGTACTGCTCGTCCGGCTTCCTGGAATGTTCGCGCTTGCGGGTGGAGAGGAAGTTCACCTGGCGCCTGCCCGCCGCCAGGGTCCGCGCGTTCTTGCCGCGGGTGCCGAAAAGGATGACCTCGGTCACGTTGCGGAAGTAGAAGCCGACGCCGCGGCCGTCCGACCCGCCGTCCTTGCGTTCCTTGTGCCAGATCAGGTTCGACTTGTAGTCGAAGCCCCAGGCGGAAAGAACCGTAAGCCCCCAGGGCAGAAGGGCGTTTGGCACCCAGAGGTAGCAATGCGCCCGGTCTTCCAGATGTTCGCCGACAGGCAGCGCGCAGATTTCATCAAGCGTCATTGTCGGATAGCGTGACAGGCGCTTGTGTTCCGGGGCGACCTTTCCCGTCCTGTTCTCGAATCGCCACGGAGGATCGGCCATGATGCAGCCGAAGCGGTCACCGTTCAGGAACTGGCGCAGGTCTTGTGCGGCTGTGCTACCCATATCCAACATCTTGCGTGCCGGTGCCCCCGAGTCAAGGCTGAGAACATGGTGAACAATGCGGGAACACAAGTAAAGACAAGATGAATCCGCCCCCGCCCTTCTTCGCCGCCACCGTGCCCGTCTTCCGCCACTACCTGTCGCGCGTCAGCGACATGGTGGCGATCGCGGGGCCCGATGCGCTGGATGCGCGCTTCGGTGACGTGCCGGCGGCGCGGTGGCAGTTTGCCTGTGCGGCGGGCTTCACGCTTCGGATCGCCTGCCCGCTGGCCGGGCGCGAGGTGCCGGACCTGCCCGAGGCGCTGGGGCCGCGGCTGGCGGTGGCACGGGCGCTTCTGGGCTCGATGAAGCCGGCCGAGTTCGAGGGGGCCGAGGCGCGGGTGATCCGCCATGTCGCGGGCTTTGCCGAACTGGCGCAGGGGGCCGGGGATTTCCTCTTCCTCTTCGGCCTGCCGAATTTCTATTTCCACATCGCCTTGGGCTATGCCGCGCTGCGGGCGGCGGGGGTGCCTTTGGGCAAGGCGGATTTTGACGGGCTGCACGCCTATCCCGCAGATTTCCGCCTTCCCGGCACCTGATGCGGCGGAAATCCGCGGCGCACACGTTTCGTTGAAAGGCGCGGGCCCGCGGCCGGGCTATGCTGCCCCGGCAGCGCCGCAGAAGGACCAGCAATGCCCGACCGGACCGAGATTGCCGCCTTCCGCTTCGGCTATGGCCTGCCCGCCGCGGGCGCGGCCGAACCGCAGGCGCTGGTCGCCGGGCTTGCCGGCCCCGACGAGGCCCTGGCCCGCTGGCCGGCGCATGGCACGGCCGAGGTGCTGGCGCTGCTGGCAGCCTTCAAGGAGGCCCGCACCGAGGCGAAGGCCGCCGAGGGGATGGAGGACGGCGGCAAACCCGCGAAAAAGGCGCAGCGCCGCGCGGTGCAGGAAGGGCGGCGGCTGGCTGTCGCCAGCATGCAGGCGGCGATGGCGCGCGCGATCGGCAGCGCGACGCCGTTCCGCGAGCGGATGGTGGCCTTCTGGGCCGACCATTTCACCGTGACCCCGCGCAACCGCACGCAGATGGCCTGGCCCGGCGCCTTTGTCGACGAGGCGATCCGGCCGCATCTGGCGGGGCGTTTCGCCGACCTGCTGGCGGCGGCGACGCTGCATCCGGCGATGCTGATCTATCTCGATCAGGTCGCCTCGCTGGGGCCGAATTCGAAGCGGGGCGCGAACCGCGGCAAGGGGCTGAACGAGAACCTCGCGCGCGAGCTTTTGGAATTGCATACGCTGGGCGTGGGGGCGGGTTACAGCCAGGCGGATGTGCGCGAGATGGCCGAGCTTCTGACCGGGCTGACCTTCGTCCCCGACCGCGGTTTCGCCTTCGACAAGGCGCGGGTCGAGCCGGGGGCCGATCTGGTCCTGGGCGTGGAATACGGCGGCGAGGGGACGGAACCGATCCTGCGCGCGCTCGACGATCTTTCGGTCCGGCCGGAAACCGCGCGGCATATCGCGACGAAGCTGGCGGTGCATTTCACCGCCGACACGCCCGACGCCGGCCTTGTGGCGGCGCTTGAGGCGGAATGGCTGCGGACCGGCGGCGATCTGGCGGCGGTGGCGGGGGTGCTGACCGGCCATCCGGCGGCCTGGGCGCCCGGGGCGGGCAAGGCGCGGCAGCCCTGGGATTTCGTGGTGGCCGCGCTGCGGGCGCTGGGCGTGGCGCCGGAGGCGATCACCGCGCTGGACGAGGACGGGTTCCTGGCGCTGCTTCACGGGCCGATGAAGGCCATGGGGCAGGACGTGCAGAACGCACCCGGCCCGGATGGCTGGCCCGAGGCGGCGGAAGACTGGATCACGCCGCAGGCGATGGCGGCGCGGATCGACTGGGCGGTGGACGCGCCGGGGCGGCTGCTGGCCGCCCTGCCCGAACCGCGTGCCTTCGCGCTGGCGGCGCTGGGCAGCCGGGCGGACGAACGGCTTCTCTGGGCGGTCGACGCCTCGGAAAGCCGGGCCGAGGCGGTGGGGCTGGTGCTGGCAAGCCCCGCCTTCAACAGGAGATGACGATGGAACGGCGGCATTTCCTGCGGAGTCTGGGCGCGGTGGCCTGTTCGGCGGCGGCGCATCCGCTGCTGACCACGGTCACGCTGGCGAAGGGCGCGCCCGCGCTGGGCGAGAACCGGCTGGTCGTCGTCATCCTGCGCGGCGCGATGGACGGGCTGGATGTGCTGCGCCCGGTGGGCGAGGCCGGTTTCGCCGCGCTGCGGCCCGGGCTGATGACGACGCCCGGGCTGGCGCTGGACGGGTTCTATGAGCTTCACGCCGCGCTAGAGGGGTTGCTACCGCTGTGGCAGGCGGGAGAACTGGCCTTCGTCCAGGCGACATCGACGCCCTACCGCGACAAGCGCAGCCATTTCGACGGGCAGGATCTGCTTGAGGCCGGGACGGGGATGGATGTCGCCGCCGGTGCGGTGCGCGACGGCTGGCTGAACCGGATGCTGCAGGCGATGCCGGGGGTGGCCGCGGAAACCGCCTATGCCGTCGGGCGCGAGGAGTTGCGCATCCTTGCCGGCGGGGCGCCGGTGGCAAGCTGGGCGCCGGACCAGGACCTGCTGCTGTCGGCGCAGGGGCGGCTACTTCTTGAGCATGTCGCGCATGACGACCCGCTCTTCCGCGACGCGGTGGGCGAGGCGCTGGCCCTGACCGAAGGCGACGACATGGAGATGGCGGGCGGCGCCAAGGGCAACATCGACCCGGTGGTCGATTTCGCCGCCGGCCACCTGCGGGCCGAAACGCGGATCGCCGCCTTCTCGCTGACCGGCTGGGACACCCACCGCGGGCAGGAGCGGGCGATCCGCCGGCCGCTGGAACAGTTGCAGCGGATGATCCTGCGGATGAAGGACCATCTGGGGGCCGAAGTCTGGGGCAGGACCGCGCTGCTGGCGATGACCGAATTCGGCCGCACCGCGCGCGAGAACGGATCGGGCGGCACCGACCACGGCACCGGTGGCATGATGATTGCCGCCGGGGGCGCGGTGAAGGGCGGGCAGGTGCTGGGCCGCTGGCCGGGCCTTGACGAGGGCGCGCTTTATCAGGGGCGAGACCTGATGCCGACCACGGATGTGCGGGCCTGGGCCGCGCATGTGATGGCCGGGCTTTACGGGATCGACCGGGGGGTGCTGGAAGGTGCGGTCTTCCCCGGGCTGGCGATGGACGGGGCCGGCGGCCTGATCCTCTGACCTTGCGGCCCTGCCGCCCGGCGCATAGCCTGACCGCGGCAGGCAGGGAGCGGTGGCATGACGGACGAGGCACGGCTGGGGCACGAGGTATCGGGCTGGACGCCGCCGCCGCGTCCGGGGCACGCGGCGATGGACGGCCGGGTGGTGCGGCTGGAACCGCTTTCGGCCGATGCCCATGCTGCCGACCTGCATCGCGCCTTCGCCGGGCATGACGCGCTGTGGGACTATATGCCCTATGGTCCCTTCGTTTCCTCGGGCGCCTATCACCGCTGGGCGAAAGAGCGCGAGGCGGGGCAAGACCCGCGCTTCTTCGTGCTGCGCGACCGGGCGACCGGCCATTGCGGCGGCATCGCCAGCTACCTGCGGATCGACCCGACGGCGGGGTCGATCGAGGTCGGGCATATCTGCATTGCGCCCGAGATGCAGAAGGGCATCGCCGCGACCGAGGCGATGTGGCTGATGATGGACTGGGCCTTCCGCGCCGGTTACCGCCGCTATGAATGGAAGTGCAACGCGCTGAACCTGGCCTCGCGCCGGGCGGCGCAGCGGCTGGGGTTCAGCTTCGAGGGCGTGTTCCGGCAGGCGACGGTGGTCAAGGGTCGCAACCGCGACACCGCCTGGTTTTCGGTGATCGACGGCGAATGGCCGGCGCTGGCCGAGGCGTTCCGCGCCTGGCTGGCGCCTGGCAACTTCGATGCGGCGGGCAGGCAGCGTGAGTCGCTTTCGGACCTGACGCGGCTGGTGCGCGCGGGGTCGGACCCGGCGCTGGAGGGCTGACGCGCGCGGGCGGTGGGGGCGCTGCCCCCCGCGCTGTCGCGCGTCCCCCGGGATATTTGGCGACAGAAGAAAGCAGGAGGTCGGGCCTTGGCCCGGCCGCGCAAGGCAGGTCAGGCGCCGCGCGGGACAGCGCCGGAGGCAAAGGCCGCCGCGCGGGCGGCACGGTCGCGCAGCAGGGCGGCGACGCTGGCCGGCGCCATGCCGCCCCCGTCCAGCCGGCGGCTGGCCGCGGCAAGCGTGGCGTCGTCGGTCAGGCGCGCGAGGCCGGCGACGAAGCCGCGTGCCCAGGCGCGCTCGGCCGGGCCGGGCCCCGCCTCAAGCACGGCGGCCGCCCGCACCAGATCATCGGCAAGCGCGAGCGGATCGGGGGTGACGGCGCCGCCGGCGGCAGCGGGCGCCGCGCCGGGGATCAGCGCCAGCACGGCCGACTGGAAGGCGGCAAGGCCGGGCACCGGCTTGTCAAGGAAACCGTCCGCGCCGGCGGCAAGGGCATGGCGGCGGCCATCGGGATCGCCGCTGGTGCCAAGGACGGGAAAGTGTCCGGCGCGGGCAAGGCTGCGGATCAGCCCCTCGCCCCGGCCATCGGGAAGGCCAAGGTCGACGATCGCCAGATCGGGCCGGTAGGCGCGCAGGTGCGCCCGCGCGGCGGCGATGCTGCCGGCACGCCGCAGCCTTGCGCCCGACCTTTGGCACATCAGGCGAAGCGCGTCGCTGGCATAGCGGCTGTCCTCGACCAGCAACAGCGTCAGGCCCTGAAGCGGCAGCAGGGGCGCGCGGGGCGCCGCCGCCGCAGGGAAGGCGGCGAAGCGGGGCGCGGCGGGGGACGGGCGGGGAGCGGGCATGGGCAACGCCTTTCGGGGGATGCGCCATCCTTGCCCGGCAGGGTGAAGGGCAGGTTAATCCGCATCGGCAGCACGCTGCGGCAGGCCGCCCCCTTGCCCGGTGGCCCTTCCGTGGCCATAAGCGGGAAAACCTGCGAGGATTGCCCCATGATCGGACGCCTGAACCATGTCGCCATCGCCGTGCCCGACCTTGCGGCGGCAGCGGCCCAGTATCGCGACACGCTGGGCGCCAAGGTCGGCGCGCCGCAGGACGAGCCGGACCACGGGGTGACGGTGGTCTTCATCGACCTGCCGAACACCAAGATCGAACTGCTGTATCCCCTGGGCGATACCTCGCCCATCAACGGGTTTCTGGAGAAGAACCCGGCGGGCGGCATCCACCACATCTGCTATGAGGTCGAGGATATCATCGCCGCGCGCGACCGGCTGAAGGCCGCCGGCGCCCGCGTCCTTGGTTCGGGCGAGCCGAAGATCGGCGCGCATGGCAAGCCGGTGCTGTTCCTGCACCCGAAGGACTTCAACGGCTGTCTGGTGGAGCTGGAGCAGGTATGAACATCACCGGCGCCATAGTCCTTTATGCGGTGGTCTGGTTCCTGACCTTCTACATCGTCCTGCAATGGCGCACCCGCACCCAGGAAGAGGCGGGCGAGGTCGTGCCGGGCACCCCCGCCAGCGCCCCCGCGCGCGAGGATGTGGGGCGAAGCGCGAAGATCGCGACCATCTGGGCGACGCTGATCTGGGCCGGGCTGGCGGCGGTGATCCTGTCGGGCCGCTTCTCGGTCGACGACATGAACATCTTCGGCCTGCGGGCGCCGGGTGCGGCCAGCGAGTAGGGCCGTGCCTACCGCCCCGCCTGCATCAGCCGGTGGAAGAGCTGGGTGAAGGTCGCCGTCCCGAGGACCGGGATCACGAGGTTCACGAGGGGCACCGACAGGGGCGCCGCCATCAGCGCGCCGGCGGCCCAGATCGTCATGGCGTTGCGGCGGCGCATCGCGCGCATTTCGGCCTCGGTCAGGCGGCGGAGCGCGACCATGGTGAAATATTCGCGCCCCAGCAGGAACCCGTTCACCGCCCAGAAAAGGACCGGCGCGAAGGGGCCAAGGACCGGCAGCAGCAGGATCGACACCACGCCCACGATCAGCAGAAGGCCGATCAGGTTCGCCGAACTGCGCAACCCCTCGGCCCAGGTCAGGACGCGCGGGGGCGGCAGCCAGGACCAGTGCCGATCCTCGACCGCGGCGGCCACGTCTTCAAGGAAAAGGCCGGCGAAGGCGGCGGCGACGGGGATCATCAGGAAGATCGAGAAGAACAGGATCAGGAAGAGCGAGGCCCAGCCCAAGAGGCTGTGCAGCCCCTCGACCGGGCCGATCACCGGCAGTTCGATCTGATCCGGCGTCAGCGCGGCGATGCCGAGAAGCAGGACCGCATAGGCGACCACCAGCAGCGCGAAGGACAACGCGACGCCAAGGAGGAGAACCCGGCGGAAGCGCGGATCGCCGATCTGGCCAAGGGCGGCAAGGAAGGACTGGAGGATCACGGCAGGCCGCGGGCGACGAGCCGGGCAAGATCGGGGCGGGGACGGTCGGGCGGCTCGGCGCCGGGGGTGGCGATATGGACGATGCCGGCGACCAGTTCGTCGGCGGTGCAGCCGAAGGCGCGGGCGCGGAACACCGCGTCATGCGCGGGCCAGCCGGTCAGCCAGTTGGCGCCCCAGCCGGCGGCGGTCGCGGCATGGACCAGGTTCATGCACAGCGCGCCCGCCGACAGCGTCTGTTCGATCAGCGGGATCTTGTCGCCTGCCTTGGGGCTGGCGATCACCACCACGGCCAGCCGGCCAAGGTCGAACTGGCCGCGCCCCTTGGCCACCTTCTCGGCGTCACCACCCAGTTCCAGCGCCCGCGCCTCGGCCAGATCGGCAAGGCGGACGAAGTCGGGCGCGGCAAGGACGATCAGCCGCCAGGGTTCCAGCTTGCCATGGTCGGGCACGCGCAGCGCGGCGGCAAGGATGCGGTCAAGCTCGGCCGCGGTCGGGACGGGCGCGGTGAACGTCTTGGCCGGCAGCGAGCGGCGGGTTTCAAGGAAGGCAAGGGCGGCTGGATTGGGCGCGGGCATCGGTCTCTCCTGATCTCGCGCCGAACCTAAGCCGGGCGCGGCCGGTTTTCAAATGCCGGTCGCGCGGGGTTGCGGGATGCAGTCGGCGCGCGCAGGCTGGCGCGAAGGAGGCGCTGCATGGCTGACCGTCTGCCCGACCTGACGCATCTGGCGCTGCCGGGCGCGGAAATCGCCGTCCGCGTCACCCCGGCCGCCCGGCGCGCCTCGGTCGAGGCCGGGGACGGGGTGCTGCGGATCGCCGTGACCGAACCGCCCGAGGACGGCCGCGCCACCGCAGCGGCGCAGGCGGCGCTGGCGCGTGCCATGGGTGTCGCGAAAACCCGGCTGCGGCTGGTCAGGGGGGCAAGGTCGCGCGACAAGGTGTTCCGCCTCGACTGACGGGACAGTGGCGGTGGCGGGGCCCGGCGTCCTAGCCCTTGTCGCGGCTGATGCGGTAGCTGCCTTCGGGCAGGTTCAAGGCCGCCGCAAGATCGGCGATCTGGCCCAGCGACAGGGTGATGCGCACCGTTTCGTCGGTGTCCTGGTCGGTCTGTTCGACGGTGACGCAATCCTCGAACGCGGTGACGATGACGTCGCCGAGAAGCGGCAGGTCGCCGCCTTCGTCAACCAGCGTGACGACGGTGGCGTCGAATTCGTGCTCGATGGTGAACATGGGGGCAGGCTACCGGCGCGCCGGGCCAAGGGCAACGGGCAATCCGGCGGCCCGGGGGGGGGGCGGCCGCGGACATGACAGTCGCGTGAATCGGGGCGGCCGGGGGTTCCCTCTGCCGCCGCCTCTGCTAGCCTTGGCACAGGCCGCCGTTTCGGCGCGCCGCCGGACGCCCCCATGATCGCCCAAGCCGCTTCCGCCTTCGCCCTTGTCCTTGCGCTGGGCGCCTGTGTCGCCCCGGTGCCGATGCCGGCCCCGGTCCCGGCGGCGGAGGGCGACACCCGGGCCGCCGCCCTGCGCGAGACGCCCCTGCCGCCCGGCGCGGCCGAGGCGTTCGTCGCCGTCGTTGCCCGGGTGGAGCCGGTGGCCGAATCGCTCTGCCGCGCCCATGCCCGGGCCGCCGCCTGCGACTTCACCATCGCGGTCGACGACCGGCCCGGCCAGCCGGCGAATGCCTTCCAGACGCTCGACCGCCGCGGCCGGCCCTATATCGTCTTCACCACCGCGCTGATCGCCGAGGCGCGGAACGCCGACGAACTGGCCTTCGTCATGGGGCACGAGGCGGCGCATCACATTGCCGGCCACATTCCCCGCCGGGCCGATCAGGCGCTGGAAGGCGCGATGCTGGCAGGCGTGCTGGCGACCGTCGCCGGCGCGTCGCCCGACGAGGTTGAAACCGCGCAGGCGATCGGCGCCGATCTGGCGGCGCGGCAGTATTCCAAGGATTTCGAGCTTGAGGCCGATGCCCTGGGGACGGAAATCGCCTGGCTTGCGGGGTTCGATCCGGTCGCGGGCGCCGCCTTCTTTGCCCGCCTGCCCGATCCGGGGGACAAGTTCCTCGGGTCGCACCCGCCCAATGCGCAGCGCCGCGCGATGGTGGCCAGCACGCTCGCGGCGCTGAAGGCGCGCTGACGGGTTGATCTGCGTCAAGGTGGCGCGGCCCGTGCAGGCGCACCCTGACCGCACAGGGGCGTATCGCGGCGGAGGCGGCAATGATCGGCTATACGGAATCGCCAAGGGCCTGGTGGCTGACCCGCGGCATGGCGCGGGTGACCGGGGTCAGCCTGTCGCGGGCGGTGGTCGACGGCTGGCTGAGCCGCGCCGAACTGGCCGAGATGGTCCTGCGCTGCGAGGCCTGCGCGATGGACGAATGCTGCACCCGCTGGCTGGCCCAGTCCGCGTCGGCCCGGCGGATGCCGGTCTTCTGCCCCAACAAGGCGGCGATCGAGGCGCTGGCCCCGCATTAGGACGACGCCGCGCTTGACGGCGGCCGCCCTCGGGCCCGACATGGCGCGATGCTGCAGATTGCCGAAGTCCTGCGCGACCGCGGGTCGCGCTATGCCGTATCGGGCGGCCCGGTCGGGGGCCGTGCCGGCGTCCAGGCCTTTCTGGCCGCGCTGAAGCGCGAGAAGCGGTTCGCCAGGGCGACCCACAACAGCTGGGGCGTGATCCTGTCGGACGAAGGCCCCGCCAAGGGCGACGACGGCGAGGCGGGGGCCGGCGCCATCATCCTGCGGATGCTGGAACGCGAGGGGCTGGTCGACCAGATCGTCGTGGTGACGCGCTGGTATGGCGGCACGCATCTGGGCGGCGACCGGTTCGCCCATGTCGCGACCTGCGTGCGGGCCTGGCTCGACGCGCGGGCGGCGGGCGTCTAGAGCCTGTCCGATGCCGATGGAAGCATCGGACAGGCTCCGGCTCCTTAGTGGTCGCCTGTCTTTCGACAAAACCGGATTCCACTTTTTTCGGACAGGCTCTAGGCTTCGGCCGCGCGGGGACCGGAGGGGGAAGGCGATGGAGTTTGTGAAGGCCGAGCTGCGGCGGTTCGGGAACACCGTCCTGTGGTCATGGCAGGGATGGCGGGCCGCCTGGGCCAGCGAGAAGTCGATCCGGCAATGGACGCTGGCCAATGTCGCCTCGGCCGCACTGGCCTTCACGCTGGACCTGGCGCCCGGCGAACGGGCGCTGATCCTGGCGCTTGGCATCCTGATCCTGGCCGCTGAACTGGTGAACACCGCGATCGAGGAGGCGGTCGACTATATCTCGACCGACCGCCATCCCCGTGCCGGCAAGGCCAAGGACTGCGGCAGCGCCGCAGTGGCGGCGGTTGCCATCGCCGCGGGCGTTGCCTGGCTGGTCATCCTTCTGGGCTAGAGCCTGTCCGATGCAGACAGAAGCATCGGACAGGTTCCAGGTCCATAGTGGTCGCCTGTCTTTCGACAAAACCGGATTCCACTTTTGTCGGACAGGCTCCAGGGCCCGCGCTCAGCCCGTCCTGCGCCAGAGGTTCACCGCCCAAAACACTGCGGATAGCAGCACCGCGGCTTCCAGCGGCGGGAAGAACGGGCCCAGCGTTTCCGGTGCCGCCCTTTGGGTAAGCATCAGGAACAGCAGTATCAACAGCAGCAGCGCGCCAATCTGGTGCAGCCAGAACTGCGCCTTCGGCATCCAGCCTTCGTCAAGGCCGGGGATCAGCCGGTAGGCCAGGCCGAAAAGCGTCATCAGCGTGAAGCCCAGCAGGTTGATATGGGCGTGGACGGGGATCAGCGAATGATCCTGCGTCGCGCCCATGTAGCTGCCGATGGTAATGCCGACGATCAGATAAAGCGCGCCCATGACGAGGAACCCGCGCGAGATGTTCATGTCTTCTTCCTTTCCTGTCCCTGTTCCATGCGGTCAGGCCCCTGGCGGGCCGTTCTGGTTGCCGTCCGGCACGGCTTGCGTGCCGGGCCTGCATCCGGCCTGGACTCTCGCATGGCATGTCTCGGGGAAACGGGAACCGAAGGCGCACGGCAAGGCACATGCCCGCCAGACGCTGCGCGCCCCGAAGGGCCGTTGCATCTGGCACGATCAACTGGCTGGACGCAGCCCGGACCTGCGCCCTTGCGGCCGATCCGTCAAGAAAAGATGCATCCGTGATGCAGAATTTGGGCCGGCTGCGGCATGCCCGGCACGCGGCCGGCCGGCGGGAAGGCGCGGAAAGCGGCGGGCGGAACCGGCGGGGTTCCGCGGAACGGCCGGCCGGCGGCGGAACGTCCGCCGCCCGGCCGGGTTTTCCCCGCGCAGGGCAGGCGCCCTGCCGGCAGCAAAGGAGACCGACATGCAGCACCAATCCGAACTTCCCGCCGACCGCATCCGCGCGGCAGGCACGGTTTCAAGCACCGATGTGAACGGCACCGATGTCTTCAGCCCGCTGGGAGACCGTCTGGGCCAGATCGACCACTTGATGATCGACAAGGCCTCGGGCCAGATTTCCTATGCCGTGATGCGCTTTGGCGGTTTCCTCGGGATCGGTGCCGACGAACATCCGATCCCGTGGCGGAAGCTGCGCTATGACACGGCGCTGGGCGGCTATGTGACCGACATCACCAAGGCGCAACTGGAAGGCGCGCCGGCCCGGCCCGCCGACTGGCGCGCCAGCCGCGACTATGAGCGGAAGGCCTATGACTACTACGGCATCCCGCCCTACTGGCTCTGACCCCGCAGCCGGCGCCACGACTCTCCCCCTTGGCGTGACGCCGCCATCGCCCCTGCGCGCAAGGGGCGGCCCCCGGTGCCCGGATGGGTGCCGGGGGCAACGATGCGGGGAGGCGGCAGGCCGTGGGTTCCGGTAATGATGGGCGGGCCTAGGCCCTTTTCCCCCACAGGTCATATTCCCCCGCCTCGTCCACCTCGACGGTGACGATGTCGCCCGGCGCCAACCCCTCGAACCCCTCGTCGATTAAAAGGTTGCCGTCGATTTCCGGCGCGTCGGCCTTTGTCCGGCAGGTGGCGCCGTCTGCGTCGACCTCGTCGACGATCACCTCGATCCGGCGGCCCACCTTGGCCGCCAGCTTGGCCTCGGAAATCGCCTGTGCGCGTTCCATGAAGCGGGCGAAGCGGTCTTCCTTCACCTCTTCGGGCACGTGGTCCGGCAGCGTGTTCGACCGGGCGCCCCTGACGTTTTCGTATCTGAACGCGCCGACCCGGTCGAGTTGCGCCTCGTCCAGCCAGTCCAGCAGCGTCTGGAATTCTTCTTCCGTCTCGCCGGGATAGCCGACGATGAAGGTCGACCGCAGCACGATCTCGGGGCAGTCGCGGCGCCAGGCGGCAATCTCGTCCAGTGTCCGCGCCGCGGCGGCGGGGCGGGCCATGCGGCGCAGCACATCGGGATGGGCGTGCTGGAACGGGATATCGAGATAGGGAAGCAGCAGCCCTTCCGCCATCGCCGGGATCAGCTCGCGCACATGCGGATAGGGATAGACATAGTGCAGCCGCACCCAGGCGCCGAGGCTGCCCAGATCGCGGGCAAGCGGCAGGATCGGGAATTTCTGGTCCCGGTCCTTCCAGTCCGTCCCGTAGGCCGATGTATCCTGCGAGATGACGAGCAGTTCCTTCACCCCGGCCGCCACCAGCTTTTCCGCCTCGCGCAGCACGGCCTTCGCCGGGCGCGACTGCAACCGGCCGCGCATGTCGGGGATGATGCAGAAGCGGCACTTGTGATCGCAGCCCTCGGCGATCTTCAGATAGCTGTAGTGGCGCGGCGTCAGCTTGATCCCCTGCGCCGGGATCAGGTCGACGAACGGATCGGGCGCGGGCGGCACCACGCCATGCACCGCGTCAAGGACCGCCTCGTACTGATGCGGGCCGGTCACGGCCATGACCTTGGGATGCGCGCCGGTGATGTAGTCCGGTTCCGCGCCAAGGCAGCCCGTGACGATGACGCGGCCGTTTTCCCGCAAAGCCTCGCCGATCGCGTCAAGGCTTTCGGCCTTGGCGCTGTCAAGGAAGCCGCAGGTGTTGACGATCACCGCGTCGGCGCCCTTGTAGTCGGGGCTGATCGCATAGCCTTCGGCGCGAAGCCGCGTCAGGATACGCTCGCTGTCGACCAGCGCCTTGGGGCAGCCAAGGCTGACCATGCCGATGGTGGGCTGGCCCTCGCGCCGGGGCGTTTCGGGCATGGTGGCGCGGGCCAGGTCGGGGCGCAGGAGCGGCGGGTTCGTGGTCATGGGCGGGGCCTATAGCAGAAAAGGCCGGCGGGGCGACAGGGGTCTCGGCGCCGGTCAGCCGGGTTCGGGCGGCGCATGAATCGGCAGGCAGGGAGAGGCGGCGCAGGCCGCGTTCCGCACGATCGCGCCGACCTGCGCCAGCTGCCGCGCCAGCGGGCTGGTCCGCCGCCAGACCATGCCGATGGTGCGGCCGGGCTGCGGTTCGGCAAAACGCGCGATGGCGACGCGCGCCGACCGCGTTTCCACCGCCACCGCCATTTCCGGGATCAGCGTCACGCCGATGCCGACGCCGACCATCTGCACCAGCGTCGACAGCGAGCTTCCGTCCAGCAGCTCGCGCGGGTGGCTGGGGGAAAGGCTGCAGAACGACAGCGCCTGGTCGCGGAAGCAATGGCCTTCCTCAAGCAGCAGAAGCCGCATCTCGCGAAGCGCGTTGCCGTCGGGGACGGGCTTCTGCGCGTCGGCCCCGGGGCGCACCAGAATGAAATGTTCGGAAAAAAGCGCGGTTTCGGTGAAACCCGGCTCTGACACCGGCAGCGCGACGATGGCGGCGTCAAGCCGGCCCTCGTGCAGTTCCTGGATCAGCCGCGGGGTCAGCGTCTCGCGCAGGTGAAGGTCAAGCGCCGGGTGCTGCCGGGCCAGATCGGCCACGATCGCCGGCAGCAGATAGGGCGCCACGGTCGGGATCACCCCCAGCCGCAGCCGGCCGCTCAGCACCGCGGTTTCGGCGCGGGCAAGGTCGCCCAGTTCCTCGACCGAACGCAGGATGTTGCGGATGCGCAGCGCCACCTCCTCGCCGAAGGGCGTCAGCTGCACCTGCCGGGTGCCGCGCTCGAAAAGGGCGGTGCCAAGCGTGTCCTCAAGCTCGCGTATCTGCATCGACAGCGCCGGCTGCGAGATGGCCGAAGCCTCGGCGGCGCGGCCGAAATGGCCATGGCGGGCCAGCGCCTCGAAATAGCGGAACTGGCGGAGGGTGACGTTGATCATAAGACATCCTTATCGCCGCAATCAGCAAATGCAACTTTATCCGATGGCGCACAGTTGTTAGAACCATTCCAGATTCTCCGGTTCACCCGGAATCAGGCCGTGCCAGGGCGCGGCGGCCACAACTCGCAAAGAGGGAGATCGAACATGGACGGCAACAAGGTGGGCAAATGCCCGGTTGCGCACGGCGGGATGACCGCGATCGGCAAGTCGGTCATGGACTGGTGGCCGAATGCGCTGAACCTCGACATCCTGCACCAGCATGACACCAAGACCAACCCGCTGCAGGGCCACAGCTACCGCGAGGCGCTGAAGGACCTGGATGTGGCGGCGCTGAAGGCCGACCTGCGGGCGCTGATCACCACCAGCCAGGACTGGTGGCCGGGCGACTGGGGCAGCTATGTCGGCATGTTCGCCCGCGTGGCCTGGCATGCCGCCGGCACCTACCGCACCTCCGACGGGCGGGGCGGGGCGAACAGCGGCAACCAGCGCTTCGCGCCGCTGAACAGCTGGCCCGACAACGTGAACACCGACAAGGGCCGCCGCCTGCTGTGGCCGATCAAGAAGAAATACGGCAACCGGATTTCCTGGGCCGACCTGATCATCCTGTCGGGCAACGTGGCCTATGAGGTGGCCGGGCTGAAGACCTTCGGCTTTGCCTTCGGCCGCGAGGACATCTGGGCGCCGCAGAAGGACACCTACTGGGGCGACGAAAGACAGTGGCTGGCGCCGTCGGACGGCCGCTATGGCGACGTCAAGAACCCCGGAACCCTGTCGAACCCGCTGGCCGCGGTGCAGATGGGCCTGATCTACGTGAACCCCGAAGGCGTGAACGGCAAGTCCGACCCGCTGGCGACCGCCGCCCAGATGCGCGAGACCTTCGCCCGCATGGGGATGGACGATGAGGAAACCGTCGCGCTGACGGCGGGCGGCCACACCGTCGGCAAGGCCCACGGCAACGGCAGCGCCGCCAACCTGTCGGCCGACCCCGAAACCGCCGGCCCGGAATATCAGGGCATCGGCTGGATGAACACCAAGGGCCGCGGCATCGGGCGCGACACCGTGGTGTCGGGGATCGAGGGCGCCTGGACCACGCATCCGACGCAATGGGACAACGGCTTCTTCGAGATGCTGTTCAAGCACGAATGGACGCTGTCGCACAGCCCGGCCGGCGCCTCGCAATGGGTGCCGATCTCGATCGCCGAGGAGGACAAGCCCGTCGACGTGGAAGACCCGTCGATCAGGACGGTGCCGATGATGACCGACGCCGACATGGCGCTGAAGGTCGACCCCGTCTATCGGGCGATTTCCGAGCGCTTCATGAACGATTTCGAGGCCTTCTCTGACGCCTTCGCCCGCGCCTGGTTCAAGCTGACCCACCGCGACATGGGGCCGAAGTCGCGCTACCTTGGCCCCGAGATTCCGGCCGAAGACCTGATCTGGCAGGATCCGATCCCCGCCGGGACCACGTTCTACGACATCGGCGCGGTCAAGGCGAAGATCGCCGCCTCGGGCCTGACGGTGGCCGAGCTTGTGGCGACCGCCTGGGACAGCGCCCGCACCTTCCGCGGCTCCGACAAGCGGGGCGGGGCGAACGGCGCCCGCATCCGGCTGGCGCCGCAGAAGGACTGGGCCGGGAACGAGCCTGACCGGCTGGCGAAGGTTCTGGCCGTGTTGGAACCGATCGCTGCCGAATTCGGCGCCAGCGTCGCCGACGTGATCGTGCTGGCGGGGAATGTCGGTGTCGAGAAGGCGGCCAGCGCAGCCGGGTTCGACGTGACGGTGCCCTTCGCGCCGGGCCGCGGCGACGCGACGGCAGCGCAGACCGATGCCGAAAGCTTCGCGGTGCTTGAACCGCTGGCCGACGGCTTCCGCAACTGGCAGAAGGAAGACTATGTCGTCAGCCCCGAAGAGATGCTGCTTGACCGGATGCAGCTGATGGGGCTGACCGCCCCCGAGGCGACGGTGCTACTGGGCGGCATGCGGGCCATCGGCGCCAACCACGGCGGTGCCGCGCATGGCGTCTTCACCGCAACGCCGGGGGCGCTGACCACCGACTTCTTCGCCAACCTGACCGACATGGCGTTCAGCTGGCACCCGGTCGGCGGCGGTCTTTACGAAATCCGCGACCGCAGGACCGGCGCGGTGAAATGGACCGCGACCCGCGTCGATCTGGTGTTCGGCTCGAACGCCATCCTGCGCGCCTATGCCGAGGTCTATGCCCAGGACGATGCGAAGGCGAAGTTCGTCGCCGATTTCGTCGCCGCCTGGGTCAAGGTGATGAACGCCGACCGGTTCGATCTGGCGTAACGAAAAGGGGCGCGGCTTTTGGGCCGCGCCCCGATTCCTTCCTGACCTCCCGCTCAGTCGGCGACAGCCGTGCCGGCAGGGGCGATCAGGCTGCTGCCCGGCAGGGTGCCAAGCATCTCTTTCGGGGCAAACATCACGATCAGTGCCGCCGCATAGACGGCCAGGAACAGGACCACGGCGAACACGGGCCGGGTTCCCGCAGTGCGCCTGCGGATTGCGGTCTCGGTCATTCCGGTCACTCCCTCTGGCAGCTCTCGGGGTTGGGGCCGATGGCTGACCTTAGCACGGAAGACCGGCCCCGGCTTTCTCATCTTCTGCGTGTAAGCGGAATTTCTTCCCGATCCGGGCGGGTCCGGGCAGAAAATCGCCACTGATTCGGCGACGAAGCGGGGTGCAGGGGAAGAATACTCTGCAACTGCAGCATCCACCCGGCGCAGGCCCGCAGCCGGACAAGAAGAAAGGCCGGCCCGGGAACCCCGGGCCGGCCCTTCCGTCAGGCGCGATGCGCCGGATCAGTAGCAGATGTACCAGTATTCGCAGTAGCCGTACCAGTCGCACCAGTATTCCCAGTAGCAGGCGCCGCGGGTCTTGGTTTCGGCGGCGTCACGCAGTTCTTCGACCTTGGCGACGACCAGCGGATCGTCCTTGCCGATCTCGGCGGCCTTGTCGAGTACGGCCGACAGGTCCATCACCTCGCCACCCGATTCGATCGTCGTGCCGTCGGCGGCACCCAGCATCATCTCGACGCCGGTCACCATGGCAAGCGCATCGCCCTTGGCTTCGCCGTATTTGATGACGGCGCTGGCGGTCTGCAGCGTGGCGCGGGCTTCGGCCTGCGCGGCGGCGTTCGGGGCGGTGGTTTCGGCCATCGCGGCGGGGGCCGAAAGGACAGCGACGGAAAGGGTAAGAGCGGTCAGGAAACGTTTCACTTTCATTCTCCCTAAGATCAAGGTTTGCGGTTTCAAGGTTTCGCCCGCCCCACCAGGTTTCTCTGTTTCACCCCTGGGCCGGATGTGGGGCAAATGTGCATCGGCGCGGGCCGTCTATCAAATGAAAAACCCTGTCACAAACCTGACTTGGGTCAGACTTTCCCGACCGGAGGGGCCACGCTCAACCGTTGGTAGAGCGTGGCGCTGACCCCGCGTCAGGAACGGATACCCGAGAAACGGGCCTGCCAGTCGGCGCGTTCCTCGTCGGTGATCTTGCGGAACAGATTCTCCGGCACGGCATAGGGCCGGCCCGGGGCGAGGTGGCGCATGGCGGCCGGCAGGTCGCTGGGCCAGGTCCAGTCGTCGCAGCCGAGCGCCGCCATCATCGCCGCGGCGGCGTCGGGGATGAAGGGGCGCGACAGCACGGCATAAAGCCGGATCAGGTTCAGCCCCAGCCGGACGATCGCCTGCGCGCGGTCGGGGTCGGTCTTGACGGCAGACCAGGGCGCGGCGGCCTGCAGGTATTCGTTGCCGGCAACCCAGATCGCCCGCAGTTCGGCCGCGGACTTCCTGACCTCGATCGCGTCCATGCAGCGTTCGTAGTCACGCAGCCGCGCCCCCAGATCGGCGATCAGCGCGTGTTCCAGCGGGCCATAGTCGCCGCCGCCAGGCACCGCGTCGCCGAATTTCGACCGGGCGAACTTGGTGATGCGGCTGACCAGATTGCCCAGGACATCGGCCAGATCCTTGTTCACCGAGGCCTGGAAGTTCTCCCAGGTGAATTCGCTGTCCGAGGATTCCGGCGCGTGCGACAGCAGCCACCAGCGCCAGTAGTCGGCCGGCAGGATCGACAGCGCCTGGTCCATGAACACGCCGCGGCCCTGGCTGGTGGAAAACTGGCCGCCGTCATAGTTCAGGTAGTTGAAGGATTTCAGGTAGTCGACCATCTTCCACGGCTCGCCCGAACCAAGGATTGTGGCGGGGAAGGAAAGCGTGTGGAAGGGCACGTTGTCCTTGCCCATGAACTGGTAGTAGGTCACGTCCGCCGCGCCCTTGTCGGTGCGCCACCAGCGTTCCCAGTCGGCCTCGGCGCGGCCGTTCGCATCGGCCCATTCGGCGGCGCAGGCGATGTATTCGATCGGCGCGTCGAACCAGACGTAGAAGACCTTGCCCTCCATCCCCGGCCAGGGCTGCTCGCCCTTCCGGACCGGGATGCCCCAGTAGAGGTCGCGGGTGATGCCGCGGTCCTGCAGCCCGTCGCCGTCGTTCAGCCATTTCTTCGCGATGGATGTGGTCAGCACCGGCCAGTCGGTCTTCGAGTCGATCCAGCCTTCAAGCCTTCCCTTCAGCGCGCGCTGCTTCAGGTAAAGGTGCTTCGTCTCGCGCACCTCAAGGTTGGTGCTGCCCGATATGGCCGAGCGCGGGTTGATCAGGTCGGTCGGATCAAGCTGCTTGGTGCAGTTCTCGCACTGGTCGCCGCGGGCCTTGTCATAGCCGCAGTTGGGGCAGGTGCCCTCGATATACCTGTCGGGCAGGAAACGGCCGTCGTCGATGGAATAGACCTGCTTTTCCAGCCGCTCCTCGATATGGCCGTTCTCGTCCAGCTTGCCGGCGAAATGCTGGGTCAGGCGGTGGTTGCGCTGGCTGGAGGACCGGCCGAAATGATCGAACGACAGCCGGAAGCCGCGGGCGAGTTCGGCCTGCACGCCATGCATCTCGGCGCAATAGGCCTCGACCGGCTGCTTCGCCTTGGCGGCGGCCAGTTCGGCGGGCGTGCCATGTTCGTCGGTGGCGCAGAGGAACATCACCTCATGCCCCCGGCCGCGGCAGTAGCGGGCGAAAAGATCGGCCGGAAGCTGGCTGCCGACCAGATTGCCCAGATGCTTGATGCCGTTGATGTAGGGGATGGCGGAGGTGATGAGGATGCGAGCCATGGATGCGCCTTTCAACCCGTTCGGGGCGGGGGTTTAGCGCGCGCCGCCGCGAAGGGCCAGAGGCTTGCGCCCGGCCCGCGCGCGCATGGCGCGGGCCCGGGCGCGCGGGCCCGGTCAGACCGCCGTATAGCCGCCGTCGGCCAGATGATAGCTGCCGGTGATGAAGCTGGCCTGATCCGACAGCAGGAACAGCGTCAGCGCCGACACTTCCTCCGACCGCCCCAGCCGCCCGACCGGGTGCTTCGAGATCAGCCAGTTGCGTGCCGCCTCATCGAACCCGGCCAGCAGCGGCGTGTCGATGAAGGCGGGGCCGACCGCGTTCACCCTGATGCCCTGCGCCGCATATTCGGCGGCGGCGGTCTTGGTCAGGCCAAGGACGGCGTGCTTGGCCGCGACATAGGCAGGTGCGGTGGCGAAGGCGACGCTGCCAAGGATCGAGGCCATGTTGACGATGGACCCGCCGCCCGAGGCCAGCATCGCCGGAATGCCGAAGCGCAGACCGTAGAAGACCGCGTTCAGGTTGACGCCGATCACCTGATGCCAGCCGTCCAGCGGATAGTCGCCCGTCGGCGCCGACGGGCCGCCGATGCCGGCGTTGTTCACCAGCAGGTGCAGCCCGCCCAGCGACACCGCCCGCGCGACCAGCGCCTGAACCACCGCCGGGTCGCTGACATCGCCGCCCGCCGCCACCGCCTTGCCGCCGGCGGCAACGATCCGGTCCACCACCTTCTGCGCCACCTCCTGCCTCAGGTCGGCCACGACGACCGTGGCGCCGGATGCGGCAAGGTCCAGCGCGATCGCCGCGCCGATGCCGGAACCCGCGCCGGTGACAAGGGCAACCTTGCCGTCGAATCTGATGTCCATGGCCCCGGTCTCCTCTGCGTTGGCACGAATGCTATGCACCCCGCCGCCTGCCGGGGAAATGACCTGCCTCAAATCACGGGCTTGTGCTTGCCGCGGCGGGCAGGTCGCATAGCCTGCACGAAAGAGGTGCAGAATGAAGCTGATTCCGCTCGGGCGGTCGGGCCTGACCGTCACCGAACTGTGCCTTGGCACGATGACCTGGGGCAACCAGACCGACGAGGCCGGCGCACATGCGCAGGCCGATCTGGCGCTGGACCGGGGCCTTGCCTTCTGGGACACCGCCGAGATGTATCCGGTCAACCCGGTCCGGGCCGAAACCGTGGGCCGGACCGAGGCGATCATCGGCTCCTGGCTGAAGGCGCGGGGTGGCCGGTCGCGGCTGGTGATCGCGACCAAGGTCACCGGCAAGGGCCGGATGGTGCGGCCGGACGAACCGATCACCGGGCGCAGCCTCAGGGTGGCGCTGGAAGGCTCGCTGCGGCGGCTGGGAACGGACTACGTCGATCTTTACCAGCTGCACTGGCCCAACCGGGGCAGCTACCACTTCCGCCAGAACTGGCGCTACGCGCCGCATGGCACCGACCCCGCCGCCGAAACCGCGCATATGACCGACATCCTGACCACGGCCAAGGCGCTGATCGACGAGGGCAAGGTCCGCGCCATCGGCCTGTCGAACGAAACCGTCTGGGGCACCGCGCGCTGGCTGCATCTGGCCGGGACGCTGGGCCTGCCGCGCATGGCCAGCATCCAGAACGAATACAGCCTGCTCTGCCGGCAGTTCGACACCGACTGGGCCGAGCTTTCGATGGTCGAGGACATGCCGCTTCTGGCGTTCTCGCCGCTGGCGACGGGGCTGCTGTCCGGCAAATACGCCGGCGACGTGACGCCCGAAGGCACGCGGCGCGCTGCCAATCCCGATCTGGGCGGGCGAATCACCCCGCGGGTCTTTCCCGCCGTCGCCGCCTGCCTGGGCATCGCCGCCCGACACGGGCTGGACCCCTGCCAGATGGCGATCGCCTTCTGCCGGTCACGCCCGTTCACCACCGTGCCGATCATCGGCGCGACCACGGTGGCGCAGCTGGACATCGCGCTGGGTGCCGCCGGCCTTGTGCTGTCGCCCGAGGTGCTGGACGAGATCGACGAAGCGCATCGCGAACACCCGATGCCCTACTAGGGCTTGCGGGCGGCGGGCTTTCGTTCCACATCTGGCAGAGGCAGGAGGGCGGTGCGGCGCCGATGGCAGGTCTGGTTTCACGTCTTGCGGCGCTGGCCGCCGTTGCCGTGCTGGCGGGCTGCGTCCTGCCGGGGGCGGGCGGCGGCACGGCGCCGGGCGCGGCCAACCCGCTGACCGGCGGCGAGATCGAGATGACGCCGCTGGACGGGCCGGCCCCGGCCGCCGAGGCAGCCGCCGGCACGGCCGAGGACACGGCCCCGCAACCGGCCAGTGCCCTTGCCGCCGGGCCGGGCGACCCGCGGCCGCGTCCGCGCCCCGATGCTGCGGCCGCCCCGCCGGCGCCGGACGCCGCGGCCCCGCCCGAGGCCGCGCCCGCGCCGCCCCCGGTGCCGAAGACCGAGGCGCAGGTCGCCTGCGAACGGCGCAAGGGCCAATGGACCGGAACGGGCGAGGGCGGGCATGCCTGCATCTTCCACACCCGCGACGGCGGCAAGGTCTGCACCTCGTCGCGGAACTGCGAGGGCGATTGCCTTGCCCGGTCGGGCACCTGCGCGCCGGTCAGGCCGCTGATGGGCTGCAACGAGATACTCGACGACACCGGGCGGAGGATGACGCTATGCGTCGACTGACCGCCGCCCTGCTGGCGCTGACACTTGCCGCCTGCGGCGGGTCGGAACGGGTGGCCGCCTTCCGCCCGGCCGATGCGCCGATCTGGTCGTCCGCCGCCTTCGCACCGGGCCGGATCACCGGGCGCTGGCACCAGGTCGCGGCCTTTTCATCCGGCGACGGGCCGGGCTGCCGCGCCGGCGGGGCCGAAGTGTCGGAAGGCGCGGGCGGGCTGCTGATCGCGGCGCGCCTCTGCCTTGACGGGCGCGAGGTGCAGGTGTCGGGCCCGGTCTCGATGGCGGGGCCCGGGCGGCTGGCGGTGCCGGGGATGGAGGACTGGTGGGTGATCTGGGTCGACAGCGGCTATCGTACGCTGGCCGTGGGCACACCGTCCGGCCGGTTCGGCTTCGTCCTTGACCGGGGCGACATTCCGCCCGACCGGCTGACCGCCGCCGCCGAAATCTTCGATTTCAACGGCTATCCGAAGGCGCGGCTGAAACCGTTCTGACCGCCCCGTCACACCCGCAGCTTCAACGCCCGCAGGTGGCGCGCGGCATCGCGGGCGCCGACCTCGGCCTCGCGCACCAGCCAGTCGAAATGCGCCGACAGCGCCTCGACCCGGGAATCGTCGCGGAAGGCCAGGTAGTGCCGGCCCAGATAGACCACCGCGAGATGCGGCCCGAACACGGTGACCGGCGCGGAAAACACCCGCCGCGCGTCGTAAAGACAGAGCCGCAGCGACGGGTAAAGCTGTTCCGCCAGATCGGCCAGCCGGTCGATCTGCGCCAGCCGCACCTCGGCCGGCAGCCCGCGATAGTAGCCGGTCCCCGAGGCCAGGCTGTCGGCCTCGTGCAGCGGGAAGGCGATCTCGTAGTCCGACCGCGACCCGCGCATCCAGCCAAGCCGGTCCTCGAAGGCGCGGATCGCCTGTTCGGCGCTGCGGCCCAGGTGCGGCGCATATTCCCATTCGACCATCGCCCGGGTCTTCAGCATGTCGGGCAGGGTGGCGGGGACATGCCGGATCTTGTAGCCCGCGGCCTCACGGTGCCAGGCGAAGATCGTCTCGTCGATCAGGGCGCGCGGCGCCTCGGTGATGGCAAGCGAGGCGGCGAGGAGGTCGGCGCCGGGTTCGGGCCGGGCGGAAAGCCCCAGCAGCCAGTCGCAGGAAACCCCCAGCGCCAGCGCGCAATCCGCCGCAAGCTGCGCGTTCGGCAACCGCTTGCCGGGCTGCAACAGCGCCGAGACGGTAGACCGGTCGACCCCCGCCGCGCGGGCCAGCGCGGCCTGGGTGACGCCCGCGCGCGCCATCGCCTCGGCCAGCCGCAGGCGGAACAGGCTCGCGCGGTCGCGCTTGTCCATTTTTGCGGTCATGCGGTGACTATTATCTGCATTGTCGACTGTTCGTTGCGCATTCTGGGAATTTCGTGCCGCCACGGCAAGGCCTATCCTTGCCGCAGCCAATGTTCCCGCCAATGTTCCCGCGAGACGACCTTGAATCCGAAACATCCCGCTTCCGAATGGCCGACCGTCCTGGTCCTTGCCGCAACCTATCTGCTCTGGGGCCTTGGGACGACGGTGCTGTGGGACCTCTCGCCGCTGATCGCGATCCTGGTGGTTGCCGTCGCCTCGGCGCAGTTCTCGTCGCTGCAGCATGAGGTCTTGCACGGCCATCCGACGCCGGACCAGCATGTGAATCACGCGATGGTCTTTCCGGCGCTGGCCTTCTTCTATCCCTACCTGCGGTTCCGTGACACGCATCTGGCGCATCACCACGACCCGAACCTGACCGATCCCTATGACGACCCGGAATCGAACTACCTTGATCCGGCGGTCTGGGCGCGGCTGTCGCCGCCGCTGCGCGGACTGCTGCGGTTCAACAACACCTTGTTCGGGCGGATGCTGGTCGGGCCGGCGATCGGCTTTGCCGTCTTCGTCCGGGGCGACATCCGGCTGATCCGCGCCGGCGACCGGCGGGTGCTGCTGGCCTGGGTGCTGCACGGGGCCGGGCTGGTGCTGGTGCTGGTCTGGCTGGTTTCCGTTGGAAAGATGCCGGTCTGGGCCTGGCTGGTTTCAAGCTATCTTTCGGCCTCGCTCCTGAAGATACGCACTTTCCTCGAACATCGCGCGCATGAGGCGTTCCGGGCGCGGACCGTGGTGATCGAGGATCGGGGCCCGCTGGCGCTTCTGTTCCTGAACAACAACTTGCACGTCGTTCATCACATGCATCCGGCCGTGCCGTGGCACCGGCTGCCGGCGATCTACCGCGCCAACCGCGACCATTACCTGCGCCGGAACGACGCCTATCTTTACAAGAACTACATCGAGATTTTCCGCCGCCATTTCCTGCGGGCGAAGGATCCGGTTCCGCATCCGATCTGGCCGGTCCGGAAGGACGGGCCGGCCGACGGCTAGAGGATCCGGCGGAAGGCGGGCACCGCGCCGGAATTGTCGAAGAACGGCACGCCAGGCTGGCTGCCGCCGTTCAGGAGATTGGTCACCTCGGCCAGCACCACCTCGGTGATGAACGGCAGGTCCAGCGCCCGCGCCTCGGTGAGGCCGATCCAGTGCAGATGCGAAAGCTCGTCCGACGCGCCCGAGAAATCGTCGGCGTCCGTCGCCAGGCCGGCGGCATCGGCAAGGAAGAACCGCGCATCGAAGCGGCGGGTGCGGCCCGGCGGCGTGATCGCCCGAAAGACGAAGCGCAGTGGCGGCGCGTCGGGCCTGAGCGCCAGCCCCGTCTCCTCGGCCAGTTCGCGCAGCGCCGCACCGACAAGGGCGCCCGGCGCGACGCCGCCCTGTTCCAGCCGCAGCGCGCATTCGGCCGACAGCGGCAGCGGGCCGGGATGCCCGTCGCCCGGATCGACGCCGCCGCCCGGGAAGACGTATTTCGACGGCATGAAGACCGCGCCGGCGCCGCGCTGGCCCATCAGGATGCGGGGCGTGCCGGAATCACGCCGCGCGACGATCACCGTCGCGGCGGGGCGGATCGGATGGTCAGGCTCAGGCCCGGTCATCCCGGCCGAAACCATGCATCCGCTTGGCCCATTGCAGCGCCACCATCGCCCCCTTCAGCCGCGGCAGCAGATAAAGCGACAGCGCCACGCAGCCGACCGAGAAGATCGAGGCGATCATCAGCGGATCGGGGTCCCAGTGCGCGAAGGCCAGCAGCATCGCCGGCGCCATGATATGCCCGACGATCAGGATGGTCAGGTAGGCCGGCCCGTCGTCGGCCCGGTGATGGTGCAGCGCCTCGCCGCAGACGGGGCAGGCATCGCGCACCTTCAGATAGCTGCGCAGCATCGGCCCGGCGCCGCAGTTCGGACAGCGGCAGCGCCAGCCCCGCAGCACCGCGGGCCAGAACGGACGTTCGGCATCGGCCGGGGCAGGGGTGGCCGCAACGCCCAGGCGGGGCGGGGCGGGAAGGGCGGGATCATGCAGCATGGGGTTCGGACGGCTCCTGTTCGCGCAAACAACATAGGGCTTCGCGGCCGGGAAGGACAGGCACCTGCCGGTGGATGTGGCCGCATGTCGCAAGGGCGGGCGACGGAAACCGGCCGCACCCGCGTTTGTCCTGGCAGAACGGACGAAACACGTCGTCCGCAGGATTGGAGAAGACGATGAAAGCCGACCGCCGACTGATTGCCGCCCTGGCCGTTGCCGCTGTCGCCGCCGCCGTGCTGACGACCGCCGCCCTGGCCGACCGTGGCCCCGCCATGGGCCGCGGCGGGCCGGCCGCGATGCTGATCGAACGGTTCGACGCGATCGACGCCGACAAGGACGGCAAGGTTACCCCGGCCGAGCTGGCGGACTGGCGCAAAGCCAGGTTCGAGGCGGCCGATGCCGACAAGGACGGACGCCTAGACCAGGACGAACTTGCCGCCTTCCGGCTGCAGGCCATGCAGGAACGCGCCGGCGCACAGGCCGGCATGCTGCTTGAACGCTTCGATGCCGATGGCGACGGCGCGCTTTCGGCCACGGAAATGCCCGGCAGCCCGGGCGACGGCGCCGGCTTCGCCCGTGTCGATGCGGACGGCGACGGGGCGGTGTCGAAGGCCGAGGTCGACGATGCGCTGGCCTTCATGTCGCGCCATCACGGCTGGGGCCATGGCGCCCGCTGGGGCGAGGGGATGGCGGACTGACAGGCCCTTTGCCTGATCCGGCAGGATCGGGCATCAAGGCGGAATGGAAATGCCCCGCGACACGATGAGCGCGACATCGGACGAGGCCCTGCTGGCGCTATACGCCCGGGGCGAGCCCGCGGCCGCGCGGGCGCTGACCCAGCGCCTGGTGCCGCGGGTCATGGCCTATGCGGCGCGGCTTCTGGGCGACCGGGCCGAGGCCGAGGACGTGGCGCAGGAGGCGATGCTGCGCCTCTGGCGCGCCGCCCCCGGCTGGCGCGCCGGCGAGGCGAAGATTTCCACCTGGCTGTACCGGGTGGTGACCAATCTGGCGACCGACCGTCTGCGCAGGCGCGGCCGGCGCGGCGCGCATGTCGGGCTGGACGAGGCGGCCGAACCGCCCGATCCCGGGCCCGATGCGGTGGCGCAGCTGGCCGAGGGCGACCGGATGGCGGCGCTGAACGGCGCGCTTGCGGCGCTGCCCGACCGCCAGCGCGAGGCGGTGGTGCTGCGGCATCTCGAGGGGCTGTCGAACCCCGAGATCGCCGAGGTGATGGGCATCGGCGTCGAAGCCGTGGAAAGCCTGACCGCGCGCGGCAAGCGCGCGCTGATGGCGTCCCTGTCGGGGCGCCGCGACGACCTGGGTTACGGGGAATGACCCTTGGGAGATGACCGGATGAACGAGAGCGATCTTGACAGGCTTCTTGGCGCGGCGCGGGCCAACCCCCCGGCGGCGGGCGCGGGTCTGATGGCGCGGGTGCTGGAGGACGCGCTGGCGGCGCAACCGCGCGCCGCGGCGGTGCCGCAGGCGCCCGTCCAAGCGGCGGTCCGGCCGGCGCCGCCGGTTCGCCGGCCGGGGTTCTGGGCGCGGCTTGGTGCGGGGCTGGGCGCGTCGCTCGGCGGGTCGGGCGTGCTGACCGGCCTTGGCGGCGCGGCACTTCTGGGCCTTGCCGCCGGCTATGCCGATCCGACCAGCCTCGGCTGGCTGACCGACGGGCTGCCCTTCTCGACCAGCACGCAGCTGGAACTGCTGCCGACCGCCGAAATCTTCCTGACCGAGGGCTGAGCCATGACCGAAACCCCGCCGATGCCGCCGGCGCCCGCCGCCCCTGCGGAACCGCCTGCCCGCAGGCGCAGCTGGATCAGGATCGCGCTGGCGGTTTCGCTGGCGCTGAACCTGGCCGTCGCCGGCATGGCGGTGGGCGCCTTCCTGCGCAATGGCGGGCCGCCCGGGCGCGGCGACATGGGGCTTGGACCCCTGGCCGATGCGCTGTCGGCGCAGGACCGGCGGGCGCTGCGCAAGGCCTTCGTCGACCATTTCCCCGAACTGCGCCAGGGACGCGAGGCGCTGCGGGCCGAATTCGACGGGTTGCTGGTGGCATTGCGCGCCGAACCCTTCGATCCGGCGGCGCTGGATGCGGCGCTGTCGGAGATCGCCCGGCGCAACACCGACCGGCTGGATCAGGGGCGCAGCATCATTGCCGAGTATCTGAAGACCATGCCCGACGAAGGCCGCGCCGCCTTTGCCGACCGGCTGGAAAGGCTGCTTGACCGTCCGTTCGGCAAGCGGCCGAAGGACGACGACTGATCCGTTAGGCCAGGAACCCGTCAGGCGAGGGATTCGCTGAAGGTCACCAGATTGCGGCCGGCGGATTTCGACCGCATCAGCGCGCGATCGGCCCGCTCCATCACCGCCTTGTAGCCCTCGGCCGCAGAGAGGGGGCCGACGGCGACGCCGATCGATACGGTGACGGTCAGCGATGACCCGTCATCCAGCAGGACCGGCTGCCCCCCCACCACCTGACGCAGCCGTTCGGCCAGACGCCTGGCCTCATCCGCGCCGGTCTGGGGCAGGGCGACAAGGAATTCCTCGCCGCCAAGCCGGGCAAGGACATCGTCCATCCGCATGTTGGCCGACAGCCGGCGCGCCACCTCGATCAGGGCGGTATCGCCGGCCGCATGGCCGAACCTGTCGTTGACCGACTTGAAGCGGTCGATGTCGACGATCAGCACCGCAAAGGTCGTTTCCGCCTGGTCGGCCTGGGCCGCAAACCCGGCCAGCCTGGATTCGCCGTAGCGGCGGTTATGGACCCCGGTCAGGTCGTCGATCAGCGACAGGCGAAAGCCGGATTCCAGCGCGTCGCGGGTGCGGTCGTTCCGGCGCTTGCGCGCGAGAAGGCCGTTCAGCCGCAGGTCCATCTCGGCCGCGGGCGTGTCGTCGGCAATCACCTCGTCGGCGCCAAGGTCATAGGCCATGGCCGCGACATCCGGCGATTTCCCCGCCGTCATCACGCAGATGGCGCTGTGGCGCGTTCCGGCATGGCCCTTCAGCGTGGTCATCAGCCGAAGCCCGCCCTGTTCGCCGTCAAGATCGGCCGGGATGATGAAGATTTCCGGCGTGGCGGCATCGCGGACGGGGGGAAGCGCCAGCGTCTGGTCGCGGTTCAGCCGGCAAAGCCTGTCGCCCATCAGCCGGCCCAGTTCGGCGGCGCAGCCCGGCACCGGGCCCTGCCTGCCGCTGACGATGGCGCAGCGCCCCGGCCGCTGGAAACCGGCCGCAGGTTCGGCAAAGCCGGGCAGCCCCGGTGCATGATCGCCCCAGGCCTGAACCACCAGCCCGGCATCGGCACGCCCGCGCATCAGGCTGCGCAACCGCGACAGCACCAGCTGCGGCGCAAGCGGGCGCGGCAGCACATCGTCGGCCCCCGCCGCCAGCGCGGCCAGCCGCCGGCCCGGATCGGCCGACCCGGTCAGCGCCACCACCGGCAAGGTCCGCGCCGAGGGTTCGCCGCGAAGGGCTTCCAGCACCTGTTCGGCCGGGCCATCGGGCAGGTCCATGTCGATCAGGATCGCATCCGGGCGTTCGCTGCGCAGAACCCGCAGGCAGCCGGCCCCGTCGGTCGCGACCAGCGGATCATAGAACGCATCGGCAAGCAGCGCGCGAAGGGCCACGCGGTTTGTCGCCACTGCGTCAACGATAAGGATGCGTCCGTGCATCAGTGCCTGCCATCCGGTGTCCGTCACCCTGCATGGCGGACAATCTGCTGCCGAGATGGTTAAGAAGTTCTTTCCAGCCGCCGGCGATCCGTCCACCATAGCGGCGCAGACGGCAACAAATCGGCTTTTGCCGCATCAATCCGGGAGAACGACGATGATTGGGCGGGAATCCGCCGAGGCTCTGGCCCTTCGGGCGCTTGCCCATGTCGCGGCCGAATCCGAACTCCTTCAGCGGTTCATGGCGATGACGGGCGCCGCCCCGGCCGACCTGCGGTCGCGGCCGGACGATCCCGCGCTTCTGGCCGCGGTCGCCGATTTCCTGCTGTCCGATGACCGATTGGTCACGGATTTCGCACGCCAGGCCGGCGTGCCCGCCATCGCCCTGGCCGAGGCGCGGGCCGCCCTGCCCGGCGGCGACGTTCCCGACTGGACGTGATTGCCTTTCGCCGCGGCCCCCGGCAACACTGCGAGCGACCAGGGCAGGGCGCGGGGCGAGGAATGATCGACGGCATCGTTTTCGACAAGGACGGCACGCTTTTCGACTTCCGCGCCAGCTGGGGCCGCTGGGCGCGCGACTTCATCGCCGGGCTTGCGGTTGACGCCGGCCACGGCCGCGCGCTGGCCGATGCGATCGGCTATCTGCCGGAAGAACGCAGCTTCCGCCCCGACAGCGTGGTGATCGCGGCCACCGCGGCCGATATCGCCGCGGCACTTCTGCCGCATCTGCCGGGCCGCGGCCAGCAGGAACTGACCGCGGCGATCGACACGGCGGCGGCGGGCGTCACAATGGAACAGGCGGTGCCGCTGGTGCCGCTCCTCTCGGCCCTGAAGGCGCGCGGGCTGCGCCTTGGCGTCGCCACCAACGACAGCGAGGCGCCGGCACGGGCGCATCTGGCGGCCAACGGGCTGACCGGGCTTTTCGATTTCATCGCCGGCTACGATTCGGGCTATGGGCCGAAGCCGGGGCCAGGCATGTGCCGCGCCTTCGCCCAGTCGCAGGGGCTTGATCCCGCGCGCGTCCTGATGGTGGGCGACAGCCGGCATGATCTTGAGGCCGGCCGCGCCGCCGGCATGCGCCCCGTCGCCGTGCTGACCGGGATCGCCACCGCCGATGATCTGGCCCCGCTGGCCGAGATCGTGCTGCCCGACATCGGCGCCCTGCCGGACTGGATCGACGCCGCCGCCGCCTGAGAAAGCGGGCCCGCGGCGAAAAACGACACATTCGCGTCGCAACTGCGGTTCCCGTGCCGCGCCGGCTTCCGTCATCCTGCCCCCAGGCGAGGAATGGGGGACACCATGACCGATGAACCGGGCCGGAAGAAGCGCGCGGGCGGACGGGCGGGCATGAAGACCCGCGCGGGCAGCGCGGCGGTCGACCAGATGCCCTGGCGCATCCCGGTGAACCCCGACCGGCCGACCGAACCCCTGGACGAAGAGGGCGTGCAGCGCATCCACAAGGGGGCGATGCGCATCCTCTCGGACATCGGGATCGAATTCCTGAACCCCGAGGCGGTCGATAACCTGAAGAAGGCCGGCTGCACGGTGAACGGCACCAACGTCCGCATGGACGAGGATTTCGTGATGGAGATGCTGGGCCACGCGCCCGGCGAATTCACCATCACGCCAAGGAACCCCGCGCGCGAGATCGTGCTGGGCGGCAGGCACATGGTCTTTGTCAACGTCTCGTCCCCGCCGAACGCCTGGGACCTGGAACGCGGCAAGCGGGCGGGCGATTTCGAGACGTTCAAGGAATTCATCAAGCTGACGCAGTATTTCAACTGCATCCATGTCGCGGGCGGCTACCCGGTCGAACCGATCGACATCCATCCCAGCGTCCGCCATCTCGACTGCCTGCAGGAAAAGCTGATCCTGACCGACAAGGTCTGCCACGCCTATTCGCTGGGGGCGGAACGGGTAGAGGACGTGATGGAAATGGTCCGCCTGGCGGCCGGCCTGACCCATGCCGAATTCGACGAAAAGCCGCGGATGTATACCAACATCAACTCGGTCTCGCCGCTGAAGCACGATTTCCCGATGCTGGACGGGGCGATGCGGCTGGCCCGGCGCGGGCAGCCGGTGGTGGTGACGCCCTTCACCCTGGCCGGGGCGATGGCGCCCGTCACCATGGCCGGTGCGGTGACCCTGTCGATTGCCGAGGCGCTGGCGGCGGTGGCGCTGCTGCAATACATCAAGCCGGGCTGTCCGGTGGCCATCGGCACCTTCACCTCGAACGTCGACATGAAGTCGGGCGCGCCGGCCTTCGGCACGCCGGAGTACATGCGCGCGACGCAGATGACGGGGCAGCTGGTCCGCTTCTACGGCGTGCCGATGCGGGCAAGCGGCGTCTGTGCGGCGAACGTGCCGGACGGGCAGTCGATGTGGGAAACCTCGAACAGCCTCTGGTCGGCGGTGATGAGCCGGACGAACCTGGTCTACCACGCCGCCGGCTGGCTTGAGGGCGGGCTGATCGCCTCCCCCGAGAAGTTCGTCATGGACTGCGAGGTGCTGCAGATGATCCAGCGCTATTTCGAGGAGGCGACCTTCGCCACCACCCCCGACGACATCGCCATCGACGCGATCCGCGAGGTGGGGCCGAACGGGCATTACTTCGGCGTCCAGCACACGCAGGACCGTTACCAGCACGCCTTCTATGCCCCCTTCGCCAGCGACTGGCGCAACTACGAGGCCTGGGCGCTGGACGGGTCGGTCTGGACGGCCGAGCGCGCGCACCGCATCTACAAGCAGATACTGGCCGAGTTCGAACCCCCGCCGATCGACGATGCCGCGCGCGAGGAGCTGACCCGCTTCGTCGCCCGGCGCAAGCAGGAGGGCGGGGCGCCCACCGACTTCTGACCCCGCCGTTCCAAGGTCCGTGGCGCCGGCGGCAGCCGGGGGGCGATGAAATCCCGTTAACGATTGCCCGCTAGGCTGGTCGGGGAATCGTGTCGGGGTTGCCATGCACGGGCTGTTTCTGCGTGCCCTTCAGAACTATGTCGGCGTCACCTTCGGGGCCGAACCGCTGGCCCGCGCGCTGGCCGCGGCCGGTGCGCCGGCCGAAGGGTTCGAACCGCTGCTGCGCCACGAACGCGCCATGGTGCGCCGGTTCCTTGGCCATGCCGCCGCCGAACTCGGCCGTCCGGTCGAAGCGGTGCTGGAAGATGTCGGCACCTTCATCATCATGGGCGACGGCTATGCCCCGGCGCGGCGCCTCCTGCGGTTCGGCGGGGCGAGTTTCGGCGATTTCCTGCTGTCGATCGAGGACCTGCCCGACCGCGCCCGGCTGGCGCTGCCCGACGATGCCTTTCCCCCGCTGGACCTTGCCGATCAGGGCGGCGGCCAGTTTCGCCTGACCGCGGCGACCGATTGCTGGGAAATCGGTCATGTCATGGTCGGCATCCTGCGCGCCATGGCTGACGACTACGGCGCGCTGGTGATGATCGAGGCGGAAGCGCCCGGCCCGTCGACGACATCGGTGGCGATCAGGCTGCTCGACGCCCGCTTTGCCGCGGGGCGGCTGTTCGATCTGGCCGGGCAGGCGGCAGGATGACGGCGGGCGCGCCCGCAGCCGCCGATGCGCCGGCCTTCCGGCTGACGGCCGAGGCGCTGGCGCGGGCCATGCCGCTGCACCTTGTCGTCGCGGCGGATGGCACGGTCCTGTCGGCCGGCCCGACGGTCGCGCGCATCTTCCCCGGCGACACGCTGGCCGGCCTGCCCTTCCTTGCGCTGTTCGATGTCCGCGGCCCGGCGCCGGTTTCCACCATGGCCGGGCTTGCCGCCGCTGCCCTGCAGAAACTGCGGCTGGCGCCGACCGGCATCGCATCAGGCCTGCGGCTGCGCGGCATCGCCCTGCCGCTGGCCGGGGGCGACGGGTTTCTGGTGAACCTGTCGTTCGGCGTGGACATCGACCGGGCGGTGCGGCTTCTGCAACTGACCGATGCCGATTTCGCGCCGACCGATCTGGCGATGGAGCTTCTCTATCTGGCCGAGGCCAACGCCGCCGTCCGGAACGAGACGCGCGCCCTCAGCCGGCGGCTGGTCGGCGCGCGGCAACAGGCGCTGGAACAGGCGCTGACCGATCCGCTGACCGGGCTGCAGAACCGCCGCGCCTGCGACGACGCGCTGGCGCGCCTTTGCCGGGATCGCGCGGGTTTCGGGCTGCTGCATCTGGACCTTGACCATTTCAAGCAGGTGAACGACCGCCACGGCCATGCCGCCGGCGACGGCGTCCTGCAGCGCACGGCCGCGGTCCTGCGGTCAAGGACGCGGGCGTCGGACTGCCTCGCCCGGGTCGGCGGCGATGAGTTCATCGCCATCCTGCCCGGGCTGGGCGACGCCGCCCGGCTGGAACGGCTGGGTCAGGCCATCGTTGCGGGGCTGGCGCAGCCCGGCCGCCCGGACGATGGGCCGGCGGGTGTCTCGGCCAGCATCGGTTTCGCCATCGTGCCCGCGGGCGCCGTCACCGATCCCGCGCAGGTCCTGTCCGAAGCCGACAGGATGCTTTATGCCGCCAAGGCCGCCGGGCGCGGCCGGGTGCTGGGAACGCGGATCGCCGGATGACGGCCGGGCGCGCCGGCCCGGCCGGCCGGCCCCGCGCCCCTTACCCGTCGATCCTTGCGCCCATGATGGCGATCGCCTGCTGGTAGACCTTCGCCGCGTTCCATTCCCGGATCACCGCGAAGTTCGGCTCGCCCTCCTGATAGCCACGGCCGGGCTTCCAGCCCTTCTGCCGCAGGTAGTTCGCGGTCGAGGCCAGCGCGTCGACCACGTTCGACAGGTCCACCTTGCCGTCGCCGTTGCCGTCCACCCCGTAGGTCAGCGCATTGCCGGGCAGGAACTGGGTATGGCCCAGCTCGCCATGCTTGGCGCCGACGGTGCCGGCACTGATCGAGCCGCGGTCGACCAGCTTCAGCGCCGCAATCAGATGCGGACGGAAATAGTCGCTGCGCCGGCAGTCATAGGTCAGCGTCGCGATGGCCGAGACGACATTGGTGTCGCCCATGAAGCCGCCGAAGGCCGTCTCCATCCCGTGAATCGCGATCAGCACCCCGGCCGGGACGCCATAGTTGGCCTCCAGCGCGGCGTAGAAATCGGGGTTCTTCTTCTTGCGCGCCTTGCCCTGCGCGACGATCGTATCGGCGCCGCGCACCTGCATGAACTTCTCAAGCGTATACTTGAAGCTTTTCTGGTTCCGGTCGGCCCCGATCGTGGCCTTGGAATAGCCCGAGGCCATCAGCGCCGCGATGCCGCGTTCGCCCACGCCCTCGGCCCGCGCCTCCTTGGCCATGACGGGCTTCCACGCCTCGTACTGGCCGCCGGTGTCGGAACAGGGGGCGGCTAGGGCGGGAAGGGCGGCAACAAGGAAAAGGCCGGTCGAAAGGACTTTGCGGAACACCTGGGGCACCTGTCATCAGCGTCGGGCGCAGAATAGTGGCCGCGGCCCCGAATTCAAGTATGGCCGGCCCCGGTCGGCAGGGCCAGGAAATCCTTCGCGCGAAAGGGGAAGCGGTGTATGATCGGCGCGATTTGTCGCGGGATTTGCATCATGCTTTCAGACCGGCAGAAGGTGGACGGGGTGGTGATCGGCCTTGTCCTTGGCTTCCAGGGCGACCGGCCGCTGGTCGTCTTCCCCGGCAACGACAGCGACCATGCCATTCCGGCCCGCAGCCTGCAGGCGCTGACGGCGGCGGATGCGGGCGCCGAAGTGGCGCTTCTGTTCGAGGATGGCGCCCGCGACCGGCCGCTGATCGTCGGCCGCATCGTCGAACCCGCCCGCGGGCCAGAGGCGCCTGTCGTGGTGGCCGATGGCCAGATGCTGCGCCTGACCGCGAAGGAGCGGATCGAGCTGCGCGTCGGCCGCGCCTCCATCGTGATGGAGGCGGACGGCCGGATCACCGTCCGCGGCACCGATCTTGTCAGCCACGCCTCGCGGTCGAACCGCATCCGGGGCGGGTCGGTCAACCTGAACTAATTGACATGGCCGCCCCGGACCCCGCCGCCGCCGTCCCGGTCCTGATCCATATCCTGCGCCAGCATGCCGAACAGGCGGCCTTCCTCTGGACGATCTACGACCACGCGCTGCTTTTCCCCGAGGAAAATCCCGACATGGACGCCGTCCGCATCGCCCGCGTGGTCGAGCGGATCGAGGCGCATCTCGACGGGCTGCGCATCGCCGGGGCCGAGGGCATGAAGATGGCCGAGGAACGCTTCGCCGAATACCCCGAGGCGGGGGAACTCTGGGTGATCCGCATGCTGCAGCCGGGGGCGGAACGGCTGCGCGTCGCCGATCTGGACCTGCCGAAGGTGCGCGCCTACCTGGCCGAGACGCTGGCCGGTTAGAGCCTGTCCGGCAGAAGTGGAATCCGGTTCTGTCGATAGACGGGCGACCACTATCGAGCTGGAGCCTGTCCGGTGCTTCCATCTGGATCGGACAGGCTCTAGCCGCCGAAGTCGGCCATGTTCAGCCGCGTCAGGAAGATGTTGCCGTCATAGCCCAGGGCGAACCCGTCCCATCTTTCGCCGTCGAAGATGAAAATCTCTTTCCAGCCGGTGACCACCAGCCTGTCGGGCGAGGCGTGCATCGGAAAGGCATAGCGCAACTCGCGGAAGGGCAGAAGCGCGTCACCCTCCTGCACGCTGAGGCCCCAGTTCGCATCGCCCCAGTAGCGCCGCCCCTTGAAGCTGCGGATGGCGAAATAGTCGCGCAGCGGCGCATCAAGCTCCACCAGCTCGTCGCCGCGCAGGGCCAGCGCCGCGCCGTCGTCGCCGCCAAGGTAAAGGTGACGCTCTCCCGCGACCTCGATCGCGTTCAGGTCGCGCTGGTCGGGCAGGTCAAGCGGCTCCCACGTGCGGCCGCGCAGGCGCAGCACCGTGCCGCCGTTGCCGCAGGCATGGATCAGGTCGGGGCTCGGCCCGTGGATGTTGTTCAGCATCCGCTCTGTCACCGGGGGGATCGCCTCCCACCCGCCGCCGTCGCGGATGAAGGCGGTGCCCTCGTTTCCCACCACGTATTGCGGGCCGCCGGGAATGCGGAACAGCTGGAACAGCGTGCCGCCGTCAAGCCGGTTGAAACTGTCGCCGCCCGGGGTCAGGTCATGCATGATGCCGCCGATTTCCAGCGAGACGTGCCGGTCCGCCGCCAGGCTGGTGTGCGACATGATCGAATCCTCGATCCGCTGGCGGATCGTGAAGGTCAGGCTGGCGCCGCAGTCGACCTCAAGCAGGAAGGAGCGGTAGTATTCGCCGTCATGGTCCGACAGTTCGAAACTGGCCGAATAGCGGGTGCCGCCGAGGTGATAGCCCTCGACCGCCTCGATATGGATCTGGTCGGGGGTCAGCCGGTCGAAGGGCAGGGGATCGGCCATGGTCGTCTCCTTGGTCGGCGCGCCGCATCATCCGGCGCTAATACGGGGTTCGGATCGGCGTGGCGCGCAATTCCTCGGTGGTCATGTTGCGCGGCTTGCCGTCATCGCCGGTCTTCTTGTCGGCCACCGTCGCCAGATAGGTCAGATAGATTAGCTCAAGGCAATCCAGCGCTTCCTTCTGCTTCTCCTCGGGCTGTTTCGAGATGCGCGGATCGTGTTCCTTGTAGGCTTTCTTGGTCTCGTCCATCGCCTCGCCCAGCGTGGGCTGCGGGGTCTTGCCCTCGTTCTTCTTGAGGAAGTCGCGCATGACCGCGGTCTTCTTGTTGTGCGGCGTGCCGCGCTTCTTGCCGTCCTCGGCGCCCGGTCCCTTGGTGTGTTCCTTGTTGTGCCAGGCCTGCATGCAGACGCAGGGCGCGCCGCCGGTGGAATAGCCGCCCTTCGACTTGTCGCCCCAGGGCTTGTAGTTGTCGCCGTCCTTGCGGGCGGTCTGCATCATCTGGTTCTCGAAATAATGCTCGGATTCGTCGGTGTCGGTGTCGCAGGGCGACTTGCCGTGTTCATGCACCTGCATGCCCAGTTCGTTCAGCACCGTCACGCATTTGGCAAAACCGGCGTTGGCCTTGCAGAGTTCGGGGAAGGGCGGCGCGTTGCCGGCTTCCGAGGCGTGGTTGTGGGTGGCGATGTCCGAGAAGCGGATCACCGGCTCGCCCTCGAACTTCACGTCGGGCGACCACATCTTGAAGTATTTCTTGCCGGTGTTCTTCGACGAGACGACGCCCTTCTTCGGCGCGCAGCCGGCCTCGGTTCCGCTGGTCTTCGACTCGTCGGACTTGTTCTTGATGTTGACTTCCTTGTCGCCGATCTTGACCGTCCCGGTGCCGTTCTCGGTGTCGGACGCCATGCCGAAGGACGGATAGGGGATCGGCACGCCCGGGGGCGTGGCCGGGGTCTGCGGCGGGGTGAAGCAGACATCGGGGAAGGCGGCGATGGTCTGGGCCTGCACGGCCTTGCCCGAAATCTCAAGGTTGTTGGCATAGACGTCGCCCGCCATCAGCCTGCCCTCCTGACTTCGTGGCAGACGGCCGCGCCACAGGCCCCGTCATCGCCCGCGGCCTCGACCATCAGCGGCGTGCCCGGCGCATAGCCGCGCTGCACCGCCACAAGCGCATGGCCCAGCATCACCGGCACCACCGCCGCGCCGATGTTGCCCAGGCTTTCGGCCGGGCACCAGAAATCCTGGAATTCCTTGCGGTTGCGGGTGATCCGCTGCGCGGCCAGCGCCGACTGGTGGAAAAAATATTTCTCGCCCGCCACGTCGGACAGCCGGTACTCCACCTGCGCCATGGTCACGCCGGCCTCTTCCAGCGCGATCTCGAAGGCGCGGACCATGCCGTCGCCGCGCAGCGGCAGGTCATAGCCGTCGCGGTCCATGCCGTTGTAAAGAAACGCCTCTTCCCGGGCGAGGCCAAGCCCCGTCAGCCGCAGGGGCGCGCTGTCGGCGGTGCAGAGGATCGCCGCCGCCGCCTCGCCCGGGACGAAGCCGTTGGCATTGCCCGGGCCAAGCAGGCGGTTCCGGCCCATGAAATGCGTGATCGACTGCGCGGTCAGGTAGGAATCGACCCCCAGGATCAGCACCGACCGCGCCCCTTCGCCGATCAGCCGGCGGGCGCGGTCCAGCGCGACAAAGCCCGAGGGCCGGCCATGATTGACCACCTCGGCGCGCGGCGGGGTGCCAAGGCCCATGATCTCGGCCAGGTGGCGCAGCAGCGCCGGCGGGTCGGCAACCGGGCGGCCGGGGCGGTTCTCCTCGGCCAGGCACAGGATCAGCGGCGTTCCGGCCAGCGTGCCGGGCCGCGCCCGCTCGATATCCGCCAGCGCGCCGGCCGCCAGATGCGCCTGCCGCTTGACGCCGATCCAGTTCCGGGGCAGCGGCACCGCGCCGCCGATCAGCCAGTTGCCGTCGGTGCCCAGGAACCGCGTCTCGGCCATGCCGTCCAGCCGCGCCCGCATCGCCGCACAGGACGAAGCCGCGTCAAGGCCGACGCAGGTGGCCATGCCGGTCGCCGCGATATGCAGCGGGCGGGTCATCCCGTGCCCGTCCTTTCGCCCGTCCTTTCGCCGGCGCGGCCGGCGGGGGCAAGGCGGATGTATTCCTTGCCCCAGCGGATCGCGCGGACCAGCCCGCGCGACGGCGGGCCGACCCAGGCTTCGGTGAATTCGGGGATCACCCGGCGGATGCGGCATTCGCAGCGCCAGGTCAGGGTGAACTGCCGCGCCTCGCAGTCGAAGGCCAGCGTGTCGGGCAGCAGCGTCGCATCGAACGCCACCTCCGCGCGGCGGAACAGCCGCACCGGCAGAAGCGTGTCGGGAAGGCGGAACTCCTCGCGCCCCGCCGGCGTCATCCCGACGATCACCACCGGCGTGCCGGGCGCCGGGCGGGCGATCTGCTGGTCTTCCGGCGCGCACTGGAAATAGCGCTCGTCGAAATCGGCGGGCAGGAAGGGAAAGATCGTCTTCTGCCAGACCTCGTCATAGGTGCCGGCATGGCGGGCGCGCGACGGCACGACGCGGGCGATCGGGCCAAGCGCCATCGGCCGGTGCGCCCCGAAGGGCGAGGTGACGGGATCGTCGGCCGCCTCGGTCAAGGGCAGGTCAAGCCCGTCGATCCGGCTGCCGGCGCGCACGGTGGCAAAGCCAAGGCCATAAGGATTGTCGGCAAAGACCGGCGGCGCCTCTTCATCCATCCGCGACCGGTCGGGCCCGCCGAAGGCCGTGTCATAGCCGAAGGCCAGCCGGGTGAAGGGGAAGGGCCGCGTCGCGGTGATCGAGGGGCCAAGCGTGCGCCATTGCCGCGGGCCGACCACGTCGAACTGCTTGACCCAGTCGCCCACCCGCAACCCGACCCGCGCCCGTTCCGCCGGCCGGCCGCCCGGCGCATAGGCCGCGCCCTGGGCCACCACGTCGCAGGCCGCCTTGCGGAAGGCAAAGTCGGTTTCCCATCTCGGCGCCGAAAAGCCCGGCGCGCCGGTGAATTCGTCGGCCTGGATCAGCGGCCGCTGCACCCGGGCCTTCTGCGGCGTGGCGCTGCCGGGGGGCGGGAAATCCCAGGTGCCCTTGACCACCAGCGACAGGTATTCGCGCCCGGCCACGTCCAGGCCCATCGTGCTCTGGGCCTGAAAGCGCGTGTTGGTGAGGATCCGCATCGCGGCCGCTCACTCGAAGGCGTAGGCGAAACCGTCGGCGGTGCCGGTGACCGTGACCCGCGACAGCGGCGTTCCTTCCAGCTTGCGATTCAGGACCTGGCGCGAAAGCTCGGGCAAGAGCGTGTTGGTGAGGATCGCGTCGATCATCCGGCCGCCGGATTCCAGTTCGGTGCAGCGGGCCTTGATCTGGTCCATCACCCCTTCGCCGATCACCAGTTCCGCGTCATGCCCGGTGCCGAGCCGTCTGGCGATGCCGCGCAGCTTGTGGCCGGCGATGGCCTCGATCATCGCATCTGACAGCGGATAGTAGGGGATGGTCACGATCCGCCCCAACAGCGCCGCCGGGAAGGTCTTCAGCATCGGCGCGCGCAGCGAGCCGGTCAGTTCCTCAAGATCGGCGGTGCCGCGGCCGTCATCCGTCATCGCCATGATCTCTTCGCTGCCGACATTGGTGGTCAAAAGGATCAGGCAGTTCTTGAAGTCGATCCGGCGGCCTTCGCTGTCGTCCATCATTCCCTTGTCGAAGACCTGAAAAAAGATTTCATGCACGTCCGGATGGGCCTTCTCCACCTCGTCCAAGAGGACGACCGAATAGGGACGGCGGCGCACCGCCTCGGTCAGGATGCCGCCCTTGCCATAGCCGACATAGCCGGGGGGCGCGCCTTTCAGGGTGGAAACGGTATGCGCCTCCTGAAACTCGCTCATGTTGATGGAAATCAGGTTCTGTTCGCCGCCGAACAGCGTCTCGGCCAGCGCGAGGGCGGTTTCGGTCTTGCCCACGCCCGAAGGCCCGGCCAGCATGAAGACGCCCACCGGCTTTTCCGGCGCGCCAAGGCCGGCAAGGCTGGTCTGGATGCGGTTGGCGATCATCTCCATCGCGTGATCCTGGCCGACAACGCGCTGCGCAAGGATCGAGGCCAGCGCCAGCGCCTGCTCGGCCTGGCTGGCCAGCATCCGCCCGGCGGGGATGCCGGTCCAGTCCTGCACGACCGAGCCGACGGCGATCCGGTCGACGGAGGGCAGGATCAAGGGGCGCTCGCCCTGCAGCCCCGACAGTGCCGCCGTCTTTTCCTTCAGCGTGGCCAGCGTCGCCGCCCGTTCCTCGGCCGTCATCGGCCTGGCCGGGGTTTCGGGCGGGGCCTCCGGCGCATCTTCGCCCTCTGGCGGGGCCTCCGCTTCCGGCGGCAGGTCTTCGCCGGTCTCGTCGACCGCCAGCCCCTCGGCCCGCAGCTTGGCGCGCAGGTCCAGCACCTCGTCCACCAGCGTCTTTTCCTGCTCCCACCGGGCCTTCGCCGCCTCCAGCTCGGCATTCGCCGCGGCCAGCGCCGCCGTCACATCGGCCTCGCGCTCGGCCACATCCATGCCGACGGCGCCTTCGCGGGAAATGATCGCCGCCTCGACCTCAAGCGACTGCAGGCGGCGTTCGATATCCTCGACCTCGGCAGGCGTCGCGTGCTGGGAAACCGCCACGCGGGCGCAGACGGTATCCAGAAGGCTGATCGCCTTGTCAGGGAGTTGCCGCGCCGGGATATAGCGGTGCGACAGGCGCACGGCCGACTGGATCGCCTCGTCCAGAATCTCGACCTTGTGGTGTTTCTCCAGCACCCCGGCCACGCCGCGCAGCATGCGGATGGCGGCGTCCTCGGACGGTTCCTCGACCTTGACCACCTGGAAGCGGCGGGTGAGCGCGGGGTCTTTCTCGATATGCTCCTTGTATTCGGCCCAGGTCGTGGCTGCGACCGTGCGCAACTCGCCCCGCGCCAGCGCCGGTTTCAGCAGGTTCGCGGCATCGCCGGTGCCCGCGGCCCCCCCGGCACCGATCAGCGTATGCGCCTCGTCGATGAAAAGGATGATCGGCTTGGGGCTGCCCTGCACCTCGTCGATCACCGACTTCAGCCGCTTCTCGAATTCGCCCTTGACCGAGGCGCCGGCCTGCATCAGCCCGATGTCCAGCATCCACAGGTCCACCGCCTGCAGTTGCGGCGGCACGTCCCCGCGCGCCAGCCGAAGGGCGAAGCCTTCCACCACTGCGGTCTTGCCGACGCCGGCCTCGCCGGTCAGGATCGGGTTGTTCTGCCGCCGCCGCATCAGGATGTCGATGATCTGGCGGATTTCCATGTCGCGCCCGATCACCGGGTCGATCTTGCCCGCCTTGGCCCGCGCCGTCAGGTTCGTCGCATATTGTTCCAGCGCCGACTTGCCCTGCGGTTTCGCCTTGCCCGGCTCCGCCGCCGCCGGGGCCGCCGCCTCGGTCTCGATCGAGGCTTCCAGCAGCCCCGCCAGCTGCGGCTCCAGCGAGGCCGGGTCGATCTTTTCGAACTCAAGCGAGATGCGCAGCATCAGCCCTTCCAGGACCGGCGTCTTCATCGCCGCCAGCAGGACGAAGGCCGACCGCACGCGGTCTTCCTCGAACTCAATCTTGGCCAGCGTCCAGGCCTCGCGGATGGCGTGGAAGATGTGGTCGGAAAACTCTTCCACCGCGCCCGCGCCATGCGGCAGCCTGTCCAGCGCGCGCTGCAGATCACCTTCAAGCCTTGCGCCGTCGACGCCGGCCGACTGGCAGATGATGTCGAAATCCGACCGTTCGATCCGGCTCAGCGCCTCGATGAAATGGGCAAGTTCGACATAGGGGTTTCCGCGGGTCTTTGCGGCCTGGGCGGCGCCTGAGAACGCCCGAAGGCAGGTCTCGTTCAGCTTGCCGACAAGTTCCTTGCGCTTGACGGTTTCCGGCGCGCCGCGCTGGGCCATGGTGTCGCCCCTTCGTTGAAAAATGGACAGATCAACAGTGCTTGCAGATGAGTGCCAAAATCCTGCAGACTCAGTCTAGTCCAGTTTGACTTACCGCGCGACAGTTTTGAATGTGGCGGTCCTCCGCCACCCCGGAGGTTCCGGCGATGATTGCACCCCTTCCCGGCGACATCTTTCGTGCCGGCCAGATTCTGAACAACACCTACGAGATCGAGGGCGTCCTCGGCCGCGGCGGCACGGGTGAGGTCTATCGCGCAAGGAACCTGATCTCGGGCCGGATCGTCGCGATCAAGGCCCTGAACGCGCAGTTCAGCGGGCAGGAGGGCTATATCGCCCTGATGCGGCGCGAGGAACAGATGCGCGACATCCGCGACGATGCGGTGGTGCGCTACACCGAATGCTCGCGGTCGGATCAGGGCCATGTCTTCCTGGTGATGGACTATATCGACGGCCCGTCCATCGCCGACGTCATGCTGCGCCGCCGGATGGAGGCGCGCGAGCTGATGATCGTCGCCCATCGCGTGGCCGAGGGGCTGATGGCCGCGCATGGCCACGGCATCGTTCACCGCGACCTGTCGCCCGACAACGTGATCCTGCGCGACGGCAGCCCCGAGAAGGCGACGATCATCGACTTCGGCATCGCCAAGGACACCGGCGCGGGCGCGCGCACCATCGTCGGCAACGATTTCGCCGGCAAATACGAATACGCCGCGCCCGAACAGATGGACGGCAAGGCCGAGCCGCGGTCGGACCTCTACGCCCTCGGCGCGCTGCTGCTGGCCGCGTGGAAGGGGCAGGTGCCCTTTGCCGGCATGACCCCGGGCGAGATGATCCGGAGGAAGTCGGAACCCCTTGATACCGCCGGCGTGCCGGAACCGCTGAAGGGCCTGATCGACTGGCTGTCGGACCCGGTCCTTGCCCGCCGCGCCCCCAGCGCCGCGGCGGTGGTCGAACAGGTGGGCCGCGTCCTGAAGGGCCCCGCCGGCAAGGCCGGGGCCGAACGCGAACGGGCCGAGACGGTGGCGCGGTCGGTGCGCGGTCAGGCGCCGGCGAAGAAACGCTCGGGCGCGGGGCTGCTGGTCGTGCTTCTCCTCCTCCTGCTCGGCGGGGCGGGGGGCGGGGCCTGGTATGCCGGGCTTCTGGACGACTTCATGAAGCCGCCGCTGCCGCAGGTCACGCCCTTCGCGCTGGTGGCGACCGCGGCCGACGGCCCGTCGCCCGCCCGGCTGACGGCGCACGCCCCGGATGAGGCCGGGGCGATGGCGATCCGCACCGGCTTTGCCACGCTGGCGGGAACCGAGGCGCAGGCCGATGCGGTGACGCTGGCGCAGGGCGTGCCGGGGCCGGGCTGGGTGCCGGGCGCGGTGGCGGTCTTCGCCGCGGCATCGGGGCTGGAAGACTGGCGCATCTCGATCTCCGACATGACGGCGCGGGTGTCGGGCATCACGCCGAACGCCGCCTCGGCCCGCGCGATCGCCGGACGGCTGGACGACTGGGCAGAGGCGAACGGCTTTGCCCTGATCCAGGACCTGCGGATCGGCCCCAAGGTGCTGCCGGTCGCGACGGTGCAGTCGGTGCTGGACGGCCGCGAAACCTGCGGGCGGCTGGTGCAGGCCGACCCGCCGGCCGACGGCTATCCCCTTGGCGCCACCATCGCCATCACCGGCCACGCGCCCGATCAGGCGCTGAGCGCGGATTTGCAGCTCGCCTTGCGCGACGTGGTGGGCGACCGCGCGCTGCGCATTGATCTGGTGACGCTGAACGAAGACCTGTGCGAGGTGCGCCGCGTCCTGCCCGACCTGTCCAGCAACGCGGTGTCGATCTGGATGGGCAAGGGCGAGACGGGCGAGCCCAACCTGACCGGCATCTACGGCGCCGGCGAAAACCCGGTGGTCGAGGTGCTGGTCCCCGAAAGCGTGACCGAGGGGCGGCTCTGGGTGATGGTGGTCGACAACACCAACATGGTCTTCAACCTGGTGCCCAACGCCAGTTTCCCCGAGACCGAGATCACCAGCCTTGGCACCGTCGCCAACGGCATGCGCCGTGTCCGGGTGCTGTTCTCGCTTGACGAGGCGACGCTCGACAAACGCCTGATCGCCATGAAGGTGAATGACGGCGAGTTCGGGAAAAGCGAATTCCTGGCCTTCCTGACCAAGGACGATCTTTTCTCCACCCGCCGGCCGCGCGACGAATCCGTCACCTCCTTCGCCGAGGCGCTGGCCATCGCGCAGGAGGCCAACCCCGGGAACATCCTTGGTTTCGCCTCGCGCATCCTGGAATCACGACCTTGACCGAAGCGGCCGCCACCGCGATGCTGGGGATAGTTGCATTGCAAGAATCGTGTTTGTCTGCCAGTCTTTACGATATTCGTCTTTCTTTTCAGTGCCGGCGCTGGACTTATGGATATTGAAGCGTTCCTCGCACCGCTTGATGCCGCGTCGCCTTCGGGCACCGACTTGCGCAACGATGCGCGCTTCCATGCCATCGAAACCCGGCTTGAGGCCGCCTCGCGCCCCGCGCGACAGCGGCTGATCGAGGGCGGGGGAACCGGCGCCGTCGAACTCGACTGGTCCGAGATTCTGGACGAGGCCGGGGCGCTTGCCCAGTCCGGCCGCGACCTGCGCCTTCTGGCCATCGTGGTCCGGCTTCTGGTCAACGACCAGGGCATCGCCGGCCTGGCGCCGGGGCTGAAGCTGATCGCCGATACGGTCGGCCAGCACTGGGAGAGCGTCCACCCGGCGATTCGGCCCGCCGGGACGAAGCGCGAGGCGGCGCTGCGCCGGATCAACGCGCTTTACCAGCTTGAGAATGCCGATGGCGGCGTGCTGGGCGATCTGGAGTTCGTCACCCTCCTTTCCCCCCGCGGCATCGGCCCGGTCACCGGCGGCGATCTGGCGGCGGCGGCCGTGTCGCGCCAGCAGTTCAACGCCGAAGCGCCCAAGGGTCTGGGCGAGAAGGAACTGGCCGAACTCGCCGCCCGGCACGAGGCGCGGCTGAACCGGGTGACGGTGGCCTGCAAGGCGACCGCGCACGAACGGCCCGAAGAGATGGCGGCGCTGCAAGAGGCGGTGGCCGCCGCGCAGGCGCAGCTTGCCGCACTTGAGGCGGCCCTTGCCCCGCATGTGACCGAGAACGACGTGTCGGTGCGCTTCGAGGTGCTGGGCCGGTTCCTGGCCCGCATCGGCCAGACGCTTGCCGCCGCGGGCAATGCGCCCGTGGCCGAGGCGGCGCCCGCGGCCGCGACGCCCGCCGCAGGGACGGGAGGCCCCGCGATGACCACGCCCACGCCCGTGAACGGGGCCGCTGCCCCGGCCGGAATACCCACCCAGATCAACTCGCGCCGTGAGGTGGAGCGCTGCCTCGATCTGGTGATCGACTTCTACGAACGGACGGAACCGTCCTCGCCCATCCCCCACCTCGCGCGGCGGATGCGCAAGATGGTTCCGATGAATTTCATGCAACTGATGGAAGAGATCGCACCCAGCGGCCTGAAGGAATTCCGCGGAGTCGCCGGGGTCTTCGATGAAAAGAACAAAGCCGGGAGAGAATGAGCGATGAGCGAGAGCAAGGCCAAAGTCATCGAGAGGAACCGCGCGCCGCGGGTCCAGATCGCCTATGACGTCGAACACTACGGCAGCCCGACCACCATCGAGCTTCCCTTCGTGATGGGCGTGATGGCCGATCTTGCCGGCAAGTCCGAAACGCGCGAGGCGCAGAAGGCGCCGGGCGACCGCACCTTCGTCGAAGTGGACGCCGGCCGATTCAACAAGTTCATGGAGGCGCTGAGCCCCCGGGTGAAGGCGCGGGTCAAGAACACGCTTCCTGCCAAGGAAGGCGCCGATGCCGACGAGGAGATGTTCGTCGACCTGTCGTTCAAGACCATGGCCGACTTCACCCCTGACAAGATCGCCGAACAGGTGCCGGCGCTGGCCGAACTGCTGGCCATGCGCCGCCAGCTGGAAGAACTTCTGGGCTACATGGACGGCAAGGTGAACGCCGAGAAGCGCATCGCGCAGCTTCTGGCCAACGAGCCGCTTCTCCAGCAGGTCGCGGACGAGGCGATGAAGACCAAGGGAGGCGATGAATAATGGCCGAAACCGAAAAAGCCAAAGGCGCACCGGGCGCCGCCGAGGCCCAGGCCGTTGATCTGGGCGAATTCACCGACCTTCTTGAAAAGGATTTCCGCGTCAAGGACGACGGTTCGGCCAAGCTGAAGAAGCTGGTGCAGAACCTGGCCCTGGCCGCGCAGGAGAAATCGGGCACCGCGACGATTTCCGGCAATGCGGTGAAGTCGATCAAGTCGCTGATCGCCGGCATCGACCAGCTTCTGACCACCCAGATGAACGAGGTGCTGCACAGCCCCGAGGTGCGCCAGATGGAAGGCACCTGGCGCGGCCTGCACTATCTGGTCAACAACACCGAGACCGACAGCAAGCTGAAGATCCGCGTCCTGAACATCACCAAGGACCAGCTGGCCGACCAGCTTGAGGATTTTGAAGGCCAGATGTGGGACCAGTCCCCGGCCTTCAAGAAGCTTTACTCGGAAGAATATTCGATGTTCGGCGGCGAACCCTATGGCGCGCTGGTCGGCGCCTATGAGTTCAGCCACCACCCGCGCGACGTGGGCCTGTTGCGCAACCTGTCGGGCATCTGCGCCAGCGCGCATGCGCCCTTCATCGCCGCCGCCGCGCCGCAGCTTTTCCGCATGGAAAGCTGGCAGGAACTGCCCAACCCGCAGGACCTGAAGCAGATCACCTCGTCGCCCGACTATGCGTCCTGGCAAAGCCTGCGGGAATCCGAAGACGCGCGCTATATCGGCCTGACCATGCCGCGCGTCCTGGCGCGCCTGCCCTATGGCGCGAACACCGTGCCGGTGAAGGGCTTTGCCTTCGAGGAGGAAATCGACGGCAAGCACGATCACTACGTCTGGATGAACGCGGCCTTCGCCATGGGCGTGAACATCAACCGCAGCCACAAGCTATATGGCTGGGGCACCCAGATCAGGGGCGTCGAAAGCGGCGGCACCGTCACCAACCTGCCGGTCCACGCCTTCCCGACCGATGACGGCAGCGTGGCGATGAAATGCCCGACCGAGATCGCCATCGACGACCGGCGCGAGGCGGAGCTGGCGAGGCTTGGTCTGATGCCGATCCTCCACCGCAAGAACACCGACCTTGCGGCCTTCATCGGCGCCCACAGCCTGCAGGACGACGAAGCGCGCGCCGGCCGGCTGGTCGACCCCGACGCGCAGGCGAACGAACGGCTGTCGGCGAACCTGCCCTACCTGCTGCCGGTCTGCCGTTTCGCGCACTACCTGAAGGCGATCGCGCGCGACAAGATCGGCACCTTCAAGGAACGAGCCGACATGCAGGTCTGGCTCAGCGAATGGATCAATCGCTATGTGCTGGCCAATACCACCATGGCCGACGACAAGGCCAAGGCGAAGCGTCCCCTTGCCATGGCCGAGGTGCAGGTGGACAGCGTCGAAGGGCGTCCCGGCTATTACAATGCGCGTTTCTATCTGCGCCCGCACTACCAGCTGGAAGGCATCAACGCGAGCCTGCGGCTGGTCTCGGAGCTTCCGTCCGTGAAGGGCGCCTGATCGTCGGCCCCCGGAATTGCGGGGGCCCCGGTTTCTTGGAAAGCCCCTGCCGCGGCCCGCGGCAGGCACCTTTTGACACCTGACCCATCATTGAAAGGGTAACATCATGGCTTTTACCGGATATCTCAAGATCGAAGGCATCGACGGCGAATCCAAGCGCGCCGACCATGAAGGCGAGATCGACTGTTTCGGCGTGAAGTTCGAGGCGCGCCAGTCGTCGTCCTCCTCGGTCGGGTCGGGCCGCACGCGCGGCCGCGCCACGCTTTCGGAATTCACCTTCTACAAGTGGCTCGATTCCGCCTCGCCCTATCTCATGCTGGCCTGCGCCAAGGGGAAAAGCTTCGGGGAAATCGTCTTCACCGTCCGCAAGGACTCGGGCGATGCGCATCTCGATTACCTTGTGATCACGCTGGAAAACTGCATCATCGCGGTCTACCAGATGGCGCAGAACGCCCCCGAGGATGCCTCGGCCGAGCTGATCGCCGAGGAGATCGGCATTTCCTATGAGAAGGTGACCTTCAAGTATGTCGTGCAGGCCGACGACCATTCGGCCGGCGACGAGCATGAGGTCGAATACGATCTCGTCGCCGCCAAGTGACGGCGCGACGCTGACGCAAGGCAAGGGAGGCGCGCTTGGCCCATGGCCCGGTCCAGTTGCAGGCGCGGCGCGAGGCGGTCCAGCCCAGCCTGTGGGACCGGCTTGTCGATGACCTTCCGGGCCTTGTCAGCGAAACCGAACTTCGGCGCCGCGAGATCGGCGCCGAAATCGGCGCGGAAAGGCTTGAGGCGATGATCGCCGCCGGCCCCCGCGCCGTGGACCAGGCCACCGACCTGGATGAAGCGAAGCGGCGCGAGATCGCGCGGCTCTTGCAGGGCCTTGCCCGCCGCGCCTTCCTTGAAGAACGCGGCATCGTGGTCACGGCCGACATCCTGCGCGAGGCGGTGCGGCGCGACCTTGAAGAACTGTTCGGCATGGAGCGGCTGCAGTCGCGCTTCCTCTGGACCGATGGCGAGCGCGGCTCGGCCGAGGATACCGAGGATGTGCTGGCCGATTTCCCGCATGTCAGCCGGTCGGTGCTGAACTACGGCGTCCCGGCCTTTTCCGGCCGCCGCGCCCGCGATTTCGATGCCGAGGCGCTGGGCCGCGAACTGCGCGAGGTGGTGGCGGTGTTCGAGCCGCGGCTGAAGCGCGACACGATCCGCGTCACCGTCGACACCGGCGGGCGCGAGGGGCTGAAGGTCCGCATCGAGGGCGTGCTGATGCTGTCGCCGGTGCCCGAACGGCTGCGGCTGTCGACGACGATCGACCTTGACAACGGCCGCGCCGCGACCCGGATCGAGGAGGCCTGACGATGGACCGCGCCTTCCTCGGCTATTACGAGGCAGAGCTTGCGCATATCCGCGAGTTGAGCCAGGAATTCGCCGCCCTGCACCCGACCGTCGCGCGCAACCTGTCGCTCGACGCGGTGCCGTGCCCCGACCCCTATGTCGAACGTCTGCTGGAAGGGGTGGCCTATCTGGCGGCCCGCACCCGGCTGAAGCTGGATGCCGAAAGCCAGCGGCACGTCCGCGGCGTGCTGGATGCGCTTTACCCCGATCTGGCCGGGCCTGCCCCGGCGATGTCGACCGTGGTGCTGCATCCCGGCCCGCAGGTGCAGACCATGGCCGATGGCCATGTCGTCCGGCGCGGCACAAGGCTGGTCGCCGCGCTGCGCGAGGGGATCACCACGCGGGCGATCTACACCACGGCGCAGGATGTGACGCTCTGGCCCATCGCGCTGGTTTCGGTGGAATACCTGCAGGACCGCGGCGCCCTGACCGCCGCCGGCGTGCCGGAACGGTTCATGAAGGGGGCCGAGGCGGGGCTGAAGCTGTCCTTCCGCCGCCAGGGGGCGGGCACGATCGCCGACCTGTCGCTTGACCGGCTTGATCTGGATTTCGCCGGCGGCCCGCGGTCGGGCGCGATTTTCGACGCGCTTTTCGCCGCCCCCTTGCCGGCCATCGCCCGCCATGCCGAACCCGCCGCCCCCTTCCACGCCGCAGGACCGCCCGACATGGTCGGCATCCGCGATGACGAGGCGCTTCTGCCGCGGCTGCGGCCGGGGTTCGAAGGCTACCGGCTGATGCGGGAATATTTCCTGATGCCCGACAGGTTCCACGGCCTGCGCATTGCCGGCCTCAAACCGGCCGTCTGCGCCGCCGGCCCCCGCGGGCTTGAGGTGATCCTGCCGATGGGCCGCCCGGCGCCCGCCATCGCCGATGTCTCCGCCAAGGAATTCCGCCTTTTCGCCACGCCGGTCGTCAACCTGTTCGAGAAGGAATGCAACGTCGTCGAACTGGACGCGCGGGCCACGGCGCATGTCGTCCACGCCGACCGCGCCCGCGCCCTCGACTTCGAAATCCACCGCCTGCTGCGCGTGTCCGATGCCGAGGCCGACGGGCCGCAGACCGAGATTCACCCGCTTTACACCCCCGCCGCGCAGCAGGGATCGGGGCTTGTCTACACGCTGGAACGCCGCCCCCGCCGGCCGGGGGCCGATGAGTTGCGCCGCGGCCAGACCCGCACCTCCTATACCGGGGACGACATGTTCATCTCGGTCGCGCGTCCCGCCGGGGTGCAGCAGGCACGCCCGCTGCGGCGGCTGGACATCCGGGCGCTGGTATCGAACCGCGACCTGCCGATCCTTGACGACGCGCCGCGGCTGGCGCTGGAAACCGGCGATCCGGTGGCGCGGGTCGAGCTTCTCTCGGCCCTGCGCCGTCCGCGCGGATCGCTGGCCGCCGGCCTGCCGCAGGTGGGCCGCGAAGGCGAGGCGCAGCTTGACGACCTGACATGGCGGCTGGTCGGGCAATTGTCGCTGAACCACCTGTCGCTGGCCGACGGCCCGCGCGGCGCCGAGCCCCTGCGGGCGATGCTGGAGCTTTACGCCGACCGGGGCGATCCGGCGATGGCGCGCCACCTGCGGTCGATCGCGCAGGTCACCTCGCGCCAGGTGATCGAACGGCTGGACCTGCCCGGTCCCCTCTGCCTTGGCCGCGGCACCGAGATCACCCTGCATGTGGACGAGGGGCCGCTTTCCGGCGGCAGCGTCCTTCTTCTTTCGGCACTGCTCAGCCGGCTTTTCGCCCGGCACGCCAGCATCAATTCCTTCGTCCGCACGCGGACCCGGCTGCAACAGAAACAGGAGGAGGTGGCATGGCCGATGGCGCCGGGCAACCGAGACCTGATCTAGGCTACCGCAGCCCCGAGCCCGAGGAGATCGGGTTCTTCGAACTGCTGCGGCGGCTGGAAACCGACGGGCTGCGTTTCGGCCGGGCGGGCGGGGCGGCGCGCGAACCGGCGCGGCTGGGCCAGCGCGCGCGGCTTGCCATGGCCACCCGCGACGTGGCCGGCTTCCACATGGCAAGCGACCGGCAACGCGCCCGCGTCGATGTCGAGGTGCTGGGCCTCTTCGGCCCCGAGGGCGCCATGCCCTTGCACATGACCCGCTGGATTCTGGCGCGGCAGGCCGAACGCTGGTTCGACGGCGGCCAGGGCGAGGCGACGGCCGACACCACCTTCCTTGATTTCTGCAACATGCTGCAGCACCGGCAGCTGGCGTTCTTCTGGCGCGCCTGGGGCGACCTGCACCCCGAGGTCCAGGTCGAACACGCGGCCGGCGGCCGGGTGATGGCCATGCTGGCGACACTGGCCGGCACCGGCCTTCCCGGCCCGCGCGAGGCGAACCGCGACAGCGCCGACCCCGACCTTGCGCTGCGGCAGGCAACCGCGCTGGCAGCCCAGGTGAACGGGGTCGAGCGGCTGACCGGCTATCTGGCCGATCTTCTGAAGGTGCCGGTGCGGCTGGTGGAATTCGTCGGTCACTGGATGGATGTGCCCGATCCGCTGCAGACGCGGCTCGGACAGGCCTTCTGTGCGCTTGGCCGCGGCGCCATGGCCGGCAAGCGCGTGTTCCAGCGGCAGGACCGGGCCGAACTGCGCCTTGGCCCGCTGCCGCGCGCCACCTATCTGGCGCTGGTCCGCGACGGGGCGGCGATGGCGGCCTTGCGCCGCGCCATCCGCTTCGCCGCCGGTTCCGACATCGAATTCGACCTGCGGCTGGTCCTTGCCGCCGACGAGGTGCCCGAACCCCGGATCGGCGCCTGCGCGCTGGGCCAGACCACCTGGATCGGCGCAGCGTCGGGCAAGGACCGCGCCGACTGGTGCCGCCGCGGCTTTTCCTCGCGCGCACCCGGCGCCGGGGCGGGGGGCGGGGCATGACCTTGCGCCTGATCCTTGAATCCGCCCCCACCCCGCAGGCCCGCGCCGAATTCCGGCTGGCCGAGGGGCAGGTCGTCATCGGCCGCGGCGACGATTGCGACTGGAAGTTCGAGGACCCGCAGATGTTCGTCTCGCGCCGGCATTGCGTGGTGGCGGGGCAGGGCGGGCAATACCGGGTGACCGACGAAAGCCGCGGCGGCCTGTTCCTTGACGGCGCGCCCGCGCCCCTGGGGCAGGGGGTGACGGCGGTCCTTGCCCCCGGCATGCGGCTGCGGCTGGGCGATTTCGTCATCCGGGCCGAGATGGAGGCCGCGCAGCCCGCCGCCGCGCCGCAGCAGCCCGGGGCCCGTGCCGGCATGTTCGGCGACGATTTCTTCACCCCCCGGCCCGAGGCGCCGCCGCCCCCCCGCCCGGCCGGCCTGCCCGATCCGTTCGAGGCGCCCCGCGGCGCCGATCCCTTGCGCGCCGCCACGCCCGACCAGCGCCCCGCGCCGCCGCCGTTCTTCGACGATCCCTTCACGCTCGACCCCGGCGCCCGCAGCCCGGCCCCGCCGCCCCGCCCGGCGACACCGCCGCCGGCCCAAACGCCGCAGGCCGCCCCGCCGCAGGTCGCGTCGCCGCGCGCCGCGGCGCCCGAACCGGGCTTCGCATCGCCCTTCGATGCGCCCTTCGCCCCCGCGGCGCAGGTGGAACCCACGGGCGGGGCCGCGGATTTCGACTTCGGCGATTTCGGCCTGCCCGCCGATCTGCCGCCGCCCCGACCCGCCCCCGCGCGCGCCGCGCCCCCCGCGCCGGCCGCCCGCTCTGCCGCCCCGCTGGTGCTGGACACGCCCGTGCCCAAGGCCCCCGCGCCGCCCGCGCCCGCGCCGGCCGCCCCGCCCGATGCCGACGCGCTGGCCGCACTCTTGCGCGGCATGGGGATCGACCCGCCCCCCGGCCTTGCCGGCACCGCCGAAGAGATGGAGGCGCTGGGCCGCCGCTACCGCGCCATGGTCGAAGGCATGATCGCGCTCCTGCGCCTGCGCGCGCGCGAAAAGGGCAGCGCCCGGGTGGCGCAGACGGTGATCGGCGCGGCGAATGTCAACCCGCTCAAGTTCCTCGTCACCACCGAGGATGCCGTCGCGGCACTGGTCGCGCCCAAGGGTCCGGGCTATCTTGATCCCGACGCCGCCATCGCCGCCACGCTGGGCGACCTGACCGACCACCACCAGCGCAGCTGGACCGGCGTGCAGTCGGCGCTGCGCCGGATGATCGACCGCTTCGATCCCGCGCTTTTCGAGGCCGAGGTCGAGGATGTGGGGATGCTGAAAGCCATGGTTTCCGGGAGCCGCAGCGCCCGGCTCTGGCAGCTATACGGCGAACGCTACCGCGAGATGGCGAAGGCCGCCGAAGACAGGTTTCTGGGAGAAGTCGGCGCGGATTTCCGCGAGGCCTATGAAGGCGAACCAAGGAGGACGGACAATGGAACGGCGTGAGTTTCTGATCGGTTCGATGGCGCTTGGCGCGCTGGGCCTTGCGGCCTGCGCGCCCGCGGGTCCGGGCGTGGTGACGATCGTGGCGCAGGGCACGGCGGGGATGAACCCCGGGCCGGACGGCGCCGACCGGCCGCTGACGCTGCAGATCGTGCAGTTGCGCTCGGCCGGGGCCTTCGACGGCGCCGATTTCTTCGCGCTGCAGAACCCGGCGGCGGCCTTGGGCGGCGAATTCATCAAGGCCGACCAGATCGCGCTGACCCCCGGCGCGGCGCAGACCCGGGCCATCGGGCTGGACGCCGGCACCACGGTGATCGGCGTCATCGCCGGCTTCCGCGATCCGGCGGGCAAGGTGTTCCGCGCCAAGGCCAGCGTCTCGGCCACCGAAAGCGTGACATTCAGCGTCGAGGTCGGCGCGTCGGGCGTCAGCCTGCGGGCGGCCTGAGCCAAGCTGACCTGAGACGGGACGGAAGACGGCGGAGAGAACGGCATGAGCGAACGCAACCGGGTGGTCTGGTCCGAAGGGCTTTACCTTCGCACCCAGCATTTCCAGCAGCAGGACCGCCATGCCGAGGCGCTGGTGCGCGCCGCATTGCAGACCGCGCCGTGGCAGCCCTTCGGCTTCACCCGGGTGGAACTGGACCGCGCGGCGCTGGACGCGGGCCAGATCGCCATCCGTGCCGCCGCGGGTCTTTTCCCCGACGGCACGCCCTTCGCCATCCCCGATACCGCCGCGCCGCCGCCGCCCGTCAAGGTGACGGCGGCCATGGCGGGGGTGGCGCATCTGGCGCTGCCGGTCGAACAGCCCGGCGTCGCCACCATGGACCCCGCCCATGCCGAACCCTCGGGCGCGCGCTACAAGGGCGAGATCGTCGAGTTGCGCGACACGATCCGCAACGGCGCCGACCCGGCCGAGGTCGAGATCGCGAAGCTGAACCTGCGCGTCCTTGCCCCGGGCGAGGCGCTGGCCGGCTTCATCACCCTGCCGCTGGCCCGGGTCGAAGGCTTGCGGGCCGACGGTTCGGTCGCGCTGGCCGACGGCGACCTGCCGCCGGCGCTGACCATCGCCGCCCATTCCTGGTATGCGGGCTTCCTGCAGGAGGTGGTCACCGGCCTTGACCGCATCGCCGAGGCGCATGGCGGGCTGGTCCTTGGCGGCGCCGGCCGGTCGATCGAGAACCTGCTGATCCTCGAACTGGCCAATGCCGCACGGCCGCGCTTTGCCCATGCGCTGGCCCAGAACATCACCCATCCCTGCGCGCTGTATGAGGAACTGGTGTCGCTGGCCGGGCGGATGGCGACCTACGGCTCGTCCTCGCGGCGGCTGTCGGACCTTCCCGCCTATGACCACCTTGATCCCGCCGCCGCCTTCGGCCCGCTGGCCGATACGCTGCGGTCGCTGATGCTGTCCTTGCGCCATGTCGAACCGAAGTCGCGGGCACTGCCGGTGGCGAAGCACAGCCAGAACATCTGGAAGGTCCGGATCGACAACCCCGACATCCTGCGCAGCAGCCGCATCGTGCTGCGCGTCGGCTCGGACCTGTCGGAAGACATGCTGCGCCGCCTGTTTGTCGACCAAGCGACGGTCGGCGCGGCCGATGCGTTCGAGATGCTGTGGAAGTCGCGCCTTCCCGGCATCGCGCTGAAACCGCTGCACAGCCAGCCGCGCGAAATCCCTTATGACGGCGAACGGCTGTGCCTTGAACTGAACCAGAAATCCGAACATTTCGCCCAGCTTCTGAACGCGCCGGGTTTCGTGATCGGCATTTCGGGACAACTGGACAGCGAACCGCAGATCGACTGCTATGCGGTAAGCAGGTAGGACGATGACCAACAAGGACGATCCCTTCGGCCTGAACTCCGACGCCGGGCGCACCCGCATCCGGCCCCTGGGGGGTGGCGCGCCGGATCGTGGGCCGGATCGCGGGACGCAGGCGCCCTATCCGCCGCAACAGCCCTATCCGCCGCCGCAACAGCCCTTCGGCCAACCGCCGCAACAGCCGGTCTTCGGCGGCTACGGATCGGGCGGGGCGGGGTCCGGCGGCTTTGGCGGCGGGCAGGGCGGCGGGTTCGGCGGCGGCTATGGCGGCGGCGGCCCGGCCTTCGGTGCGCCCCCCTCCGGCCCCGCCCGGCCGCGCGGATCGCGCCCGCACGCGAACCCCCTGGTCGCGGCCTTCGCGCCGCTGCTGGAATTCGCGCCGGAACTGGAACGCGCCGCCCCGCCCGGCCAGCCCGAAATCCTGCGCCAGCGCCTGCAGGCCGGTCTGATCGAGGCGCGCGATGCCGCCGTCGCCCTGGGTCAGCCCTTGACCCGCGCCAACCAGGGCGCCTGGTTCGTTGCCGCGCTGATCGACGACATCGCGCTCAACACCCCCTGGGGCGGCCACAGCGACTGGCCCCGCCAGCCGCTGGTCACCGCGCTGACCGGCGAGGTGGATGCCGGCACCCGCTTCTTCCGCCATCTTGAGGAACTGCTGGCCCATCCGGGCCGCGACCCCGACCTGATGGAACTGGCCTATCTCTGCCTAGGCCTTGGCTTCCGCGGCCAGTATCGCCCGCAGGGCCCGACGGGCGAGGCGGCGATCATGGCGCTGCGCGGCCAGATCGCGCGGCACCTGCGCAAGCCCGACACGATGGCGGCCCCCCTCTCGCCCCATGCCGAGGGGGTGAAGATACCAGACGAACCCCGCCGCTTCGCCGTGCCGCTCTGGACGGTCTGGCTGGTTGCCGCCGCCATCATCGCCGCCACCTACACCGGCCTTGCGCTGCAGCTTGGCAACAAGGCCGAACAGCTGTTCGTCTCCGCCGCCGCGCTGCCGCCCAAGGAACGCGCCGGCGTCTTCCGCCCGGTCCGCGACACCGCCGAGATCGAGGCGCTGGCCGAAACCCCGGTCACCCCGGTGGAGCCGGTGATTTTCGAGCTGCTGCCCCTTTTCAACGAAAAGGCCCCGGCCGAAACCGCCGCCGCGCTGAAGGGGCGCGAGGACGTGTCGATCGCCGTCCTTGTCGTCCAGGGCACCGCGCCCGAGCTTTTCCGCTCGGCCAAGGCCGACATCAACACCGAATACGCGCCGCTGATCCAGTCGATCGCCGCCGTCATCCTCGAAAACCCCGAGGTGATCGGCCGCATCACCGTGATCGGCCACACCGACAGCGTGCCGGTCCAGTCGTCGAACCCGTTCCAGTCGAACCAGGGCCTTTCCGAGGCGCGCGCCGCCACCATTGCCCGCCTCTTGGTCGAGGCCGGCGTTCCCGCCGAACAGATCAGGTCGGAAGGCCGGTCAGACAGCGAACCCGCCGCCGACAATGCGACCAAGGAAGGCCGGGCGCAGAACCGGCGGATCGAGATCAAGATCGAGAAGAGGCTTTAGGCATGTTCCGCATGATCAAGGCCATCTTCCGTTTCCTGATCTCGCGAAGGCTGTGGATATTCATCGGCGTCCTGCTTCTTTGCGGGCTGATCTGGCAATTCGGCCCGCTTCTGGCGCTGGGCGACCTGCACCCCCTGGAAGCCGAGATGAACCGGCTGATCGCCATCGGCTGCGTCGTCATCCTGTGGCTTCTCTCGATCCTGATCGCGCAACTGCGCGCGGCGCGGAAGAACCGCATGTTCGTGACCGAGCTTGCCGCCGCCCCGGTCGACCGCAGCCGCCCGGGCGACGCGAACCTTGCCGCGATCAACACCAAGTTCCAGGACATCCTTGGCCAGATGAAGAAATCGCGGCTGGGCGCGAAGAAGTTCCTGCGCGAAATGCCGTGGTATGTGATCATCGGCCCGCCCGGCACCGGCAAGACCACGGCGCTGAAACAGTCGGGCCTGCATTTCCCGATCGACCTTTCCGACGACATCAAGGGCGTCGGCGGCACCCGCAACTGCGACTGGTTCTTCACCGATACCGCCGTGCTGGTCGATACCGCCGGCCGCTATGTCGAACAGCAGTCGAACCCGGAAATCGACGCCGCCGAATGGTCGGGCTTTCTTGACCTGTTGAAAAAGCACCGGGGCAGGCGGGCCCTGAACGGGGTGATCGTCACCCTGTCGCTGCAGGAACTGCTGGGCGACGATGCCGCGCTCCGCGCGCATGGCAAGACCATCCGCAAGCGTCTGGCCGAACTGCGCGAGAGGCTGGAAATCCAGCTTCCGGTCTATCTGATGATCACCAAGGCCGACCTGGTGCCCGGCTTCGAATCTTTCTTCGCCGACCTGACGACGCGCGACCGCGAACAGGTCTGGGGGGCGACCTTGCCGACCGACGCCCGCGCCGAGGGCACCGTCATCGCGCGCGACCTGCGCGGCCTGATCGCCCGGCTGGAATCGCGGCTGGCAACCCGCATGGCCGAGGATTCGACGCTGCCCTGGCGGGCCGAGGTCTTCCGTTTCCCCGCCCAGATGGAACGGCTTGAGGCACCGCTGAAGGTGCTGGTGGAAACCGTTTTCGGCGAAAGCCGCTATGAAGAGGCGCCCTGGCTGCGCGGCTTCTACCTGACTTCCGCCGCGCAGGAAGGCAGCCCGATCGACCGGATGCTGGCCGAGATCGCCGGTTCCTACGGTCTGCGCGCCGACCCGCCGCCGCGCCGGGCGGCGGGGGAGCAGCGGTCCTATTTCCTGCACGACCTTCTGGCCGATGTGGTCTTCGGCGAGGCCGGGCTTGGCCAGTTCGACCGCGCGGCCGAGGAACGCCGCGTCTGGATCTGGCGCGGATCGGTCGCCGCGGCCGCGCTTGCCTGCGCGGTGGCCGGCATCGCCTTCCTCTACTCCTACCTCAGCTATTCCGGCACCATCGCCGACCAGGCCCGCCTGACCGCCGACCTGTCGCAGCGGCTGACCAATGTCGCCGCCCGGCAGGCGCCGACCGAACCCCTCGATCTGGATGTCGCGCTGGATGCGATGACCGAGATCGAGAAGGCCCGCAGCCCGCGCGAGGCGTCGCTGCTGACGCTGGCCGGCCCCTCGGCCGAGACCGACCTCGCCCGCGCCCGCAAGATCGCCTATGACCACGGGCTGAAGACCATCCTCGAACCCCGAATGGTGGCGCTGCTGGAAGCGACGATGTGGCGCGAGATCAGGAACCCCGAGTTCCTGCTGAACGCGCTCAAATCCTACCACATGCTGACCGGCAAGGCCCCCTACAACGCCGAATTCCTGGCCGGGTGGTGGACCGAACAGCTGCCCGGCAACGCGCCGATCGACCCGTTCCCGACCGAGGCGGCGCTGGCCCACCAGCTTGCCGCCATCGACCGCGCCGCGGGGGACGAGGCGCGCGACAGGATCGCCCCCGACGACCTTCTGGTCGCCAAGGCGCTTGAGGCGATCTGCACCGTGCCGCTGTCGGTCCGCGCCTACAACACGCTGATGCAGGACCCGGCGGTGACGGCGCTGCCCGAATGGATTCCGGCCGAAAAGGCCGGCCCCAATTCCACCCGCGTCCTGACGCGGCTTTCGGAAAAGACGCTGCGCATCGGCATCGCGGGCGCCTATACCTACGACGGGTTCCACACCGTGATCCTGCCGCTGATCCCCGAAGTGGCGGCGCAGATGGCGCTTGACCGCGAGGTTTTCGCCGGCGGCTGTGCCGAAAGCAGCGAAACCTCGGTCGGGCAGTTGGAATCCGACGTGCTGAAGCTCTACTCGGACGATTTCATCGCCCAGTGGGACGGGTTCCTGCGCGACGTGCGGCTGGCGCCGATCACCGATCTGGCGGTGGCGACGGCGAACCTCAAGGACCTGGCCAGCACCGACAGTTCGCTGAAACGCCTGCTGCGCGCCGTGGTCGAGGAAACCGATCTGCTGGCCGTGCGCGAGGAACCCGCCGAAGACAGCGGCGCGACCGACGGCATCGTCAAGGCCGCGACCAAGAAGCTGGGCAAGCTGGGCAAGATCATCTCCAAGGGATCGAAGGCCGCCGACAAGATCGCAGGCGGCGGCGACGCGGCCGAGGCAAGCGGCGATCCCCCCGGCACGGTGATCGCCCAGCACTTCACCTCGCTCAAGGCGACGGTGACCGAGGTTGACGGCGTGCCGCCGCTGATCACCGATGCAGAGACGGCCCTTCTGGCGCTGGCGAACGAATTGCAGACCGTCGCCGCCAGCCCCGACCCCGAGGCCGCGCTTCTTGCCCGGGGCGGGTTGCCGCAACTGACCGGGCAGCTGGCGAATGTCGCCGCCATCCTGCCCGATCCGGTGGATGACTGGCTGACCGGCCTTGCCGGCGACACGATCAGCGTCACCCGCGACGCGGTGGTCGCGCAGCTGAACGCGCGCTGGCGGGCCGATGTGCTGCCGTTCTGCACCAATGCGACGGCCGGCCGCTATCCGTTCGAGGCCGGCAGCGCCATCGACGTCAACACCGCCGACTTCCAGCGCCTTTTCGGCCCCGGCGGGCTGATCGACACCTTCACCAAGACGCATCTGGAGCAGTATATCGACACCACCGTGCGGCCCTGGGCCTGGCGGGCCGATTTCGGCCTTCCCGCCGCCAGCCTTGAACCCTTCGAACGCGCCCGGTCGATCCGCGACAGCCTGTTCCCCGGCGGCGCGGGGCCGATCATGGCCTTCACGCTGGAACCGAAGGACCTGTCCGCCAACGCCAGCCGGGTGACGCTGAACGTCGATGGCCAGCTGCTGACCTATTTCAACGCCGCCACCCCGCCGCTCGCGATGACATGGCCCGGCAAGGGCGGCACCAACCTGATCTCGCTCTCGTTCACCCCGGTCGACGGATCGGGCGACGTGATGACCTCGGAAACCGGCGCCTGGGCCTGGCTGCGGCTGATCCGCAAGGGGAACCTGGCGAAGACCGCGCTGCCCGAGGTGTTCAACCTGTCGCTGGCCGCGGGCGGCTTCTCGGCCCGGTTCGAACTGCGCGCGGCATCGGTGGAAAACCCCTTCGACCTGACGATGTTCGGCAACTTCAAATGCCCCGAGAGCATCTGACGGCCGACACCCTGACCGGCTTCTTCGGCAAGCTGCCCGCGACCGGCGATTTCGTCACCCGCGGCCTGCCGGCGGGGTTTCAGTCCTTCTGGGACGGCTGGGCCGCCCGCCACCTGGCACCGCGGCATGAAGGCTGGCCGGAAGGGGGCCTGCGCCTGCGGCTGCAATCGGGCGGAAAGGTCGCGGCCGGCGTGGCCGTGCCCGGCGCCGACAGGGTAGGGCGGCGCTATCCGCTGGCGGCCTTCGTCATCGCCCCGGTGCTGCCGGGGCCCGGGGCACTGGACGCCTGGTGCGATGCCGCCCATGCGGCCCTTCTCGCCGCGCAGGCGGGCGGGCAGGGGCCTGACGATCTGGCCACCGCACTTGCGGCGCTCGATCCGCCGGAAGGCGCCGCCGAAGGCCCGGCGATGGCCCTCTGGGCGCCGGGGGCCGGGGCCGCCCCTTGCGACCCCGCCGCCCCGCAAGCGGTGCTGGACACCCTCTTCAGTTGTTCAGGATCTTCGATCCCTTGACGATCACGTCGCCCGACGCCTTGACGTTGATCTTGCCCGATCCGTTGATGGTGATGTCCTTGCCCTCGATACTGATCGTGCCGTCCTTCTTCATCGAGATCGCCGCCGATCCGGTCTTGATGACGATGGCATCCGCCGCTTCCAGCGTGATGGTCTTGCCCGACTTGATGCCGGCATTGCCGGTCACGTCAAAGGCGCAGTCCTTGGCGACCTTGGTGGTCTGACCGCCGCCCACTTCCGTCGACTGGTCCTTGGCGATCTTGATCGACATCAGCCCGCCGATGTCGATGGTCTGGTCCTTGGCGATCTGGATCGCCTGCTTGCCGCCGATGCTCCAGCTGTCGTCGCTGGCAATCGTGTGGGCCTCCTTGCCGCCCACCGTCATCGACCGGTCCGACCCGATGGTGTTCGTTTGCGACGATCCGACGCTGCGCACCTCGGCCGCACCCACCGTATCGGCCCGCGCGCCGCCGACGGTGATCGCCTGGGCGATGGCCACGGTCTGCACGTGGTTCGCGCCGATCGTCTCGGTCGAGTTCGCGCCGATCGAGATCGTCTCGTTGATGCCCACCGTCAGGCTGCGGTTGGAACCGACCGTCTCGTCGTCGTTGACGCCGATGGAAACCGTCCGGTTGTTGCCGACCGACACGTCCTTGTTGTTCGCCACGCTTTCGGTGCGGTCATGGCCGATGGACTGGGTCGCGTCATTGCCCACATCCTCGACCCAGTCATGGCCGATGGTGCGGGTCTCGTCGTTCTTCACCAGTTCGACATGGTCCTTCTCGGCCTGGAAATACACTTCTTCCGACCCGGCCTTGTCCTCGAACCGCAATTCGTTGAACCCGCCCGACGATGGCGTCGACCAGCTTTTCCAGCCCGACTGGCTGGCGTTCCCCGGCAGGCCATAGGGCACCGTCTGTTCGGCGTTGTAGACCCGGCCGGTGATGATCGGCTGGTCGGGATCGCCTTCCAGGAAATCGACGATAACCTCATGGCCGATGCGGGGAATCTGGATGAAGCCCCAGCCCGCCCCCGCCCAGGCGGCGCTGACGCGGATGAAGCAGGTGGTGTTCTCGTCCTTGTGGCCCTGCCGGTCCCAGAAGAACTGCACCTTCACCCGCGAATATTCGTCGGTGAAAATCTCCGCCCCGGACGGGCCGACCACGATTGCGGTCTGCGGCCCGTGCATCCGCGGCCAGCGCGCCCGGCGCGGCGGCCGGTAGGGCACGGCGACCGGCGACAGTTCGACCGAAACCTCGTAGCCCGTCCCGTCGCGCGACTGGCCGGCGCGCAGCTCTTCGTCCCACATCACATAGGCCGCGCGGATCACCAGGTATTCGTCGTTCTCGACCTCGCGCGGGAACAGTTCCAGCCTGAAGGTCCGCCCCGACCACAGCTGCCGCGCCGTGCCCTTGGCGCTGACGCGGTGCTGGTCGGCCTGCAATTCATGCAGCCGCCGCTCGGCGATGCGGCCGCCCGGGTCGGTTTCCACATAGCGGCCGGGGTAGTGATAGACCTCGGCCCGGTCCAGATCATGCCCGATCGCATGGGTCGAGACGGTGGCCAGATCGAAGGACGGCTTCTCGAAATCATAGTCGGTCTGGGCGAACTTGCCGCTCCTCACCTGCGCGCGGGGGAACCACTGGGTGATGAAGTCGCCGTCGCGGAAGCTGACGCGGTTGTCAGGCTCATAGGGCAGCTTCTCGCTGCCGGGCGCCGGCTCCAGCGCGGCATTGGCATCGCTGATGATCATGCGATGCCCTTCCTCGTCATGCGCGAAATGATAGAAGATGCCCTCGTCCTCCATCAGCCGGTGGACGAAGTTCAGGTCGCTCTCGCCGTATTGCACGCAGTAGTGGCGCTTGTCGTATTTGCCGCGCAGCTGCAGCTTGTATTTGGCATCGGGGTATTCCTTGAACACCTTCTCGATGATGTCGGGCGTCGTCATCTCCTGGAAGATGCGGTTGTCGGTATCCAGCGACAGGAACCACAGCCAGGGCCGCAGCGTCATCCGGAAGAAGGCCAGGTCGTCGCGTATCTCGTCCAGCGCGAAATCGGCGACAAGCCCGTGGAAATAGCGGGGATCGACATCCTTCACCGAAACCGTGACCAGCGCCGGCTTGCCCAGCACGTCCTTCGGTTTCAGGTTCATGTCCTTGCAGGCGATCAGCAGGCTGTAGGCGAACGGGGTCGAGATTTCGTCCACCCCTTCCATCCGCGCGAAGAAAATCTCGGCTTCGATTGCGGGAATGGAAACGTCGATGTCGCGGTCAGGGCTCACGGCGGTCATCCTTCAGGGAACGGGGTCGATCAAATCGGCGTCGGACTATGCGCCCCGAAAGTATAGCGGCTTTCGCCCCGCTTGGCGCGTGGGTTTTTCCATGCGTTCCGGCCGGCGCACCGGCGCCCGGGGCAGGGGTCAGAGGACGGGCGGACAGGCGAAACCGGCCATCAGGTCGCGCTGCGCCAGCGGGTTCTGCGGCCTGTCGAAGACGATCTCAAGGAACAGCCGCGCATTGTCGGCCCTGAGGTCGACCAGGAAGCGCCGCCCCTCGTCGCGCTCGCGCAGGCGAAGCGGGGCCAGAAGCCGCAACAGCCCCCAGAGCCCGGGTTCCGTCAGCCGCGCCTCGGTGTCGCCGGTGGTGAAAGTGACCTCGATCCCGGCCTCGGGCGCGGTGCCGGGCCAGTCCAGCACCAGACTGTCGGTCGCCGCCTCGACCGGGCCGCCGGCGCCCCCCAGGGCCACGAAGGCGCGCCCCCGCTCGGCCAGCGCCGACAGCGTCAGCCGCGCGCCCATCCGCCCCTCGGGGAAAAGCCCGGCGCCGATCTGCGTCGCCCGCTGCAGGAAGATGGCGCTGTCGGGCGACAGCCCTTCAAACCGCGCCTCGGGTTTCCAGCGCCAGGGCGTGTCGGTGGTGTCCAGCATCTCCATCGCCCGGGTCTTGACGAAGCGGTCGATCATCCCGCCCGGCGCCAGCAGATCGGCCATGGCGCGCGGATCGGCATCGCCGCCGGGGCCGAAGGGGAAGCGGCCGCCGGTCACGGCAAGGCAGCTCTCCAGCACCTCGGTCTGCCAGCGGCGGGTCAGGTCGTTCGACAGCAGGTCGGCATGGGCCGCACCGGTCTGGGCCAGCGTATCCTCCACCAGCTGCACCACCACCCGCGGCGCCACCCCCAGCGCCGCCACCGATGCCGCCCGGTCCTGCACCGACATCAGCCGCTGCTGGCCCGTCTCCTCGTCCCGGTCCATGGCGCCAAGGGCGACGTTCAGCCCGGCGAACAGCGCGGCGATCTCCTGCATCCGCCCGCCCTCGACATACTGGATCATCGGGCCGAACTCGGCGGCGACCTGCAACTGCTGGGGATGGCTGCGCCCCCGGTCGGCGCCGCCCACCTGCACCCAGACCTCGCGCAGCAACTGTTCCAGCGGCGAGGACCGCCGCGCCAGTTCCCCCGACACGATGACCGAAGTTTCGTCCGAGGTGAAATCGCGCACCCGAAGGTCGGCCAGATAGGCGGCCCAGCGGGCAAGCGTGTCTTCCTGCAGCCGGTCCATCAGCACGTCGGGCGTGTCGTTCTGCGGTGGCGGCGGGGCGGGAAACAGCGCCGCCGCCTGATCGCGCGCCGCCGTAACCGCCAGCCCGGCGCCGAAGTCGCGGGCATGGTCCCAGCCGGCCTGCGTATATAGCCCCGGCATCGGCCGATCCATCGGCTGCCCCGACCGGCGCAAGAGGATGACCGAAAGCCCCGGCACCGCCGCCTCGGGCCGCCACGGCGCCAGTTCCGCCGCCCCGGCCGACCGGCGCAGTTCCAGATAGGCGCGGTCGGGCTCCGCCGCCTCGGCGGCGAAGGCGCGCGCCTGCGCCAGCAACTCGGCATCGGGCGGCGCGGGTGAGATGCGCGGCGGGGCCAGCCGCGCCAGATGCGGCGCCAGCCCGGCAAGTGCGGGGTCCGCCGTCACCCGGTCGTCGGCCCAGCCGGCGAGCCAGGCCGGCTGCCACGCCGACTGGCCGGACAGCACCGTCCAGGCGCGGACGGTATCGTATAGCGCCGCCGGTTCCCCCTCGGACGCCAGCGCCCGGTCGATGGCGCCGGCCAGCACCGGCGGCAGATGGCGTTCCAGCGCGCGGGCATAGGCCGCATCGGCCGCCGCCGCCGCGTCATATCCCGCAAGCCCGGCCAGCAGGTCGACCGGCGCCTTGGCCCGCGCGGCCCGGGTGTTTTCCGTCTCGCGCCACAGCGCATCCAGCCGCGCGCCAAGGTCGGGGAAGGGGCCGTCGCGGTCCAGCCCGATGTCGATCGCCCGCGTGGCGAAGGCACCGGCAAGGTCGCGGTGGAACCGCCATTCGACCCAGGCCATCCAGCCCGCGACCGTCAGCGTGAAGGCCATGATCAGCACGGCGACGATGCCGGTCCAGTTGGCGGCGACGGGCGAGGTGTCGAATTCGCGCCGCCCGCCTTCCAGCCGGCGCAGGCAGCCGGCGAGGAAGCCCGATACTCCGGCATAGGCCGACTGCCCCTCGATCCGGCGGACAAATTCGGTCAGGTCGGCGGCCGAAATGTCGCGCCCGTCGAACAGGTAGCGCTTCGCCGTCTCGCCCCAGAGGGCGACGTCGATCTCGCGGTTCGTCCGCGCCCGCTGGTCCAGGATCAGCGCCAGCGCCGCCCGCGCCGCCGGCACCGCCGGCCCCGGCACGTCAACCCGCTGCAACCCCGTCTCGAACCGGTCCAGCAGCGTGGCCGCATGCCGCACCAGATCGCCCTGCCGCTCGCCCCGGACCACGGCCAGCCGGTCGGCATAGGCCAGCACCGGCTCGGCCAGCCGGGCGATGATCCCGTCGTCGGCGTCGGGACCATGGGCGGAACCGGGCGGGGCGGCCGGCACTAGAGCTTACCTTCCGCCTTCCAGGCGCGCAGCGTTTCCTCGCCCACCTCGAAATGCATCGAATCCTCGCGGTTGTAGGCCGCGCCCCAGAACCAGCCCTCGTCGTTGAAATATTCGGCCAGGATCAAGAGGCCGAACTGCGTGCCGCCATCGGCGAACCCGTCCAGCTGTCCCTCAAGCGTCAGGTCGATCGCCGTCGCCCAGGAATGGTTCGAGATCGACGTGCTGGAGCCCCGGATGAACCGCACGCACAGCGCCCCGGCGGTGCCGACCTTGGCATAGATGTCCGGATCGCTTTCCTTCAGCCGGTTCATCACCCGCTCCAGACTGTCGAGCGCGGGCTTCAGCATCGTCACCTTGATCGGCCCGATCTGCCGGGTTTCCTGCAGCGCCTTCAGCGTCGGGTTGGTAACACCCTGACAATCCTGCGAATAATTCTCGCGCGGGTTGCCCAGGATTTCCAGCATCGTCCTGTTGCGCGGCTGGGTGATGCCCTTGTTGAACCGGGTCTTCGCCAGCATCATCTGTTCGGTCAGGTCTTCGGTCGGCGGGTTCTCGAAATCCTCGTCGGGCAGCAGTGCCGCCGGATCGGCCAGGTCCACCGGCGGCGCCACCGTCTCGGGCACCACCGCCACCGGCGCGCGGTTGGCCAGAAGGCTCAGATCCTCGCGCAGCCGCGCCAGGTCCGCCGTCAGCTTCTCGGCCTTCGCCGTCTCGTCGGCCAGCGCCGCCTCAAGCCGCGCCACGCTTTCCTCCATCCGCTGCAGCCGCAGGTCAGTGCCGCCGTCGGCAGTGTCGATCAGCGTCGTCACCACGGCAAAGGCGATCGCCGCGACGACCACGCCGATGGCGACGATGACCGGGCCGATCAGGGTGCCGCGCCCCATCCTAGCCCGCCATCAGGTCGACGACGATGACCGAGACATTGTCGGGCGCGCCCTCGTCCAATGCCCGCAGGATCAGGGCCTCGCAGGTGGCCTGCGCGCTGCCCCCTTCGCCCAGCAGAGTCTCGATCGCGGATTCGTAAAGGCAGCGCGGCAGCCCGTCGGAACAGAGCATCAGCCGGTCGCCCAGGATCAAGGGCACCGCCGCATGGTCCACCTCGATGTCGGGCGTGGCCCCCACGGCGCGGGTGATCACATGCGATTCCGGATGCGCCTCGGCCTCGTGCAGCGCGATCTCACCCCGGTCCACCATGCCCTGCACGACCGTGTGATCATGGGTCAGCATCCTGAGCCGCTGGCCGCGCAGCAGATAGGCCCGGCTGTCCCCGGCCCAGGCGACATGCGCAACGCCCTGCGCGATGAAGAGCGCGACCACCGTCGCCCCCATCGTCCGCGCCCCCCGCTCGCGCGCGGCGATCCGCACGATGGTGTTCGCCCGTTCCAGCGCCTCTTCCAGCGCCTCGGGCGGGTCGGCATCGTCCTGGATGGCAGAGAGCGCGTCGATCACCAGATCGGCGGCGACGGCTCCGCCCTCATGCCCGCCCATCCCGTCGGCCACGGCCCAGAGGATGCCGCTCGGATCGGCAAGGATCGCATCCTCGTTTGCCTCGCGGATACGGCCGCGATGGGTAAGCCCGGCCCCCTTCGGCACCGGCAAGGGGCCGGCGCCAGGTTTCGGCAGGACGGTGGTCGGCAGGATCACGCGCGTCCCCCCCTCGCCACCGTTCCGGGCGTCAGACCGTTGCCGCAGGCTGGCTCCGTGACGGGCGCCGTAAGGAATTCGTGATCCATGGCGAAGGGTCCGGAACGAAGGGCGCGATTGAAAACATGTTCACGCTAGCATAGGATCAGGGGGTGTTTAACATCAATTTTTGGGGTGAAATCATGCGTTCAGCCATGCTTTTGACCGCCGTCCTCGGGGTTGCCCTTTCGGCCCAGTCCGCCCTGGGCGAAACCCTGACGGATGAGGAAATCCTTGAACGTTTCCTGATCCAGCGCGATGCCTACACCGCCGTCAAGACCGGCAGCGGCAAGACGCGCGGCCTGACCATCGTCAGCGTCGACGATACCGCGCCGGCGCCCGACGCCACCGCCGTCGCCGACGCGACGACCGAAGGCGAAACCTCGCCCGGCGGCACGATCGTCGTCGGCGATGCGCCCGACCAGCCCACGGGGTCGACGGGCGACGATGGCAGCGTCACCATCGCCGAAGGCACGACCGATCCGGTCGGCGGCACCGATGCGCCCGATGTGGTGCTGGCCTCCACCCCCGACGCGCCGATCGACGCGGGCCAGGTCGGCATCCTACCCGAAGAGCTGCAGGTCAACGTCCGCATCACCTTCGACTACGATTCGGCCACCATCAAGCCCGACCAGCAGCCGGTGCTTGAACAGATGTGCCGGGTGATCAAGGCCAGCGACATCATGCTTTTCCGCATCATGGGCCACACCGATTCCGCCGGTTCGGACGAGTATAACGAGAACCTCTCCCTCCTCCGCGCCGAAGAGGTGAAACGCCGCCTCGTCGCCGACTGCGGCATCGACCAGTTCCGGCTTGAGGCGATGGGCCTCGGCGAACGCTTCCTCTACGACACCCAGAACCCCGCCTCCGGCGACAACCGCCGCGTGGAATTCCAGGCGCTGAGCTGAGGCTGGAAGGGAAGGCCCGGGGCCTGTCGGCCGCGTTGCATGGACCCGCCCGGTCGCCAAAGCGACCGGGCCGCGCCGACCCGCCCCCATGGGGCGGCGCGATGGCGCCACCCCGCGGGCCGGCGCGGCCCTCTCGTTGCGCCGGGTTGGAAATAAGACGCGAGCCACCCGGGATGGACGCCGACGCCTCGGTGAATGCCGATGATATTCATCGCGACCTGGCCCGCCGCTACGATGTGCCCCAGTGTTGCCGAAGGCACTGCCTGAACCCGTTTGCAGGCACCCCGCCACGTTGCGCCGGGGTCTTTTCCGCTGTCGGGCCGGACCGCAACATCTGAACCGCCAGGCCGGGCGCGTCATCCACAACCTCGCCGTTTCGCCGGGATTGCCCGGCCCCCGCCTTGATGTCGCCCTCTTCCTGCGCCCCTTTCCGCGGTAACGGCAAGTTGAGAACGGAGAGATTTCATGAGCGAATTCAGCATCGTCCGCGGCGTCGTCGCGCTTTGCCTTGCGGCAGGACTGGCCGCCTGCGGGACGACATACGCAATGCCCGGGATCGGCGAGGATACGACAAGCAGGGCGAGCGCCATGTTTGCCGAGGCCCAGGCAACCCCGCCTCGTCCGCCCTCCAGCGAAAGCGCGGGAGTAGAACGATTTCACCGGGTCGCTCAGCGTGTCGAACCCGTTGCGCGCCAGTTCTGCGAACGCGAACTGGCCCAGAGCAAATCGGTCGACTGCAACGTAAGGCTCGAAATCGACGGTGTGATGCGCGAACGGAATGCCTATTTCACCTACACCCGGCCGGGCAACAAGGGGCCGGTCATTCGCTTCTCCGTTCCGATGCTGCAAGACGCTGCAAGCGATGACGAGGTGGCGTTCATCCTTGGCCACGAATATGGCCATCTGATCGGCCAGCATATCGTCAAGCAGCAACAGCAGGCGATAGCCGGGGCGCTTATCCTCGGCGCCATCACTGCCTATGGAAATGCAGCCGCCGCTTCGGCCGGGCAGCACTACGACCCGAACGCTGTCTCGCAAAACATGGAACTCGGTGCAGCCATCGGTGAACTGGCGTTCTCGCAGACCTACGAGCTTGAAAGCGACATGCTGGGCACCCGCATCGCCTATTACGCAGGATACGACCCGGTCAACGGTGCCAGGTTTTTCGCCCGTGATGAAGCGGCCCGGTCCCAGAGCGGCAAGTTGAGCTTCTGGGGAACGCATCCCGCCGACTCCAAGCGCATGGCCATCGTCATCGCCACCATGGATGAAATCAAGGCAAAGCAGGCGCTGGCCCGGAAGTCCGGTCCTTAACCGCAGCATGGTTCGGGGTTTCCGGCTTCACCTGCGGCAGCAGTGCTGAACCGCGGCGGGCTTGCCGCGGGCTCACCTAGCTCAGGCGCCCGGCCGTCGCCTCAGGGTCCGGATGTGCTGAGGGTTTGGTCGCGGCATCGGCGGGCAGGGTGTTTTCGATGGGCCCGGGGCAGGCGTCGGTCTTGATGCCCGCGCGCTTGCCGCGATCGGCTCTGGCCCACTCTGCCGATCCGGTTCCAAAGACGGCAACCCGGAAGGCCAAAGCCTTGATTGTGAACGACGATGTGATGAAAGTGGCAGCCCGTAGGGGAGTCGAACCCCTCTTCCCAGGTTGAAAACCTGGTGTCCTAACCGATAGACGAACGGGCCGCGTTGTCGGTGGCGGGTATCTAGCGGCGGCGCATCCGCGGTGCAAGAGGAAAAATCGTTCAGGCCGGCGCGGCGTCGTCCAGCCGCAGCTGCACCCGCGACCGGCCGCCCCAGCTGTTCACCTCGATCCGCCCGGCCAGGTGGAAGGCCCGGTGGCCCGCCCCCTCCAGCGCCGGGCCAAGCGGGCCGTCGAAGGCGCCGAAGGCCACCACCTCGGGCATCGCCGCGCCGCCGGCGAAGGTCAGCCGCAGGTGGCTGTCGCCGAAGCGCCGGGGGGTGAAGACCGCCGCCGGCAGGGCAAAGCGGGGCGCCGGGGCCGAGGCGCCGAAGGGCCCGGCGTCGGCGATCTGCTCGGCCAGCGCCAGCGTCGCCGCCTCGGGCATCAGAAGCCCGTCGATCTTCAGCTCGCGCGGACCCTCGCGCCCCGCGCCCTGCCGGGCCAGCAATTCGCCCAGCCGGGCCATCGCCGCCTCCATCCGGTCGCGGTCGACGGTCAGCCCCGCCGCCATCGCATGCCCGCCACCCTTCACCAGCAACCCTTCGGCCGCCAGCCGCTGCACCGCCGATCCCAGATCGACGCCGCTGACCGACCGGCCCGATCCCTTGCCCACGCCGCCCTCGATGCCGATCACCACTGCCGGCCGGCCCGTCGCCTCTTTCAGCCGCGCCGCGACGATGCCGACGACGCCGGGGTGCCAACCCTCGGCCGCGGCCCAGACCAGGGGGCCGCCGGTGCCCCGCGCCTCGGCCTGGGCAAGCGCCTCTTCGCGCACCCGTTCGGTGATCTCGCGCCGCTCGGTGTTCAGTTGGTCAAGCCGCTGGGCGATCGCCGCCGCCTCGCGGTCGTCCGCGGTGGCCAGCAGCCGCGCGCCAAGGTCGGCCTGGCCGATCCGCCCGCCGGCGTTGATCCGCGGGCCGAGAAGGAAGCCCAGCGCATGCGCCGTGGGGGCCGCATCCATGCGCGCCACATCGGCCAGCGCCCTGAGGCCCGGCCGTTCCCGCCGCGCCATCACCTTCAGCCCCTGCCTGACCAGCGCCCGGTTGACCCCGGTCAGCGGCGCCACATCGGCCACCGTCGCCAGCGCCACCAGGTCCAGCATCGCCATCAGGTCCGGCCCCGCCGCGCCATCCGCGCGCAACTGCCGGTTCGCCTCGACCAGCATCAGGAACACCACCGACGCGGCGCAAAGATGCGACAGCGCCCCGTCCTCGTCCTGCCGGTTCGGGTTCACCACCGCATGCGCGGCGGGCAGGTCGGTCAGCGCAAGGTGGTGGTCAAGGATCACCACATCGGCCGGGGCGGCGGCGGCGACAGGTTCATGCGACAGCGTCCCGCAATCGACGCAAAGGATCAGCCCGTGGTTCCGCGCCAGCGCCTGCATCGCCGGCACGTTCGGGCCATAGCCCTCATCAATCCGGTCGGGAACATAAAGGCTCGCCTCCCTCCCCATCGCCCGCAGCCAGGCCAGCAGCAGCGCCGCCGAGGCGCCGCCGTCCACGTCGTAATCGGCGAAGATGGCGATCCTTTCGCCCGCCCGCACCGCCGCCAGCACCCGCGCCGCGGCCTTTTCCATGTCGCGCAGGCCGCGCGGATCGGGCAGCAGGTCCTTCAGCCGCGGCTCAAGGAAGGCGGCGGCATCCCCCGGCGTCACGCCGCGCGCCACCAGCACCCGGCACAGCGGCAGCGGCAGCCGCGCCTCCTGCGCCATCGCCTCGGCCAGCCGGTCGGCCGCCGGGTCCGGCCCGGTCCAGCGCCGGCCGGTCAGCGATGTCTCGACATTCAGGAAGGCGGTGCCCGGCATGGCACAGGGGTGCCGCAAAGGGCCGGTCGGCGCAAGAGGCGCGTCGGCTGGCCTTGCGCCCCGCCGCCTGCGATAAGGCCGCATGTCCGGCCTGCCCGTCACCCGCATCCTGCCCGACCTGCGCGCGGCCCTCGCCTCCCGGGGGCTGGCCGTGCTGCAGGCGCCCCCCGGCGCGGGCAAGACCACCGTTGTCCCCCTGGACCTGCTGGCCGCGAGCCTGTTCCCCGGCCGCATCCTGATGCTGGAACCCCGGCGCCTTGCCGCCCGCGCCGCGGCGGAACGCATGGCGGAAACCCTGGGCGAACCCATCGGCCGGACCGTCGGCTACCGCATCCGGGGCGAGGCGAAGACCGGCCCCGCCACGCGGATCGAGGTGGTGACCGAAGGCATCCTGACCCGGATGATCCAGTCCGACGCCGAACTTCCCGGCGTCTCGGCGCTGATCTTCGACGAATTCCACGAACGCAGCCTGCAGGCCGACCTTGGCCTGGCGCTGGCCCTGGAAATCCGCGCCACGCTGCGGCCCGATCTGGCGCTTCTGGTCATGTCGGCCACGCTGGATGCGGGGCCTGTCGCCGCGCTGATGGGCGACGCGCCCATCATCACCGCCGAAGGCCGCGCCTTCCCGGTCGAAACCCGCTGGCTTCCCCGCCCGGTGGACGCCTCGCTGCGGTTCGAGGCCGCGGCCGCCGCGCTGGTGCGGCAGGCAGTCGAGGAAACCGCAGGGCAGGGGGCCGGCGTCCTGATCTTCCTGCCGGGTGAGGGCGAGATTCGCCGGGTCGAGGCCGCGCTCCAGGGCCTTGCCGGCTGCACCCTCCGCCCGCTGTTCGGGGCGATGGATTTCGCCGCGCAACGGGCCGCTCTGGCGCCCGCCCCCGGCCGCAAGATCGTGCTTGCCACCTCGATCGCCGAAACCTCGCTGACGCTGCCGGACATCGGGGTGGTCGTCGACACCGGCCGCGCCCGCCGCGCAAGGTTCGACCCGGCCTCGGGCATGTCGCGGCTGGTGACCGAACGCGTGACAAGGGCCGAGGCCGAACAGCGCCGCGGCCGGGCAGGGCGGGTGGCGGCCGGCCTCTGCTACCGGATGTGGACGAAGGGAGAGGAGGGCGCCCTTGCCGCCTTCCCCCCGGCCGAGATCGAGGCCGCCGATCTGGCGCCCCTTGCACTTGAACTGGCGCTCTGGGGGTCGGACGCGCTGCCCTTCCTGACGCCGCCGCCCGCCCCGGCGCTGGCCGAGGCGCGGGCGCTGCTGGCCGGGCTTGGCGCGCTGGGGGACGACGGCCGCATCACCCCCCACGGCCGCGCCCTTGCCGCCATGCCGCTGCACCCAAGGCTCGCGCATATGCTGGCGCTGGCCGGCCCCGCCGCCGCGCCGCTGGCAGCGCTCCTCTCGGACCGCGATCCCCTGCGCGGCGCGGGGCCGGACCTTGCGCTGCGCGTCGCCGCGCTGGACCGCCCGCCCGCCACCGCCGACCGCGCCGCGGTCGACCGCATCCGGGCCGAGTCCCGCCGCCTTGCCGCCGCCGCGCCCAAGGCCACCACGGCACGCCTCTCGCTCGCCGCCATGGCCGCGCTCGCCTACCCCGACCGGATCGGCCTGCGCCGCCCGGGCGATGCGCCGCGCTATCTTCTGTCGGGCGGCAAGGGGGCGGTCCTGCCCCCGGGCGGCGCGCTGGCTTCGGCCCGGCTGATCGTCGCCACCGACCTTGACGGCGACCCGCGCGAAGCGACCATCCGTCAGGCCGCCCCGCTGGACGAGGCCGAGTTGCGCGCGGCCTACGGCCCCCGCATCCGCTGGCGCGAGGGGGTGGAATGGGACCGCCGCGCCGGCCGTGTCCTCGCCCGCCGGCAGGAAAGCTTCGGCGCGCTGGTGCTGGACGACCGGCCCTGGCCCGACGCCCCGCCCGAGGCGCTGGCCGCCGCCGCGCTGGAAGGGCTGCGCCTTGCCGGCCTGCCCTGGACCGCCGCCGCCCGCCGCCTGCGCGCCCGGATCGCGTTGGCGCGGGGCGCGGGCTGGCCCGATGTCACCGACCCGGCCCTTCTCGCCCACAGCGCCGAATGGCTGATGCCGCAGCTCGGCCGCGCCCGCAACGCCGCCGACCTTGCAGCCCTCGACCTGACCCAGCCGCTCCTGAACCTGCTCGACTGGGGCCAGCGCGCAGAACTCGACCGGCTCGCCCCCGCCGATTTCACCACGCCGCTCGGCCGCCGGGTGCCGATCGACTATGACGGCGATCACCCCGCCATCGAACTCCGCCTGCAGGAGCTTTTCGGGGTGACCCGTCACCCGCTGGTCGGGGCCGCGCAACTGCCGCTGCGGATCACCCTCCTGTCCCCCGCACACCGGCCCGTGCAGGTGACGCTGGACCTGCCCGGTTTCTGGGCCCGCTCCTATGCCGATGTCAGGAAGGACATGCGCGGCCAGTATCCGAAACACCCCTGGCCCGAAGACCCGACGCAGGCCGAACCCACGCTCCGCGCCAAGCCGCGCGGCACCTGACCGCGCCTTCCCCTGTAACAATGCGTGAGCGCTAACAGCCGCCCCGGGGCTTCCGGCCGGCCGCCGGCCGCTGTATGGCCACCCCGATACCAGGAGACGCAGATGACCCCGACCGAGACCCGCCGCGCCCGCTGGGCCGTGCAGGCGCTTTTCGCCGCCAACGGCTTTGTCTTCGGCGCCTGGGCCCCGCAGATTCCGCTGCTGCTGCCCCGCCACGGCATCGGCGAGGCGATGCTCGGCCTGCTGATCCTTGGCCTTGGCATCGGCGCCGTCGGGGCCATGCTGTTCTGCGGCCGGCTGATCGGCCGCCACGGTTCGCGCGCCGTGCTGCGCGGCTTCGCGCTGGGCGTCATCTTCATCCTGCCGCTGGTGGTCTTCGCGCCCACGGTCTGGCTGCTGGCCCCGGCCATGGTCGCCTTCGGCGCCGTCGCCGGCAGCATGGACGTGGCGATGAACGCCAACGCGGTCGAGGTCGAGCGCCGTCTCGGCCGCGCCATCATGTCCGCCTCGCATGGATTCTGGAGCCTGGGCGGCTTCATCGGCGGCACCGCCGGCAGCTGGCTGATCGCCCATGCCTCGGCCGGGGTGCAGGCGCTGGTCGCGGCCGGGATCGCCGGCGCGGTCGTCCTTGCCGCCCTGCCGTTCCTGCGCGGCGAACCGCCCCACGTGTCCGCAACCGCCGCCGGCACCGCCGCCGCCCCGCATCCGCGCGGCCTGCTGCCCCGCGACGCCGGCATCTGGATTCTCGGCGGCATGGCGCTTCTCGCCATGGTGCCCGAAGGCGCCGTCCTCGACTGGGCTGCCATCTACATGGGCCGCGACATCGGCGCAGATGCCTTTACCGCGGGCCTGGGCTTTGCCGCCTTCGCCGGGACCATGGCGGTGATGCGCTTCCTTGGCGACGGCGTCCGCAACCGCTTCGGCGCGGCGCAGGTGCTGCGCGTTTCGTCCGGGATCGGCGCGGCGGGGCTGCTGGTCGCGGCCTTCGCCCCCACGGCGCCCGTCGCGCTGGCAGGCTTCGCCCTGGCCGGGCTGGGTGTCGCCAACATCGTGCCGGTCCTCTTCTCGGCCGCCGGCAACTACCCCGGCCATGCCCCGGGCGTCGCGATCTCGGCCGTGACCATGGTCGGCTATGCCGGCATCCTGGTCGCCCCGGCCTCGATCGGCTTCATCGCCGAACATGCGGGCTACCGCGGCACCTATGCGGGTCTCGCGCTCCTGCTGCTGGTCGTCGCCTCGCAGGCCGCGCGCACGGCGATCGCCGACAACCGGACCGCCGTCGCCGCGCCGCAGCCCGTGGCCTGACCGGCGGTCAGATCAGACCGGCCACCTGGTCGGTCCTGACCAGCGTCGCGAAATCCGCGCCCAGAAGCGACAGCGTCACCCGCAGCACGGTGTCGGCGTCGATCCGGCCCCCGTCATGGGCGGGAATGTCGAAGCCGATCAGCGCATCGCCCGGCAGGATCACCTCGAACCCCAGATCGCTGGCCCAGCGCGTGCTTGAGGTGACGCAGAAGGCCGCGACCGCCCCGGTCAGCACGATCCGCCCGATCCCGTTCTCCCGCAGCCATTCCGCCAGCCCGGTTTCGTGGAAGGCCGACGATCCGGCCTTGATGAACACCGCCTCGCCCGGCAGGGGCCGCGCGCAATCCATCGGTTCGGCCGAGGGCAGGCCCGACCGGAACGGCGAGGCCGGGTTGGGGTCGTCGTGATGGACATGGACGACCGGCAGCCCCCGCGCCCGGAACAGCGCCAACAGCGCCGCCGTATGCGCCTCGGCATCCGGGTTGGCGCGGGGCCGTCCGGCGCGGGTGCGCTCGGCCATGCCTTCCTGCATGTCGATCACCACCAGCGCGGTGGTCATGCCGCGCCCATGAAATGCCGCTTGCCCAGGTCAACGCCGTTGTGGCGCAGGATGTCGTAGGCGGTGGCCAGGTGGAAATAGAACTGCGGCAGGGCGTAGAGGTTCAGGAAATCCTCGCCCGTCATCGTCACATCCTCGCCCCGGATCCTGATGGTGACGGCGCGTTCGGCCGCGCCCTCCAGCCGTTCGGGCGTGAAGGTCGCGACATAGGCCCGCGCGGCCGCCACCCGCGCCTGCAATTCGGCAAAGCCGGTTTCGGTGTCGGGAAAGCTCTTCGGCTCTTCCCCCGCCAGCCGGGCAACCGCGCGGGTGGCGAAATCGCAGGTCAGCTGCACCTGCCGGGTGAAGGGAAACATGTCGGGGAAAAGCCGGAAGGCAAGGATCGCCTCCGGCTTGATGTTCCGCGCCGCGCAATGCGCCTCGGCCTTTTCCAGCAGGCCGGAAAGGGCGCCAAGGAAACGGTCGAAAACGGCGGCAGACTGTTTGTGCATTGGGCCTCTCCTCTGGTCCTGGACCCAAGGCATCGCGCCGCCAGACCCCTGCGTCAAGCCCCGACCGGGCGGTGACGGTGCCCCTTGGTAGGTCACGACCGGGGCCTTCGCGCGACGCCTGAAACCGCTCGCGATACGCCAGTCAAGACATTGATTTCAAATATTTAAAAGTCACAAAAACCAGGTGATTTCCACCGTTTCCGGTGGTGCGAATCCCGCCCGGATGCTAGATTTGAACGTGGCGCGGTTTGCCGTCACACCCCTTGATGGAGACGCGAATTGACCGTCCAGGCCCCCGATTTCCTGCTGTGCCGCGGCGAGATGCACACGCTCGTCACCTTTCCCCTTGAACCCTATCTCGCACGCCTGCCGAAACGGCTCCGTCATGCCCCGATGATGGGCTCGACAGCCTGCTGGCGCGGCTACATCGCGCTCTGGGAAATCCGCGACGGGATGCTCTGGCTGGTCGACGTGAAAAGCACCGCCGAACAGGATGGCGCCGCGGTCGAGATCGGGCTCGACCGCTTCCTGTCCCACCGCAAGGGTCCGATCCCGGCCACCTGGTTCTCCGATGACCTTGTCTGTCCCGAAGGGCGCCTGCGGTCGATCTCGCTCATGGGCATCGGCCAGCAGGACACCGAACGGACGCGCGTGTTCGAGATATCGCGGGGTCGCCTCACCTGCGAATGGCTGCGCCACAACCCGCCCGCGCCGCTGGTCTATGTGATCGAACCCGATGGAACCCGGACCCGGCACGAACCCCTGCTCGCGCCCCGAGGCTGGGTGCCCCTGCCGGACACAATGCCGGACGAATTTCCGGATGGCGCCCCGGTCGAACCCTGGCGGCTCTGGGCCGACCCCGAGCGCGACATCCTGCCGCCCGACGAGCAATGGCCCGCGCCCGACTGGCAGGACGTGCGCGCGCCCGGCTTCGGGTAGCCGGTTTCAGGCGCAGACGGCACCGGCCCGGCAGGCGCCCGGCGTCACGCGGCCGGATCACCCGTGCCGGCGTCGTCCGCTTGTCCCGGGGCGTCGCCGGTTTCCGATCGCCACGCGCGCATCAGGTCTTCGCGCAGCCGGGGAATCGGTTCGGCCATGACCAGCGGCGCGGCGATCTGGTCCAGCCGGAAGTGGCGGAACGCCTGCCGCAACTCGCACCAGGCGACAAGGGTGGTGCCGTGGTTGGTCGTGGTCACGGGCCAGACGATACGCTGCGTCCGCGCGTTGTCGATCGCGGTATAGCGGAAGCAGAGCTTGACCTGGCGCTCCATCGCCTCGCGCACCGCACGCACCGCCTCCGGGACCTCGGGCCGGGCGCCGGGCGGCAGCATCGGCGCCAGCGGCGGCGAGGCGCGTCCGATCTGCGTCGGCAGCGTGAAGCCGCGCGTCATCGGCCGCATCTGCCGCAACACATCGGCCAGGATCAGCGTCGCGTCGCGCATGTCTGACGCCGAATGGCCCTCCATCATGCTGCGCCGCAGGGCGAAGACAAGCGTCGAAAGCGCGTCGTCCGACAGCGCAAGCGTTATGACATGGTGGGAAACCAGTCCAAGCGTCTTGCGGCGCCGGCCCTGCCAGCGCATCGGCGCGCCGTCGGCGATCATCCGGTCGATCTCGTGGCGCAGGTCGCGGCGGCGCAGGCCCAGGTGCCGGGCCAGCCTGCGGCTCACCCGCAGGCTTTCGCGCTCACGCAGCAGCGCCTCAAGGATCGCGCGCCGCGCCCGCAGGCGATGCCCTGCCGGAAGGTCGGCCAGCAGGCCGGCCAGCGGTCCGGTCATCCGCTCATACCCCCAGGCACCAGCGCAGGATCGCCTTCTGCGCGTGCAGCCGGTTCTCGGCCTCGTCGAAGATCACCGAATGCGGCCCGTCCATCACCGCGCTGGTCGCCTCGTCGTTTCTGTGCGCCGGCAGGCAGTGCATGAAGAGCGCATCCGTCTTGGCCCGGCTCATCAGCTGTTCGTTCACCTGATAGGGGCGCAGCTGGTTGTGCCGCCGCTCCTTGGCGCTCTCCGGGTCGTGCATCGACACCCAGGTGTCGGTCACCACCAGATCGGCGCCCTCGACCGCGGTGAACGGGTCGCGCTGGATCGTCACCTTCGCGCCTTTCGACCGGGCGAAATCGACGAATTTCTCCTCGGGGTCCAGCGTCTCGGGCCCGGTGAAGGTGAAGTCGAAGCCGAACTGCCCCGCCGCATGCAGGAAGGACGCGCAGACGTTGTTGCCGTCGCCCGCCCAGACCACCTTCTTGCCGGCGATCGGGCCACGGTGTTCCTCATAGGTCAGGACATCGGCCATGATCTGGCAGGGATGGGTGCGGTTCGTCAGCCCGTTGATCACCGGCACCGTCGCATGCTCCGCCATTTCCAGCAGCGTCATCTCCTCGAAGGTGCGGATCATGATCAGGTCGACGTAGCGGGAAAGCACGCGCGCGGTGTCGGCGATCGTCTCGCCATGGCCAAGCTGCATTTCCTTGCCGGAAAGCACCATCGTCTCGCCGCCCATCTGCCGGACGCCGACGTCGAACGACACGCGGGTCCGGGTCGAGGGCTTCTCGAAGATCAGCGCCACCATGCGGCCCTTCAGCGGCTGGTCGTCGTCGGGCGTGCCCTTGGGCCGGCCGTTCCGGGCGACCTTCATCGCGTTCGCGCTGTCGATCATCGCCCTGAGGTCGGCGGGTTCGGTCTTGTGGATGTCAAGGAAGTGCTTCATGTCGCCTTGCTTTTTCTGGACCCAGGGCCGGGGCGCTGCCCCCGGACCCCCGGGATATTTCCGGGCAGAAGATGATCAGGCCGGCACGGCCACCAGGCTTGCGGCGCGGTCAAGCCGCGTCATCGCCTCGGCAATGTCGGCATCGGGGATGTTCAGCGCCGGCAGCAGGCGGACCACGTTGTCGGCCGCGGCGACCGTCAGGACGCCCGCCTCGTAGCCCGCCTTCACCAGATCGGCGGGGGCGACCCGGCATTTCAGCCCGATCATCAGCCCCTCGCCGCGCACGCCCTCGAACACTGCCGGATGGGCGGCGACCAGCGCCTCAAGCCCCTGGCGGAACAGCGCGCCCTTGCGGCCGACCTCGGCCAGGAAGGCGGGATCGGCCACGATGCCGACCACCCTGGCGCCGATCGCACAGCCAAGCGGATTGCCGCCATAGGTCGACCCGTGGCTGCCCGCGACCATGCCCTTTGCCGCCCGTTCGGTGGCAAGGACGGCGCCCAGCGGGAAGCCGCCGCCGATCCCCTTGGCGACCATCATGATGTCGGGCGCGACGCCCGGCCATTCATGGGCGAAAAGCCGCCCCGTGCGGCCCATGCCGGATTGCACCTCGTCGAAGATCAGGAGCGTGCCGGTCTCGTCGCACAACTGGCGCAGCAGCCGCAGATAGCTGTCGGGCAGGCTGCGGATGCCGCCCTCGCCCTGGATCGGCTCGATCATCACGGCGCAGGTCCCGGGCGTCACGGCGGCCCTGAGCGCGGCCTCGTCGCCCCAGGGCAGGTGGACGAAACCCGGCAGCAGCGGGCCGAAGCCCTTGACCATCTTCTCCGACCCGGCCGCGGCGATGGCGCCACTCGACCGGCCGTGGAACGCGCCCTCGAAGGCGACGATCGTCGTCCGTTCCGGCTCGCCGTTCTCATAGTGATATTTCCGCGCCATCTTGATTGCCAGTTCGGCGGTCTCGGTGCCGGAATTGGTAAAGAACACCGTGTCGGCGAAAGTCTTCTCGACCAGCAGCGCCGCCAGCCGTTCCTGTTCGGGAATGCGGTAGACGTTCGACACATGCCACAGCTTCTGCGCCTGCTCGGTCAGCGTCGCCACCAGTTCGGGCGCGGCATGGCCAAGCGCGTTGACCGCGATGCCGCCGCCCAGGTCCAGGTATCGCCGCCCGTCCTCGGCCCAGAGCCAGGATCCCTCGCCCCGGGTGAAGGCCAGCGGCGCGCGGTTGTAGGTCGGCAGGACGGCAGAAATCATCGCAAAAACCCCTTGGGATGGGAAGCCATAGCCCTAAGGCGCGGGCAAGGCAGGTGTCAACGCGGGAAAGCCCCTTGGCGGCAGGGCAGGCCGGACCGTGCGCCTATCGGCGTCGGATATTCGTCGCGATGCGGGTCCGAACGGTCATGCCTGCCGCATAGCGCAAGGCGCGGGCGAAGGAAAGGGGGTTCCGCCGCCTCAGCCGGCGCAGATCGACGCCAGCATGGCGATGACCGGCGGGTAATAGGGCGCGTCATAGCCGGCCTCGTTGGTCAGGACCGACAGGAAGCATGCCACCCGCCCGGTATCCGGGTTCGCCACCAGATACTGCCCGCCATAGCCGCCATGGCCCAGCCAGACCCCGTCGGTATTGGTCTGGTTCGAATAGCGCAGCCCGGCGCGGGGCGGCGGCATCGGCACGCCACCGCGCCGCGTCTCGTCGATGAAGCCGGCCGAACCGAAGGGCCGCCCGTCCACCCCGGCCCCCAGCCGGGCGAAGACCGCGCCATAGCGGCAAAGGTCGCGCGCCGTCAGGCAGATGCCGCCGTTCAGCGCCGGAAAGCCGGTCCGGTCGGTCGCCACATGCAGCGCGCCCTCAAGGCCTGCCGCATCGGCCAGACCGGCCAGCCAGTCGCGCAGCACCCGCCCGCCCGCCGCCTCGGCGACCAGGGCAAGCACATCCGAGTTGGCGCTCTTGTAAAGACAGTAGCCGGTCCGGTTCACCGTATCCGCCGCCCCCGGCGCCAGCCCGATCCCGGCGACGAAATCGCGGTTCGACAGCTCTCCGCCCGCGCCGGGCAGCCGCATGCCCATCGCCACCTCATGCAGGAAGGCGGCGCAGTCGGCGTTGTGGTAGTCCTCGTCATAGGCGTTCTCTACGTTCATGTTCAGCACATCCGCCAGCACCGCCCCCGCATAGCCCGGCCCGATCCAGGGCAGGTAGTCGCCCACCAGGCCGTCAAGCTGCAAAAGCCCGTCCTCCCACAGCCGGCCGATGATCAGGTTCAGGCTCATCTTGGAAACCGACATGATCGAATGCGGCCGGTCGGGGCCGAAGTCGGGCGCGTAGGCTTCGTAAAGCAGCCGGTTCCCCTCGGTCACCGCCATGGCGGAAAACCACGGCAGGCCGGTCAGCTGGCGCACGTCTTCGCGCGAAGGGATCGACAGGTCCGACGCCAGCCGCAGATCGGCGACCGCGGCGGCGCGGAAGCTTTGGGCATAGCGGCTCTGCAGATGCAGGTTGTGAAACCCCGCCCGCCGGAACGGCGCCGAGTTCCAGCGCGGCCGGTGGTCGGCGCCCACCACAAGATCGGGGTTCGGATGGCTGGCGATCGGCATGGCGGCTCTCCCTTGACGCGGGGCAAGGCTACGCCCGCCCCGGCCGTCGCGGCAAGCGCCAGAGACCGCGGCCACTGGAATCCGCCGCCCGGCTCGGGCAGAACGGGGCGGGGCAGCCGTCGGGGGCGGAATGGACATATCCGGAATGGCAGCGGCGGTGCGCGCCGGCGACAGGCGGGCGCTCGCCCGGGCGGTGACGCTGGTCGAAAGCGCCCGGCCCGATCACCGCGCGCAGGCGCTGGCGCTCCTTGATGCCGTCGGCCGCGACCGGCAGGCGCTGCGGCTTGGCCTTTCGGGCACGCCCGGCGTCGGCAAGTCCAGCTTCATCGAAACCTTCGGCCTCAGGCTGACGGGGCAGGGGCTGCGCGTCGCCGTCCTTGCCGTCGATCCGTCCTCGGCCCGCTCGGGCGGCTCGATCCTGGGCGACAAGACGCGGATGGAACGGCTGGCGCGCGATCCGCTGGCCTTCATCCGCCCCTCGCCCAGCCGGGCGCAGATGGGCGGCGTCGCCCGCCGCACGCGTGAGGCGGTGGCGCTCTGCGAGGCCGCGGGCTTCGACGTGGTGCTGATCGAGACGGTCGGCGTCGGCCAGTCGGAAACCATGGTCGCGCAGCTGTGCGACATTTTCCTCCTCCTCATGGCGCCGGCGGGCGGGGATGAACTGCAGGGCGTCAAGCGCGGCATCATGGAAATGGCCGACCTGATCCTGGTGAACAAGGCCGACGGCGCGCTGCTTTCCACCGCCACCCGCACCCAGGCCGACTATGCCGGCGCGCTGCGGCTTCTGCGCCGCCGGCCGCAGGATCCCGACACTTTCCCCAAGGCGCTTTGCGTATCCGCCGCGACCGGGGCGGGGATCGACGCCGCCTGGGCCGAGATCGGCGCGCTCGTTGAATGGCGCAGGGAGAACGGCCACTGGGCGGCCACGCGCGCGGCCCAGGCCGCGCACTGGTTCGCCGAAGAGGTGCGGCAGGGCCTGCTTTCCGTCCTCGACCGCGATCCCGCCCGCGCCCGGATGGCCCGTCTGGCCGCCCGGGTCGCCGCCGGAACGATCAGCCCCGAGGCCGCCGCGGCCGAGGTTCTGGCCGCCCTTGGCCAGCCGCCTTCGGGCTGAACCGGCGGCCCCGGCGGGAACCGGAGCGGGCGGGCGGCGTTGTCTGGCCACGAGGATGCGATCCACGCATCCGCACCTGGCACAATGGAAAGACAGGAGCCCGACCATGAACAAGACCCTGATCGCGCTTGCCGCCACCACCGCCCTGGCCGGTTCGGCCTTCGCCGCGACGCTGCCCACGGTGAAGGACATCGACGTCACCGTCGACATCACCGCCGTCGCCAACGAAAAGGCCGCCGCCTACTGGCAGAACCTCGAGGCCGACCTTGAAAACGCCATCCTTGCCCGGATCGTCGACCAGACCGACCCCGAGAAAGGCGCCAGCATCCTGATCGACATCAGCGAGGTGGAACTGGCCAATGCCTTCACCGACACGATGGGGCTTGAGGATTCGATCCTGAAGGGCCTGGTCCACCAAAGCCACGCCACCGACAACAGCCGCTTCAATTCCTACGAACTGACCGTCACCTACGACATGGTGGCGCCGGCGCTGGGCGAAGGCTTCAACCCCGCGCTCGACGAGGCATCGGCCCACATGGCCTATGTCAAGCTGGTCGAGACTTTCGCCGACAAGGTGGTCACCGACCTGAAGTAACCCCCTGCGGCATTGATCCCGGCGCGCGGTCCAGCCGTCCTTCGGACCGCGCGCGGCCCGGGTGCGTGCCCCCAGCGTCGCACCCAGGGACGCCCGCCCGCCCCGGCGGGCGTCCTGCTTTCGGGCCCATGCCGCCCGGTCCCGGCCGATCGGCGCTTGACGCGCCCGGGCTTTCCCCTTACACGCCCGCAATCGAATTCGGGCGCGCGGGATTCCCCGGGGATTCTGCCGCGCCTTCAGCTGTTGATACGAAGGATCACGCCAATGTCGCGCGTCTGCGAACTGACGGGCAAGGGCCCGATGACCGGCAACATGGTCAGCCACGCGAACAACAAGACGCGTCGCCGCTTCCTGCCGAACCTGAACGAGGTCACGCTGATCTCGGACGTGCTCGGCCGCTCGTTCAACCTGCGCATCTCCTCGGCGGCGCTGCGCACGGTCGACCATCGCGGCGGCCTTGACGCCTTCCTTGCCAAGGCCAAGGACGACGAACTGTCGTCGAACGCCCTGAAGATCAAGCGCGAGATCGAGAAGGCCCAGGCCGCGGCCTGATCCGCCTGCAGGACCAGCCGAAAAGGCCCCGCCCGGCGATCCCGGGCGGGGCCTTTCGCGCTTGGGGCAATCTGTCGCTTTTCCCCGGCCCCGCGCCGCGCTATGTCAGGCGCATGCGGCCCGGTCCGACCCTTCGCCATTTCCTGACCCTGGCGCTCGCGCTCTCTGTGGCGCTGACGGCGGTCCATACCGCAGTCGGCCGGGCCGAGGCGCGGGGCGCCCGGGCCGTGGTGATCTGCTCTGACGGCAGCGCCGTCACCATCCAGATGGATGCGACCGGCACCCCGGTCGAGGTGCATCACACCTGCCCCGATTGCGTGCTGGGCGGCCTTGCCGTCGCCGCCGTGCCCGTCATGGCAGTGGCGCCGGTCCTGGCCCGCCGCCGCTCGGCCGCGCCGGTCCGGGGCCGCGCCGTCGCCGGCCGCGCCCGCCCGCCGGAAACCGCACGCGGCCCCCCGGTCGCGGCCTGACCCGCCGCAGACCGAAGCCCAACCCATCCCACGAGAGGAGCCCGACCATGCTGTCGCGCCGTTTCTTCCTTGCCGCCGCCACCGCGGCGCTTTCCCTGTCCCCGGCCCTGGCCCATTCCGACCACCCCGAAGGCTTCCACGTCCACGACGCCTATGCCCGCATCGGCGCCACCGGATCGGGCGCGGTGTTCCTGACGCTTCACAACAACACCGCGCAGGACGAACGTCTGACCGGCGCCCGCACCGACATTGCCGAACGGGCCGAGCTTCACACCCACACGATGACCGCCGACGGCGTCATGCAGATGGTCCCGATCGAGGGCGGCGTCGCCATGCCCTATGGCGAGATGCACGAATTCGTCCGCGGCGGCGACCACATCATGCTGATGGGCCTGACGCGCGAGCTGAAGGACGGCGACACCTTCTCGCTGACGCTGGTCTTCGACTCCGGCGCGGAATTCACCTTCGACGTGGTCGTCGACAATGCCCGCATGCCCGGCGATTCCGGCGACATGCCGATGGAAGGCCACGGCCACGGCACTGGCCACGGCACCGGCGGCTGACCCCGGCTTGCCCGCCCCGGGCCGGGGCGCTACCGTCCCGGCCCGGAGGATTGCCGATGACAGCGAAGCCCGGCCCCGCCAGCCCGCGCAGCCGCGCCCGCCGGATGCATGAGAAGGCCGCCTATGACCGCCCCGCGGTCGAGGCGATCCTTGATGCCGTGCCGCTTGCCCATGTCGGCCATGTGGTCGACGGCTTCCCCGTCGTCACCCCGACGCTGCAATGGCGGATCGGCGACCGCATCTTCTGGCACGGATCGTCGGCCAGCCGGATGATGAAGCGCGCGGCCGGAACGCAGGTCTGCGTCACCGTCACCGCTTTGGACGGCATGGTGCTGGCCCGGTCAGGGCTGGAGCATTCGGTCAACTACCGTTCGGTGATGGTCTTTGGCGAGGCCGTCGCGGTCCGCGACCCCGCCGCCAAGGAGGCGGCGCTGAAGGCGATGATGGAGCGGCTCTTTCCCGGCCGCTGGGCCGCGCTGCGCCCGATGACCGCGCAGGAACTGAAGGCCACCGCGATCCTGTCACTGGCAATCGAAGAAGCCAGCGTCAAGATCGACGCCGACCCCCCGGCCGATCCGCCCGAAGACCTGCCCTGGCCGGTCTGGGCCGGCACCCTGCCGCTGCGCTGGACCGCCGGCGCGCCCATCCCGGCGCCCGGCCTTGCCGCCGCGCTGGCGGCAGACCCGCCCGCCTATCTCGCGTCCTTCCGCTTCGGCTGATCCAGGAGTTCCGCCACGAAATCCGGCACCGCCCGGCTGGCGGGCCCGATCACCCGGCGGGCGAAATCCCCGGCCGCCGCCGAAGCCTCGGCATTGATCTCGATGCAGAGCGCCCCCGCCCGCGCCGCCTCGGCCGCGAAACCGGCGGCCGGATAGACGGTGCCCGACGTGCCGATGGCGACGAACAGGTCGGCCCCGGCCAGCGCCGCGCCGATTTCCTCCATCCGGTAGGGCATTTCGCCGAACCAGACGATATCGGGCCGGGTTTCCTGCCGGTGGCACATCGGGCAATCGTCGCCGGGCGACATCGCCGCCGGCGCCGGCCAGCGATGCCCGCATTCGGCGCACAAGGCACCCTCCAGCGTGCCGTGCATGTGGATCACTCCGGTCGACCCCGCGCGTTCATGCAGGTCGTCGACATTCTGGGTCACGATCAGCACCCGGCCCTGCCAGCCGCGCTGCAACCGCACCAGCGCCGCATGCGCCGCGTTCGGCGCCGCCGCGCGGGCATTGGCGCGGCGGGCATTGTAGAAATCATGCACCGCCCAGGGGTTCTCGGCGAAACCCTCGGGCGTCGCCACTTTCGACAGGTCGTATCGCGTCCAGAGCCCGTCCTTGTCGCGGAACGTCCCCAGCCCGCTTTCCGCCGAAATCCCGGCCCCGGTCAGGATGACGATGGTTTCCGCGCCGGTCAGTTCTTGCATCCGTCATCCTCCCCACGCCACATGGCCCGATGCACCGCGTTCTTTTCGTCTGCCTCGGCAACATCTGCCGCTCGCCCACCGCCGAGGGGGTCTTCCGCGCCCTGGCCGCCCGGGCGGGCCTGCCCGTCCACGCCGACAGCGCCGGCACCGGCGGCTGGCACGCGGGTGAACCGCCGCATCCGCCGTCGGTCGCCGCCGCCCGCCGGCGCGGATACGACCTGTCGGCCCTGCGCGCCCGGCAGGTGACCCCCGGCGATTTCACCGCCTTCGACCTGATCCTTGCCATGGACCGCAGGAACCTTGCCGATCTCGGCCGCATCGCGCCGGCGGCAGGGCAGGGGGCAAGGCTCGGCCTGTTCCTCGACCATGCACCGGAAACCGGCCTGACCGAAGTCCCCGACCCCTGGTATTCGGGCGAATTCGACCGGACGCTCGACCTGGTCGAGGCCGGCTGCCGCGGGCTGATCCGCGATCTGGCGCAGGGCCGGGGCTGAGGCGCGGGCCTCAGCCGGCGCAATAGGCCTCGGCCATCGACCCGAACTGCTTGTAACGCTCCCAGAACGCGTCATCCGCCGCCGATTGCGACATCCACACGTTATGCGCCAGGTCCGGATCCTTGAAGAACTTGGCGGCGCGGCGCTGGTCGGCACCCTTCAGCGTCATGTCCGCAACCTGCTGGATGCAACCGCACAGCGCGCGGCTGACCCCGTCGCGCCCCGACCGCAGGCAGGCGCCCTCGATCGGCCCCGCCATCGCCTCGGTTGCACAGAACCCTGCCACAAGGGCGGCCAAGGCCGCCGGTACGAGAGATTTCTTCATCATCTGCCTCATCGCCGGGCACGGGGGGTGGCCCCCTCCGCCGCCGGTCATTTGTGGCAACAATCCTCGCGGATTTCAGCAGAAATTTCAACGCGGCACTGCGGCGGGCGACAATCTGTCAACCTTCACCCACCGATGGGGCCGCAGCACCCGCCCGAACCCCAGATATGCCGCGCCCCGCCGCTGCCGGCGCGCCGCCCCGCCGCGCCGGCCGCCACCCCGCCAGCCCGCCGATTCGCCGCCGGAACCGCCCCGCGCTCCCCCCTTCCCGGCCCCCCGGCTTCCGGCTATACGCACGCCCATGACCGAGCTTGACCTCATCCGCAACTTCTCGATCGTGGCCCATATCGACCACGGCAAATCCACCCTTGCCGACCGTCTGATCCAGATGACGGGCACGGTCGCCGACCGCGACATGAAGGCCCAGCTCCTCGACAGCATGGATATAGAGCGGGAACGCGGCATCACCATCAAGGCGAACACCGTCCGCATCGAATACCCGGCGAAGGACGGCCGCAGCTACACGCTGAACCTGATCGACACCCCCGGCCACGTCGACTTCGCCTATGAGGTCAGCCGGTCGATGCGCGCGGTCGAGGGTTCGCTCCTCGTGGTCGATGCCTCCCAGGGGGTCGAGGCGCAGACGCTGGCCAATGTCTATCAGGCGCTGGATGCCGGCCACGAAATCGTGCCCGTCCTGAACAAGATCGACCTCCCCGCCGCCGACCCCGACCGGGTGAAGGCGAACATCGAGGATGTGATCGGCCTCGACGCCAGCGACGCCATCCCGATTTCCGCCAAGACCGGCCTCGGCATCCCCGACGTGCTTGAGGCGATCGTCCACCGCCTGCCCGCGCCGAAGGGCGACCGCAACGCCCCCCTGAAGGCCATGCTCGTCGACAGCTGGTATGATGCCTACCTTGGCGTCGTGGTGATGATCCGCGTCATGGATGGCGTCATCCGCCGCGGCGACCAGATCAAGATGATGCAGACCGGCGCCCGCTACGGCATCGACCGTCTCGCCGTCCTGCGCCCCAAGATGACCGACTGGCCCGAGCTTGGCCCGGGCGAGATCGGCGTTCTCACCGCCAGTATCAAGCAGGTCCGCGACACCCGTGTCGGCGACACGATCACCCACGAACGCCGCCCCTGCGCCGAACCCCTGCCGGGCTTCAAGCCCGCACAGCCGGTGGTCTTCTGCGGCCTCTTCCCCGTCGACGCCGCCGATTTCGAAACCCTCCGCGACGCGATCGAGAAACTGGCGCTGAACGACGCCAGCTTCTCCTACGAGATGGAAACCAGCGCCGCCCTCGGCTTCGGCTTCCGCTGCGGCTTCCTTGGCCTTCTCCACCTTGAGGTGATCCGCGAACGGCTGGAACGCGAATTCGACCTTGACCTGATCACCACCGCGCCCTCGGTCGTCTATCACCTGCACATGAAGGACGGCACGGTGCGCGAATTGCACAACCCCGCCGACATGCCCGACGTGACGCTGATCGACCATATCGAGGAACCGCGGATCAAGGCGACGATCATGGTCCCCGACGAATTCCTCGGCGACATATTGAAGCTTTGCCAGGACCGCCGCGGCATCCAGCTGAACCTCACCTACGCCGGCCCCCGCGCCATGGTCGAATACGACCTGCCCTTGAACGAGGTGGTCTTCGATTTCTACGACCGGCTGAAATCGGTGACCAAGGGCTACGCCAGCTTCGACTACCAGCTCAGCGAATACCGCGAGGACAATCTGGTGAAAATGTCGATCCTGGTGAACAACGAACCCGTCGACGCGCTTTCCATGCTGGTCCACCGCGACCGGGCCGAGGCGCGCGGCCGCATGATGTGCGAGAAGCTGAAGGAACTGATCCCCCGCCACATGTTCCAGATCCCGATCCAGGCGGCGATCGGCGCCAAGGTCATCGCCCGCGAGACGATCTCGGCGATGCGCAAGGACGTGACGGCCAAGTGTTACGGGGGGGATGCCACGCGGAAGCGGAAGCTGCTCGACAAGCAGAAGGAAGGCAAGAAGCGGATGCGCCAGTTCGGCAAGGTGGAGATTCCGCAGACGGCGTTTATCAGTGCGCTGAAGATGGATGGGTGAAAGACCTAGAAAAGTCTTTGGTTTCACCTACAACGGGAGTCCACGCCGTCTGGTGAGTCTGGAAGAGACTGCAGATAGCTCGATCATCTTCGTGCCTGCTCGATTGAATTTCTTGCGTGCGGAACTTGCACCAGTTGGGCGCTCTGAAGAGCAAATCGGCCAGCTGAAGTTCTCGATACACAGTAGCCCAAAAAGTGACTCGTTCAATGTCGTCAAGTTTACAAGAATAGTTGGCAACTCCGAAATCAGCGCTGTCGTTCCAACTACAGTTATTAAGTCTAAGAAGGGTTTTTTCTACCTCTGTGGATACAGATTAGGTGCCTATTCAAATAGTCGACACCAGTATAGAAAAATTGTAAGTCTATTTCCGTTTGACACGGGAAAATGTCAAGCATTTGTGCACTATGTTGTGAGTCATCGCGATCAAGAGGTGCCGAGCGCGCATCGCGGAGAATGGTTCTATCGAGATTGCGTGATGGGCAATGTGCGACTACATATGTTGTTTCGGTTCATGTGGATTCGTGCTTTCGACGATCAATACTTTACAATGAACATAGTGCCAGGGCGAGGCCCTACAGATTTTGCTTGGGCGGCCGGCGTGATAGGAGGGGCTTCCGCCGAAGCTTTGGCAATTCAATTGTCTATGAGACAGCTAATGCTAGAGGACGAGCTCTTTCATTGGATTGATCGAGCGAAAGCCGGCGACAATGAGAGAGAAATGCTTATGAAGATTGTCTCCTTGGGTTCTACCCGGCATCACGACCATAGAGTTGCGCAGGTGGAGAGGGATGACTTCTGGACGAGATTTCGATCCGTTGTTGGTTGAACTGTTCGACTGGCGTTTTGGAGCGCGCGCTCTCACGCGCCGCCCGCTCAACCACTTCGCCATGCTCCGTGAAATCACGCACCCTTTACATACGGCCCTGCCGCGATGCCCCGGTGGACCCAGAAACCGTAGGTCGAGCTCCAGCCCGACTCTTTCTACCCATACACCCCGCCCCGCGGCGCCACCGTCACGACCAGCACCACCAGCCGGCCGTCCGAAATCGCATAGACGATCCGCCAATCCCCCACCCGCACCCGCCACTGGTCCACCTCGCCGACCAGCTTCAGGCAGCCCGGCGGGCGGGGATTGTCCGACAGCCTCTCGATGGCGCGCCTGATCGGGGTCGACAGCCGGGCATCCCTGATGGCCCTGATCTGCTTTTCGGCCTTCGGTGTGTATTCGATCCGATAGCGGCTCATGCCTTGGTTCGGTCCGCGTCGACCTCGGTCCACAGCTGTTCATGGCTGATGGCCTTCGACGGATCGGCCAAGTATTCCGCATAGGCCTCGGCGCCCAGCTTCGCCAGTTCGGCATTTTCCAGCCGCTCGTAGTATTCCATCGCCTCGACCGAGATCATCACCGCCACCGGCTTGCCGTGTCTGGTGATGGTCACATCCTCGCCGCCGTGCTGGACTTTGCCCAGCAGGTCCGCCAGCCCCTCGCGGGCTTCCGATACGGTGACTTCGATCATGGCTGTTGTCCAATTCGTACAAACGTTGCAAAACAACATATACGTTAGATTCGTACAAAACGCAACGTAGGTCGGGCTTCAGCCCGACTCCCCCGCCCCCTTCACCGCACCCTCTGCCCCGGCGCCTCCCCTTCCGGCAACCCGCCCTCGGCATACCTCGCCTGCAAGACCTCCTGCATCTTCGCCCGCGCCAGCCCGGTGTCCTTCCGCCACCCCTCGGGGTCCGCGCCGGAGAACCCCGGCTTCGGCCCGGCGTGCAGCGCCTCGCGCACCCGCCAGTGGTCCACCGTCTCGGCCCCGCGCAGCAGGCCGGTCAGCCGGGCGTACATGTAGCTCCTCAGCACGTCGTTGATCCGCGCGCCATAGCCCGGCCCCATCGAGCGGAAGAACTTCAGCACATCCGCCTCAAGCCGCAGGTTCACCTTCTCCTGCTTCGGCACCGGCGGGGCCTTGGCGATGTCGTGCCATTCCGCGGGGATGCGGCCGGTCAGCTCGATCGTGTTGTGCAGGTCCCATTCCAGCCGGGCCATCACCTCGTGCAGGTAGTGGGTCAGGGCGCGGTCGCGGGCGGTCTGGCGGCGAAGTGCGGGCATGGGCGAAATCCTCCGGGCCTTGCGGCGCCAAGCCTGCCGCGACCGGGGTTAACGCCGCCCCCGACCGGCGCACGGTGGGCAAGACGCAGGCAAGACGCGCGGAAGACCTTCGGTAGACATTAACCCGGCGTTAACCACGGCCGGCGAAGCTGCGGCCATGAAACGCCTCATCCCGTTGATTTTCCTCGCCGCCTGCGGCGCCCAGCCCGCGCCGCACATGTTCGGCGCCAAGCGCACCGATGTCACCCGCGACGGGCGGCAGTATGTGGTGTTCCAGAAGGGCAACCAGGTCGAAATCATCCGCCTCGGCTATGCCAGCCGCGGCGAACACCAGGCGATCCGCGCCACGATGATCGCGCTGATCCCCGAGGTAACCGGCTGCAAGATAAGGGAAACCTCGCTCCAGGGCGACTCGGGCGAAATGCGGGGGCTTGTCACCTGTTGAGGACCAGCTTCCACCCGGCATAGCCGCCCGCTGCCAGGAACATGATCCCCCAGCCCGGGTTGCCCAGGACGAACTCTGCCACCCCCCATCCAAGCGGCAGAAGCGTGGTCGCCCAGCGCACCCAAGGTTTTGAAAAGAAAGGATCATCAGGGTCCAGAAGCTTCATGCGCGGGTCTGACTTCCATGCTAGACTGCCAGGGGGAGGAGACCACAATGCCGCAGATTTCCAAGGCCTTTCAAGGCCAGACCGTCATCACCACCTTCGAGACCACCCCCGCCATGGCCTTCGACCTGATCGAGGCGCTGGAAGCCGCCTACGCCGACTGCATCTCGCGCCAGCCCGGCTTCATCGCGGCGGGCCTGCACATTAACGATGCGCGAACCCGCGTCTGCAACTATTCGCAATGGCAGCGGCGCGAGGATTACCAGGCCATGCTGCGCAGCGCCGAGATGCGCGAGAGAAACCGCCGCATCAACGAGTTGTGCAAGAGTTTTGAGCCGGTAATGTATGATATCATCGAAAGCTACGCGGGCCGCGTGCCCGTCTGACCGGAGGAAGGCATGGGAATCGAAAGCATCATCATCCTGATCCTGATCGGCGCCATCGCCGGCTGGCTGGCGGGGCAGATCGTCTCGGGCTACGGCTTCGGGCTGATCGGCAATGTCGCGGTCGGCATCGTCGGCGCCTTCATCGCGACCTGGCTCTTGCCGAAGGTCGGCATCTCGATCGGCTCGGGCATCCTGGGCGCGATCATCCATTCGACGATCGGCGCGGTGATCCTGCTGGCGCTCCTGAAGGTGGTGAAGCGGGCCTGATCAGACATGTCCCTTCCGGCGTTGCTTTTCGGGCTGTCGCTGCTGGGGGTGACGGCTGCGCTGACATTCCCGGGAATGACGGACCTGCTGCTTCTGGCCGGTCCCTGCGCGATCGCGAGCCTGTGGCTGCTGCTGCAGGCCCGGCTGCGATCTCCGGCGCCGGCGCCGGCCGTGGCGCAGAACTGGATCGTGATCGACGGGTCCAACGTCATGCACTGGCAGGATGGCACGCCCTCGCTTGAACCGGTCAGGCAGGTTGTCCGCGAACTGGCAGGGCAGGGCTACGTCCCGGGCGTGATCTTCGATGCGAACGCCGGCTACAAGATCGCCGACCGCTACCTGCACGACGGGGCGCTGGCGCGGCTGCTGGGCCTGCCCGCCGACCGCGTCATGGTCGTGCCCAAGGGCGTGCAGGCCGACGACTACATCCTTGCCGCGGCGCGCGACCTCAAGGCCCGTGTCGTCACCAACGACCGCTACCGCGACTGGGTCGAGGCGCATCCGCATGTGCTGGAACCGGGCTTCCTGGTGCGCGGCGGCTTCGGCGACGGCGGTCTGTGGCTGAACCTGGGGCCGCGCCCTGCCGCCGTTGCGGCCGGCTGAAAGACCGTATCCAGGTTTCTGTCGGCGCGGGAATTCATGAATATATATTCATTTTCAATGCGTTGGTCGAAACCCCTTGCGTCACGCCAGTTCGCTGCGGACCAGCGTCAGGCCGATCAACCCGCCTCCCGATCCCGTGTGCTGGGCGATAAGCCGGATGACATGCGGCGTGTCCGGCGCGAGGCGCATCGCATGTGTCACGTTGCAATGCAGGATGCCCGCACCGGGAAAGGCTGCCGCCTGCGCCCCGGTAATCAGGGCATTGGCCGATGCCGCATCGTCATGCTCGGCGTGGTAAAGCGCAACCTGCGCCTGATCCTGCGCTGCGGCGCCGTGCACTTCGTAGCGGCCGATGATGACCGCAACCGTGGTTTCGGCGCGCTCAGGACAGATCAGATAGGCATCCTGGCCGACAAACAGCGCGACCTCGTGGAACTCCGCGGACATCAGGGCCTCCTCCCCGTCATCGGGGCGCTGCGATACTCACCGTCGCCGTTTACCGAACTTCCCGCCCCGCTGCCCGGCCCGCCCGGCCGTGCTGCGGCCTGCGGATTTCACCGCCGCGTCGACGGCTTCGTCCACCGCCTCCTGCCGGGCCATCGGGTCGTCGGCCACGGTCAGTTCCACCGCCTCAAGCCGCCTGACCTCGTCGCGCAGGCGGGCGGCTTCCTCGAATTCCAGGTTCTCGGCCGCCTTGCGCATCGCCGTGCGCAGCGCGTCCAGATGGGCGGCAAGGTTCTGGCCGACCTGCGCCTTTTCCACCTTGGCGGTGACGCGCGCCATGTCGGTATCGCCCTGCCAGAGGCCGGCCAGCACGTCCTCGACGTTCTTCTTCACCGTCTGCGGGGTGATGCCGTGCTGGCGGTTGTAGGCCACCTGCTTTTCCCGCCGCCGGTTCGTCTCGGCGATGGCGCGTTCCATGCTGCCGGTCATCCGGTCGGCATACATGATCACCCGGCCGTCGGCATTGCGGGCCGCCCGGCCGATCGTCTGGATCAGGCTGGTCTCCGACCTGAGGAAGCCTTCCTTGTCGGCGTCCAGAATGGCCACCAGCCCGCATTCCGGGATATCCAGCCCCTCGCGCAAGAGGTTGATGCCGACCAGCACGTCGAAGGCGCCCAGCCGCAGGTCGCGCAGGATTTCGATCCGCTCGATCGTGTCGATGTCGGAATGCATGTAGCGCACCCGGATGCCCTGTTCGTGCAGGTATTCGGTCAGGTCTTCGGCCATGCGCTTGGTCAGCGTGGTGACCAGCGTCCGCATCCCCCGCGCGGCGACCTTGCGCACCTCGTCCAAGAGGTCGTCGACCTGCATCTCGACCGGCCTGATCTCCACATCGGGGTCGATCAGCCCGGTCGGGCGGATCACCTGTTCGGTGAAGGCGCCGCCGGTCTGCTCCATCTCCCATGCCGCGGGCGTCGCCGAGACGAAGACGGACTGCGGCCGCATCGCATCCCATTCCTCGAATTTCAGCGGCCGGTTGTCCATGCAGGAGGGCAGCCGGAACCCGTGATCGGCCAGGGTGAACTTGCGGCGGAAGTCGCCGCGATACATGCCGCCGATCTGCGGCACCGTGACGTGGCTTTCGTCGGCAAAGACGATGGCGTGGTCGGGGATGAACTCGAAGAGCGTGGGCGGCGGCTCGCCCGTGGCGCGGCCGGTCAGCCAGCGGGAATAGTTCTCGATCCCGGCGCAGCTTCCCGTCGCCTCAAGCATTTCCAGATCGAAATTGGTCCGCTGCTCAAGCCGTTGCGCCTCCAGGAGTTTCCCTTCCGCCTGGAACTGCTTCAGCCGGTGGAAAAGCTCGTCCCTTATGCCCTTGATCGCCTGCTGCAGCGTCGGCCGCGGCGTGACGTAATGGCTGTTCGCATAGATGCGGATCTGGCGGAACGTGTCGGTCTTCGCCCCGGTCAGGGGGTCGAATTCGGTGATCGCCTCCAGCTCCTCGCCGAAGAAGGAAAACCGCCAGGCGCGGTCCTCAAGGTGGGCAGGCCAGACCTCGATCACGTCGCCCCGCACCCGGAACGTGCCGCGCTGGAAGGCCGCGTCCTGCCGCCGGTATTGCTGCGCCACCAGCTCGGCCAGGAACTTGCGCTGCTCGTACAACTGGCCGACGACCATGTCCTGCACCATGGCCGAATAGGTTTCCACGCTGCCGATGCCGTAGATGCAGCTGACCGAGGCGACGATGATCACGTCGTCCCGCTCCAGCAGCGCCCGGGTCGCCGAATGGCGCATCCGGTCGATCTGTTCGTTGATCTGCGATTCCTTCTCGATATAGGTGTCGGTCCGCGGCACATAGGCCTCGGGCTGGTAGTAGTCGTAATAGGAAACGAAGTATTCGACCGAATTCTCGGGAAAGAAGCCCTTGAATTCCCCATACAATTGCGCGGCCAGCGTCTTGTTCGGCGCCAGGATGATGGCCGGGCGCTGGGTTTCCTCGATCACCTTCGCCATGGTGAAGGTCTTGCCGGTGCCCGTCGCGCCCAGCAGCACCTGGTCGCGGTCGCCGGCCACAACCCCCGCCGTCAGCTCGGCAATGGCCGTCGGCTGGTCGCCCGCCGCCTGAAACGGCGTGCGCATGACGAACGGCCTGCCGCCTTCCAGCTTCTCGCGCCGGGCGGGCACGATATGGGCGATGTCCGGCAGATGGTCGGGGCGGTTGTTGTGCATGGGCGATTCCCTTGGACATGACAGATTTGATCCGTTTTTGTTCCGGTTCAAGCTTGGCCGTCGCATTTCCGCGCCATTCCACCTGCCGGCGGCATCCTGTCGCTTGCGCTTTGCCCCGGCATCGGTGAAAACCCGGGGGGAAAACGACCCGAGGTTCCCATGCGCGCCCGCATCTATCAGCCCGCCCGCACCGCCATGCAGTCCGGCACCGCCAAGACCCACCAGTGGATTCTGGAATTCGCCCCCGCCACCGCGCGCGAGGTCGATCCGCTGATGGGCTGGACCTCGTCGGCCGATACCCAGACCCAGGTCCGCCTGCGGTTCGACAGCCGCGCCGAGGCCGAGGCCTATGCCACCCAGAAGGGCATCGCCTTCACCGTGGCCGAGCCGCACGCGCGCAAGCCGAACATCCGCCCCCGCGGCTATGGCGAGAATTTCGCGACCGACCGCAAGGGCGCCTGGACGCACTGATGGCGCTGGTGGTCGCCGAAGACAGCCCGCTGGCGGCGGACCTTGCGCTGCTGTTCCAGCGGCACACCGCCGACATGCACGCCGACACCCCGCCGGAATCGATTCACATGATGGACCGCGGCCAGCTGGCGGCGCCGGGCATCCGTTTCTTCGTGATGCGCGACGACGGGCGGCCGGTGGCGATGGGCGCCTTCAAGCGGATCGACGCCAGCCATGCCGAGATCAAGTCGATGCATGTCCTGGCCGAGGATCGGGGCAGGGGCCTGTCGCGCCGGATGCTGGACCACCTGGTCGCGGCCGCCACAGCCGACGGTTATGCGCGCCTGTCGCTGGAAACCGGGGTGCAGCCGACCTTCGTCGCCGCCCGCGCGCTATACGCCCGCGCCGGATTCGTCGAATGCCCGCCGTTCGAGGGTTATGTCGATGACCCGAATTCGGTTTTCATGACCTGCGCCCTTGGCTAAAAGGGCGGAACGGTCCCGTAGCTCAGTTGGATAGAGCAGCCGCCTTCTAAGCGGCGGGTCGGGGGTTCGAATCCTCCCGGGGCCGCCACAAATCCATGAAATCAGTCGCTTGGGGTTGGCCAGCCGCCTTGCCAGACTGGCGCGATCGCCATCCCCTGCCACGCGCGCGCCCCGCGCCGCGGGTCTGTCCGGGCCCGTCGCCAGGCCCGGCCTCTCAGCCCTTGTCAGGCAAGCCCGGTCAGGCGGGCGCGGGCCTTGCCCTTGGGATCGGCATCCTCGTGGTGGCGCAGGGTGCGGAACAGGATGGCTTGCTGGTAGTCGGGCGTTCCGGCGTGGAACCTTTTGTCCTCGCGCGCGCTTTCGCGCAGGGCGGCAAGTTCGTGTTCCAGGTCGGGATCGTCGGTCATTTCGGCATCGACCACCGGGCGGCGTCCGAAAACCCAGATCACGGCCAGCGCGGCAAGGTGCCCCGCAAAGATGTAGCACATCAGCGCGACCCAGAGATTCGGGTAGACCAGATAGGACACCAGGGCCGCGCCAAGACCGGCCAGCGCGCCCGCACCAAGACAGACAATGATCATTCCCGGGCCTCCGTGAACGAATGGCCCCCATCCAAGTTCAGTATTTGCAACTGAAAGTTGATTTGTCAAACGCCTGACGTCGCGGTAGGCGCATTCTCGCCCGCGCCGGTTGCAGCGGCGGCCGGCGCACCCCCTTCAAAGCGGTTCCCGTGCCGGTAGTCGCAGGGGGCTTCCTGCATCTGCAGATGCAGCCCCGTGCCGGTATAGGGATGCGCGCGGGCAAGCGCCTCGTCGAAGTCGATGCCCAGACCCGGCCCCTCGGGCGGCAGGATATAGCCGTCTTCCCAGCGGATCGTGTTGCGGATCAGCGCCAGGTGGAACGCGCCGCCGGTCTGGATCGTCTCGGCGATCAACAGGTTGGGGATCGAGACGGAAAGGTGGATGTTCGCCGCCCATTCCACCGGTCCCGCGTAAAGGTGGGGCGCCATCTCGGCGTTGAAAATCTCGGCGATGGCGGCCAGTTTCCGCGCCTCAAGGATACCGCCCAGCCGCCCCAGCGCCGGCTGCAGGATTTTCACCCCGCCCGCGCGCAGCAGCATGCCGAATTCGGTCTTGGTCGTCAGCCGCTCGCCCGTGGCCAGCGGGATACGCACATGCCGCGCCACCTCGGCGAATTCCAGCAGGTTGTCGGGCGGGATCGGTTCCTCGTACCAGAGCGGATTGTAGGGTTCCAGTTCGCGCCCAAGGCGGATCGCGCCGGGCGTGGTGAACTGGCCATGCGTGCCGAACAGAAGATCGGCCCGGTCGCCCACCGCCTGACGGATCGCCCGGCAGAAGGCGACCGACCGGGTGATGTCCGACATCGCCGGTTCGTGCCCGCCGCGGATCGTGTAGGGGCCGGCCGGGTCGAACTTCACCGCGGTGAAGCCCTGCGCCACCGCCTGCGCCGCCGCCTCGGCCTGCCAGTCGGGGTTCACCCAGAATTCGGTGTGGTCCTGCCCGGGATCGGGGTAAAGATAGGTGTAGCTGCGCACGCGGTCGTTCATCCGCCCGCCGATCAGCGCCCAGACCGGCCGGTTGCGCGCCTTGCCCAGTATGTCCCAGCAGGCGATTTCCAGCCCGGCGAAGGCGCCCATCACCGTCGGATCGGGCCGCTGGGTGAAGCCCGACGAATAGACCCGGCGATACATCAGCTCCAGGTTTTCCGGGTTCTCGCCCAGCATGTGACGCTGGAACACGTCCTCAAGGACGGCGATCATCGCCTTCGGCCCCACGGTCGAGGCATAGCATTCGCCATAGCCGGTGATGCCGTTGTCGGTGGTGATCTTCGGGAAAATCCAGTAGCGCCCGCCCCAGCCCGGCGCCGGGGGCGCGACGACGAAGATTTCAAGGTCCTTGAGTTTCATGGCCGCCCCTCCTGTCCCGACAGGACCAAGGCTAGGCGCAGGGGGGGCGGAAGGCAGGGCGGTTTGCGACCGATAGCGGCGCAAACAGGCGCGATCAGTGCAGCCGCCGGGCGATCCCGTCCAGGATCGCGGCGACACCCGCGGGGTCCGAGAAGAAGGGCGAATGCGAGGCGGCCAGGTCGAAGCGTTGCTCGGGCGGAATGCCGGCCGCCATCGTCGCCTGATAAGCGGGCGGAATGGCGCGGTCCGCGGTGCAGCGGATGTAGAACCGGGCCAGCGCCTCGGCCCGCGCGGTGGACGGCAGGGCGGTTTCCTGCGGCAGCCGCGCCTCGGGCCGCAGCCGCGCCGCGGCAAGGGCGCGGTCCTCTGGCCCGCAGTCGTGGTAGAAGAGCGCATCGCAAAGCGCCGGGTCGAAGAAGAACCCGCGCCGGTCGCCGGTCGGCCGCAGCGCCGGGGCCAGCGGCTGCTCTGGCCCAAGCCGCCGCATCTCGACCAGGGACAGGCCGGGGCGGGGCACATAGGCGCACAGATAGACCAGCGCCCGGATCATGCCGGGGCAGCGTTCCGCCGCCGCGGTGATCGCATAGCCCGCCGCCGAATGGCCCAGCAGCAGCGCCGGCCGGTCCAGCGCGCCGCAAATTACCGCCGCCTGATCCTCCAGCGTCGCGCTGCCACCGTCGCGCCCCGGCAGGTCGACCGCGCGCGCCCTGTGGCCCAGGGCCGCCAGCGCCGGGATCAGCCGGTGCCAGCACCAGGCGCCGTGGCACGATCCATGCACCAGCAGCACCTCAGCCATGGCCGATCGCGTCAAGGAAGGAGGCCAGCACCGCGACATATTCCGCGGGTCTTTCCGCCATCGGCAGGTGCCCGGCATCGCGGATCAGCCGGAACCGGCTGCCGGGGATCAGGTCCGCCGTCTCGCGCACCAGATCGGCCGGGGTCGAGCCGTCGTTGGCCCCGGCAATCGCCAGCGCCGGCAGGCGCAGCGTCGCCGTGGTTTCATAGAAATCCGTCCCCGCAATGGCGGCGGCACAGCCCATCCACCCTTCCGGGTCGGTCGCCGCCATCATCGCGCGCAGCCGCGGCAGCGCCGGCGCGCTGGCCCAGCCGCGGCCCAGCCAGCGCTGCATCGTCGCGTCCATGACCGGGCCAAGGCCGCCCTTACGCACCTCGGCGATGCGGGCCTTCCAGGTCTCGGCGGTGCCGATGCGCGCGGCGGTGTTCGACAGGACCAGCCCCCGCACCAGATCAAGCCGCTTGACGGCAAGGCCCTGCGCGATCAGCCCGCCGATCGACACGCCGGCGACCACAGTTTCCGTCAGCCCGAAATGCACGATCACCCGCTCGGCATCGCGGACCAGCTGGCCCATCGCATAGGGCGCGGGCGGCACGTCGCTTTGCCCGTGGCCGCGCATGTCGATCCGCAGGATGCGGTGGCGGGGCAAGAGGGCGGCCACCTCGTCCCAGAGCGTAAGGTTCGTCCCCAGCGCATGCAGCAACACCAGCGGCGCGCCGTCGGCGGGGCCGGACAGTTCGGCGTTGAGGCGCAGGTCGGGCAGGATGACGGGGGCCATGGCTGCCCCCTTAGGCCCAACGGGCCAGCGCCTGCGCGAAAAGCGCAGGGTCGACATTGCCGCCGGACACCGTGCAGATCACCGTATCGGACAGGTCGTCGCGGAAAAGCGCGGCCGCCAGCGCGACCGCGCCCCCGGGTTCCGCGACGATCCGCAGATGGGTGAAGGCCGCCGCCACCGCGCGCAGGGCTTCGTCGTCGGTCACCGTGAGGCCCGGCCCGGCCAGCCGGGCAAGGATCGGCAGCGTCAGGCGGCCGGGCGCCGGCGTCAGGATCGCATCGCAGACCGATCCTGTGGCGGCCGCGTTCACCTGTCGCGTCCCAGAGGCCAGCGACCGCGCCATGTCGTCGAACCCCGCGGGTTCCGCCGTCTGCACCCGCAGCCCGGGCGACTTCGCCTCAAGCGCCAGCGCGGTGCCCGACGAAAGCCCGCCGCCGCCGCAGCAGACGATGACGGCGGCCTCGGTCACCCCTGCCTCGGCCGCCTGCGCCGCGATCTCAAGCCCCACGGTCCCCTGACCGGCGATCACCTCTGGGTGGTCGAAGGGCGGCACCAGCGCCAGGCCCCGATCCTGCGCCAGCCCGGCCGCCAGCGCATCGCGGTCGTCGGTCGCCCGGTCGTAAAGCACCACCTCGGCCCCATAGGCGCGGGTGTTCGCCACCTTCACCGCCGGCGCATCCGCGGGCATCACGATCACCGCCGGGACGCCATGCGCGGCGGCCGCCCAGGCCACGCCCTGCGCGTGGTTGCCCGACGACATCGCCAGCACGCCGCGCGCGCCGGCCGGCAGCGCCGACACCGCCGCCCAGCCGCCCCGCGCCTTGAACGACCCGGTCACCTGCAGGCATTCGGCCTTGACCAGCACCCGCCTGCCGGCCAGCCGGTCCAGGAGCGGCGCCGACAGAAGCGGCGTCCGCCGTACATGGCCCGCCATCCGGGCCGCCGCCGCCTCGATCGCCGCAAGGTTCATCGCATCGCCTCCACCCAGTCGCGCAGCACCGCAACCGACTGCGCCTCGTCCAGAAAGGGCACATGGCCGCGGCCGGGCACGTCGGCATGGATCAGCCCGGGGTGCAGGGCCCGCATCCGCGCCACCGTCGCCGCGGTCAGCAGATCGCTGCCGGCGCCCCGGATCAGCGCGACCGGAAGGCCCGACAGCGATGCGAACCCGGCCCAGTCGCCCGGCCAGGGCGGGGCGAATTCCGCCAGAAAGGCGTCGCGCAGCGCCGGGTCATAGGTGATCCTCAACCCGTCCGGCGTTTCACGGTAGAAGCGCGTCACCTCGGCCAGCCAGCGTCCGGCGGGCACATCCGCAAACCCGGGCATCGCCGCCGGCATCTTCGCGGCCATCTCGGCCAGTGTCCGCGCCGCCGGATTGCGGCCAAGATAGACGATGATCCGGTCAAGCCCCGCCGCCGGAATCTCGGGCCCGATGTCCACCAGGCAAAGGCCGCGCAGCCGCGGCTTGGCGACCTTCGCCACCTGCATCCCGACCAGCCCGCCCCGCGACGTGCCAAGGATCGCCGCCCTGCCGATGCCAAGGTGATCCAGCAGCGCCAGCGCATCGGCCGCTTCCTGCGCGATCGTGTAGCTTGGCGCGCCGGTCCAGTCGCTTTCGCCGCGGCCGCGGTAATCCATGCGGATCACCCGCGCCCCGGCCAGCGCCGGCAGGGCGGCGTCGAAATCGTGCCGCTCGCGCGTCAGGCCGGCAAGGCAGAGGACGGGCAGGCCGTCGCCCTGCTGGTCATAGGCGATCCGCGCCCCGTCCGATGCCGTGAAGACTGCCATCCCGCCCGTTCCGCACGCCCCGATCCGGCGCGACCCTGCCACGGGGGAGGGTGAAGGGAAAGGGCCGCAGCGCCCCGCGGCGTGCCCCTCGCGGCAACCTGACGCTTGCCCGCCGCGCCCCGGAACCTTAAAGGCCAAGCCCGCACCCGTTGCCCAAGCGCAGAGGAAACCGCAAGGACATGGCCCGCCGCCCCGCCGCCGCCCCGACCGACGAGGACCGCCCCCGCAGCCGCCGGATCGGCGGCTTGCGCGGCCTTGCGCCGTTCCTTGCCCCCTACCGCGGCATGGTCGCCGGCGCCGGCGCCGCGCTGGTGCTGACCGCCACGGTCAGCCTGATCCTGCCGCTGGCGGTGCGCCGCGTGGTCGACGGCTTCTCGACCGCGAATGTCGGGCTCTTGGACGATTACTTCATCGCCTTCCTCGCCATTGCCGCGCTGCTGGCGCTGGGCACGGGCGTGCGCTACTTCATCGTCACCCAGCTGGGCGAGCGTGTGGTGGCCGACATCCGCCGCGCCGTCTTCGACAAGGTGACCGGCCTTTCGCCCGCCTTCTTCGAACGCATCCTGACCGGCGAGGTCCTGTCGCGCATCACCACCGACACCACGCTGATCCTGTCGGTCATCGGCTCCTCCGTCTCGGTCGCCCTGCGCAACCTTCTGATGCTGCTGGGCGGGCTGGTCATGCTGGCCCTGACCTCGGCCAAGCTGACCGGGCTTGTCCTTCTGATCGTGCCGGCGGTGGTGGTGCCGATCGTCGTCCTTGGCCGTCGCCTGCGCATCCTCAGCCGCGAGAATCAGGACTGGATCGCCAGTTCCTCGGGTTCCGCCTCCGAGGCGCTGCTGGCCGTCCAGACGGTGCAAAGCTTCACCCATGAAGGCGTGACCCGCGCCGCCTTTGCCGATGTGACCGAGAAGGGCTATGTCTCGGCCAGCCGCCGCATCCGCACCCGGGCGGTGATGACGGTGATCGTGATCTTCCTGGTCTTTTCGGGCGTGGTCGGCGTCCTCTGGATCGGCGCCCGCGACGTGCGGTCGGGCGCGATGTCGGTGGGCGAGCTGATCCAGTTCGTGATCTACGCCGTCATGGTCGCCGGCGCCGTCGGGGCGCTGTCGGAAATCTGGGGCGAACTGCAGCGCGCCGCCGGCGCGACCGAGCGGCTGGTCGAGCTGCTGGACACCGACGACAGCGTCACCGATCCGCCGGCGCCGGTGGCCCTTCCCCGGCCGGTGCGGGGCGAGATCGCCTTTGACAACGTGACCTTCCGCTATCCGGCCCGGCCCGAAACCTCGGCGCTGAACGGCGTGACGCTGACCGTCCTTCCGGGCGAGACGGTGGCGCTGGTCGGCCCCTCGGGCGCCGGCAAGACCACGGTGCTGCAACTGCTCCAGCGGTTCTACGATCCGCAGGCGGGCCGGGTGCTGCTGGACGGGATCGACCTGCGGACCATGGCGCGCAGCGATTTCCGCCGCGCGCTGGCGCTGGTGCCGCAGGATCCGGTGATCTTTGCCACCTCCGCGCGCGAGAACATCCGCTTCGGCCGCCCCGAGGCCACGGATGCCGAGGTCGAGGCCGCCGCCCGCGCCGCCGCGGCGCATGATTTCCTGCAGGCCTTGCCGCAGGGCTATGACACCTATCTTGGCGAACGCGGCATCATGCTGTCGGGCGGGCAGAAGCAGCGGGTGGCCATCGCCCGCGCCATCCTGCGCGATGCGCCCGTCCTTCTGCTGGACGAGGCGACGAGCGCGCTGGACGCCGAAAGCGAACGCGCGGTGCAGGCGGCGGTCGAACGGCTGGCGCAGGGCCGCACCACGCTTGTCGTCGCCCACCGCCTTGCCACGGTCAAGCGCGCCGACCGGATCGCGGTCTTCGAACACGGGCGCATCGTCGCCACCGGCACGCATGACGAACTGGTCGCGCAGGACGGGCTTTACGCGCGGCTGGCGCGGCTGCAGTTCACTGACGGCACGGTCTGACGACCTAGGCGCGGTCGTCCTTGGGGCTGCCCATCACCACGAAGGTGGTGATCGACCGCACCTGCGGCAGCACCCCCAGCACGTCGGTATGCCAGTGCTTGTAGGCCGCCAGATCGCGCGCCTCGATCCGCAGCAGATATTCGACCGTGCCGGTGATGTTGTGGCATTCCCGCACCTCGGCCGCGCGCGACACCGCGCGTTCGAACGCCTCCTGCGCGGCCTTGGTGTGGCTGCTCAGCCCGACGGTGACATAGGCGACGAAGCCGATCCCCAGCTTCTCGGGGTCAAGGACCGCGCGGTAGCCGCGGATCACGCCCGACCGTTCCAGTTCCTGCACCCGGCGCAGGCAGGCGCTGGGCGACAGGCCCACCCGCCCGGCCAGGTCGATGTTGGTCTGCCGGCCATCGCGGGCAAGCTCGCGCAATATCCGGCTGTCTATGGCGTCGATATCGGTCATTGATTGCAAAGATCGCCCGAAAGGCCGCATGATTGCAATCCTGATGCAGCGGAAAGGCGCGATGATTGCGCCCATGTCGCAAGAGCTGTTCCTTGCCCTGCTGGGCTTTGCCGTTGTCACCTCGGTCACGCCGGGGCCGAACAACATGATGCTGCTGGCATCGGGGGTGAATTTCGGCTTCCGCCGGACCGTGCCGCATATCCTGGGGATCGCGGTCGGCCATTCGCTGATGGTGCTGCTGGTCGGCATCGGCATCGCCGGCCTGTTCCGCGCCTTCCCCGTCGCCGTGGTCGCGCTCAAGGTCGCGTCGGTCTGCTACATGCTGTGGCTGGCGGCGAAGATTGCCCGCGCCGGCGCCCCGGGCGAGGGGCGGTCGCGCCCGCGGCCGATGACCTTCGTCCAGGCGGCGGCCTTCCAGTGGGTCAATCCCAAGGCCTGGGCCATGGCGCTTGGCGCGGTCGCCGCCTATGTCGAGACGCCGACGCTGGCCGCCTGCGCGCTGGTCGCGCTGGTTTTTGCCGCGGTGAACCTGCCGTCCGTCTCGGTCTGGGCGGCGGCGGGGCAGGGGCTCCGGCGCTGGCTGGACGATCCGGCCCGGCTGCGCGCCTTCAACTGGACGATGGCGGGGCTTCTGGTCCTGTCGCTCTACCCCGTGGTGACGATGCGGTTCTGACCGCCCGCCGCGCCGTCAGCGCATCCACAGGCCGGCGCGGCGCAGCGTGTTGCGGATCACCTGGTCGCGGTGCGGCAGCGCCGCCCGGTCGAACAGCGCCCGCGCCTTGCGCCCGCCCTTCTGGTAGATCATCGCCCGCGCCTGCGGCCAGTCGCGCAGGATGCGGCGGTTTTCCTTCACCTCGGCGATCTCTTCCAGCACGGCGACCGCGGCATCGCCCTCGCGCGCGTATAGCAGCGGCAGCGTGTGGTAGTGGCAGGTCACCCCGCCATCAAGGCCCGCAAGCCCGGCCCCCGGGCGACCGCCGCCGAAGGAATGGATCACCAAGGGCAGCGCGATCTGGTCAAGCCAGGGATAGATTTCCTGACAGACCAGCGTATCGGGCCGGTTGTCCCGAATCTCGCGCGCGTAAGTCAGGAAGCGGTTGCCAAAGCGCTGCGGGCTTTCATGGAAGAACCAGCCTGCGTTGAAGTAGAGATAGCGCTTCCAGTATTCGTCGGGTTGCGATAGGTCCAGCGACGTGGCGAAGTCCAGCCCGAACCTGTCGTAGAGCGACGCCCATGTCGCGGCATAGCCCGGCCCGTAAAGCTCGATCTGCGGCCAGGTGCCCTCGCGCCGCATGCTGGCCGAGGGGCGGGTGAAATCGAAGCCGACGGCGGCGAAATCGCCGGTCACCAGCGTATCGGTGTCCAGAAACAGGAACGGCTGATCGGGCAGCGCCGCCAGCGCCTCGATCTTGTTGCCATGCGGATAGGCGGTGCCGAAGGTCCGCGCCTCGAAGGGCAGGATCACCGCGCCAAGGTCCTGCAGCCTTTCGCGCAGGGCGGCGTCGGCCAGCCGCGGGTCGCTGTCCCATTTCGGGCCGGGCTGCGGTTCGGCCAGGTAAAGCGTGCCGGCGAAACCCGGGTTGGTCGCCCGCAGCGACGCGGCCAGCAGCAGCGCCTCGTATCCCAGCCGCCCGCCCTGCAGGATGGCAAGGATGTTGAACGCTTGCCCCGGGGGGTGCTTGTCGGTCATTCTGGCCCTGCTCGTGGCTTTGGCGCGACTATAGGGCGGCGGTCCCGGCGGCGAAAGCCGGATCGCGGAGGGGGTTCGATGCACCTTTCAGGCATGTTCGCAGCAATGGCGGCCTGCGTTCCGCTTCTGGCCGGAACCGGGCTTCACGCGCAGACCGCACCGCCCGGCGACCTGACCTCGCCGGCCGGCGCCGCCTTCATCCACCAGACGATCAGGGACCAGATCCTGTCGTTCTCGCGCCCGAACGAGACCGAGGATTACATCTATTTCACCGCGCTTCTCAGCTGGCGCTGCGGCGTCCTCGGCATCTACTACGGTTTCAACGACGAGGTGCCGGCGCGCCAGTTTCCGATGGAACCCTGCCACCGCGAATTGCGCGAACCGAACGCGCTGCAGCAGCTGGGCGATCCGGCCTTCCCGGCCTATCTGGTGGTGCCGGCGGGATCGGTCCAGAAGGTGACGATCCGCATCCTCTACGAAGACGGGGCCGTGGCGGATTTCGTCTCGGAACGGCAGAAGAACCTGATCAACTGACCGGCCCGGGCGGGGTGAAGCGCAGCGAAAGGCAGGACATGCCGCCGTCGATCTTGGCGCATTCGGAATTGCCGATCTCGGTCACCGCATGGCCGGCCGCGACAAGCCGGTCGCGGGTGCGCGGAAATCCGGCCGGGAACAGCACAACGTCATTGAAGCGGATCGCGTTGGCGGCGGCTTCTTCGCCCGCGACAACGGGGATGACCCGGTAGCCGGCAAAACAGCCCGAAGCGGCAAGCCTGTCGGTCGCCAGCACGGTTTCGGCATCCATCAGCGAACAGTCGGTCTTGAAATGCAGGACGCCCGGTGGAGTATGCACCTCGCGCACCGGCCGGCCCCAGTCGGCGGTCAACCGGGCAAGCGCCGCCACGCCCGCGGCATTGGTCCGCGCCGACCGGCCGACGAGGATTTCGGTTTCCGTCACCAGGATATCGCCGCCCTCGATGAAGGCATCGGCGCCCTCGATCCGGCGCAGGTCGGGGTAAAGGGCCGCCAGATGCGGCGCCATCTCGGCCGCCTCGCCCAGACGTGTGGGCGCGCCCGGCCGCATGATCACCGCGCCTTCGGGAAGGCAAAGCGCGGTATCCTCGACAAAGACCGAATCCGGATAGGCGTCCAGCGCCGGCAGGTCGATCACCGTGGCGCCGGTCGCCGCCAGCGCGGCGCGATAGGCCGCGTGATGCGCGGACATCAGCGCCAGGTCGGGCGTGCCGGTGTCGACGGCCCTGAGCCCGCGGATGATCGCGGCCGAGGGCAGGCGGGTGATCGCATGGGTGAAGCGGAAAGAGCGTTCGGTCATGGCGGGCCTCGTCAGGCGATCCGCTGCCACGGCCAGACCCGGCCCGCAAGCGGTGGGCGATTTCGGAACACACATCCGGGAAGGATGGTGGGTGACCCTGGAATCGAACCAGGCGTGGGTCGCCCCGGCGGAGTTACAGTCCGCTGCCGCACCTTGCAGCTCGTCACCCGATGGGGGCGGGGTGTAGCCAAGGGGTGAAGGGGCGTCAAGCCCGTTTCGGGCGCGGCCCCTGCCGGTTTCGGCCTTGCGGTGGCGGGCGTTTTCCGCGCAAGGATGGCAAAGCTGTAGGGGCACGCGACGGATGCAGAAACCAGCCTGGGTGATCGACAAGGAACGCACGAAACGGGCCGAGGCGCGCGAGACGGTGTGGCTCTTCGGCCTCCACGCGGTGCGCGACGCGCTGCTCAACCCGCAGCGTGAGAAGCTGCGCCTCGTCGTCACCAAGAACGCGCTTGACCGGCTGGGCGATGCCGTCACCGCCGGCGGCGTCGCGCCCGAATTGGTGGACCCGCGCAAGTTCGCGGTGCCGATCGACCCCGGTTCGGTCCACCAGGGGGCGGCGCTGGAAGTGCGGCCGCTGAACTGGGGCAATCTTGCCGATGTCGCGGTGTCGGGCGCCGGCGGCCCCTTGGTCGTGCTGCTGGACCGGGTGACCGACCCGCACAACGCCGGCGCGGTCCTGCGCTCGGCCGAGGTGTTCGGCGCCCGCGCGGTGATCGCGCCCCGCCACCATTCGGCGCCCGAGACCGGGGCCCTGGCCAAGACCGCGTCGGGCGCGCTGGAACGCCAGCCCTACCTGCGCGTCACCAACCTGGCCGAGGCGATGGAAGAGCTGAAACGCGCCGGTTACCTGCTGATCGGCCTTGAGGGTGAAGCGGAGCTGACGCTCGCCGCCGCGCTGACGCAGGCCGGGACGCGGCCGGTCGGGCTGGTCCTGGGGGCGGAAGGGCCGGGCCTTCGCGAAAAGACGCGCGAGACCTGCGACCTGCTGGCGCGCATCCCCTTTGCCGGTGCCTTCGGCAGCCTGAACGTGTCGAACGCGGCCGCCGTCGCGCTTTATGCGGCGGCAAACCGGTGATCGCGCCGCATCACGATTGCGCGACACGGGCTTTAATCGCGCGGTAGGGAGTTTATGTCACAGAGCGTAGGCACGGGATCGGAACCCCCGTCCTTGAATTCACTGTCCCTCGTTCCGCAACTGGCGCCCAGGCACCCGCCCGGGCGCCTTTTCTTCGGACCAGACCGATGACCGAACCAGAGAACGCGCAGATTCGCGACATCCTGACCTCTGTCCGCACCATCGCCCTGGTCGGCTGGTCGCCCCGGCCCGACCGGCCGAGCCATGGCGTCGCGGCCTACCTGCACCGTCGCGGCTATCGCGTCATCCCGGTGAACCCCGGACAGGCGGGCAAGGTGGCGCTGGGTGAAACGGTCCGCGCCTCGCTGGCCGAGGTGGCCGAGAAGGACGGGCCGGTCGACATGGTCGACATTTTCCGCCGCAGCGAAGAGGCCGGCGCCGTGGTGGACGAGGCGATCGCCATCGGCGCCAGGGGTGTCTGGATGCAGCTGGGCGTCATCGACCGCGCGGCGGCGGAACGGGCGCGGGCGGCCGGCCTCTGGGCTGTGATGGACCGCTGCCCGGCGATCGAGATTCCCCGGCTGGGGCTGTAGCGGACCGGCGCTTCGCCCCCGCAAGTCCCTTCAGGGGGCGGTCTTCCACAACCGCACCGGCGGCTTTTCCGCCCGCGTGACCACGCCCCGCGCCTCAAGGTCAAGCTGCACCGCCTTGACCCACCAGCCGGCCTTGTCCGGTTCGGGGAAGGCCGCCGGGTCAAGGCGCGGCCGCACCGCCGCGACCAGTTCGGCCGGCGTCAGGCCGGGCGCCGCCACCGGCAGGGCAGCCAGCACCGCGCGCCGCGCCTCGGCGAAGCGGGTTGCGTCGACCCGATAGGTCTTGCCCGGCTGCAGCAGGTTCAGGATTTCGGTCTTGGTCATCTGGGGCCCCCCTTCGGCGGCAAGCTACCCTCTCGCGGCCTTTTCGGCGATCCCCGATTGGCCCTCGCGCCGGTCAAGCTCGGCCAGAACCTCGTCCAGCGTCACGTCGCGCGCGGCCAGCATGACCAGCAGGTGATAGATCACATCCGCCGCCTCGGCGGTCAGCCGCGCGCGGTCGCCCTTCACCGCCTCGATGATCGCCTCGACCGCTTCCTCGCCGAACTTCTCGGCGCATTTCTCGGGGCCCTTGGCCAGCAGCTTGGCCGTCCATGACGTATCGGGATCGGCCCCCTTGCGGGCGGCGATGGTGGCGGCCAGCCTTTCAAGCGCGCTCATGTCAGCCTCATCGGGATGCCGGCGGCGGACATATGGGCCTTGGCTTCGCCGATGGTGAAGGTGCCGAAATGGAAGATCGACGCCGCCAGCACCGCCGAGGCATGGCCCGCGGTGATCCCCTCGACCAGATGGTCCAGCGTGCCGACCCCTCCGCTGGCGATGACGGGGATGTCCACCGCATCGGCGATGGCGCGGGTCAGCGGCAGGTTGTAGCCGCCCTTGGTGCCGTCCCGGTCCATGCTGGTCAGCAGGATTTCCCCCGCGCCCCTTTCGGCAACGGTGCGGGCGAAGCCGACCGCGTCGATCCCGGTCGGCTGCCGGCCGCCGTGGGTGAAGATTTCCCAGCGCCCCGGCGCGACGGTCTTGGCGTCGATGGCGACGACGATGCACTGGCTGCCGAAACGGTCCGCCGCCCCGGCCACAACGTCCGGATCGGCGACGGCGGCCGAGTTGAAGGAAACCTTGTCCGCCCCCGCCAGCAACAGCGCCCGCACGTCATTGTGGCTGCGCACACCGCCGCCCACGGTCAGCGGCACGTAAATCTGTTCGGCCGTGCGGGTGACCAGATCGAACATCGTGCCGCGGTTTTCATGCGTGGCATGGATGTCGAGAAAGCAGATTTCGTCCGCGCCGGCCCGGTCATAGGCCTTGGCCGCCTCGACCGGATCGCCCGCATCGACAAGGTTGACGAAGTTGACACCCTTGACCACGCGGCCATCGGCCACGTCGAGGCAGGGGATGAGGCGGGTCTTCAGCATGGCGCGACCCTAGCGGCTTCGGGTGACCGGCGGAAGGGGGCGCTGCCCCCTTGGCCTTCGGCCAATCCCTCCGGGATATCTTCCGGACAGATGAAATCAGCCGCGCAGGGCGGCAAGGGCAGCAGCCAGATCAATCGCCCCGTCATAAAGCGCCCGGCCCGAGATGGCGCCGGCGATGACGCCGGTGTCGCGGAGCGCGATCAGGTCTTCCATCCGGCTGACGCCTCCGCTGGCGATGACCGGGATCGTCACGGCCCGGGCCAGCGCCTCGGTCGCGGCGATGTTCGGGCCCTGCATCGCGCCGTCGCGGTCGATGTCGGTGTAGATGACCGCCGCCACGCCCGCATCCTCGAAGCTGCGGGCAAGGTCGGTCGCCATGACATCCGTCTCGGTCGCCCAGCCCTTGGTCGCGACGCGGCCCTGGCGCGCGTCGATGCCGACGGCGACGCGGCCGGGAAAGGCGCGCGCGGCTTCGCGCACGAGGCCGGGGTTTTCCACCGCCACGGTGCCAAGGATCACCCGCGCCAGCCCCCTTTCGACCCACATGCCGATCGTCGCCATGTCGCGGATGCCGCCGCCCAGCTGGCAGGGGACGGTCACGCGGGCAAGGATGGACTCGACCGCCGCGCCATTCACCGGCTGGCCGGCAAAGGCGCCGTTCAGGTCCACCAGATGCAGCCAGCCGCAGCCCGCGGCCTGGAACTTCGCCGCCTGCGCCGCCGGGTCGTCGCCGAAGACGGTGGCCGCCGCCATCTCGCCGCGCAGCAGCCGCACGCACTGGCCGTCCTTCAGGTCGATCGCCGGATAAAGGATCATCATGGCCTCCGTCAGCTGCGCCCGTGTCTTTGGCACGGCCGGCCCGTGATGCCAAGGCCGGATGCCGGCCGCATACCAGGGCGGGTCGCGACCCGACGTCACGCTTGATCGCCGCATCGCTTGGCGCAAAGGATTTGACCCAGAGGAGCCCGTTTGGGAGGAGGAACCCCGATGAAGACATTCGCGCTGGCCGCGCTGTTCACCCTTGGCGCAACCGCGGCCTTCGCCGCCGACCCGGTGGAGGGCGTCTGGCAGACCAAGCCCGACGACAACGGCAATTTCGGCCATGTCCAGATCAAGCCCTGCGGCCCCGCCTTCTGCGGCACGCTGATCCGCGCCTATGACGGCAGCGGGGCGCAGATCGAAAGCCCGAACATCGGCAAGCAGATCGTCTGGGACATGGTGGCCTATGGCGACGGGCTTTATGACGACGGCAAGATCTGGGCGCCCGACCGCGACAAGACCTACAATTCCGACATGCAGCTTTCCGGCGACAGCCTGACGGTGCGCGGCTGCGTCATCGGCATCTGCCGCGACGGCGGCACCTGGAAGCGGGTGAAGTAACCGCAGGTTCCGGGTGGCCCGCCGCCCGCCGGTCTGCAAGGATCGGCCCGGCAGGAGGCGCGGATGACCCGGAACGACTGGATGCTGCTTCTGGCCCTGTCCCTTCTCTGGGGCGGGTCTTTCTTCTTCGTGGAAATCGCGCTGGCCGGTCTTGCGCCGCTGAGCGTGGTCATCGGCCGGGTCGGCATCGCCGCCATCGTCCTTGGCCTGCTGGTTGCCCTTGGCGCCGGCGGGCTGCCGCGGCGGGCCCGGGGGGCGGCGCTGGTCATGGGGTTCCTGAACAACGCGGTGCCCTTCACGCTGTTCGCGCTGGCGCAGGGGCGGATCGACGGCGGCCTTGCGGCCATCGTCAACGCGACGACGCCGCTCTGGACGGTGATCGTCGCCCATCTGGCGACGCGGGACGAACTGGCCACCCCGGCCAAGGCGGCGGGGGTCGTCCTGGGGTTCGCCGGCGTCGCCGTCATGGCCGGGCGGTCCGGCCCGTCCGAGGCGGTGGCGATCCTTCTCTGCCTTGCGGCCGCGCTGTCCTATGGGTTGGCCGCAGTCTGGGGCCGCCGGTTCCGCCGCATGGGCGTGACGCCGCTTGCCACCGCCTTCGGCCAGACCGCGGCGGCGACGATCCTTGTCCTGCCGCTCTGGCTGGCGGTCGACCGGCCCTGGACCCTGGGCTGGCCCGGACCCGCGCCGCTGGCCGCCGTCCTCGCCATCGCGCTGCTATCGACGGTGCTGGCCTACCTGATCTACTTCCGGCTTCTTGCCAGCGCGGGGGCGACCAACCTGTCGCTCGTCACCTTCCTGATCCCGGTCAGCGCGGTGGCCCTGGGGGTGGCGTTCCTTGGCGAAAGCCTCGCCCCCCGGCATGTCGCCGGCTTTGTGCTGATCGCCCTGGGTTTGATGGCCATGGATGGAAGGATGCTGCGATGGACCGCAAGACTGCCGGGCGCCCGGTGACGGATGACGAATGGGAGGCGTTCAGCGCCCGTCAGCCGACCGGGCTGGTCTGGGCGGTGGTGACGACAGGCATCCATTGCCGGGACGGCTGCCCCGGGCGGCCCTTGCGACAGAACCTGCGGGTGATGAAGAGCCGCGCCGCGGCCGAAGCGGCGGGCTTCCGCGCCTGCAGGCGCTGCGGCGGCGGTTGACGCCGGGCGGGCGGGGGCGCAGCCTTGCGCCATGCGACCGGAAGCGATCCTTGAAACCGCCCTCTATGCCGCCGATCTTGAGGCGGCTGAAGCCTTCTATGCCGGCATCCTTGGCCTGCCGGTGATCGGGCGCCAGCCCGGCCGGCATGTGTTCTTCCGCGTCGGTGCCGGGGTTCTGCTGGTCTTCAATCCCGGGGCGACCGAAATCCCCGCCCCGCCCGGCCGCCTGCCGATCCCCGCCCATGGCGCGCGGGGGCCGGGGCATCTCTGCTTTGCCGCCAGCCGCGCCGAACTGGCGCTCTGGCGGGCGCGGCTGGCGGCGGCGGGGGTTGAGATCGAATCCGTGGTGGACTGGCCCGGCCACGACGGGCCCGATCCGCCGCGGTCGTTCTACTTCCGCGATCCGGCCGGCAACTCGCTGGAATTCGCCGAGCCGCGGCTCTGGGACTACTGAGGCTGCCTTACGGCGACCAGCGCAGGAAATTCGCGATGATCCGCAGCCCGGTGGCCGAGCTTTTCTCGGGGTGGAACTGGGTGCCGGCCAGATTGTCACGGCCGACGATGGCGGTCACCGGCCCGCCATAGCCGACATGCGCCAGCAGATGCGCCGGATCGGCAACGCGGAAATGGTAGGAATGGACGAAATAGGCGTGCTCGCCGGTCGAGACGCCGGCAAGGATCGGGTGCGGCCGGTCGATCACCAGATCGTTCCAGCCCATATGCGGCACCTTCAGCGCCGCCTCGCCCGGTTCGATCCGCACCACCTCGCCACCGATCCAGCCAAAGCCGGGGGTTTCGGTGTATTCCAGCCCGCGGTCGGCCAGCATCTGCATGCCGATGCAGATGCCCAGGAACGGGCGGCCGCGGCGATGCACCACCTCGTCGATCGCCTCGAACAGGCCCTCGCGGGCGGAAAGCGCCCGCCGGCAGGCCGGAAAGGCGCCGTCGCCCGGCAGGACGATCCGGTCGGCCCGCAGCACATCTTCGGGCGAGGCGGTGACGATCACCTCGCCCGCGCCGGTTTCGGCCGCCATGCGCTGAAACGCCTTCTCGGCCGAGTGCAGGTTGCCGGACTCGTAGTCGACCAGCGCCGTCAGCGGCATGCTGCGCCTTCCCCGCGCCTAGAGCGCGCCCTTGGTGCTGGGAACCTGTCCCTCGGTCCTCGGGTCATGTTCGACCGCCATGCGCAGGGACCGCGCGACCGCCTTGAAACAGGCCTCGGCGATGTGGTGGCTGTTCACGCCATGGATCAGGTCGACATGCAGGGTGATCCCGCCATGCGTCGCCAGCGCCTGAAAGAACTCGCGCGTCAGTTCGGTGTCGAAGCTGCCGATGGTCTTGGCCGGAAAGGCGACGTTCCAGACCAGATAGGGCCGCGCCGACAGATCCAGCGCGACCGACACCTGCGCATCGTCCATCGCCAGCCGGAAATGGCCATAGCGGCGGATGCCCTTCTTGTCGCCCACCGCGCGGGCCAGCGCCTGGCCAAGGACGATGCCGCAATCTTCGACCGTGTGGTGGTCGTCGATATGCAGGTCGCCCGAGGCTTCCAGCGTGATGTCGAACAGGCTGTGCCGCGCCAGCTGGTCGATCATGTGGTCGAAGAAGCCGACCCCGGTCTGCACGTCGGAAATGCCCGTGCCATCAAGGTTGACCGAGACGGCGATCGAGGTCTCGGCGGTATTGCGGGTGATCTCGGCCTTGCGCATGGGCTCTCCGCTTCGCTGCACGCATCCGAGTAAACCGCAAGCCCCCCGTTGGGCAAGTGCCGGATACGCGAAAGGCCCCCGCCGGGTGCCCTTTGCCACATCGCCCGGCCGGCAGGCGTCAACCGGGCCCCCGGCCAGGCAGAAGGACGCCCGAAGGCGGGGCCGCGAACACGCGCCAGAGCGGATCGGCAGCGCGGTCGCCATCGCGCTTCTGCGCATGTTTCGATCAGCACGGGTCACAGGTTGCCCCGATCTCCAACGCGCAGGGCGAGAGTATCGAGAAAATTATTGACTATCTGGTAAAAAATGTCGGTCCTGTCTGTGACAGACCGGGAGCGCGCCATGACAGTCAATCTTGCTACCACCTTCACGGGCCTTCAGTTCGTGAATCCCTTCGTCCTGGCCTCCGCCCCGCCGACGGAAAGCAAGGCCAAGATACTGAAGGCCTTCGAGGCTGGCTGGGGCGGTGTCGTGACCAAGACCATCGGCATGCATCCGGTGGAAAACGTCGCCGGCCCGAAGACGATCTATCAGCGCGCCAGCGAAGCGAAGCCCTATGTCTCGCGCTACAAGCGGCCCGATACCGTGTCGCATTCGTCGTGGAACTGGGAGCTGATCTCGGACCAGCCGCTCGACCAGTGGCTGCCCGATCTGGAGGAGATCAAGAGCACATACCCCGACCGCATGCTGATTGCCTCGATCATGGCCGGCGCCGGCGGCGAGGAGGAGATGGACCATTGGCGCAAGCTGGCGCGGGCTGTCGTGCAGGCCGGATGCGATGCGATCGAGCTGAACATGTCCTGCCCGCATATGGACCGCAAGGACATGGGTGCGCATATCGCCAATGACGAGACCATCATCCGGCAGGTCCTGAAAGCCGTGACCGAGGCGGTTTCCGTGCCGATCTGGGTCAAGCTGACGCCCTCGTCCTCGTCGCTGGCCGATGGGGCGCGGGCGGCCTATGACGCAGGCGCTGCGTCGATCTCGCTCTGCAACACCTTCCCCTCCCTGCCGCTGATGGACCCCGAGACCCTGAAGTTCGAGGTCGAGGTGGACGGGCTGGTCACATCCGGCGGCCTCGGCGGGCTGGCGATCCTGCATCAGGCGCTGCAGCGCGTGTCGGACATTTCGCGCGCCTTCCCGGACAGGGCGGTTTCCGGCATCGGCGGCATCCGGGGCTTTCGCGAGGCATTCAACTTCATCGTGCATGGCGCGGGAAACCTGCAGGTCTGCACGGCGGCGATGGAGGACAAGGGCAGCGGCGGCATCGGCACCAACCTGATCCGGGAACTGACGGGCGACCTTGGCGACTACCTGGAGCGCAAGGGATATTCCTCGATCGAGGACTTCCGGGGGATCGCGCGCGACAGGATCGTCGAACACTCCCGCATCCGCCGGAAGAGCGACGCCTACAACGGCGGCTACGCGCAATCCGCGTAGAAGGGCCGAAGCTAGCCGCGGTTCCAGAACGCCGCCATGTAGGAGCGGTCCTTTTCCCATCCCAGCCCGGCGCGGAAATGCTCGCGCAAAGCCATCGCGTCATCATGCTCGGCGCCCGCCCAGAGAAAGCCGCCCTCGGGCGGGCCGATGCGGCGGAAGGTCTCGACAAGACCGGGGCCGACGTGGCGGGTGAGCTGCGTCACCCGGATGCCGGGCGGCGCGTCGAAGGGATAGTCGGTCTTGCCGGTCCGGGACAGAAGAACCAGATCGCCGGTGGCATCGGCCGGCAGGCCGGCCAGCGTCCGGGCAAGTGCGGGGTAGGCGGTTTCGTCGCCGCCAAGCAGCATGCGGGTGGCCGTCTCGATCCGGGCGCTGCCCGGCCCGACGATGCCGATGCGGTCGCCGGCCCGCGCGTTGCGCGCCCATTCGGTTGTGCGTCCGCCGTCATGCTCGAACACGTCGAAATCGAGCCATCCCTCGCCCGGGTCGCAGGCGATGACGGTGTAGGCCGGTCGATGCAGCATCCTGTCGCCCTCGGGCCAGATCGTGCGGCCCATGGCGTCCAGGCAGGGCCAGACGGGATCGGCATCGCCCGGCTGCGGCAGGGCAAGGCGGAAATGCATCCGGTCGCCGGCGAAAGGCTCCAGCCGCTCCGCCGCGACCCGGACGCGAAGGAAATCCTGCGCCAGAGGCCTGACCGAGACGACAGAGACGACGCGGAAGTTCGGCGGCAGCGCACCGGCCACGGGCGCGCTGTCCCAGGTCAGCGTGCGGGCGATGTCGGGCAGGCCGCGCGCCAGCGTCTCGATCGCCCCCTCGCGGATCAGCTGCAGCGAGTCCGCGTCGGGGGCGGCGATGGTCAGTCGGATGCGGTCGCCCTCGGCGGCGAAGTCGAGCGTGCCGAGGGGTGTGGCGACGCGCAGCCCATCGGCTATGTCAGAGACGGTCAGCCCGCGCGCTGTCGCCACTAGGCGAATCTGCCCGGCCAGCGTCGCGAACGGAAGCCCGCCGAAGCGCGCGGTTTCAGTGACGGGTGTAGTCACTGCAAAGCACTCAGAACCGGTAGTCGAGCCGCAGCCCGACTTCGCGCCGGTCGCCCAGCGTGGCCTGAGACCGGTCCGGGCTTTCGTAGACGAAGTATTCCTCGTCGAAGAGGTTGTTCGCATAGAAGGTCAGCGCGGCGCCGTTGTCCCAGGCATATCCGGCGGACATGTCGACGACGACACGCGCATCCAGCGTGTCGGCCTGGACGCCGCTTTCCAGCCGCGAGGTGGATTTGCCGACATAGGAGACCGTGCCGGAGGAGAACCAGCCATTGCCGTGCTGCCAGGTGTAGCCCAGGGCGAGCGAGAGTTCGGGCGCCCCGGGGAAGGGCAGGCCGGAATAGTCGTCGGTGCCGACTACGAAGGTGCCAAGCTCGGTGTGCAGCAGCCCGAGGCTGCCGAAAAGCTCCAGCTCATCCGAGGCGGAATAGGCCAGCTCCAGTTCGGCGCCGTAGCTTTCGGAGGAGCCCACGTTGTCGATGCGCGAGGTGATGCCGGCGCCGGTCTCGACCTGCTGGTCCTTCCATTTCTGATAGAAGAGGTTGCCCGCGACGCTCAGCGCGCCGTCCATGAGGCTTCCGCGATAGGACAGTTCCAGAACCTGTGCGCGTTCCGGATCGAATTCGTAGATCGTCGCGGTAGAGGCCTGAATGCCCGAGCCGCCGGGCCGGTATCCCTCCTGATAGACAAGGGCAATGGTCTGGTCGGGTGCGACATCGTATTCGAAACCGATTTTCGGGATCACGACCGTGTCCTCGAAGCTGGTCGTCTCGGTCGTGACGATGCCCCCGGCCAGAACATCGACGGTGGTGTTCACGGAATCCCGGCTGAAGTAGTCGATCCGCGCCCCGCCAAGCAGGCGGAACCTGTCGCCAAGCGGCCAGGTCACATCGCCGAAGATCGCGAAGTTCCGCACCTTCGCCTCGATGTCGAACTGGTTCCAGCCGAAGACGAGGAAGTTCTGGTCGCCGACGGAATGGTTCTCTTCCGTCGCGCCATAAAGGCCCGCAACCCACTTCAACTCGCCGTCGTCGTAGTTGAGGCGGACTTCCTGCGAGAAGATCGTGTCGTCGAACTCGGTCGAGTTGTAGGCGTTCTCGGTGAACTCATCCAGGACAGAGGGGTCGGAGCCGACGTTGATCGAATCGCGATCGGTGAACGAGTTGTTCCAGCCGGTCATCGCGGTCAGGGTCAGCACCTCCGAGATGTCGTGTTCCACCTCGATGCCGAACGACTTGGTGTCGGTCCTGCGCACGTCTTCAAAGGCCGGCAGCGGGCCGCCGTAGATGGGGGTCACGGCCGTGCCCGAGGTGTCGCCGCGCCGATCACCGTAGCTGAAGCCCAGTCCGGGGCCGAGGATGGTGTTGTCGTAGGGCGAGTTGTGGGATTGCGCATAGGTCAGATAGACGCGCGTGGTGTCGCTCCCGTCGGGCAGCCACAGCAGGCGGGCGCGGATCTGGCGATAGTCGTCGGTCGCGAATTCGTCGAAGAGCGCATATTGCTCGTAGTCGGGATAGTTGAGGTCGCTGTCCTTGTCAGACCATTCGGCCGAGATGCGGAAGGCGAGGTTCGGGGCGATCATGTCGTTGTAGGCCAGACCGATCTGGCGATGGTTGTTCTCGCCATAGGTCAGCTGGACACGGCCTTCCCGGTCAAACACCGGTTCGATCGAACGCACATAGATCGCGCCGCCCAGTGCTGCCCGGCCCGACAGCGTGGACTGCGGTCCGCGGTAGATTTCCACCTGCTCGGTATCGAACATGCCGCGCGCACCGCGCCGGGTGCTTTCGACGGTCTGTTGCACCCCGTCGATGTAAAGCGAGGCGAGGGGCGTGCCGAACGCGCCCGGCGTCTGCCCTTCGGAGTTGACGCCGCGCAGATGGAACCCGCTTTCGGTGAAGGGTCCGGCCAGCACGTTGGCAACCCGGGCAAAGACATCGCGGAAGTCGCTGACAAGCGGGCTGTCCAGCTGCTTGGCCCCGACAACGCCGACAGAGGCGATCGCGTCGCCCAGCCTGTTCGCCGTGCGGTCTCCATATAGGATGGTGCGGCCGAGCAGGGTCGTCTCTTCGTCCTGATCCTGTGCGATCGCGACCGTGCCGTTGAAGGCGACGGAAAGCCCGATCAATGGCCCGAGAAGCTTGCAGCAGCGCATGTTCTGTCCCCAGAGTGGAGTTTCCCCGAAGCGCTGGCGCAAGGCTGGCTTTTCCGACGGTTCTAGTTGGATAATTTTCCAGCCGTCAATGCTGTGTGGCAGAAATCACCGGGCTGTTGCAGGGAATCAAGCCTTGTCGGTCTTTCGCGCAGGAAGCCGCGGCAGGATTACCGGCGCCCGGGTATCGGGGTCCTCCAGCATCGCCACGTCGATGGCGAAGACCTGCGACAGCACGGTCGGGGTCATCACCGCAGCGGGCGGCCCCGCGGCCACCAGCCTGCCCCCGGACAGGATGACCACATGATCGGCGACGCGCGCGGCAAGGGTCAGGTCGTGGAGAACCGCCACGACGGTGGAACCGCGTTCGGCGACAAGCCGAAGGATCAGCGCCAGGATATCCAGCTGATGCGCGGGGTCGAGAAAGGTGGTCGGTTCGTCCAGCAGCAGCACCCGCGCCTCTTGCGCCAGCGTCATCGCGATCCGGGCGCGCTGGCGCTGGCCGCCGGACAGTTCGGACAAGGGGCGCGGTCCAAGCTCTGCCATGCCGGTCATCGCCATCGCCTCTTCCACCGCGAGCGCGTCGCATGCGGACCAGCCGCCCAGCAGGCGGCGGTGCGGGTAGCGGCCCTGACGGACAAGATCGGTGACGGTCAGCCCTTCGGGCAGCGTGTCGGACTGTTCCAGCATGCTGATCTCGCGCGCGCGGGCCTTGGCGCCGATCCGGTGCAGCGGGCGCCCGTCCAGCGTGACCAGCCCTTCGCGGGGCGCATGCAGCCCGGCAAGGCCCCGCAGCAGCGTCGACTTCCCGCAGCCGTTCGGCCCCAGGATCGCGGTGAACCGCCCCGGCGGCACGGCCATGTCGAGGCCCGAGATCACGTGGCGCCTGCCGTAGCCAAGCGTCAGGCCCGAGACGCGGAGATCAGGTCTATCCATTGCGTCTGCCCCAGAACAGCCAGATGAAGAACGGCGCGCCCACAAGCCCGGTCAGCAGCCCCACGGGCAGCACCACGGGGGCAAAGGCGCGACGGGCGACAAGATCGGCGGCGACAACCATCAGCGCCCCGATCAGCGCCGAGGCGGGCAAGAGCAGCGCATGGCGATGCCCCATCAGCCCGCGCGCCAGATGCGGCGCGACAAGCCCGACAAAGGCGATCGGCCCCGCGGCCGACACCGCCGCGCCGGCGAGGACCGCGCAGGCCACCACCATCGCCGCGCGCATCGCCTCGGTCCGCTGGCCGAGCGACCGGGCGGCGGTCTCGCCCAGGCTCATCACGTCAAGCTCGGCCGACCAGAGCCAGACCAGCGTGGCGACCGGGACGATCCAGAGGGCAAGGTGTTGATTTCCACTGAGAAGTGACCCGGGTTTTCCATCGAGAAGTGACCCGGGTTTGATTATGGATTTCTGGTCATTTGTGGGTCAAGGGCGGGTTTCACTCCTTCTTTTTTCGTGCTGCTGCG